>Ga0137377_10004407_pt1 | contig 11087 bp, 9 predicted proteins | sample SagtaG_22_FD_104815 | JGI IMG/M metagenome (GOLD analysis project Ga0137377, IMG submission 104815) | Vadose zone soil microbial communities from Sagehorn Ranch, Mendocino, California, USA - Sage2_L_40_16 metaG | ecosystem: Environmental > Terrestrial > Soil > Vadose zone | place: USA... | reverse complement strand
TGCCTGATGACGGCGTCCAGTTTCCTGATTCCGTCCGCCGCGCCGTCCGCCGCATGGATGAGGGCTTGAAGCCGACCGTGGGCTTGCCGCTGTTCAAGGGTGCCCTCGACCTTGCTGAAGCCGGAAACCACCTGACCGGCCTTGGCGGCCATGGCCAGCGCCTCGATCACGCTGCGCTCGAGCAGGCTTTCGGTATCCGTGGCAAGCGTCGGCGCGACGCGGACATCGCGCTTGAACCCCCTGCTGAAGTGGTGACGCCGCACCGCTTCCGCAACCGCCTGGCGGGAGGCCGAAACCCAAAGCCCGCGACCGGGAAGCTTGCGTTTCAGATCCGCGATCACCTCGCCCTGGGGCGAGACGACAAACCGGATCAATTCGTCGATCGGCCGCACCTGCCGCGTGACCGCGCACATCCGCATCGTCGCGGACCTGTCGGTCCGCGGCCCGTTGTCGAGATCGGGGTCGGCGAAAGCAAGCATAGGTACGGCTTCGCTCCTATCATCTGCGCGGGTTCTGGGCGCAGAACCAGGGTCCGGCTTCGCCGAACATGGTCAAACCGGCTGCTCTTCGGTCGCCTCGGCCTCGTCGGGCTTTTTGGCCAGATCGGCCTCGGTGATCCAGCCGGCGATCACGCGCGCCTGCATGATCATGTTCTCCGCGTCGTTGCGCGAGATTTCATTGGCATCGAGGATGCCTGGATGCTTGGTCGGCTCGCCGCCCTCCTTGCGCTCGGTCCAACCCACGAGATCATCCGTGGCGCAGCCGGCCAGATCCTCGACCGTCTTGATGTCGCTCTCGCCGAACTTCACCAGCATCTTCGAGGTTACGCCGGGCACCGTCTTCAAAGCGTCTTCCACACCGAGCTCCCTTCGTTTGTTTTCAAGCTCGCCTTCGAGCTGTTCCAGATATTCCCGGGCCCGGTTTTGCAATTCGGTCGCGGTTTCGTCGTCAAAGCCTTCGATGCTGGCCAGTTCCCTGGCATCGACCAGCGCCAGTTCCTCCACCGAGGTGAAGCCCTCCGACGCCAGCAATTGGCCGACCACTTCGTCGACGTTCAGCGCTTCCATGAACACCCGCGTCGAGTTCTCGAAATCGGCCTGGCGGCGCTCGGATTCTTCCTGTTCGGTGAGGATATCGATGTCCCAGCCGGTCAGCTGCGACGCCAGACGCACATTCTGGCCGCGCCGGCCGATCGCCAGCGACAACTGGTTATTGGTGTCGGGAACCACGACCTCGATCCGCTCGCGGTCCTCGTCGATCACCACCTTGGCGACTTCGGCGGGCGCCAGCGCGTTGACGACAAAGGTCGCGATGTCGGGCGACCACGGGATGATGTCGATCTTTTCGCCCTGCAATTCATTGACCACGGCCTGCACCCGCGAGCCGCGCATGCCGACGCAGGCGCCGACCGGATCGACCGATGAATCCCTTGAAATCACGCCGATTTTGGCGCGCGACCCGGGATCGCGGGCCACCGCCTTGATCTCGACGATCCCGTCATAGATTTCCGGGACTTCCTGCGCGAACAGTTTGGCCATGAATTGCGGGTGGGTGCGGGACAGAAAAATCTGCGGTCCCCGGGTCTCGCGGCGCACGTCGAAAATATAGGCGCGGACCCGGTCGCCGTTGCGGAACACTTCGCGCGGCAGCATCTCGTCGCGGCGGACGATGGCTTCGCCGCGACCCAGGTCGACAATGACGCTGCCATATTCGACGCGCTTGACGATGCCGTTGACGATATCGCCGATGCGGTCCTTGAATTCCTGATACTGCCGGTCGCGTTCGGCCTCGCGCACCTTCTGCACGATCACCTGCTTGGCCGATTGCGCGGCGATGCGGCCATATTCCAGCGGCGGCAAGGTGTCGGCGATGGTGTCGCCGACCTGCGCCCCCGGATTGGCGCGCTGGGCATCGACCAGTGAAATCTGGTTCGCGGAGTTCTCGACGACGTCGACCACCAGCATGTGGCGCGACAGCCGCAACTCGCCTTTTTTGGCGTCGATCTCGGCGTGAACGTCGGTTTCGCTGCCGTAACGGGCGCGGGCGGCCTTGGCGATGGCGTCTTCCATCGCCGCGATGACGATGCCGCGGTCGATCGATTTTTCGCGCGCGACGGCGTCCGCGATCTGCAGCAGTTCGAGTTTATTGGCGCTGACAGCTGCCATGGCTCAGTCTCCTCTAGTGGGGTCGATTTCGCCTTTCCGCAGTCTTTCTGCGGCAAGGCGGTGTTCCTTGGTGTTTTTCGCGGCGTTGTTTTTGTCTGGCTTCGATTTCGGCTTCGGTTTGTTGCTCTTGGCGGGGTCGCTTTTCCTGGCATGCGGCGGTGGCGGCGGCACCAGACCGAGATTCCGCTTGAGTTCGCGCTCCGCAGCCTTGCCGCGCCGCATCGATTCAGCGATCAGCTCGTCGGTCAGAACCAGTCTGGCCTCCGCAATATCTTCCATGACCAGCACGACCTCGGCATCTTCGCCTGCGCGCGTGTCATCGCGATATAGCCGCACGGCATCGTCCTCGACACCCCTTAGCTGCCCTCGAAACCGCTTGCGGCCCTGGTGCGCGACCGCCATCTCGATCTTCACGAGATGGCCGGCATAGCGCTCGAAATCGGAGCGGCGCACCAGCGGCCGGTCGATCCCGGGCGAGGAAATCTCCAGCCGGTAGGCCCGGTCGATCGGGTCGGCGACGTCAAGCACCGGCGACAGCGCCCTTGAGATCGCCTCGCAATCCTCGATCTGCATCGATCCGTCGGGCCGTTCCGCCATGATCTGGACGGTGCAGCCGGATTCTCCCGATATCTTGATCCGCACCAGACGGTAGCCCATTCCCTGCAGCACCGGCCCGGCGACCGCCGACACCCGCGCCGCCATGCCCGGCTCGACCACCAGGCGCGGCTCGGCAAGCAGATCGGTATCCACGGAACCTGTAGTTGGATCGGTCATATCCAGGGTCAAGATTGGTCTAACTTGCATTGGGTTGGTGCCGGCCTCGCTGGGCGGTCCGGCTGGGCTACCCGCCGGGCCCGGCACAGTCATCTATGTTGGGCTCGCTCAGGTAATAAAAAAGAGCGGGTCCCGCGGGGCCCACTCTCAATACGCGATCGTATGAGAACCATAAGTTGCCGCCGATATAGCGGTTTTTGCCCGATCCGGCAAGGCCCGCGTGGCTCGGGCGGATGATTTTGCCGCCCATGTGGCTCCGTTCGAACCTAACCCTTCCTTCACCCGGGAGACCTAAATTGCCGGAGAACTCACCGATACGCTTCCGGTTTGCGTGTGTTTGATGACCATTGCCAACTCGCTGATCCCCGGGCTCGATGAGATCGTCAGACATGGCGATCCCAAGCGCCGCGCCGAGGCCGCCCGCCGGATCACGGAGCTGTTCCTGCGAGGGGCCGCAAATTTCCGGCCCGAGCATGTCGACCTGTTTGATGGCGTTCTGATCGACCTCGTGCCGCACGCCGAACTTGCGGCGCGTGCCGATCTGGCCGAACGACTGTCCGTCATCGCCAATGCGCCCCGTGCACTGGCCGGGCAACTCGCGCGCGAGGACGAGATATCGGTCGCCGGGCCGCTGCTCCGCCGGTCGCCCGTCATCGATGGGCCGGCCCTGATCGAAATCGCGCACATCAAGGGCCAGGGTCATTTGCTGGCGATGTCGGAGCGGCCAACGGTTTCGACGGATGTTACCGACGCCATCGTGCGCCGTGGCGACCGCGCGGTGGTCAGACGCGCCGCGGGCAACGCAGGGGCGCTGTTTTCGCGCGCCGGATATTCGGCGCTGATCAGGCGCGCCGGCCAGGACGGCGTTTTGACGCTTACGGTCGGTCAGCGCGAGGATCTTTCGGATCAGCAGCTGAAGCAGCTGCTGGCGGGATCGATCGATATCGTCCGCCGCCGCCTGTTCGACGTGGTCAAGCCCGGCAGGCAGGCGGCCATCAAGCAGGCGATGAATGAAATTTACGGCACCCCCGAACCGGTGGAGAGCCGCCGCGACTTCGCGCCGGCGCAGCGCACCATCCTGGCGCTGCACAACTCAGGCGAACTGAACGAAAATGCGCTGCTCGGTTTTGCCAAAACCCACCAATATGAGGAATCGGTCGCCGCGCTTTCGGCGATGTCGGCGGTGAAGATCGCAACCCTTGACCGTCTGATTTCCGGCGACCGCCACGATCCGGTGCTGATCGTCGGCAAGGCGGTCGGCCTCGAATGGGCCACCGTGCGCGCCCTGATCCTGTTGCGCCTGGGCCAACACCGCCTGCCGTCGCCCGCGGACATCGAGAATGCGCGGGTGAATTTCGCGCGCCTGATGCCTTCGACCGCGGAGCGGGTGGTGAATTTCTGGCAGACCCGCCAATCGGCGTGAGTTGATATCGTCATTTCGGGTTCGCACTGATGCGCGCCCCGGAATGACGATCGCAAGTTTCGTCCGCTTTAGCTCATTCTCCGGAACCGCAAATACGCTGCCTGACGTCCTTCGCGCTCGGCTTTGCGCCCATACCGCGTCATGGTGTAGCCGCGCCATGGCAGGCGCCAGTCGGCGGCCCGCTCCGCGGTCCAGACAAAATCGGGCGAGCGTTGAAGATGCGCCAATGTCCAGGCGCAGTAATCGTCGATGTCGCTGACGAAGCGAAATTCGCCGTGCGGCTTTAACGCGCGCGCCATGGCGGCGACGGTGGCGTCCTGCACGAAGCGCCGCTTCCAGTGCCGCCGCTTCGGCCACGGATCGGGATGGATCAGGTCGATCCGCGCCAGCGAGCGCGATGGCGCCCATGCCAACAGCTCGGTGGCATCGCCGGCGAACAGCCTGACGTTACCGACGTTATGGGCTTCGATCTGCGTCAGAATTTTCGCCATGCCGTTGACATAGGGCTCGCAGCCGATGAAGGCGATAGTCGGATAGGTCCGCGCTTCCGCGATCAGGTGTTCGCCGCCGCCGAAACCGATTTCCAGCCTGATAGCCTCGGCCGGCGCATCGAACAGCTCGGCGAGATCGGGCGGGCTGGGCTTCGCGATGTCGAGCGCAAGCCGCGGCAGCAGGTGCTCGATCAGGTCGGCCTGGTGGATGCGGAGCTTGTGGCCCTTGCGCCGTCCGAAAAACGAACCGTGGCTGTGAGCGACAGCGCCGTCGTCGGGCGATGCATCGCGATGGCGCGGATCGCTATTTGCGACACTCATCGCAGTGTCTGATACAGCCGATGCAGCAGCCGCGCCCTCGGCTCGATCGACGAAATATACATCTGCTCGTAATGGGTATGCGCGCCCTTGCCGTCGACGCCGAGGCCATCGAGCGTCGCCGTATGAGGTGCCGTGAAATTGCCGTCGGAGCCGCCGCCGGTGAACGTATCCACCAGATCGAAGCCGATTTCCGCGGCCAGCGTTTTGGCGTGTTCGAACAGGGCGGCGCCGGCATTGCCCTTCTCGTAAGGCGGGCGGTTCAACTCGCCGACGACCTTGACGCTGACGCCTTCAGTCCTTGATTTCAGGTTGAGGATTCTCGGCACCAGATCGTCGGCATCCGCGATGGTTTGAACGCGAAGATCGACCTCGGCATAGGCCTCCTCGGGAATGACGTTCGGCCGGGTGCCGCCCCTGACAACGCCGACATTGACGGTTACGCCGCGCTTGATGTCGGTCAGGGCCTCCAGCGTTTGAATGACGTTCGCGAGTTCGCGTATCGCGCTGCGGCCATCCTCCGGCCGCGAGCCGGCATGGGCGGGGACGCCGCGTACGAAAATCTCGAAGCGCGCGACGCCCTTGCGTCCGGTGACGATTTTTCCGCCGTCGCGGGCGGGCTCGGTGACCAGCACATATTTTGCCCTGCGTCCCTCGGCTTCGATCAGCGCGCGCGACGTCGGGCTGCCGATCTCTTCATCCGAGACGTAGAGCTGGGTGACGCCAAGCGGCGAACGGTCCGGCGCAGCGCAAAGCTGCCGGAACGCATGGTAAGCGAGATAGGCTCCGCCCTTCATGTCATAGATGCCAGGACCGAAAGCGCTGTCGCCCTCGATTCTAAACGGCAGTCGTTCGATGAATCCCATCGGATGAACCGTATCGAGATGGCTCAGTACCAGGATTCCCGGCGCCTCCTGGCCCCATGACGAACGCGCCAGCATATGATCGCCGCAACCGCCGTGACCCGCCACGCGCTCGATGGTGACGGGCAAATCGCGATAGCCGTCCGCGACCATGGTCACCAGCCGGTTGACCTGGTCGGGCGCTTCCGTCGGGGTCTCGATTTCGACCCAGCGGCGGATGCCGTCGAGGATAGCTGCGGAATCGAAAGGGTTTGAGGACGCGGTCGTCAGCATGTTGTCGCCTTCATGGGAATTCAATCAGCCTTATTTTTCGGATGTGCAATTGTACATCCGCGGCAGCGTCTTCGGCATGTCAACGTCGGGTCGGCGGCAGTGGAGGGCACAGACCCGGGACCTTACTCGCCCAGGGGTTGTCCAGATTTCAGGGTTCGCCCGTTCAACGCGGATTGTTGCGAGATGCGTCAATTTTGTCGCAGTTCCGGCGTGCGCAGATGCGCCAAATTTCCACCGCGGCGGCGATTGCTCACCTCAGCGCTTGTCAGGTCCCTCGCGCACGGCGATCTGTTCGACCATCTCGACAATGCTGCGCCGAAGCTTGGCATCGCTGATGCGCGTGAACGCTCGGGTCAGCGCCAAGCCCTCCGAGGTCGCGAGAAAATCGGAAACGTAAGCCGGTGAAGTACCTTCGCTGAAACCTCCGGCGCTCGCGACGCCGCTAGGTCCTCCCTCGAACAAAAACGATACAGGCACCTGAAGTATCTCGGAAATCTGCTGAAGCCGACTTGCTCCAACACGATTGGTGCCTTTCTCGTATTTCTGAACCTGCTGGAACGTGAGGCCCAGCGCTTCGCCGAGTTTTTCCTGGCTCATGCCCAGCATGATGCGGCGCATACGCACACGGCTGCCGACATATTTGTCAACAGGGTTGGGCGCTTTGGTCGACATTTCCAACACTCCTTGGGATTACGCGCGCTGGTGGTGAGGCATAACGAAAGCGTTGTATGCCCCACCCGCCAATACCGTCAAATACTGCTCGGAGAGTTGGTAAAGGATTGCAGACAAATTTAGCGAATGAGGCGGATGGGATCCATCCTCGACGGCGGGGCGAAGAATGCGAATGGCGTAGCCGATCTGTCAACTAGTGATTTCGCGTAGCCGATATTTCTACCGCACCCTGATTCAAAACGTGAATCGGCAGTATCGGAAAATCAGGAAGCTCGCTTCGCGACGCGCCTGCGAATGATGAAAATCAAGGCGGCTGCGACGACGATGGCCGCGGGCATGTCGCCGGTGCGCGCGTAAACGGTCGGCGGAATCGCCGACGGCAGGTTGGAATCCAGCACGCCTTCGGCGCCGAGACCGAGTCGCGCCACCATGCGCCCCAACGGATCGATCACGGCAGAAATGCCTGTGTTTGCTGCACGAACCACGGGCAGCCCTTCTTCGATCGCGCGCAGCCGCGCCTGCTGCAGGTGCTGATACGGGCCGGTCGAGATTCCGAACCAGCCATCATTGGTCAGGTTGACGATCCAGCCCGGACGGTCGTCCCGCGTCGCAACGTCCCCGGGAAATATAGCCTCATAGCAGATCAAAGGTAGTGCGCGCGGCGCATTCGGTATTTCCATCGTGCGGCGACGCGCGCCCGGAATAAATCCGCCCTGAACCTTGGTGAGCTGCACGAAGCCGAGTTTTTCCATCCAGTCCTGGAACGGCAGATACTCGCCGAATGGAACCAGATGCAGCTTGTCGTAAATCGACAGTACACTGCCGTCATGGTCGATGGCGTAGATCGAATTGTAGGCGCGTGTGATTTTCGTGCCGGGCGGCAGATCCGGCGCGCGCACCGAGCCGGTGAGCAGGATAGTGCCCTTTGGCAACAGCTCGGCGATCTCTGCCATCGCATCGGCTTCGCGCGTCAGGAAAAACGGGAACGCCGATTCAGGCCAGATCAAGATGCTGACGTCGCGCACGCCGGTGGATTGGGGTCCGGACGCGCGATCCGACAGCGTCAGATATTTCTGCATCACCACCGCCTTGGCGGCATAGTTGAATCGGACATCCTGCTGCAGGTTGGGCTGCATGATCCGCAGCCTGACGTTTGCCACCGTCGTGGTGGGCTGCAGCGCCAAGCGAGCGCCGCCGAAAATGCCCATGGCCACCAGCAGCAGCAGGGCTGCCGCCGGCGCGATCCAGGGTTTGCGTCCGCGCGACTTTCCATCGATCAACACGGCCGGGCTGGCGAAGATCGCGACGCTGAGAAATGTCAGGCCCCACAGCCCGATCAGCGACGCCGTCTGCGCCAGCGCCAACGGTTCGGTCAGTGCGTAGCCGAACGCATTCCATGGAAAGCCCGTGAGCGCATGCCCGCGCAGCCATTCGCTCAACGTCAGACTGACGGCAAGCGCGATCACCCGCGAAGCATCCCTGGTCCACATCAGGCGCGCCAGCGCGAAGCCGAGCGCGGTGAACAGCGCCAGATAAGCCGGCAGGCCGAGCACGGCGAACGGCATCAGCCACGCGAATGTGGGGGCATCGACCAGGAACGCGTAGCCGATCCAGTACAGTCCCGGTACGAAATAGCCGAGCCCGAACCACCAGCCGGCCATCGCCGCCGCCGGCACGCCGCGCCGGCGTCCGGCGGCAGCGCCGTCGATCAGCCAGACCACGACCGGAAAAGTCAGGAACAGCACCGGCCATGCATTGAACGGCGCCATCGCCAGCGCCGACAACGCCCCCGCGACGATCGCGATAGCGGCGCGCTTCCATCCCCAGGACAGGATGATCGCAAGACCGGCGGCGCGGAGTTTGGCCGCGAGATTCACTGCGAACCGGCTCCATCGCCGGGCGGCGGGCTCACATTGTCATTGGCCTGCGGGTGACCTGCCTCGGGTGTGGCTTCGCGGCGACGGGGTTCGCGCTGAGCGCGCACCGCGGGGCGTTCCTTGCGTGTGCCGATGCGCAGGCGCTTGACCCGCCTCGGATCGGCATCGAGCACCTCGATTTCGAAATTGCCGGGGCCCGAAATGACTTCGCCGCGCACCGGCAGGCGGCCGACATGGGTCACGAGATAGCCGCCGAGCGTCTCGACTTCCTCTCCGGCTTCGCCGGTAACGAACTCCTCGCCGATCACGGAACGGACGTCGTCGAGGCGGGCGCGCGCGTCGGCGATGAAGGAATTATCCGCCTGCCGCACGATCGACGGCGGTTCGTCGCTGTCGTGCTCGTCGTCGATCTCGCCGACGATCTGTTCGACGATGTCCTCGATCGACACCAGGCCATCGGTTCCGCCATATTCGTCCACCACCAGCGCCAAATGGATGCGCGAGGCCTGCATCTGCGCCAGCAGATCGATCGCCCGCATCGAGGGCGGCACAAAAAGCAATTTACGGATGATGTTGGCGTCCGCGAGCGGCAGCGCGAGATCGACCGCGCGCAAATCGAGACCGGCGGGCAACGGCTTCTTGCGTTTGGTCTTGGCTGCATCGGTCGCGCGCGCTCTTGTGGTCATGAACGCAAGCAGGTCGCGGATGTGAACGATGCCTTCGGGATCGTCGAGGGTTTCGTTGTAGACCACCAGACGCGAATGCGCAGCGCTTTCGAACAGGCTCATCAGTTCGCCGAGCCGAATGTCGCGCTTCACCGCGACGATGTCGGCGCGATGGATCATCACGTCGGCGATGCGCCGTTCATGCAGGCCAAGGATGTTGCGCAACATGGTGCGCTCGATGGCCGAAAAACCAACTTCGTCCGGCGTGCTTGCATCGAGCACGACTTGCAGGTCGTCGCGGACCGACCCCGGCTTCCATCCGAACAGCGTGCGGATCGCGCGGATCAGCCAGTTGTCGGCGGCCGGGCGCAGCACTTCGCCCTCCTGCACCACGGCCGGCAGGTTGCGCGTGTTGCGCGGATTGTCGTGGGTCGGCTCCGAATCCGCCATCTCAGTCCATCCGCTCCCGATCCGCATAGGGATCGGGAATGCCGAGTTGCGCCAGGATCTCCTGCTCGAGAGTTTCCATCGCCTCGGCGTCGTCGTCGTTGTCGTGATCGTAACCGATCAAGTGCAGGAAGCCATGAACCGCCAGATGGCTGAGATGATGATCGAACGGCTTTTGCTCATCATCTGCTTCCTTTCGCGTCGTTTCGTAGGCGATGGCGATGTCGCCGAGCATGCGCGGCGCATCGTCGGGACCGCCAGGGCCGGTCGGCGGCAACGCCGGAAACGACAGCACGTTGGTCGGCTTGTCGACGCCACGCCAGTTGCTGTTCAGGGTGCGGATGCCGGCGTCGTCGGTCAGCATCACCGCGAGCTCGGCTTCGCCGAGGCCTGCATTGACGGTCTCGGCCGCGGTTGCAATGGCGCGATGGATCACGGCTTCGGCGTCGGGTTCGGTCTGCCAGCAATCGGCGACAACGAGAACCTCGGTGATGGGAAGGGCGAACGGCGCCATCGCTCCAGAACTTCTTTTGCGCCCGGAAATCGCCCCCAGCACGCTCTCGGCGGAAGGTTTGCGCATCAAGGCTTGGTGGTTGCCGGCCGCTGCGGCAATCCCTCATAAGCGGCGACGATTCGTGCCACCAGTTCATGGCGGATCACGTCTTCGGCCGTGAATTTCACCTGGGCGATGCCCTCGACGCCTTCGAGCAATTTTGCGGCTTCGGCAAGGCCCGACGTCTGGCCGTGCGGCAGATCGACCTGGGAGGGATCGCCGGTGATGATCATCCGGCTGTTCTCGCCAAGCCGCGTCAGAAACATCTTCATCTGCATCGAAGTGGTGTTCTGCGCTTCGTCCAGGATGATGGCGGCGTTGGTCAGGGTACGACCGCGCATGAAGGCGAGCGGCGCGATCTCGATTTCACCGGTCTGCAGCGCGCGCTCGACGATTCGCGAATCCATCAGGTCGTACAGCGCATCATAGATCGGGCGCAGATAGGGATCGACCTTCTCACGCAGGTCGCCGGGCAGGAAGCCGAGCCGCTCGCCGGCCTCGACCGCGGGCCGCGACAGGATAATGCGATCGACTTCCTTGCGTTCGAACAACTGCGCGGCCTGCGC
>Ga0137377_10004404_pt1 | contig 11088 bp, 12 predicted proteins | sample SagtaG_22_FD_104815 | JGI IMG/M metagenome (GOLD analysis project Ga0137377, IMG submission 104815) | Vadose zone soil microbial communities from Sagehorn Ranch, Mendocino, California, USA - Sage2_L_40_16 metaG | ecosystem: Environmental > Terrestrial > Soil > Vadose zone | place: USA... | reverse complement strand
CGAGCCCGGGTTAATGTCAGAGTTCGGTCAAGGGCGGCCGTCACGACTACGTCGGCATCGCGTCCGCTATACCTCGGATAGCCGACGACTTGCTGCACCGCCGAAGTCGTCGGAGTCGGGCCAATTCCGGACATTCTGATGCCACTTCCGAGTGGTTCGACCGCCGCGCGAGGCACGGCCGATCAAGGTGCTATTGTCTCGCACTCTTGACTTTGCCAGTCGCGCGTCAGTTCGATTTCCCCCTTTCACTGAGATTTGACTCACGTTCCCCGGGCTCCAGCGCGTTCGCTGCGGGGCAGGTCAAGCGCCAGCTCACTCCCGAGGGCGCGTAATCAAGGTCGACCGCGCCATCCACGCTGCGCTCTGTCATCGCTTGCATGACGATGGTGCCGAACCCACGCCGCTTCGGCGCAGATACGGGCGGGCCATTGCTTTCGGTCCAGCTCATGGTGAAGGTGTCGCCATCGGTCCCCCACCGGACACCCACACGACCCATATCCATCGAGAGCGCCCCGTATTTCCCGGCGTTAGTGGCGAGCTCGTGGAGCGCGAGCCCAATGGCTTGCGCGGATGCCGCCTTCAGGCGCAGCTTGGGGCCATGCACGGCGATACGAGAACCAATGAGGTCGGCGAAGAGCGCGAGCTGGGCACAAACCAGGTCCTCGATCTCGACCCCATTCCATTCGTTGCGGACGAGCAGGTCCTGATTGGCTGAAAGCGCCTGGATGCGCTCGGAGAAGCGCTCGACGAAATCTTCGGGGTTTTTGGTGGCGGTCTGGTGGGCGATCGCGTCCACCACGCTGAGCATGTTCTTGGCGCGATGATTGATTTCGCGCATGAGGAGGTGCTCCTTTTCCTCGCACTCCTTGCGTTCGGTAATGTCCTGCAAGGTGCCGACGAAGCTTACGGCCCGGCGCTCGTCCCCGGCGCCCTCGAAATATGCAAGCCCCAGAGTTTCCACCCAGCGAACCTCGCCATTTCGCCGCAGAAGCCGGAACTCGGTCGCGGAGCGCCTCGGATCGACAGGATCGAGCGCCGCCTCAAGGTTCGCCTGAACCATTTCCACGTCGTCTGGATGCACCAGCTTCATGATCTCTTCGATACCTGCCTCATCCTTGGGAAAATCGAAAATCTCCTGAGAGCGTGTATCCCCGGAGAACACGCGGCGGTGCGGATCGTACTGGTACGACCCGAGCTGCGCCACATTAAAGGCAAGCTGCAGACGATCTTTGCTCGCCAGCAGGTCCTGCTCCGTGTGCTTGCGCGCGTTGATATCCTGGATCACGACTGTGTAGCGCAACGGCCGGCCGGACCGGTCACGAATGATATTGGCCGTCGTGCGCGCCCAAACCACCCTTCCGTCTTTGCGGATGTAGCGCTTTTCCATGTCGAAAACGGCTAACTGTCCAGCGACCATGCGTCGAAGCAACGCACGGTCACGCTCGCGTTCGTCCGGATGCGTGATGTCGAATGCGGTCCGGGCGAGCAATTCCGCCTCGCTATAGCCGACGAACTTGCACATCGCGGCGTTGGCGCGGAGGAAACGGCCAGTTTCGTACTCACTTTCCACCTTGGCTACGCTGCTGAAATCGAACATGGCACGGAACGTCGCTTCGCTCTCGCGCAACGAATCGGTGCGCTCTCGAAGCTCCGCCATTAGCGTGTTAACCTCGACGATGGGCGTTCCGTGCGGCAACAGCGAGCCGCTTTCCCCCGAAGCAATCGCAACGCGAGCCGCATGGCTAACCGAGCTCGCGATGAGCCGCCCCAGCCATGAGGCCAAAGCAACCACTAACAGAAACGCCAGCAACGCCGTCAAAGCGATGGTCCACCACAGCGCCCGAGCCGGAGCCTCTAGCAGAGCCTTAGGCGCCCATACGGCGGTTTCCCAGCCGGTCAATTCCGACCGCGCGTATGCCTGCAGCGATGGTTGCGCCGGGGAGTCGACAAACTCGAATACGCCGGCAGGTCCTGCACGATGCCACTGCGTCGGTGGCAGCTCCTTCCCGATGAATGCATCCTCCCGTTCAGACCGCGCGATGATGCGGTGCTCCGCGTCGGCTACCACCGCCAGCCAGCCTGGCGGCAGTTCAATTGCTGCAACCAGGCGTGCCAGGGCGTGCTGACCTTGCGACCTCCCGAGGACGTAGCGGCTCTCGCCGTCGATCTCTACCGGTACGGTGATGCCGAACATAAATTGGTTGACCACGGGGGCCATGAACAGGCCGGTCATTTGCGGCCTACCTGTTGCGAAGGTCCTCTCTATAGGTTTCCAAACAACCGTCTTTGGCAAAGGCTTGCCGAAGGGCACAAAGGTATTGACGAGTTGCTGCATGTTGCGATCGAAGAGCACGATGTTGCCGATTTGCTGCAACGCCAGCGAGGCTTCGGCCTGGCGCTGGAACTCGGCCAAGTCGCCTTGGCGCAGCGACGGCGAGGCGGCCAATGCCTGCAGTCTCTCGATCTCGCCGATGATCACACGGTCAACTCCCGCCGACAAAATACGTGCCTCACTCATCAGGTCAGTCTGAACGAGGCGGAGCTGCGCCACGGCGATGCGAGCTCCCGTGTAAACGCCGAACAGCAGGAGCGGCGCAATGATCGCGCATCCGAGCAAGACCTGCAGCTGCCACAACGGTCGCGCCTTGAGAAGCGCGGGCATCGTTCCGACCCGCAAAACGATAGCGCCGGCGATGCAAAGCAGGGCGATGGCGGTCGGCAACGCGGGCGGCGTGGCCGAGCTGTAGAGCGCGTGAATGCCGGTCAGGTAGGTGAGGAGTGCGAACACCGCCATGCCGCCAGCGAGGCCGGCGAGCACGGTCGCGGTGAGGTGATGCCCTTCGAAGCGGCTGAGCGCGAGCGAGCCACCCGCGAGCGCGATCGCGAGCGGCATCCCGTTTATCATCTCGAACGAGGACGCTCCTGGTCCTGGCACCTCAGCCCGCGGCACGAGCCAGCGGTTGATTCCGAAATCGACGCCAAACAGGTCGAACATAGCGATGGCAGGCACCGCGAGGCCAACCGCGAGCGAAAAACGGGAGTTCTTGCCGGGGTGCACGAGCGCGAGACCGAGGACCGTGAGGCACAAGGCGGTCACTGGTTTCACGGTGGCGAAGCCCGCGCCCCAGCTCGACAGCCTCGGTAATCCGCTCCACCAGCCGATAAACACCGCGGCCGCAATTGTCACCGCGGCAAGGCCAGCAGCTTGACTCGCGTGTTGCCTTTTTAGGCTGCGGACCAGGGCAAAGGGCGTCATGTAGGCCCCAGAGAATCAAAGCCGAGCCGACAGGCGCTCCCGGACCAGTGGTCGAACCTGTCCGGCGACGTTCTCAAAATAAGTGTTTAGATAAGCGGGGCTATGTCTTTGCAAGAATTTTTTGTCGCAGTCGGAACAAATGTCTGCTACGGGCCAAGGGCAGCCCTGCTGCGCTGCAAAAGGGCGCGATATCCGTTGGCTTGTATGGCTTCGCTATCACTAGGGCCACGTGTGGCCGACCGCGGAGTGGCCGGACGTGCACAGAGGGGTAGAAGCTTTCTTGGTGCGTCCTATCTTTGATGTGATGTCAAGGTCCCGTCGCTAACTGAGAATGCGGGCTGACGCTTTTTGGGGCACACAAGTGATTGACCTAACGGAGTGCGATCGAGAGCCAATACATATACCGTCCGCCATACAGCCCAACGGCAATTTGCTCGTCGTGGATCCGGCTTCGGAACAGGTAATTCAGGCAGGAGTCGGCGCGGAGAGGCTGATTCCTCTCTCCTCGCCACCTCTCGGTCAACGACTGACCGACGTAATGGGGGTACCAGCAGCAATCGTCGGAAGCGCGGCACAATCAAGAGACCCGGTTTATATTAGTTTCCTCATCCCAGAGCTTGCGGCCCGTGCCGACATCGACGTAACCGCGCACCGATCTGACGGACTCATCATCATAGAGATAGAGCGTGCGCTTGCCGCGCGCCCATCAGCGGCTCACATGATAGGACGCGTTCGGTCGATCTCAGCCGCGTTGCATGCGGGCCCGGACCTACTCCACACATGTCGATCCGCAACCCGCGAGCTACGTGGTTTGACCGGCTTCGCTCGCGTCATGATCTACCGCTTCTTGGAGGACGGTACCGGATGCGTGATAGCTGAGGACAAGGATGCCGAGCTCCCCACGTTTCTAAACCATCACTACCCACCATCTGACATTCCGAAACAGGCGCGGGAGCTTTACGTTCGAAACGTGGTCCGCGTAATCCCAGACGTCAATTACACTCCCGTACCGCTAGTACCGCAAATTTGCCCGGCAACGAGTGGTCCTTTGGATATGAGCGACTGCATCCTGCGCAGTGTCTCGCCGATCCATGTCCAATATCTGAAGAATATGAACGTTAGCGCATCAATGTCCGTGTCCATTGTGCGCGACGGTGCACTCTGGGGTCTTGTCGCGTGTCATCACACTTCGTCAAAGCCTGTCTCATATGAAGTTCGCGAGGTGTGCAAGCACGTTGCTCAGATTCTTTCGCAACAGATCGCTGCTCGCGAAGAGGCAGAGACGTTTCATCAGGTGCGCACCCTCACAGCAGCTCGGCAACAATTGGTCACCGAAATCGGCCATGCGGAGGGAGCCATTGACGAGGCACTGCGAGCGCAAACCGCTAACTTGCTGGAATTGGTTCCTTCAGATGGTGTCGCCGTCTACGCGCATGATGCCGTTACCACGGCGGGCCACTGCCCCACCAACGATCAAATAAGAGAGCTGGCTGATTGGCTATTGCGCGCGAATGCGCCGGGCCCTTGCTCGACGGACCGCCTTTCGGAGAGCTACGCCCCAGCTGAAGCTTACCCGACGAGGGCCAGCGGGCTGCTGGGCATCATTGTTTCACTCGGCCACCCCCTCGTTCTTTTGTGGTTTCGGGCGGAACGCGCTGAGGTAGTTAACTGGGCCGGCAATCCTCATAAGCCAGCGGAACCCGGATCAGGACCTGGGATGCTCAACCCCCGTGCATCCTTCGAGCTGTGGCGCGAGACGGTACACGGCCGCTCTCGCCCTTGGACGAAAGCAGAAATTGATGCAGCTCAACGTCTTCAAAACCAGCTAGTCGAAATCAGCCAGCATCGTCGGGTTGAGCAATTGAACAGCATGTTACAGCAAAAGATCCGGGAGGCGGACCGGCTAATCGCTCAGAAAGACCTCCTGATGCGTGAGGCGCATCACCGTGTGCAGAATAGCCTGCAGCTTGTCAGCGCCATGCTGCGTCTCCAACAGCGCGAGTTTTCGGATCCGACTGTACAGGCACGGTTCGAAGAGACCCAGCAACGCATTCTCGCCGCGGCCGCTGTCCATCGGCATCTTTGGAGGTCAGATGAAATCGGAACTGTGCGCTTAGATAACTATCTGCAAGAGATTCGCGATAGCCTGGTCGAAGCCTGGGGAAGACAATGGGACAAATACGTACAGCTTCAGGGGACGTCCATATTAATTCCAACGGACAAAGCAGTCCTCCTCGCTTTGGTCGTGACTGAGCTACTCACGAACGCCGTCAAACATGCATATGGCGGGGAACCAGGACCCATCCAGGTCCGATTTGGCGAGGAACCTGGAAGGGGCATTCAAGTCATCGTCGCTGATCAGGGGCGCGGCATTGAACAGACAGAGCGTGCCGACGGTTTTGGGTCGCGCCTCACGGGCTTGCTTGTGTCCCAACTTGAAGGAGCGATTGAGTTCCAGAACAATTTTCCTGGAACAAAGGTCGTCCTTTCAGTGCCACAGGATTCGCAATAGCTATTTAGCTCGGACGCAGGAACATCTAGGCGACGTGCAGGACCCGCAGTGTGATTCGAACGAAGCTCCGCGCCAGGACTGCAATGCTGCATACCCGCCTGGACGAGCTGGTGAATTCGTCCTGCCTTGGTGACGAGCTCAGGCTCGGGCGCCTTCTCACCATCCACTATGACGCGCTCACGCTGCTCGTGCCCGCGCTGGAGCGAGCGGGCGCGGAGCATGTATGCCCGGGATGGGAGGGGCGCTCCCGGTTGGCAGCGCTAGAGGAAGATCTGAGGGCGTTGGACACGCCTCCTAACAGGAACCCCGCGAACCCGCCTTTATTCGTGAGGGAGCCGGAAACTTGGGGCGCCCTTTATGCCGTCGAGGGCTCTCGTCTAGGAAACCGCACCATACTCCGCCGTGTGATGGAATGCGGCAGCGAGGGTGAGCGACGCGCGACGCGGTTTCTTGCGCACGGATTAGAGGATCGCATCGCATGGGGCGGGTTCTTGGCTTGGTTGGATGACCTGCAATATTGCGGTGAGGCATTCGAGTTGGCGGTGCTCGGAGCCGAGCGAGTGTTCGAAACGTATCTCGATTCGGCGGCGCGGTACTCAGGATGACCTGGCCAGCAATTTTTTGCGAACCTGGTGCGATGGGAGAAGCTGTCATTCACTTGCCGAGAGGAGAAGGCCTGCGTAGTTCAGGTCAGGTTATTCTCGACAGATTCGCATGTCCGCGGCGCCGTCTGCTTTTCCCGCACTGAACAAGGCTGCACCCCCGTGAGACTCCACGCTAATCACGTGTCTGTAGGAGAATCCGGCGATGAGTACTTCCAGGTCTCGTTCGATAGCGAGGCCCCCAGCGAGGACGACTTCGATCTCTCGAGGCCAGGTCATCCCTATCTTCTCATTCAGCGTCAGTTTGAGGGCGAGGATGGCGGCGTCTGCTACGTCGAGAGCCACGATCACGAGACCTACACGGGCCACTTCCGCCTGCGGCTCATTGAGTTCACGCCCACACGCCTTGCCTTCGAGATCGCCAGGACAGACCACAAGTACATCGAGGTGACCTACGACCTAGACGCGAAGCGGTTCGGTGACGTGCGGCGCATCGTTCAAATCGTTTTTGGCGTGCAGGGCTAAGCCAGCTGGCCACATGCGATTTGAGGCCGAGGGTGATCTGGCAAAAGAAGGTGTAATTTCTCGCCCTGCAACTCAGTGTGAGGGCTGATGCCCGCTATGGGTCAGATTCGGCCATCGCGCGCCGTCCCCGGCGATGGCAGCTTTTCCCAGTAAGCGGCCCTCGGGGCTACGCGGCAGGCGCGGCAGCCTTGGGCCAAAAGCGGTCATTCAGGGAGTTTGGGCAATCGATGCAACCAAGGCTGTGTCTCAACCCTCCGGGAGCCCCGCCTTGCGCAGCCCATCAATACGGTGCTCGGCATCCTTGGGATTCTTGTAGGCAACAAGAGGTTTGTAGCTTTCGATTGTGAAACCGGGGTTGATCCGCAGCACCTCCGCGGCTTCCACCCTCGCCTCCTCAAGTTGTCCCAACTGCGCATAGGCAGACGCGAGCGCCGCCGACTATGCAAAAAATTCGAAGGCGCGCGGGACGGTCGACGGCTATCGCCGCGACCTCGCGCTATTCGAGAAATGGTGCCGCGCTCGCGGCGTCTGTCATCTTCCCGCCCTGCCCGCGACATGCGCGGCCTATTTCGCATCGTTGGCCAAATCCGGCTTACGGTCGGCGACAATTTCGCGGAGATGCTCGGCTATCAGGTACGGGCACAAGCTCGCCGGGCATGAGAATCCGACCGCGGCGGAGACGGTCCGGGCCGTGCTTGCGGGCATTCGGAGGACGGTCAACCTTCCGTCGAAGCGTAAGGCGCCCGTCTTGGCCGAAAACGCCCGTGCCATGGTGGCGACGGCGCCGGCCGGGCTCCGAGGCTTGCGGGACCGTGCGTTGCTTTCGCTCGGCTTTGGCGGCGCTTTTAGGCGGTCGGAATTGGTCGCCTTGGACGTTGCCGACCTTGAAGAAACCGACGACGGCTTTCGCGTGCGGATCCGCCGCTCAAAAACGGACCAAGAAAATGTTGGGACCACGATCGCCATCGTGCGGGGCGGCTCGGCGTGCCCCGTCAAGGCCGTCAAGGCATGGCTTGAGGCGACTGGAATTACGGAGGGGCCGATTTTCCGTAGTGTCAGGAAGGGTGGTCGGGTGCAAGATCGCCGATTGTCGGCTAAGAGTGTGTGCGATTTGACAAAATCCTACGCGGCCAAGGTCGGTCTCGCGCCAGAGAGCTACGGGGCGCATAGCCTCCGCAGTGGATTCCTGACCAGTGCGGCACGCCGGGGGGCTTCAGTGTTCAAAATGCGGGACGTCAGCAGACACCGCAGCATGGACGTATTGTCCTCGTATGTGCGCGATGCGGACCTATTCCGCGACCATGCCGGCGCGGGGTTGCTATAACAGCCCGGAATCGACGACTTGGACCGAAAGCCTACGGCAACGGGGGTCTTTTAGAGCCATCATCAATGTAGGCGCTTTGTCGATAGTCGCCATCGAGAAGCCGAGTCCCCCCGGTGCCATGGGATTCGTTGAGAAGGGCACTCCGGCTGCTAAGAACGCTTTTCGCAAAGTTTGGGCACGCCGCCAGTGCGGCGGAGTCGTCGGCGCCGCGGAATAGGTGCCCGTAAACATCCGCCGTCACGGTTTGTTGTGATGGCTGTCACCACAAAGCCGGCTGTCTCGCTAGGAGAGTGTCACCTAGGTAACAGCCAAGCGCCGCAGGTAAACCTTATTATCTGTGCGGACGACCAACCATGAGAAGCGCCGATACCTCGGCGCAAATCATGGAGGTTACGATGGACGCGCGCGTTGGAAAGCACACTCGGGACGGCCGTCGCAATTGTCAGAACTGGGTAAGAGACCAAAAGATAATTATTGGCCTGCTCAACCGCATTCCCATCAGCGCCGGGGGCGCAGGTGGAAGCCTGGCGACCGGGCCGCTTGTTGAGGGCATTTGTAGTGACGCTCTCTACAAAACCATTGTGCAGTTCGAGGACAAGCATCCTGAGCTTGGGCATAGTGGCTTCGTGGATCCGGGCGGGAAAATGCTCAAGGCGATGGAAGACCTCGCCAAAGCGCCGACACCCGCGGCGCCGACACCTGCCGCTGAAACCAAGCTCGATATCCTGAGGCGCAACGTGCAGAACGTACAGTCCGTGGTCGGGAAATGGACTTCGGGCGATGCGGTGCAATTGGATAAGCTAATTAAGGTGGTCCTCAATCACATTGATAACCTGAAGGGCATCAAGGACCAAGCGGGCAAGCCCCTCGACAAGCTACCGTGGTGGGCGGAAATATTCGGGCGGGCCTATATCTTCAAAGCCGGCACTGAACTGATCTACACTTACCGGCCCAATAAAGTGGTCGACTTCCGCTACGTCGCCGAAGACTTACAAGGCCGCAGAAAAGATATTTCCGCTGAAATGAAAAGCGGATACCCGGTCAAGTGGAGCGATGCGATCTTCGTCTACAAGCTCCCTGCCCTAGTTCTATTCCAGGATGGCTTGTGCAGCCGCATTCCCCCAAATACGGTCGCAAACATCAGTGCGCTGCGTGTAGCTGCCGAAAACGGGATAGATCCGGAATTCGTTGACCACTTTGAATAGCATTTAGCGTTGGCCCGTCCATTCCTGCCGCTTAGGTGCACCTCGTCATCGCGCCGAAGAGCAGCGAGCGTTGGATATGTTAAACAGCGCACTTATTGGCGTTTTCTATCGGGATCAAAAAGCATTCTTTATGCGTTGCAGCTGCTGGAGGCCATGAGGCTATCGGCAACCTGACCGGAGCATGTCCGGCCCATCCCCTCGACGCTGAGACGGAACGTGGCGGATGTCTTCCCGGCTCGCGGGTAAACGTCTGGTCGTCCTCGATGAGGTTGGGGGTTAAGCATGAAAAATCTCAGCTGGGTCAGCGCAGCAATTGGAGCATGGGTTAGTCAACCGATCATGATGTTAAGCGATCGCGAGGTCGACCAGAAACCGGTGGCCTTCGGTCCGATTGGTGCTACCCTGAAGCAAGATTGGATGCGGACCGGCAATATCGACTTCCATGCCTCGACGAATGAAAGCTCATCGCCCCAGCCACTCAGGCTTCTGGTCGAAGAAAAGAGAGTAATTGAAAGTGTGGCGGGTCAGGACGTTGTAGAATTGCGCTGGCGGCTCGCAACGCTTGAAGAAGGCAAGCAACTTGTGGTCTGCTGGAATGCGAGCAGACCTACACAAAAACAACGGGAACACCGATCAGCCACGATCTCGTGAAGGTGAGCGGTAAAACGAGTAGACCATAAAACAAAGCACCAGCACGCAGACGTCAGTCCGCGCTTCGCGACGTACTTAAATCGTCCGGGGCAAGGAGATGGCCCGTATGTTGAGGGCGAGGGCTTCCCTCTACACCGTATTGCGCCTCTGGGACCGCGGCGATGAGCGTGTGGCGGGGTTACTGGCACACCGCGTGAAGCGGAAGACAACTAAATCCAGGACGGGCCCAGTACTTCTCACCTACGGAGGCAACGATGACAGACATTCCAAAGATAACAGTGATCGTCCGTGGCGGACTCGTTCAGGATGTCGAGATCAAGGGCAAGGCCCACGTTGTCGTATACGACTATGACGTGGACATGGACCCCGGCGATCGTCCACATGGGCGGAACGAAGATGGAGAATTATACGTCATTGCTGGCGAGTTTTGCGGCGACACATGAGCGTGCTTCGTTCTTGCCGAGTCCTGGCGAAGCCGCCCATCATGACGAGCATTTTCATATTCCACGAGCTGCCGCCCAAGGTGCGGCTCACTGTCTTTCGCGAGTTCGCGCGCATATTGAAGCGCGGGGGACGCTTTGTTCTCGTGATTCACTCCAGATAGGTGATGAGCCGGGTTACGACGGCATGCTGGAGCTGTTTCCTCAGAGCTATCACGAACCCTACTTCGCCAGTTATCTCAAAGAGGACTTTGGCGCGATTGGGACAGCTTCCGGCCTGACCCATATCCGCGACGTCAACGCCTTCGTGTCCAAGGTGATGGTTTTCGACAAGCCATGAAAGTGGTGCGGGCTAGAGGACGACGCGCAGGGACGAAGCCGTCAGCCCGCCGTTTCGGGCTGCTTCGTTACGGGCCGGATCGCGGGGAATTGATCGGCGGTCAATGTCTCCTGGGCAAGCAGCAGGCGGCCGCCTTCATCGAGGTCGGCGCGCCGTGTGCGCAGGATGGTAGTCGCCTGCTCGAAGGCCTTCGAGATGATGTCGCGCACCGCCACGTCGATCTCGCGCTCGGT
>Ga0137377_10004402_pt1 | contig 11092 bp, 9 predicted proteins | sample SagtaG_22_FD_104815 | JGI IMG/M metagenome (GOLD analysis project Ga0137377, IMG submission 104815) | Vadose zone soil microbial communities from Sagehorn Ranch, Mendocino, California, USA - Sage2_L_40_16 metaG | ecosystem: Environmental > Terrestrial > Soil > Vadose zone | place: USA... | reverse complement strand
GTCGCCCGCGTGGAGCTCGGCGCGCAGAGCTACATCCGACGAGGCCGCCTGAACGGCCAGCCGGCCGCGATTGTCGCGGTCTATCAGCTGCCCGGCTCGAATGCCATCGACGCCATGCGGGGCGCGACGAAGCTGATGGACGAGATGAAGAAGCGATTCCCCGCCGACCTGGACTACGTGACGGCGCTCGACACGACGCTGGCGGTCAGCGCGGGAATCCGGGAGATCGCGAAGACGCTCGTCGAGGCGCTCCTCCTCGTCGTCCTCGTGGTCTTCATCTTCTTGCAGGGGTTCCGCGCGACGCTGATCCCCCTGCTGGCGGTGCCGGTCGCGCTCGTCGGCGCCTTCATGGTCTTTCCTCTGCTGGGATTCTCGATCAACACGCTGTCGCTCTTCGGCCTCGTGCTGGCCATCGGCCTCGTCGTCGACGACGCCATCGTCGTCGTCGAGGCCGTCGAGCAACACATCGAGCAGGGGCTCTCCCCGCGCGACGCCGCGTTGAAGGCGATGGACGAGGTGTCGGGACCGGTCGTGGCCATCGCCCTCATCATGGCAACGGTGTTCATCCCGACGGCGTTCATCCCCGGCATCACCGGGCGGATGTACCAGCAGTTCGCGGTGACGATCGCCGTGTCGGTCTTGATCTCTGCGTTCAACGCGCTCACCCTGAGCCCGGCGCTCTCGGCGCTGCTCCTGCGGCCCCGGCGCGAGATGCGCGGCCCGCTCGGGTGGTTCTTCCGTGGCTTCAACCGCGTCTTCGAGCGGGTGATGGGCGGGTATCTAGAGGGGAGTCGCGTCCTGATCCGCAAGGCCGCCTTCGCGATACTCCTGCTGCTCGGCGCGGCGGCCGTGTCGGGCCTCATCGGCATCCGGCTTCCAGGTGGTTTCGTCCCGGAGGAGGACCAGGGCTACGTCTACGCCAACGTCCAGCTTCCTATGGCCGCCTCGCTCGACCGCACCGCAGCGGTCAACGACAAGCTCGACGCGATCTTCAAGACGCAACCGGGCATCAAGTACTACACGGGCGTTGCGGGCTTCAGCTTGCTGAGCCTGGTCACGACGACTTACAACTCGTTCTACTTCATCACGCTGGAAGACTGGGACGCCCGCAACAAGCAGGGCCTCACGGCCGACGTGATCATCCGCCAGCTCAACCAGAAGCTGGCCGGCGTGGCCGAGGCTCAGGTCTTCGCGTTCTCACCGCCTGCGATTCCTGGCATCGGCACATCCGGCGGCGTGACCTTCATCCTGGAGGATCGCTCCGGCAAGGATCCCGCGTTCCTCGCCGAGAACACGGACAAATTTCTGGCCGCCGCCCGGAAGCGACCTGAGTTCGCGCGGCTCTTCACGACCCTGCTGCCGAGTGTGCCGCAGTTCTTCGCCGAGGTGGATCGCGACAAGGTGCTGAAGCAAGGCATCAGCCTGCCCTCGGTGTACCAGGCCCTCCAGGCGTTCCTCGGTGGCGCCTTCGTGAACTACTTCAACCAGTACGGACGAGTCTGGCAGGTGTACGTCCAGGCCGAAGGCCAGTTCCGAACGCAGGCCGACAACGTCGGTCGCTTCTACGTCCGCAACGCCGCGGGTCAGCCGGTGCCGCTGTCGACGCTGGTCCGGATGAGAGAGGTCAACGGCCCGGAGTTTACGACCCGGTTCAACGAGTACCGCGCGGCGCAGATCAATGGGCTTCTGGCGCCCGGGTTCACCACCCGGCAGGGGATGCGGGCACTGGAAGAGGTATTCGCGCAAACCATGTCGAGCGACATGGGCTTCGACTACTCGGGGATGTCGTTCCAGGAGCAGGTGGCTTCCCAGGGGGTGCCGGCGACCGCGGTGTTCGGCTTCTCGGTGCTGGTGGTGTTCTTGCTCATGGCCGCCCTGTACGAGAGCTGGACGCTTCCGTTCGCCGTCCTGCTCGCCGCGCCCATCGCCATGTTCGGCGCCCTCGGAGCGCTCTGGCTCCGCGGCTTCGAGCTCGACGTCTTCTCGCAGATCGGCTTGCTCATGGTGATCGGCCTCGCGGCCAAGAACGCGATCCTCATCGTCGAGTTCGCCAAGGTCGCGTACGAGGGGGGTATGTCGCTTTCCGACGCGGCGCTCGAAGGCGTCCGTGTGCGTCGGCGAGCCCTCTTCATGACCTCGTTCGCGTTTATCCTGGGCTGCGTGCCGCTGTGGACCGCCGCCGGTGCCGGCGCGGTTGGACGCCGGATCCTCGGCACCGTCGTGATCGGCGGGATGCTGACCGACACGCTCATCGCCAGTCTCTTCATCTCGGTGAGCTTCTATGTCAGTGAGCGCTTCCGCCGGTCGCCGCAGGCCGCCGCCGGGCCGGTATCCGTTCCGGCGCCTATTTCCGGCGGCGCCGGCGACGAGCCTTCGGCGGGTGGATCGCGCCCGTGAGACCCCGGGCTTCCGCCTGGATCGTCGTCGCGACGGCGGTGCTCGCCAGCTGCGCGATCGGCCCGGACTACAAGCGACCTGCCGTGATGGAGCCTCAGACGTTCCGAGGGCAGGCCACGGCGGAGGCCGCCTCACTCGCCGACGCGGCCTGGTGGGAGGTCTTTCAGGACCCGGTCCTGAGGGAGCTGATCCGCGAAGCGCTGCGCAACAATTACGACGTGCGGATTGCTGCCGCTCGCGTGCAGGAGGCGCGGGCAGGTTTCGTCGCCACGCGGTCGGATCAATTCCCGTCACTCGACTACAGCGGCGCCGCCGGGAGGAGCAACGCGACCCCGGGCCTGGTGGGTAGCCTGGGACCACAGGCGCCGACCACCAGCAACTTCTACTCCCTCACGCTGGCCATGTCGTGGGAGCTCGACATCTGGGGCCGCATCCGTCGCGCGACCGAAGCGGCACGCGCGACCCTCCTGGCCACCGAGGACGCCCGGCGCGGCGTGTGGTTGACCCTCGTCAGCGACCTGGCGCAGGCGTACTTCGAGCTCCTGGCTCTCGACGTCCAGCTCCAGATCGCCCGCAACAGCACGGACGCCTACCAGCGAACATACGATCTGTTCCTCGATCGCTTCCAGCTGGGTGTCGCCTCGAAGCTCGAGACGGCTCGGGCCGAGGGCGCCCTCGGCGGGGCGCAGGCGACCATCCCGCAGTTCGAGAGCAACATCGTCGCCAAGGAGAATCAGATCGCCATTCTGCTTGGTAAGAGCCCCGGCCCGATTCTCCGGGGGACGCCGATGTACGAGCAGCCCGTCGTGCCGGTCGTGCCAGCGGGTTTACCGTCGACCCTCCTGACGCGGAGGCCCGATCTTCGCCAGGCGGAGCAGCAGCTCGTGAGCGCCAACGCTCGCATCGGAGCCGCCAAGGCCGAGTTCTTCCCGAAGTTCAACCTGACCCCGCTGATCGGTACGGCGAGTCCCGAGTTCTCGGCTCTCACCGGCGGCAGCGCGACGATATGGGCCGTCGCCGGCACGCTCACCGGGCCGCTGTTCAACGCGGGCCGCACCCTCGGGAACTACCGGGCGACGGTGGCTCAGTGGGATCAGGCCAAGCTTTTGTATGAACAGGCCGTGCTCACCGCGCTCCGGGAGGTCTCCGACGCCCTCACCGCGCTGAGCAAGTTGAGTGAGGCCGAGACAGGGCAAGACCGGTCGGTGAAGGCGCTCGCGGACGCCGTCGACCGCGCGACGGATCGCTATCGCCAGGGGCTGGCCAACTACTTCGAGGTGCTCGAGGCTCAACAACAGCTCTACCCGGCCCAGAACACGCTCGCGCAGATTCGCCGCGACCGTCTCCTCAGCCATGTTCGCCTCTACAGGGCGCTGGGGGGCGGCTGGAGCCTGACCGACGCTCAGTGGCAGGACCAGGCCCAGCCGTAGGAGATAGCCAAATGAGATCCGAACGTAGCGTCGATGCCTGACGCTCTCATCCAGTACGGCGTGGTGGTGCTCTTTGTCTGGGCGTTTGCCGTGCAGGCCGGGATGCCACTTCCAGCCGTCCCGATACTGGTCGGAGCCGGCGCTCTATCCGGCTCCGGCCGGATGAACCTTGTCCTGGCTATTGTTGCGGCGATGGGCGCCACCCTCGGCGCCGACGTGCTCTGGTATTTACTGGGTCGGTCCCTGGGGACCCGAGTGCTCGCGACCGTGTGTCGTTTCTCCCTCGACCCCGACTCCTTGATCCGGGAGGCGAAGGAGCGGTTCGTCGCGCATCGCGCACGGTATTTGATACTGGCCAAGTTTCTGCCCGGCGTGAACCCGCTCGCGGCCGGACTCGCCGGCGCGGTGCCCATCCGCCCGGCCCGCTTCCTTCGCTACGCTGCGGCCGGCGCGTTGCTCTGGGCCGGAATCTGGATCACTCTCGGCTATCTCTGCGCCGATGTCATCGATCTGGCTCTAGCCCAGGCCATCCGCATCAAGGTGCCGCTGGTCACCGTCATCGCCGGGGCGCTGGTCGTCTGGCTCGTGTTCAAGTACGCCAGACGGCAGTGCCATCGCCGACGCAGTTCGTAAACGTCTCGGCGGCGTCGACATCGTGGTCCACGTCGCCGGCGGCTCGTCGGCGCGGGCCGGCGGGTTCGCCGTCCTCGACGACACCGAGTGGCAGCGTGCCCTCGATTTGAATCTGTTCCCGGCTGTCCGGCTGGATCGCGCACTCTTACCGGCGATGCTCGCCCAGGGCTCTGGCGTGATCGTGCATGTCACCTCGATCCAGGGAACGATGCCGCTGCCTGAAGCCACGCTCGCCTATGCGGGGGCGAAGGCCGCGCTGGCGAATTACAGCAAGGGGTTGTCCAAGGAGGTGAGCCCAAGGGGCATTCGCGTGATCCGGGTTTCGCCCGGCTGGGTCGAGACAGAAGCGGCCGTGGGTCTGGTCAACGAGTTGGCGGCCAGCAAGGGCACTGACTACGAGGGCGCCCGCAAGGCCCTGATGCAGTCGCTCGGCGGCATCCCGATCGGACGCCCGGCCCAACCGAGAGAGGTTGCGGATCTCGTCGCTTTCCTGGTCTCGCCGCGCACGGCGTCCATCACCGGTGTGGAATACGTCATCGACGGCGGCACGGTACCGACAGTCTGATGCTCCGGAGGCAGACGGTGAGCAAACCCCGAGGAACGGCGACGCGGCCAGGCGGCTTCGCGGAGCGCTTCGCAAAGGTCAACGGCGTGCGGCTGCGCTATCTGGTCGGCGGGCAGGGCAGCGCCGTCGTCCTGTTGCATGGCTATGCGGAGACCGGCCACATGTGGCGCCCGATCATGCCGTTGCTCGCCAGGCATCACACCGTCGTCGTGCCCGACCTGCGCGGCGCCGGCGGCTCGGCCAAGCCGGAGTCTGGATACGACAAGAAGAACATGGCCGTCGACATCCACGAGCTGACCGCATCGCTCGAGCTCGATCGCGTTCGTATCGTCGGCCACGACATCGGACTGATGGTGGCCTATGCCTATGCCGCGCAGTTCCCGGAGGCCACCGAGCGAGTGGCGTTGATGGACGCCTTCCTGCCGGGCATCGGCGAGTGGAAGAACGTGTGGCTCTTGCGCGATCTGTGGCACTTCCATTTCTACGGAGACGTGCCACTGGCCCTGGTGAAGGGACGCGAACGCATCTACCTGGAGCACTTCTGGAACGACTTCGCCGCCGATCGGAAACACTCGGTGCCAGAGGCTGACCGCCGGCTCTACGCTCGGGCCTATGCGCAGCCTGGAGCCATGCGGGCGGGCTTCGAGTATTTCCGCAATTTCGAGCGCGACGCGGAGGACTTCGCCCGAATGGGCCGCACTCGGCTCTCCATGCCCATGCTGGTCCTCTCGGGCGAGAAGGCGGGCGGCTCGTTCCTCATCGAGCAGGCCAAACTGGTCGCCTCCGACGTGCGCGGCCAGATCGTCAAGGGCTCGGGCCACTGGTTGATGGAGGAAGCGCCGGATACCGTGATCCCGGCCATCAGCAACTTCGTCGCCTGATCGCGTGATCGTTGATCCTGGAGCCGCCCTTTGTGGTCGCGCAGCTCATTGTCCTGGCGATCTTCGCCGTGCTCTGCCTGAGCGCCGCGATCAAATTCCGTCCCGCCGTCTCGGCTGCGACGTAGGGCGCGTGGCAAATGGCACGGTCGTACAATGACGGCGTGGCGGACACTGAGGTCCTGGGCGGCATCGTCAGCACTGTCGCGGCGCGGGCTCGCGCGATGACGCCCGAGTTCGACCCAGGCTGGTTCCTCGAGGGTCTCTCTGGGCAGCTCCAGGGATTGATCCCCCACGACCGGCTGACGATCCTCTACCGCGACGAGGGAGGACGCACCGTCTCGGTCTTCGCGGAGCATACACGCGGCGATGCGCCGCGAGGCAATGGCCGCTATACTCTCTCGCTGGCTCACGCGAGCCGGTATTCCATCGCCGAAGCCGTCTCGTCCAGTGTCGTAGCGGGGCAAGCCGAGTTCGTCCGGGACGCACAGAGCGACGCCCGCTTCATGGCGGGGGCGGCCGTTCCCGGCGTCGCACAGGCGGGGCTGCGCGCATGGATGGCGCTACCCCTCATGGGCGTCGAGCGAGTCATCGGCGCACTCATCGTGGGCAATACGGTCCCGGATGTCTACACCGAGGCTCACCTCGCGACCGGCCGCCAGATCGCGGACGTCATCGGTCCCGTCATCGAGAGCATCGTGCTCGTGCACATGGAGCGCCGGCGGCGACAGCGGCTGCGAGTCGTACCGGAGGTGGCGCGCGTCCTCGGCACGAGCCTGAACGTGGCGGAGATCTTCGACCGGCTCGCTGCCGCGGTCCGACCCGTCCTCGACTTCGACATCATGGCCACCTCCTTCGTCGAATCCGCCAGCATCGAGCCATGGCTGCACGTCACCGACGGCCGGCCGCTGCCAGAGCGAGGCGACCGGTTCGAGGACTTTTCGTTCACCGCCCGCCTGCTGTCCGGTGAGCCGGTGTTGATGCGCGAATGCGAAAGCGAGCTCGACGCCACATATCCGGCCGACCGGAGAGTCCTCGAAGACGGGATCCGCTCGTTCGTCGCCGTGCCCTTGATCTTCGGCGACAAGGTGGGTGCGCTCCTCGGCTTCGCCAAGCGGCAGCCCGACTGTTTCGACTCGAGCGATCTCGAGGTCGTCGAAGAGATTGCTCAACACGTGGTCGTGGCAATCCATCACCAGCGTCTGGCCGAGGAACAGCGCCGGCTCGCGATCGTCGAAGGGCGGGCGCAGGAGCTCGAGCGGCGAGTCGAGCGGCTGCGTGGCGCCCTCAGCGAGCCATACGGGTTCGGCCGGATCCTCGGCCAAGCCCCCAGCCTGCGCGAGGCGCTCGAGCGGGCCGCGCAAGTCGCGCCGCAGGAGACCCCCGTGCTCCTGACCGGCGAGAGCGGCACGGGCAAGGAGCTGGTGGCCCAGGCGATCCACTATGCCAGCCGTCGCTCCGACGGCCCCTGCGTCGCCATCAACTGCGCGGCGCTGCCAGAAACGCTCATCGAGTCGGAGCTCTTCGGCCATGAACGAGGCGCTTTCACCGGAGCGGACAGGCAGAAGCCTGGCCGCTTCGAGCTCGCCGTCGGGGGCACGCTGTTCCTCGACGAGGTCGGCGAGCTCGCGGCGAGCGTCCAGGCCAAACTTCTCCGAGTCCTCCAGGAGCGCGAGTTCCAGCGCGTCGGCGGCACCGCGACGCTCAAGGCCGACTTTCGCCTCATCGTCGCCACCAACCGGAGCCTCACCGACGCCATGGCGCGCGGCCAGTTCCGCGAGGATCTCTACTACCGGCTCAGCGTGTTTCCGATTCACCTGCCGCCGCTGCGTGAGCGCGGCGAGGACGTGGTGCTCCTCGCCCAGGAGTTCGTCCGCCGCCTGGGCGAGCGGATGGGCAAGGGGGAGCCGGGGCTGAGCCGCGACGCCCGGGAGCTGCTGATGACGTACCCCTGGCCCGGTAACATCCGGGAGCTCCAGAACGCGATCGAGCGAGCGCTGATCGTTTCGGACGCCGGGCTCATCACCGCCGCACAGCTCGGGCTTACCCCGCCGCGACTCCCGTCCGGCGAGGCGCCGCATCCTGATGTCCCCACGCCGTCACGCGTCACGGGTCATCATGCCGCGGAGGCGACCCTTCGGGAGCTCGAACGACACGCAATCGCGGACGCCCTCGCGAAGGCCAAGGGCAACAAGACGGCCGCGGCGACGGCGCTCGGGATCACCCGGATGCAGCTCTACACGAAGCTGAAACGGCTCGGACCCTCTCAGTAACCGCGCCCCTCGGTAGTGCGTATCGTTCGATACAGTCTGTGCATGGGGACACAGCCGAACGTTTAGCGCCACACCAGTCTGCACTTCTTGGCGCGGCGCGCGTTCTCCACGAACGCTCTCACATCGCCCAGTTACGTCGAATCGGCAGGGCCGGCCTGCCATTTGCACTGTCGCTCTGTGGGAGATGCGAGATGAGTCAACATGCAGTGGAGCGAACGCTCGGCAAGCTGCTCACGGATGAGTCCTTCCGTGAGCGATTTTTCACCGCGCCGCAAGTGGCGGCCCTGCAGGCTGGCCTTCGGCTGTCGGACATCGAACTAACGGCCCTCTCCGGACTCTCTCGCTCGGCGCTTTGCTCGTTCAGCGCGGGCCTCGATCCTCGGATCTGCCGCCTCTTCCCGGAGAGCGAGTCCTCACCGGAGGAGGAGCGATCGTGACTCCCGAAATCCTGCGGGCGCTGGATCAGTACGCTTTCGTCATCCTCCCCGCGTTGCTCATCGCCGAGCAGTTCGGGATTCCGCTCCCGGCGGTGCCGGCGCTGCTGGGGTTCGGCGCCCTGGCCGCGCACGGGCGGGGCAACATTCCACTGATGTTGAGCACGATGGCGGCCGTCGCCCTGATCGTGGATTTCGCGTGGTACGAGCTCGGACGGCGTCGCGGCACGCAGGTCCTGAGGGGTCTCGGCCTGTCGCTGGAGCCCGATCTCTGTATGCGACGCGCTGAAAGGGTATTCGCCCGCTACGGCGCCGGCGGGATGCTGCTCGCGAAGTTCGTCCCCGGGTTGACGCTGGTTCTGCCGCCGCTGGCCGGCGTCTTCGCCGTCGGACGCGTCCGGTTCGCTGCCTATGAGGTCGCGGGCGTGCTGCTCTGGGCGGGAACGTGGATCGGGGTCGGATACGCGTTCAGCGATGCGGTGGCCATGATCGCGGCGCATGTCGAGAAGCTGGGACTCTGGCTCGTCGTCGTCGCAGCTCTGTTCGGAGCCTACATCGTCGGCAAATTTCTACGTCGCCGGCGTTACCTTCGGCGACTCCGCATGACGGCCATTTCACCGGAAGCGCTCAAGGGGCGCGACCTCGCCGAGATCGAGAACTTCTCGGGCAAGTACGCGGCGGTCGGCAGCGGCGCCACCGTTGGCGGCGGCGCGGGCGCGACGGTGCTGCGGAATCAACACGGGATTGAAAATCGCCCTCCTGAGCACGACCCAGAGCGCGAGTGTCGGTGTGGGATTCGAGGGAATTCGGCTCACGCTCGTGAACTGGTGCCACGGGTCTTCGTCCAGAGGGAGGAACGGCTTCGATGCGAATCGATCGCGATGATCTTCTCGTGAAGGCGCTGCAGCGCCGGGAGCCGGCCGCCGCCGAGCGTCTCGTCGCCAGCTACGGCGACCGCGCGTATCGCCTCGCGGTTGGCATCGCGGGAAACGCGCGGGACGCCGAGGAAGTCGTGCAGGACGCATTCTGGGCCGTGGTCCGGAAGATCGACACCTTCAGGGGTGAGTCGACCTTCGGCACTTGGTTCTACCGGATCGTCGCCAATGCCGCCTACCAGAAGCTTCGCGACCGGCCAGGTCGAGGTAATGAAATCTCGTTCGATGAGGTGCTGCCGCTGTTCCACGAGAACGGCCAGCACGCGGCATCGATCGTCGACTGGTCTCCGAGCGTGGATGACGCATCTCGCCAGACCGAACTGCGCCAGGCGCTGACCGCGGCGATCGACGAATTGCCGCTGGACTATCGCACTGCCGTCATCCTACGCGATGTTGAAGGTCTGTCAGATGTCGAGATGGCGGAGTCGCTGGGCATCACCGTCGCCAATGCGAAGAGTCGCACGCACCGGGCCCGACTGTTTCTCCGAAAACGCCTCGGGAGCTTCATGTCAGGCGCGACAGTTGGGATCGCGGCTCCATCTCCGGTGTAACACGAGGGCCTGAAGCAATTCAGCCACTAACGAAACGCATCGAGGGCCGGGCGCCTCCTAAGTAAGGAGGGATCCCCATGGGTGCCATTCCATGGTCGCCGCTTGCTCGTGGACGGCTGACTCGCCCCTGGTCTGACGAGCCACCAACGGCTCGTGCGGAGAGCGACACCTATGCGAGGTCGTTGTTTGCAAGAACGGCGGCGATTGACAAGCCCGTCGTAGAACGTTTGCACGACGTGGCTCACAAACGTGGATTACCGAGCTCACAGATCGCCCTCGCCTGGATGCTCAACAACCCCGCAATCACTGCACCAATTGTGGGTGCCACAAAAATGCAACATCTCGACGGCGCGGTCGCAGCTCTTTCGGTCACGCTGTCGAAAGACGAAATCGGCCACCTCGAAGAACTCTATCAGCCGCATTCCCTTCCGGAAGTGATGGCTTGAGTGATGTAGGACGAGTTGTGAGTGACACAGTTCGAGTGCGGAACCGGCGGGCAAGGTCCTTCACCACTGCGGGAGTACTCGTTGATCCGCTCAAGGCGTTCACCGAGGCGTGCCGAGAAGAGCGAATGGTTACGCTCAAGCGTCGATAGCTGCATGGGACACCCGGAGGCACGACTGACCGTCCAACTGCAGCTGCCGAGCGAGCGCGAACGACTAGGGGGTGACCGGTACGGGCATCCAGACCTCGGGGCACGCCGTCACGTACGGGTAGTAGGCTCCCGCGCTCTGACAGTAGTACCAGTACCCGTTCGGCTGGACGTAGGCGCCGCCGAGCGGCGGAGCGTAGTAGTAGCCGGGTCCCCACAGAAAGAACGGCGACACGCCAATAAAGGCGTGGCCACGGAAGCCTGGGTGGCCACGGAAGCCCGGGTGGCCTCGGAAGCCGGGGTAGCCGCGGAAGCCCGGATGGCCATGGAAGCCGCCGTCGCCATGAAAGCCGCCGCCGCCATGAAAGCCTCCTCCGCCATGAAAGCCTCCGTGGCCTCCGCCG
>Ga0137377_10004398_pt1 | contig 11093 bp, 7 predicted proteins | sample SagtaG_22_FD_104815 | JGI IMG/M metagenome (GOLD analysis project Ga0137377, IMG submission 104815) | Vadose zone soil microbial communities from Sagehorn Ranch, Mendocino, California, USA - Sage2_L_40_16 metaG | ecosystem: Environmental > Terrestrial > Soil > Vadose zone | place: USA... | reverse complement strand
ATGTAGACGTTGTCCCAGTCCATCGTTTGGGTTGCTTGAACCAGGGTTGATCCAGTGCCGCCCCAGATGGGACGGAACTCGAAGGTGTCCCACTTACCGTCGCCGGCAGTCCACTGAATGCCACCTACATGTGTTATGTGGACGCCATCCAGATACGCGTCTACCGAGCCGTCAGCGGTTCCCGCTGAGTTGCCGACCAGCACAAATTCGTAGGTCTGCCACTGGCCCCGGATGATGAGAGCGGAGGGCACCAGATTGGGCCCCCAGTTTCCGTTCCCACTGGGGAAAGTCACAACCGATTGCAACATGGAATACGGCTGCAGTGGGGCACTCCCGACCCCATTAGAGGCGAAAAAGAAGTCGCCAGAGCCATTGATCCAGGCGTAGAAATATTTGCAGAAGCCTGAATCCTCGCCCTGCCAGTTCAATGAGAGTTTGGCTGCGAAACGGACGTAGAGGGTCTTATAGCTCGTGATGAACGGAACGCCCGCATGCCCGGGTGCGCTCCCAGAATGGAAGCCCGCGGGGTAGGTAACCCGAATCACATTGGACGGTGATATGGGCGCCGTTGCATCCTGGACAATTGAGAGGCTAGTGTCAGTGTCCCACGCCGGCGAATATGGAGCGGCGTGTTCCGCTAGCGAATTAAATGGACGCTCGTCGATCAAAGTCATGCCCGACGGCTCGTTTGAAGAGCCCGGCGGCGGAGGAGGAGGAAGCGCGGTCACGGTAATCGTGGCGCTGCCGGTCTTGCCCTCGCTGGTGGCAGTTATCTGAGTCGTGCCGGCGACGATCGCGGTGACGAGACCATTGGTGCTGACCGACGCGATTCCCGAGTTCGCGCTGGACCAGGTGATGACGCGGCCAGTGAGCACGTTGTTGCCGGCATCGCGGGTCGTTGCGGAAAGTTGAACCGTAGCCCCGACAAGAACGCTCGATGATGCGGGTGAAACCGATACGCTTGCTACCGGAACAGGCGCTGGCACGCTCACCGTGATCGTCGCGGTTCCGGTCTTTGTCTCACTAGTGGCCGTGATCGTCGCAGTTCCAGCGCCGACTGCCGTGACCATACCAGAAGTCGAATTGACCGAGGCAATTCCTGAGTTCCCACTCGACCATGTAACGACGCGACCCGTGAGCACGTTGCTGTTCCCATCAAGAGTGGTCGCCGAGAGTTGTACCGTAGCCCCGACGAGGAGGCTCGATGATGGGGGTGAAACCGATACGGTCGCTACTGGAACGGGCGCGGGAGCACTTACGGTGACTGCTGCCGAAGCGGTTTGTCCTTCACTCGAGACTGTGATGGATACACTTCCAGCGGCAACAGCTGTAACAAGTCCTGAGGTTGAGACCGTGGCGATTGCGTTACTTGCTGAACTCCAGGTGATCGTGCGCCCCGTGAGCACGTTACCAGCGCCATCGCGTGTGACGGCAGACAGCTGCACAGACGCTCCCACCTGGAGGCTGGGGCTGGCGGGCGAAACCGAAACTGATGCCACGGGGATAGGAGCAGGCGCACTGACGCTAAGGGCTGAGGCGCCTGACTTGCCCTCGCTTGTGGCTTGAATCATGGCGCTCCCGGCCGCTTTTGCCAGGACCGATCCACCGGCATCAACTGTGGCGACGTTCGCGTTGGAGCTCGACCAAGTAACTACGCGGCCAGAGAGCAGATTCCCATTCGCATCCGACAGCGTCGTGGTAGCAGTTGCAGTCTGTCCGACTACGACAGCCGAAGGGGTGACAAGGACTGCCACGGTGGCGACGGGCGCCGGCGACGGCGGAAGAACCGCCATCGTTGCCTGGCCGGAAACACCTTCGCTCACGGCGCTCACGACGGCAGTGCCAGGCGCGACAGCGGAAACCAGCCCAGAGTCGGTCACGCTCGCGACCGCACCGCTCGAGGTGAACCAACTGACGGGCCGGCCCGTAAGAATGGCTCCGACCGAGTCCTTCGTTATCGCCACACCGCGCGTTTTTTGCCCGGCGGTTAGCGAGGAGGGCAGAGAGACTGAAACCGAAGCGACACGGGCCTGAGTCTTGAACTGGACCGAGGTGCCGTATGAAGAGCACGCAGCGACACTGACTACGAAGCCGGTCACTGCCAGGATCAAAGTACGCATGGACATGCGTCCTCCGTGGTAGTGTGTTTCGGCGGCTCGACTGGCGTGGCGCGCGAGAGAACGCGCTTTAGCCTCGTGGCTTTGCGTCGCCGGCTTTCGCCGGTTTTGCCTTTGTCGCTCACCTCCAGAGAGGCATGCGATCCTGCCGTACAAAATCTGTACTATCTGTTGAAGCGCCCACCACCGATGGTGAGCTACTATTTCTTCTCATGGGCGACGATCTTTCCTAAGGAAGGGTCACGACCAGAAGGTTTAACTGCTCCAAGGCCAAGCTGCGGGCCCAACGCGTCGCGGTTCCACTGGCACAAGCTTTGGCGAACATTGTGCCAGATGCCGGTGATTCAAATGTTACTGAACGGAGCCGACGCCTCTCTTTTCGTACCTACTTTTTGTCCCAGCAACGGGAGCTGTCGGAATTAAAACAGGATCGCGAAAAAACAGTAGTCCCACAGTGATATTAAACTGAAGTGCGCAATTCGTGCCACGACTCGCGGACACAGTGGTGCGGGCACCTCAACAACAGATTTCGATTGCATCAAGAAGGGTGCGTCATCGGCCGATCCGGAATTCTCTTGACAATTCTGAGTGCGAGGCTCTGCTACTACGAAAACTGATCCGCGTGCGAACGAGCGCCCGAGCGTTCTTCACGTTCTCGCACCAATGCGGGAAGGTGGGCTCGAGCGTGTAGTCACGATGATGTCGGTGGGACAACTGCCGGACTCAGTGCACGTCGCAGCGGTAGTTGAACCGGGCACATCCGAGAATCACCCCTTCATCGATCAACTGAAGACGTTTGGCGTGCCGGTCACCCCTATAGTGGTGGGGGCACGCGGCTATTTCCGGGAATATCGCTCGCTTGAGGCGCTCGTCGCGCGGCTTCGACCCGGCGTTTTACACACACACGGATACCGCGCTGACGTGATCGGAGGAGCGGTTGCGCGGGAACATCACGTGCCGACTGTCAGCACTGTGCACGGGTTCACGGGTGGAGGAAGACGGAATCGACTTTACGAGCGAGTTCAGTCGTTTGCGCTGAGGCGTGCGGACGCCGTCATCGCCGTGTCAGCTCCGCTGGTTCTGCGTCTGACCAAAGATGGGGTGCCGCGCGAGAAGATTCACTGTATTCCGAACGGCTTTGCACAGTCCGTCGACACTCTCACGCGGGCGGCGGCTCGAAACCGTCTCGACATACGCGCAGATGCGCTAGTAGCCGGGTGGGTGGGTCGCTTATCGAGGGAGAAAGGTGCGGACGTGATGCTCGACGCGTTGGCCGCCGGCGATCCGAAATGGCATCTGTCGATCATAGGTGAGGGAGAGGAGCTGGATCGCCTTCGACAGCAGGCCGCGGAGCTGCGAATCGCCGACCGGATCTCGTGGCACGGGCGCATCGCAAATGCCGGATCACTGATTACGGCATTCGACGCATTCATTCTCAGCTCTCGCACGGAAGGCACGCCAATCACTTTATTGGAAGCAATGAACGCTAGCGTCCCAATTATTGCGACCCGTGTCGGTGGCGTGCCGGATGTAGTTAGCTCTTCACACGCCCTGCTAGTGCCCCCGGAACAGCCACGATTGATAGCAGAGGCCCTCTCGCAGCTTGAGCGCGATCCGTCGTCTGCGATAGCCCGAAGCACGCGTGCTCGGGAGAGACTGCTCGAGTCGTTCGGTCGCGCCCGCTGGCTCGGCGCTATCGACGCGGTTTACGCGGAGGCCCTGCGATCGGGCGATGGCGGCTCGGCATCATTGCGTATCGGAAGGCCAGAACAATAGCGATCTGTTGGCGTAGCACGTCCGCAACACACTGCTGTCGATTTGCTCCACGCGATTGCATCTGGGCGCACCCAAATCTATGCACAGCAACGACTTGGGTACACCGGGCCCCGGCACGTGCAATGCTTTCTACTCCGTCCGAGCAGGGCGTGCTGCAAGGCGCCCTGGCTCGCCACTCCGCGCTCAAGCGTCAGTGATCTTCCCAAACCCCGGTGCGTTTCGGGTCTGCCAAACTTTCCCACTTCATTCCTGATCAGTGTTCGCAATCGCCGTTTTGATCGCCGCCGCGCCAATTGTCACGGCGCTCTATGCATATGTTGCGTACCCGGCGATCATCTGGGTTGTCGCGCGAACCCGCCCGAGACGGATCGCTATTGAGAAGAAGGGCGAATGGCCGGCTGTGACGGTCACCCTCCCGGTTTACAACGAAGTATCGACGATTCGCACTACGCTCGAGCGCCTTCTCGAGATCGACTACCCGAAAGACAGACTCCAACTACTCGTTCTCTCCGACGCGTCGCACGATGGCACTGACGACATTGTACGGGAATTCGCCCAGCGAGGAATCGAGCTGCTGCGGGCGCCGACGCGGCGAGGCAAGACCGCAGCGGAGAACGCCGCTGTCGCAGTCGCACGGGGAGACATCATCGTCAACATCGACGCCACCGTTGTCGTTCCAAGCGGGTCCCTCAAGCGGTTAATTCGGGCCTTCGACGATCCGACGGTCGGAGTCGCTTCGGGATGCGACGTCAGCGTGGGCGCAGTGGACAAGCACGATGCTGGAGCAGAATCGGGTTACACCGGCTATGAAATGAACGTGCGGAATCTCGAAACACGTCTAGGGTCAATTGTCGGTGCAAGCGGATGCTTTTATGGCATCCGGCGCAGAATCCGTGGGTCTGAGCTACCTGCTGGTCTCAGCTGGGATTTTGCGTCCACGCTCGTGGCCAGGCAGCAAGGATACCGCTCTGTCAGCGTGTCGGACGCTCTGTGCCTCGTGCCCCGCACATCGGAGATCAAGTCCGAACTGAGACGTAAGACCCGCACGATGGCGCGTGGACTAAGCACCCTGTTCTACTTTCGCGCCCTCATGAATCCGATCCGCTATGGGCCATTCGCGTTAATGCTGATCAGCCACAAGCTCTTTCGTTGGGTTCCATACCTTCTATTGCCCGCCGCGATTCTCGCGCTGGCTTTGCTTGCTACGCAAAGTGGCGTCGCCGCTGTCTTGCTCGCGATCGTCGTGGTTGGAGTGCTCACTGGCGCCACGGCGATCAGGTATGGAAGCTCAGTCAGGTTCAAGCCGGTGGCCGTGACAGGCTTCGTGGTAGCCGCATTCACAGCGGGCGTTCTGGCGTGGGTCGACGCTCTTCGCGGAACTCGGCTGGTGACCTGGGAACCGACCCCAAGACCCTCAGCTACGCATGGTTGATTTGAACGATTACTCGTCTACGGAAATAATCGCGTGTAGCAACTACGCAACGCAAACGTGGCGCATTACGCGCAGCATCGGCCCGCTGGAGTTGTCTAAGTAATACCTGCGCAATGGTTTACGAGAGCGGGCGCGAAGTATGGGATTTGCCTCGCTGTGCTGTATCGGATTCCGGAAATCGATCCAGCGCTTCTTATGATCGCGGTTTTTGAGGAGAGCATCGTTGGACCTTTCTCAAGGTATTGCAATGGTTCCAGTTAGTGCGGAGACGAGCCCAACTGTCGATCGACCCACCCAGGCCCAGGCGTTTGCGGACGCAATGGGTACGGAAAGGGCTGACGATCGACGTGCCTCCGGACTCAGTTTCGGCCGCGCGAACGATCGGGGTGTGCCGCGTCGCACACCAAGGGTCTCACTGATTGTCGTGCTTCCGGAGAATCATGTCATGTCCCCGGATCGCTTGGCGGAAGGTCTTCGCGCACATGGAAACCAGGACGTCGATGTCGTGGTTGCGTGCGCCGGTCAGCCGACCAACCTGGGCGCGTTGCAGCGAAGCGTTGGGGACGCACAATTCCTCCTGGCCCCAGCCGGAACCAGCACCGAGGATCTCCGTGAGCTCGCCATGCGGCAGGTCCCCGGAGACATCGTGACGCTTCTCAGCGGCGCACTCCTGCCGACGGCCGGCGCCGACACATCGCTCCTGATGACGAGTTAATAGCGACCATATGCGTTCTTCGCGCCCGCTCTCGGTTATCGTCCCCGTGCGCGATGGTAGCGCGACACTTGCCCGTACCCTGACTGCGATTCTCGCCAGCGAGCTGCCCCGCGATGATTATGAGCTGATCGTCGTGGATGACGCGAGCAGCGACTCGTCAGCGGAGCTCGCTGCGCGGTACGCCGATACCGTCGTCCGTCTGACGATGCGCAAGTCGGGCGCCGCGTACGCGCGCAATCGAGGGGCCGAGCTGGCGCAAGGCGAGGTCCTGGCCTTTGTCGACGCTGACGCAATGGTGCGACCTCACACCCTTCCTCGGATGCTCCAGATGCTTGCCGAGCAGCCTGGACTCGACGCCGTATCGGGTTCCCACGAGCAGACAGCTGGAGCGCCAAACCTCGTCTCGCAATACTGGAATTTGCTGCTCCACTTCGGCGAGCAAATGCAAGCTGGCACGAGCGGGAATGTTGCTTCGCCATGCGCCATCATCCGACGCCAGGTTTTTCTTTCGGCGGGCATGTACGACGAATGGCGTTTCGCGACGGCGCGGCTCGAGGGAATCGAGTTTGCCCACCGCCTCGAGGATTCAGGCCGCAACGTGTTCTCGAGCACAGATCTCACGATCACCGGGTTGAAGCACTGGAACCTGCGCTCGCTTTGCAGCGAGGTCTGGGATCGGAGCGCGCTACTCGCCCGATCACTGGGATATCAGCGGACACGGGCGGCGGTACCAAGCGACGTGGTGTTCACTCTGAGTCGCGCGTTGGCACCGGCCTTTGCCGTGCTATGCGTCGTGGCGTTCTCGGCGGCCTTTCTGCCAACTCCGGATACAGCAGCGAAAGCGGCGATCGTCCTATTGGGTACAATCGCACTCAATTTCCCGGCGTATCGATTCTTCGCGAAGATACGGGGGATCCCTTTTGCCATTGTCGTAGCGCCATTGCATCTCCTCATGCAGGCCATCAATGGTCTCGGGCTGTGCGCCGGCTGGGTGTTGCGAGACGCGGTTGGGGATCGTGAGCCTGACGCCGCTACGCAGGCTTATGCCGAAGTCGGGGTTGAGATCTGGCCGCCGGTGCCTCGCGCTTCCGGTCGCTGAGGAGCCGCTACCAGCGCCATTGTTGGGATTACCAGCCGCCCCTTCGAAATAGCATGACCGGCACCGTCTTGGCCATGATCATCAGATCCTCTCCGAGGCCCTGACGCTGCAGGTACTCCAAATCGAATTGCACCTTCCTGCGAACGTCATCCAGGTTCGTGTCGTAGCTCTGATTTATCTGTGCCCAGCCGGTAATACCGGGCTTTGCGCGTTGGCGAAGAGAGTAATCCGCGATATCAATGCGAAGACGTGAGAATATGCTGGGACGCTCCGGCCGCGGTCCGACGATGTTCATGTCTCCGTTGATCACATTGAAAAGCTGCGGCAGCTCGTCGATGCGCAGTTTCCGCATTAACCCGCCGACGGGTGTGACCCGGGCATCTTCCTTTGATGCCCACACCGCTCGATGACGGATCTCGGCACCGACGTACATCGTACGGAATTTGTAGATGATGAAGGGAAGGCCTCCAAGATCACGCGTTCGCCGATCGTAAGTTTTCGATCCGGGGGCTGAACGCCTGCGGTCGAGCCCGACACGTGGCTGCGAGTAGAATATCGGCCCCGAAGAGGTGAGTTTAACCAGTACCGCGAACATCACCATCACGGGGGTCGCCAGGAGCAAACCCAGCGAAGCGATAATTATGTTCATCGCGCGGTCGATGACGTTTGACCGTAATCGAGGTTCTACATCCAGCGAGGTCGCGCCCTCACTTCGCACACCTTCGCACGTTAGCGGGATCGCCCGCTCTATTTCGACCCTCTCGCCCAGGCCGGGGTACGCCACTCTAGTGATGAACCGCGAAGAAGATTGCACTGAGACTCGCGAGCGTGCCCAGCACGGCCGAAGCGGTCGGGCTGAATAGTTGGCGCTGTCGACCTACGACAAGTTCGTCGCCCGCGCTCAGACCGAACTGGTCGAGGGTGAGCCCATTGGCGACGGCCTGGCGCGTCTCGTCGGCGGAGCGATACTCGCGACTTGCCCTTCTAACTACGCTTCTCTCTACGTCCGCCGAGGCAGTCGGTCCGCCGGCTTGCATGATGGCATCCGTAATTGGAATGTCGGAGCGAAGAGCGAAATAACCCGGACGCGCGACCTCGCCCAGGACAGCAATCCTGGTGAGTGGTGTGACTTCCACCTGATCCGCCTTCACGTACTTCAGGACTTCCGCCGTAACTCGGTCTTTGAGCTCGGAGCGCAATACACCAGATAGCTGCAGGACGGCTTTTCCGGGAAGATCGATAACGCGGCCGGCCCTCACGACCAGCGTGTCTGTACGCGCGGCGTCGGAAAAAACTGTGAGAAGGATTCGATCCCCGACCTGAAAATCTCCATCGCGCAATCGCTGTCGGATTGCCGCTGCATGCAGAGAATTGCGGGATTGCTCGGCGTGGGTGGCCGCGGCGGAAAGCTCATCGCGTGAGCTCAATGCGCCAGCAACGGTCTGGCTGCCAACCGCGTCGGGAACGGAACCGATCGCGAGGGAAATGGCCGATACGACGATTGCGAATCGGACAACGCGATCCTGATGGCGACGCGGTGCGTCGGTGGAAACGCTCGGGACGTTGGGCAATGTAGGCATCGTGGGCGGCATGTATGCGGTCGAAGAACGCACTTGCCATGCTAACGGGTCAACACTCGATTGCCCGAGTTAACGTGTTGTTGCTCTTATTGTTGCAATGACTACGACCGAGCTGAAATCGTTTAGGCGAACGCCATGTGTTGCGCCCACCCTACATAGCTTTTGGCTGGCGCCACAGATGATTCGAATCATGCCCGCAATCAGAGCCGAGGTTGCTCGACGGTCCACATCAGGCCCGCAGTACCAGTCCTCTCGGCGTCGCGAGATCCGCGATCGCTTCCTCCGTGGAGCCGCCTTTGTACTCATAGTCGGCCCCGTAATAGCGGTATGCACCTCCGCCGGGAACGGCATTGAGCACCGCACCAAGAATCCGGATCGGGAGTCGGTCGAGTACCTCGAGCTTCGCCGCCGCAAGCTTGCGGTCGGTTTGCGCTGGCCGGAGAACGATGAGCATGCTGCCGGCGGCCGCGCCCAGTGCGTAGGCGTCTATTCCGGCGGCGAGCGGCGGCGTGTCGATGATGACGACGTCGAACTGCAGGCGCATGGCATGGACGAGACTATTCATCAGCTCCGAGGTCAGGAGCTCGGGCGCGCGGTTGCGTCTTGTACCCCTTGGGATGAGGAAGAGATTCTCAGACGCCGTAGAACGAACGATCGAATCAACCGAAGCGTGTCCATGCAGATAATCGACTAGCCCCGGGGTTACAGGAGTCCCGAAGGTGCTATGCTGCGCACCACACCGCACATCGCCATCGATGAGCAAAGTCCGGCTGCCCGCGCTCGCGAACGCAAGGCCAAGGTTCGATGCGACAAGCGATTTCCCGTCGCCGCGCGCCGGACTCGATATTCCCAATACGATCGGCAAGTCATCTGGAAAATCGTACCGCAGCGCCAGGCGAATCGTCCTGAACGACTCCACCGCCTGTGACATCACCTCGAGCTTAATGTGGCCACCACTGTTCGCTTTGATCCTTGGTACTGTGCCGGCGATACTGAGGCCGAGATCGTGCGTTGCCTGCTCCGGATATCTGAAGCGCCGATCGAAGCGATCGAGAATGAGGGCAAGGCCGAAAGCGAGACCGATGCTGGCGGCCACCGCGAGCAGCAACAGGCGCGGAGCATCGTTCGATGTCGGGAAGGTAGGTGCCACGGCGGTGTCGAGAACGGCAAGGTCCGGTGTCGTCTGCGCTTCCGCGATTGAAAGCTCCTCGTACCGTGCTTTGAGTGTGTTATAGAGGTTCTCGCTGGCTACCACCCGACGTGCCAACCGCATCTCCTCTGTCGCCCGCGCGGGAATGGCCCGCAACTCCTGCGACCCGACATCGATCCGAGTACCCAGCTCCGGCTCACGCGCTTTGAGCGAATTCAACACGGCCAGCGTTATCTGCGGAATTGTCTCCGTTTCGAGAACGCGCACCGCCTCGACGAGCTGTTTGATCCGGGGATTCGCATCGGTGAGGAACTGCTGCTCGGTACGAAGCGTGGCTCTTCGCAATGAGAGCTCTTCGATTGCGCCGCGAAGCTGCGGCGCGTTGTTGAGAATTGCCGGCAGCTGCAGGAGTCCCTGAGTGTTGATCGGGCCACCCTTCGCGTCGGCGATCATTCGTTCCAACGACTCTCGCTCGCTCCGAACTTCATCCAGCGTTGCTCTCTGCTGGAAGTAGCTCGCTACGACCGGGTCCCCTTGAGCGACTCCCGCACCAATTGGCGTGCCGGCGCCCCGCGGAAGAGTAATCGTGTTCACGCGGAAACGTTCCAGCTGGTCTTCCGATGCACGCAGCTGGCCCTCTGCCAACGCAAGTTGATCGCCCAGGATTGTCTTGAACTCGAGCAGATGGCTCTTCTTGAGATCGCTAGAGGAGCTCACCAATTGTGCCGCCCACGCGTTGACAGTCCGAGCCGTGCGTCGCGGATCGGTCCCGGTGAGGGTGATCTTCAGAAACTGCCCGTCCTGCGGGAGGGTGGCGTGTATCGCACTGACCAGGGACACGGAAGTAGCGCGCGGCGACGACACGGCGAACCGGATACTCTGGCGGCCAGCCAGCAGGCGTTTGTCCGGAAACCAACTCATGCCGATTTTTCGACCGACAGAATCTCCAACCGCACCGCGTTCCAGAACAGCGCCCCTTGCAGTCGACAGCAGGTAGGTTTGCCCGTGGCCGTCGATTGTCAGTGTATATGCTCCCGACCTGGTGGCCGGCGTCCATACAAAGTTGCCGAAGAGCACTGAGTCAGCCGGCCGCGTATAGCTTACGTTGAGCTTGAGGTCGCGCACAATCGGATCGACTACTGCAAAGCTCCTGAGCAGCTCCACCCACGATACTGATGCAAGGAGTTGTGGTTGTCTGATGGGGCCGGTCTGTTGGGTGCCGTT
>Ga0137377_10004395_pt1 | contig 11096 bp, 10 predicted proteins | sample SagtaG_22_FD_104815 | JGI IMG/M metagenome (GOLD analysis project Ga0137377, IMG submission 104815) | Vadose zone soil microbial communities from Sagehorn Ranch, Mendocino, California, USA - Sage2_L_40_16 metaG | ecosystem: Environmental > Terrestrial > Soil > Vadose zone | place: USA... | reverse complement strand
AGCTATTCGACGAGCTCGAGAGCGCGCTGGCGGAGATAACGGGATTCGCGGGGATCTCACTCCAGCCGAACGCCGGCTCTCAGGGAGAGTTCGCGGGCCTGCTGGTCATCGATGCGTACCACGCGTCCCGCAACGAGGCGCACCGCAACGTTTGCCTGATTCCGCAGTCGGCGCACGGGACGAATCCGGCCAGCGCGGTGATGGCGGGAATGAAAGTCGTGGTGGTAAAGACGGACGAGCGCGGCAACATCGATGTCGACGATTTGCGCGCGAAGGCGGAGGAGTACGGACTCCACCTCGCGGCGCTGATGGTAACCTATCCCTCGACCCACGGCGTGTTCGAGGAGTCGATCGTCGAGATCTGCGACATTGTCCACAAGTACGGTGGGCAGGTCTATATGGACGGCGCGAACATGAACGCTATGGTCGGCCTGTGCCGCCCGGCGGACATCGGCGCCGACGTCTGCCACCTGAACCTCCACAAGACCTTCTGCATTCCGCACGGCGGCGGTGGTCCGGGGATGGGTCCTATCGGCGTCGCGAAGCATCTGGTGGCGTTCCTTCCCGGCCACCCTGTGGTGAGGTTGGATGGAAGACATGAAGTCGGAGCGGTGTCGGCCGCCCCATGGGGAAGCGCAAGCATTCTCCCGATCTCCTATGCCTACATCAAGCTGATGGGCGGTGATGGACTGGAGTACGCGACGAAGATCGCGATCCTCAACGCGAACTACATCGCCAAGCGACTGGAGTCGCACTTTCCGGTACTGTACAAAGGCGCGCACGGAACGGTCGCGCACGAGTGCATCGTCGACACGAGGGTGGTGAAGCAGGCGAGCGGTGTCGAAGTGGAGGACATCGCGAAGCGACTGATGGACTACGGCTTCCACGCTCCGACCGTCTCGTTCCCCGTGCCCGGAACGCTGATGATCGAGCCGACGGAGAGCGAGCCCAGAGCCGAGCTCGACAGATTCTGCGACGCCATGATCTCGATTCGGGACGAGATCAGGGAGATCGAGACGGGCGAAGCGGACAGGCAGGACAACGTCCTCAAGAATTCGCCGCATCCAGTCGGGCGCGTCACCGCGACGACCTGGACCCATCCGTATACGAGAGAGCGCGCGGCATTCCCCGCACCCTGGACTCGCGACTTCAAGTTCTGGCCAGCGGTGGCGCGCGTCGAGAGTGCGTATGGCGACCGCAATCTGATTTGTTCGTGCCCGCCGGCCGACTCGTACTTGGAGGCCGAGGTCGGAACGGGCTGAGATGGGGTGGGGCTTTACTTGCCGATGTGCTTCGTGTAGGCGTCCGACTTCATCAGCCCATCGATCTCTGACGGATTGCTCGGCTTGATCCTGATCATCCAGCCGGCGCCGTATGGCTCGGTGTTCACGAGCGCCGGCTCCTTGTCGAGGCGCCCGTTGATGGCTACGACCTCGCCTCCGATCGGAGCAAACAGCTCCGACACGGCCTTTACCGCCTCGATGGTCCCGAACACATCGTGCTTCCCGAGCTTGGTACCGACTTTCGGCAGCTCGATGTAGACGACGTCGCCCAGCTCGCCCTGAGCGTAGTCGGTGATTCCGATCTCCGCGCTGCCGTCCTTGCCCTTACGGACGTACTCGTGCTCTTCGGTGTACTGGAGATCGTTCGGGATGTTCGCCACTTGTGCTCCGCTGGTAGATGCCTGGCCGCAGGGCGCGAAGTCTATCGGCGCCCTAAAACAGAGTCAAGAAACCCGCGCAGCCGTTTTTTCTACCCCCGCCTCATCGCGCTGAAGGGAGCTCCACAGCGCATCGACATCGCGCTCGAGATCGTCGAGCGATCCGTTGTTCTCGATGACGTAATCGGCTCTCGCTCGCTTGAGCTCGGCCGGCATCTGGGCGACGATCATGTTCATCGCTTCGGTCTCCTCGAGGCCGCGCGTGGTCGCCATGCGCTCGAGTCTCAGCGGGCGCAGGGCGTCCACGAGGACGATCGCATCGAACTCCTCAACGAGATTTCGCTCGAACAGGAGCGGAATCACGCAGACGACGATGGGGTCGCCCCGCTCCTTCGCAATGGCGATCTCCCGGTCACGAAGGCGTGTCACGCCAGGGTGCACGATTCTGTTGAGGGCGTCCAGCTCGTTCTGATCGGCGAACACGATCTGGCGAAGGGCTTTTCGGTCGAGGCTGCCATCCTTTTTGAGAATGTCTTTGCCCCAGCGCTTGACGATGTCTCTCAGCGCCTGCGTCTCGGGGCGGACAGCTTCGCGCGCCAGAACATCAGCGTCGATGACGGTGGCCCCGCGATCGGCCAGCATTCTGGCCACCTCTGATTTGCCGCTGGCGATATTTCCTGTCAGTCCGATGAGTATCATCTGTCACTGATTGAGGTGAATTCAGCCGTCGCGCGTGGCCAAGATAGGAAGTTCTTCCACTTAAGTCACGCGTAAACAACTGCTTTTGTTCAGCTATCTTTGCAGCAGTGAGCTAGAGAAGCGGGACCTGAGCCGCGTCTCCAGCCGGGACGGTATGACACATCCTGCACCGTGCCTCATACGACTCCGTCCCCCCGACCATGATCTGCGGGGAGTTATACGGCGCGGGATGGCCTCCGATGAGCCGTTGATTGCGGCTAGCGGGGCCTCCGCAAAGAACGCAAATCGCGTGCAGCTTATCGACGACTTCGGCAATAGCCATTAGTTCCGGCATCGCGCCAAATGGCTCGCCTCGAAAGTCCGTGTCGGTTCCGGCCACGATTACCCGGCGTCCCCGGCTCGCGAGCGACGTCACAAGGGGGACAATTCCGTCATCCATGAACTGCGCCTCATCGATCGCGACGACGTGCGCCGTCGGGTCGATCTGCTGGCCGATTTGCGCCGCCGAATCGGCTGGAATGGCCTCGACGGTGCGTCCGTCGTGACTAGATATCGAGTAGATACCCGCGTATCTCGCGTCGAGATGCGACTTGAACACCTGCACCCGCTTTCTCGCTATTATCGCGCGCCGGACACGCCTGATCAGCTCCTCGCTCTTGCCGCTGAACATCACGCCGGCAATCACTTCGATCCATCCACCGCTCTGGTGAAATGGTCCGCTCGGCCCACTCACGACCGGTCGCGATCTCTACGAGGTGACCCTCCGCGGGGTGGTCTGTCGGATGGCCCGCCGCGGCGAGGAGGACGCGGACGATCGCTTCGCGGACGATCGCTTCGCGGACCGCGTTCGGGTCGCTCTCTCGATCCGGTGGCGCGCTCACGCTCCTCCCGGTCGCGCTCGGCACGGACGACGACGCGCCGTCCCTTGACCATCGAGCCATTCACCCTCGCAATAACACCAGCCGCGTCAGCCTCCGCGACTTCGACCAGAGCGTGGCTCTCGCGCAAATCGATCTTACCGACGTGATCGCCAGGAATCCCGCCTTCACCGGCGATGATGCCCATCAAATCACCGACCTTCACGCCGTCGCGAGTTCCAACCGTCATGAATAGCCGCGTCATTCCGGAAGTGCCGCCCCGGGACCGCTCTCCGTCAGAAGGTTTCGGCCGCGCCACCGGCGGTTTATTCGCCTCGGCCATGCGGCGCTGCGCCCTCTCCCGCTCCAACACGTGTAATGCGGCAGCGGCGAGCTCGGTCCCCTCGAATTCCTGGAGCAGCGGCTCGAGTGCGATGACCTCACGAGCGGGAACTCCTCGCGCCAGCACGGCCCTCAACTCCTGTCGTACCGCCTCCTCTCTGTCGTGGGCGCGTCGCTCGGGACCGTGGAGATTCAACGGTGCAAGCCTGCCGCTCGCCAACTCTCTCAGCCATGGAACTTCTCCCGGCGCCGCGAGGACGACGACCTGGACGGGTTTTACCAGGGACACGCGCTGCAGCTCCGCCGGCGTCACCGGCGGTTGGTAGAAGATCACGGTGTGGGCAGCCGCGCTTCCCATTTCGCCACGCGTCACGTTGATGGATTTGTCATCCTCATGGTAACCGAGCGTTCTCAGACTGCGAGTCGCTTCATTGGCCGCCGCTTCATCGCGCGCCACGATTACCGCTGAAGGAGGATCGAGCTCGTCGAGGAGCTTGCGCAGGGCACCGGCGCGGGCGCTGCCAGCGACGGTGACGTACTTGATTATCGGCATCTCATAATCCGCCGGCACATTCGGCGCTTCAGTCTCCGCCGGTCCGACGCGCCTGGCTCGCCGCGCGTAGCGCTCGATCAGGTTCTCGAGTGCGGGTGTGATTTTTCGGGCGACGATGATCCGTCCGGCCTCACTCAGCTCCCCGAGCAGACCCTCGAGGGCGCCAACGGCGTCGGGGCCTTCCTCGAGGACGTCATCCACCCAGGCGAGAGCCACTGTACGAACCGCATCGACTTTGAGAAGCGAAGCGCGAACAAGCTCACCAAGCTCCACCGGCGTCCCAGCAACGGCGAGAACCGGACGGCTCTTGAAGATGCGGCCCGCACGAGCGGCGTTGGTGATCGGCACAACTTCGATTCCAGCCGGGCCGGAAAGGCGGAGGGTGGTCTCCGAGATAGCGAGAGCTGTTTCGGCATCGCGGGTCACCACAACGACTTGAGTGCCCCCCGCTGACGGATCGACACGGGCTAGAGCTGGGGTCAGGAATTCCGCGATCGATTCGGTCGTATGCGGAAGCGTGTATACCAAATTCTGACTGCGCGCAACCTGTCCGAAGGTGCGCTCTTCAAATTCCTCCAATTCCGGCATCCTCGACCTCTATTTTCGCAACGTGGCGCAGTGTCCGCCCCGCCGGTATCGTTATATGTCTTCCCACCGCGCGGCGTTGCCGCTCACCAAAGATAGCAGCATCGGGGCACCCATGATTACCGCGATCGTATTGATCAAAGCCGAGCCACAGCGAATCGCCGAGTGCGCGACTAAGCTGGCGGGAATTGATGGTGTTTCGCAGGTCTACTCCGTTTCCGGGGAGTGGGATCTGGTGGCGATGGTGGAAGTGGCCGAGCACGAGGCGATCGCCCGAATCGTGACCGAGGAAGTGACGGTCGTTCCCGGCATCAGGTCGACGCATACCCTCACTGCATTCCGAGCGTACTCGAAAAAGGATCTCGAGCAGGCCTGGGACATCGGGCTGGAGTAGCGCGGGATGCCGGTAGGCAACTCCGGTCCGGACGCGGCGAGTCGGGCCGCCGTTCGATTGCTGATGCACCAGCTGCCGGGACTCAGTCCGGTCGAGGCAGGCGCGTCTCTCGAGCCCTTCGCATCCAGCGACCCGCCAATTCTGCGCTCGGCGCAAATCGTCGAAGGAAGCGTTTTGCGGGTGGTGAAAGTGGCAGGTGTTTCGCGCGAGACGACGTCTGGGTTCGGCGCTTTCCTGGACGGCGCTCAGAAAGTTCAGGTGATCGGGCATTATCTCGGCACGCCTCTCGTGATTGGCACCGTCTCGGCCGCGGTTCGCATCCGGATGAACAGACCATTGATTACGTGAGGCCACCAGCCGCCGCGCGTCGAGCGCGCGATTTATCTCCCGCTTCGATATTTGCCAGCTTTGACCGACGGCGATGCGACCGCGGCAATAGCGCAGACGCGCTGGCGAGTCGTCGATACCTCCACCGCCGACAAGAACGGAGAATATCCGAGTCAGCATCCTGCCGTTCTTCTCGAGCGTGCGGTTCGCGCGGTCGATCAGCACCGGGAAGAGCTCGAGGATCGCCTTGCCGAAGCGTGGTGCGCACTCGGCGAATCGCCGATATTCATCGATGGTGGAATCAGCAGAACTCCGAGCGTTGCGTCGTCGCCGTTCGCGATTGGCGTCATCAAGAGCCATCGAACTCTTTATGTGCAGGGCGATGCGCTCGCGATCGTGATGGGGCTAAGAAAGGGGGAGCGCTCATCGGTGTTCCGAGTCTCCCCACGCTCGCGCAGCTCCGTCCTGAGCTGGTATCTGCGTCTGCGCGGATCGGAGGGTCACGATGCCATGTGGGGACTTGTTCGCGTGGAGATGGCGGAATGCGATCGGTCCACCGAGCGCGCGGACGAGATCTCGCGCTGGGTTCTTGCCGAAACGTCTCCGCTGGCGCTGCCAGACGGACGCTGGGACAAAATGTCGTACGGTATTCGTGACTGCGAGGAATTTCTGAGAGCCATTTCGTGAGCGAAGCACTGGGTCGGGTAGTGGCGACGGAACGGAAGCCGAACACTCCGCACGAATTTCATTTCTGGACGGCGATCGACTCGCCGGTGGGAATCGGGACAATCGTGCGGGTCGACGGCGCGCAGCCGATGGACGGACAGATTCCCCATATCTACGGAATCATCGTCGAGGGTTTCAGCTATACGGATTTGCAGTCGCCGATGCACGACGTGCTGGGCCACGACGGACTGCCGACTACGCTGGGGTACGCGTCGACCGAGCGCGCCGAAATCCGGCTCTATACCGCCGCGGTGTTGCGACAGATTCCCGAGGAGCCGCTGCAGCCGGTTCCGATGGGCCAGGTCTTCCTCGCCGAGGAAGCCGATGTCCAGGTAGCGCTACGGATGGACAACTATCTGCGCGAGGGTGCGAATACGGGCATTCCGGTGGGCGTTTATCGCGCCGGCGGAACAGACGCCGTGATCTACCTCGACGCGGATTTTCTGCTCGGACCCGAGGCTGCCCACCTCAACATCACGGGCGTCTCGGGGCTGGCGACGAAAACGAGCGCCGTGGAGTGGCTGCTCGCTTCGCTGTTCAAGCATTTTCCGGAAGAGAAAGGGTCGATCGCGGCGGTGTGCTTCAACGTCAAAGGTCCCGACCTCTGCTACCTGGACAAGCCGGGAAAGGTCGAAAAAGCGGACGAGGCTCTCTATGAAAAGCTTGGCGTCGAGCCCAAGCCATTCGAGAGCGTCCGGTATTTCGCGCCCTACACGGCGAAGGGTCTGGCTCTCAACACCTTCCGGAACAACGAGGCTCTGCTGGACAACGTGACACCACTCACGTGGGGCCTGCGCGAGGTCCTGCAGTTTGCAGAGGTCCTTCTCAACCGGGACGACATCGATGCGAAGGCCGATGCGCTGATCGACTTCATCGTTCAGAACGTCGTCGACAAGGAGTTCACCGATCCACTTCTGACCAAGAAACACCGAGTTCAGTCGTTTGCCGACCTCGACGCCTGGTTCCGCGATGTCCTTCAGGGGATGGAAAAGAAGGACGGAGAGAGCTGGCGCACGCATCACGTGGCGACGATCCGCAAGGTTCGAAACCGGCTGTCGAACATCTCCACCCGCTGCGCCGGACTCGTCACCGACTCGGGAGCCGTCAGCGACCTGCCGTTCGGGAGCTTTGAGGACCGCACGGTGTACGTAGTCGATGTCGCAAACCTCGAGGAAGATGCGCAGGACCTCATCTTCGCTCGCATCGTCTCGAAGCTCCGCGAGCACCTGGAGCGGCGGGACCTGGGCGTCAAGCACCTCGTCGTTTTTGTCGACGAGCTCAACAAGTACGCGCCAGGGGATGGTGCCGACACCTACGTCAGGAAGATGCTGCTCGACATCGCGGAGCGCGGCCGCTACCTCGGCCTCGTTCTGTTCAGCGCGCAACAATTCCGCTCGCAGGTGCACCGGAGAGTCGTCGGCAATTCGGGAACGGCGCTTTTCGGCAGGATGGATCCCGACGAGCTCTCGACGCCTGGCTACGCGGTGCTGAGCCCGGCGACTAGAACAAAGCTGGCAACGCTGGAGAAAGGGCAGTTGATGATTCGCCATCCACATTTCACGCAGCCGATTTTCGTTCGGTTCCCTCGTCCGTCGGTAATGCAGGGGCGCGAGGGCTCGGAGCGTTACCCGCAGGCGAGCGACGTCTCGCTGGACGCCGCGATCCTGCGCGCGCTGAGACCGCTCGATCCGACAATCACGCTCCCCTGGGTGCAGGAGATCACCGCCCTTTACACGGAGGACGAGGTGATTCGCGCCCGAAATGCCACACTTCTGGCGCGTCCCGACAACGTCAAGTCTTACTTCGCCTCCCAGTTCCGGAAGGCGGTCCCCACGCAGGCGACATCGCGACCTCTGGCGGGAAGTATCAAGTCGGCTCCGGAAAACGATCCCTACGGGTTTTAGAGGGCGCCGTATGGGTTTTGGTAAAGGCCGTCTGGTTCTTCTCGCTGTTGGTTTTCTCGCCCATACCGCGCTGGCGCAGCCCGTCCTACTCCAGATTCGCCCGCACATCGGCGACACGCTGAGAATGCACCTCTCGCAATCGGTCGAGATGACGGGCACCACGAGCCGCGGTGGGCGCGACGTCAACACCGGCTCGATGACGACCTCGATCGAAGTCTTCACCCGGGCTATCGCGCAGCAATGGACCTCCGGCGGCACACTAATGCAGTCCGTCACCGACTCAGTCGCCATGACTCCGGCTTCGGCCGCCTCGCTGGAAGATCTGCGCCGGCGGACGATGCAGTCGAAGCGTGTTCTGGTTCGGGTGTCGACCGATGGCGCGATGGAGATCGTCGATGATGCGGACCCCAACAGCGAGCTGAGGCACATCTTCGGCGAGATGCCCGCGATGCTGGCGCGCGGGCCAGTCGCCGTGGGTGAAAAGTGGACTCGCGAGATGCAAATTCCGCTGAGCGGCGATCCGGGAACACTGGGAGAAGTGCGGGCGACGTTCCGGCTCGATTCCCTCGGCAGAAATGGAGACATTGCCTACATATCCATGCGTGGAACGATGTCCCGCATCAACGTCCCGGGCGCGCCGTCTACAGTCGCCGGCTACGCAACCTCAGGCACGCTCAGCGGCAACATCCAAATCGACCGCAGGCTAGGCTGGATTACTGACTCGAAGAGCAGCATCATCGTAAGATCAACGATCGCCGCGAACCCGGGCCGGAAGGGAGCGCCACAGGGAGCGCCGATGCAGGTGCGGACGAAGATCACGCAGTGGATACGGGCGATGCGCACGCGATGAGACTGATTCACCTCTCGGACATACATCTCGGTTTCAGGCAGTATCAGCGGCAGACGCCCGCGGGAATCAACCAGCGTGAGGCGGATGTCGCGGCTTCGCTGCGTCGCGTAATCGATGTGGTGATCGAGCGGCGTCCCGATCTGGTTCTCATCGCGGGCGACGTATTTCACACGGTTCGCCCCACGAATCCGGCGATCCTGCATGCGTTCCTCCAGTTCTCCCGGCTGATGCAAATGCTGCCCGACGCCACCGTTGTGATGGTTGCGGGGAATCACGACACGCCGCGCACGGCCGAGACCGGCTGCATTCTGCGGCTGTTCACTCCGCTCGGGATCAACGTGGTCGAGGGCGAGGCGAAGCGGATTCCTTTCCCCGAGCATGACCTGTCGATTCTCGCAGTGCCGGACATGGGACTGAACCGGCCTCCGCTGGAGCCGGATCCGCACTCGAAGTACAACGTCCTGCTCCTGCACGGCGAGATCGAAGGAGTGCTGCCCAAGTACGGGCGCGAGCTCGACCGCGCTCCGATGGAGATCAGCGAGAAGGAGCTCGGCGCCGAGAAATGGGACTACGTGGCGCTAGGGCACTACCACGTCTATCGCTCGGTCGCCCCGAACGCGTTTTACTCGGGCTCGCTGGACTACACGAGCACCAATCCATGGGGTGAGCTGGCGGAGGAACGCGAAGCGCGAATCGGCGGCAAGGGGATCATCGAGCACGATCTCGCGAACAAGACGCACAGGTTTCATCCGATCCCTCCACAGCGGCGGTGGGTGGACCTGACGCCGCTCTCCGGTGCCGGATTGTCACCAGCTTCGCTCGACGAGGCCATCCGCGAGGCGCTCGACAACTGCGAGGGCGGCGTAGACGACAAGATCGTGCGTCTGGTCGTCCGCGACGTCCCGCGCCACATCCTCCGCGAGCTGGACCACAAATCCCTGCGCGAATACAAACGAAAGGCGCTGCACTTCCACCTCGACACGCGTCGTCCCGAGATCGTGCGTCCGGAAATGGGTCAGGCGGCACCCGGTCGACGCGCATCTCTGGCGGACACTGTGCGCGACAAGCTCCGCTCGCGCGTGCTTACGGAGAACATCGACCGCGACGCTCTCGTCGAGCTCGGGCTGCACTACCTCCGCGAGGCGGACATGGTGGCAGGACCGACCGTCGAGGAAGCGACAACGTGAGACTCAATAGTCTGAAGCTCACGAACTTCCGCCAGCACGCGCGGACCGACATAACATTCGGTAGCGGGCTTACCGGAATCATCGGGCCGAACGGCGCCGGCAAGACGACGATCCTCGAGGCGATCGCCTGGGCGTTGTACGGCAACCCCGCGATTCGCGGCAACCGCGACTCGATCCGGTTCATGGGCGCCGGTGCGCGCGCGCCGGTCGAAGTCGAGCTCGATTTCGAGCTTGGCTCGCATCGCTATCGCGTCGTTCGTGGGCTAACGAGCGCGGAAGTCTACCTCGATGGGGCGGATACGCCGATCGCGAACTCGATCTCCGGCGTCACCGAGCTCCTCCAGCGCCGGCTCGGGATGTCGCTGTCGGAGTTTTTCCATACGTACTTCACGGGACAGAAAGAGCTGAGCGTGATGACAGCGCTCACTCCTGCCCGGCGTGGACAGTTTCTGTCGAGGGTACTCGGCTACGAGAAGCTTCGCATCGCACAGGACCTCACGCGCGAGAAACGGAATCGGGTACGGGCGGCGATCGATGGAATGCAGCGCGGCATGGCGGATCCCGAAGCCGTGCTTCGCTCGCTCGCCGAAGCCTCGTCGCGAAAGGAAGAGGCGGAAGCCCGCGCCCAGCAGGCGGCGCATCGGGGAGCGGTTCGGCAGCGCGAGATGATGGCCATCGAGCCGCGCTGGGAGATGGTGCAGCGGCAGCGCGAGCAATCAGCACAGCTGCTCACTCAAATCACGGTCGCGGAAGAAAGGGAGGCAGCGCTGCAGCGCGACGCCGAGCGGATTATCCGTGAGCTCGAGGCAGTTCAGGCGGCGCGTTCCGAGCTGGAGACTCTGCGCGACGCCATTGAGCCGCTTTTTGCTCTGAACGTCGAGCTCCAGGCGCTCAACACTCTCTACCGTGAAGAAGGCCGCCGGAAGACACTGCTCGAAGCTGAGGCGGCGCTGCGCGAGGAGATCGCGCGACTGGAGGAGCGTCACACCCGAATCGAGCGCGCGCCGGCGCT
>Ga0137377_10004387_pt1 | contig 11104 bp, 8 predicted proteins | sample SagtaG_22_FD_104815 | JGI IMG/M metagenome (GOLD analysis project Ga0137377, IMG submission 104815) | Vadose zone soil microbial communities from Sagehorn Ranch, Mendocino, California, USA - Sage2_L_40_16 metaG | ecosystem: Environmental > Terrestrial > Soil > Vadose zone | place: USA... | reverse complement strand
TTTGTGGGCAGAGTTCAAGGCCGCTATATTAGGAGTGTGGCGAGTTTCTTTTTCAGGCGGCCACTTGCGATTGAAAGCCAGCTCCCTCTTATTTCCTTTACTTTTGATGATTTCCCGCGGTCAGCCTTGCAGACCGGTGGTTCTATTCTGAATCGTTTCGGTCTTGCGGGCACATACTATGCATCTCTCGGCCTCATGGGAAAGCAGGCGCCCACAGGTACCATGTTCCTGCCTGAAGATTTGAACTCACTGCTAGAACAAGGGCATGAGTTGGGATGCCATACATTTGGTCACTGCCATTCATGGGAGACAAAGCCAGCTGTGTTCGAGGAGTCCATCATCGCGAACCAGCTGGCGCTCGAGGAACTTATCCCCGGAGCTTCCTTCAAAACGTTCTCCTACCCGATAAGCCCACCTCGGCCGAGGACAAAGCAGAAGGCGGCGCAGCACTTCGTGTGCTGTCGGGGGGGAGGTCAGACTTTCAACGTGGGAAGTACGGACCTCAATTACCTTGCTGCGTACTTCCTTGAGAAGAACAGGGACAATCCCGATGAGGCGAAGAGCTTGATTGACCAGAATCGGCGGGCCCGAGGCTGGCTCATCTTTGCGACTCATGATGTCTGTGAAAACCCCACGCCGTACGGATGCACTCCTGGTTTCTTTGAAGATGTTGTGCATTGCGCCGTCAGTTCAGGTGCGCGGATCTTGCCGGTCTTTCAGGCGTGGAAAGCGCTTAGCGCATTGTCTTCGTCATAAGAGTGTCGAAGGAACGCGACAAGAACAGCGGATCGCAGAGACCATCGAGAGCAACATTGAAGGTGGCCTATCCTTGTCCAGGTATTAGCGGACCAAAGGGGTTCGATAGACACGGCCCCGAGTCGCGTCGTCAGCGCGTGTCCCGGAGGGGCGGTCAACAATTCACTCCAGATTCTCTGACCAAGAAACACTGCGGGGAGCGGACAGGCAAGCAGGGCCGGTCCACTCAAACCGTGTGGATCGGCCCTGATGTGACTTCAAGCCTTCAAGCATGAACCGCGGGGCTCAGTTGACAATGGCGCTTAGGTTTGATGGAGCCGCAGGCCCAGCTGATTGAGATGCATAACACTTGTTCGCGTTGAACAGCAGCACGCCCCTGTCGGCGGCACCGGGATAGCTTGGGTCTACAGGGCTATTGAGATAGCAAAGCGCAGCCGGAACGTTGCTCGCGTGACCATTGAGACCTGCAATACTCCCGCCCGTCACATCTGGTCCATTCGCCGGCCAAGGTGGAGAACCCCACGGCGTTGACCACCACGAAGGCCGTCCAGAAAAGACGAACGAAGCCGGCAATGCTTGGCTGGGCGGCAGCGGGTTACCGAGTAAGCCGAGTAGGTTGGGTACTTCCGAGGTTACAAATCGGACGGCCGCGTTGGCTGTATCATAGTTGCCCCACCGCATCACGGCGGTAGGCAAAAATATGTCATTACTAAACCCACCCAGAGTGCCTTGGTTCCCGGAGTATCCCAGGCTGTAGACGGAGGCATTGGCCGTAGAGGTGCTCCCACCATCCACTGCCGAAAGGGGGAGAACTTGATAGTTTGTATGGTAGCCGGGGGTCCCTAGCACATTGCCGACGATGTTATAGTAGCGACTGTATGCTTCTATGATAAGTGGAGTGGTCTGCTGATTCTTCCCCGGCTCGTGCCCATGCAGATAGTTGCGGAAGAGGGTGAAGAAATGACTCGTGCCGTGGATATCGTCGGCGACGAACATGGGCGCCTGGTTGCCTTCCCACAACACATAAGCGTCACCCACCGAGTGATGGTACATTGCTCCTTGCTGCCAAGTAGGGGCGCTTCCGTTTGCCGTATACCAATCGTCGATAGCAAAATTGTAGAGGAAGGCACAACCCTCGCAACCCTCGTTAATCATCGAGGTTGCGATATGCTGGTAAATATTATTTAGGAATAGATTGTCTCCACCGTTGTAACTGTTTGTTCCGTAGCTCTGTGACGTGTCATTTTTCGTTCCGTAAAAATAATTGTTCTGAATTGTAGTGCGTGCGGACTGGTAAAGGTTTACCTGTTCGTGCGGGCTGGTGATGCCCCGAATGTTCAGAATCCAATTCCCATACCCGTTAAAAATGGCGATGCCTGCCGCTGCCGAATTGGAAAGGGCCGTGTTCGTATGGTCGAGGGAAAGACTCTCAATGCCGACACCAGTAATTGGCTGGTTAGCGGACCACCATGCTTGGGGCGTCTGACTCGATCTCCAGTTCGGCATGTAGATACCCGGAGTGATGGTGACGGTCCAAGGGCCAGATCCAGAAATTGCGGTTACCTTCACCGCCTGCTGCTGTCCTCGCCCGGGGCGTCCGTTTTGCGATCCGGGGTTGGTGCTACATACATTTGCGGTCTGACAGATCCAAACCTGTCCGGTATCGATGTTGGAGTCATCCAGTTGATCCAGGAAGATCATTTGTCCGATCTTAAGAGCGGAAGTGGTCCCCGTTACGATGCTTCCGAGGGTAATCGATGTAGTGCCCTGCGCATATCCTCCCGTCCAGCTAGCAGCGTTTGCAGGACCCCCACACCCGCCACAATCGTTGTTATCCCCATTGGAGATGCAAACGTCCGCGCCGACGCCCATGCAGTTGTTTCCGTTCGTGAACTTGACGAAGGTCTGGTCCGGACCAGCCCCGCGCAGTGAAACGTTGTTTTTGGCGTTGATAAGAATCCCATCGGAAAGGTTAAATGTTCCCGCACCTAGAAGCACGAACTGATCGGTTCCGCAACTGGCAATCGCCGCGTTTATGTTCGATGCGCTTCCGCTGTAAGGTGCAATCGTCGATCCGCATTGCGTTCGATTTGAGGGGATTCCACCCGGAACACCTGCCTGCGTCCAATCGATCGCTCGGCTGGAGGCGATAATTCCCGACCAAGCCTGGGCGTGAATACGCCCTACCGGACATAGCAGGATAATGGTAAAGAAGAGCCAGTGTTTAGATCTCATTTCCCCCTCGTAAACCACACAATGAATACAGGGCAGCCCGGCGCGCAAATCAAGTCACACTGCACTGCTCTCTCCCCCCACGGTTAGATTAGCTCTCCTCCGGAGGTGACATCAACTGGTGCGGCGGACAGATTAGGAGCAGGAGTTGCACCTGTTCCCATGGCCACTTTGCAGGATTTGTCCTACAGCCAGCAACAACCCGTAAAGTACTATGGTCACAAGAGAAGGCCGTATCGCAAACTTGCCCCGAAGCACGGCTATGATTGATGCGTTGACCGAATCTCTGCTATTTTGGCTAGGGCGTGAGCGTCGTGGAAATCGCAGGAAATCAGGCAAAGCAGCACTCTGGGGGAAGAAGAAATTGCGGGGCAAGGGCTGATGTGTCGGCGGAGTCCGGTTTCGCTGCGGCCAACTGCGACCCTGGTTGCCAGTTCGAAGGAAACTCACAATGATCTCGTCCTGCTTATTGTCGCGGCAGACGCCCGAGTCAACAGTAGAGTGTTGACCCGAGAAAGCAATCACGCCTTGGGGCGTGTTTACGAAGTGGACCCGCTCGGAGACCGCAGGTGGCATCATCTTGTCGAGAGACATCCCCTGGCCTCCATATTCCATCATGTCGGCTGGCTCAAAGTGCTTTATCGCACGTACGGTTACGAACCGGTCGTCTTCACCACTTCTCCGCCGGATTCGGATCTAGAAAACGGGTTGATCTTCTGTCGCATCCGGAGTTGGGTAACCGGCAACCGCATCGTCTCACTGCCTTTTTCCGATCATTGTACGCCTCTCGGCGAGCCGGACGGGAGATTCGAGAGTCTGCTCAGTCACTTGCAGGCTGCCAGAGCCGGTCAGGGGTGGAAATACGTCGAACTCCGCCCGGCGAGCAGGAACTTCGAAGAGGCAGTGAGAAAGCTAGGATTCAAGCCGACCATCAACTACGTTTTGCATCGCGTCGACCTGGGACCAGCAGTTGAAGAGATTTTCAAACGATTGGACAAGAACTCCGTACAGCGCAGAGTGCGGCACGCCGAAAAAGTTGGGCTCATAGAGGTTGGTGGAACTTCGGAGGGACTTCTGAAAGATTTCTACCAGCTCCTGGTTCAGACGCGAGCACGTCACAACTTGCCTCCTCAGCCATACGCCTGGTTCAGGAATCTCCTCCATTGCATGGAAGAGTCCGTCGACCTGCGATTAGCGTATATGGAAAATGTCCCGGTGGCGGCGGTCTTAGTATTCCATTTCAAAGGCAAGAGCTATTACAAGTACGGCTGCTCCGACAAAAGATACCACAAGCTTGGTGCGATGCCGTTTCTGCTCTGGCGATCGATTGTCAAAGCAAAATCAGTCGGATCGAAGACTTTCGATCTCGGGAGAACGGCGGAGGATCATCACGGCCTGATCGCCTTCAAGAACCACTGGACTCCAGCAACTGACTCGCTGACCTACTGGACGTTTCCTTCCGATCGGTCCGTCACTTCCTTCAAGGATTGGAAACGGAGGATGGTCAAAGGCGTTTGTGCCTGTATGCCGGACCGTCTACTGACAGCAGTAGGGACGCTGCTGTATCGTCATATAGGTTAAAGAGGAAACAAACTGATAGTGCGTTCATCGCCCGAAACGTATTATTCGAGCAAAGGAGTTGAACGCGTGGATTGTTCTCCGCACGAAAATTCTCTCTGAGTTATGAAACACAATTGTTTTTGATCCCAGGCAAAACCATTTTGACCTAAAGCCCGAAGGGCCAGAACATGCAGGAAATTCTTTCCGAATATTACAGGATTCCCGTCAGCGCGGCCGCCATTGGTCCTTCCGAAGATGGCAAGAACACAGCTGGCTTCTTTCGCTTTGGCAAGGATATTTTATGTTACGGTCAAAGTTCAGGCGGCGTTGCGCCCGATGTGCAGGCTGCCGCTGGTTTCGACGCCTTGGGAGCTGTAAGCGTCACCGGCTCGGAACTTCGTTTGCCATTTGATATCTCGAAGGTAATCGATAACCTGAGAAAAGAGCGCTATGTTGAACAATTGAATTCGGGTCAAAAAAGGCTGACTCACCATGCATTGATCCGCAAATCCTACTATTCTGTGCGTGAACTTCTGCCTGTCTGGTTTCGTCGACACCTTCAAAAGGCCTATTTCAAGGACTGGCAAAATTTGCCGTTCCCGCACTGGCCTGTTGACTTCACGGTTGATTCGCTGCACGAGGCATTCCTCCGGCTAACGATGAGAGCCCAGGGCCGCGACAACGTTCCCTTCATCTGGTTCTGGCCTGACGGTGCGCCCGCCTGTCTGATCTTGACTCACGACGTGGAAACTGCGGCCGGCCGAGACTTCAGTTCTGCTCTCATGGATATCGACGCTTCGCAAGGGTTCAAGGCCTCCTTTCAGGTCGTGCCCGAGGAACGCTATGAAGTGCCCGACAGCTATGTGAGCGAAATTCGAAATCGCGGTTTCGAATTCAACATCCATGACTTGAATCATGATGGGCGCCTTTTCGAAGAAAAGCCTGAATTTTTGCGGCACGCCAAAAAAATCAACGATTACATGAAGAGATACAACGCGCGCGGGTTTCGCTCGGGGGCCATGTATCGGAACCAGGATTGGTTCGATGCGTTCGAGTTTTCCTACGACATGTCGGTCCCGAACGTGGCACACCTCGAGCCACAGCGGGGCGGCTGTTGCACGGTGAAGCCTTATTTCGTCGGAAAGATTCTTGAGATCCCGCTGACAGCCAGTCAGGACTACGCGATGTTTCACATCTTGCACCATTACTCGGTTGATCTGTGGAAAAGACAAATCGATCTAATTCAGCGAAGGAACGGATTGATTAGCTTTATTGCGCATCCGGATTATTTGATCAATCGACGGGCTCGAGGGGTGTACGAATTACTCGTTGCCCATCTTAGACAAATCACCGACCGCGATCGTGTCTGGGCAACAGTGCCCGGGGAGGTGGACCGATGGTGGCGGGCTCGCAGCGAGATGAGACTCGTCGAGCACAACCGGGGATGGCGAATTGAAGGCCCAGAAAGCGAACGGGCGAGGATCGCGTATGCCACACTCGATGGCGATCGAATCGTTTACGCTGTTGGCGATGCTTCTATAAGTTCACTTTGACTAGCTGTTTAAGGTCGCTTGCCCGAGTGAAGGCCATGGCGCCCGCCCTTGTACGGCGGAGATCCCTCGCGATGCGCAGATAAGAAATGAGGCTTTCGGCGAAGCGGCGCCGCGGGTACAGCCGCGGGCCATTGAACATCGACGCCCTGGGAAACATTTGACCTCGGAGCTCTGGGCGGCCGAATGATAATCCGACTCTGAAACCCGCATCAGCCATGTTGATCCGCGATTGGATTTAGCTATTCGCTTCCTTAACGCCGGCCGGGATGGTAGCTTACATTTAGTTTGGGCGGGTTAAGGAGCCTTAAGCAGCAGCGCAGGCATAGTCTCTTTGAAGACAAAACTGCCGATCCTACAAACCATCTTGGTCCTGCTGATGGTGGCGATTGCGAGTCTGACGCTGGGCGTCCGCCATAAGCGAACGGTTACAGTCAGTTTTGACTACGATTTCAGGTTGAGTCCGCCTTGTTCGCCAGGGCTCACATCGAAATGCGTAAAGCAGTTTAACGTGTATGACATGACTGGCGAAGCGCGGGTGAAGCTGTTTTCGATCGCCGTTCCTGTTGGCGCTGCCGGCCTCATCAAAGGAATCACTGGCATAAGTGAGCCTCTTCTCCTTCCCGCCGGAAAGCATTTGCTTGCGGTGACTGCTGAGTCGGCTGACGGGGCCGAATCGGACGCGCACGCGTGCTCGACTACAGTCGACATCAAGCGTTAAGTACGGTAATAGTGTCATTTGGTTTGAACTTGGCACCACTACCTTAAGTACTCTTAACTTGCCGTTTGAGCGTAATCGTGGAGTGAATGGGGAGAACTTTCAGTGGTATTGAAAGCACGCGGGCAAGTTGGGGAAACCCAACGGGATGAGTATCCGTCGGCGAAGCCGTCGCTACTTCAGGTGTTGCAAACGCCCAGCCTATCGCGGAAGTAGGCGAGTGGATCGATGTTGAGTCTTGTGCATGAAGTAATGAAGCTGGTCAGGAGCGCCGCTGTCCATCCTCCGTTTTCAATTCCAAAGAAATATCGGGTTTTTCCTTCCAACCGCGATTCCCAGTAGGCTGCGTTCGGCACCGTTACCTCCAAGTCGCCCCCTGCGCAGTACCACCTCAACGCTTTCCAGTTTGTTGACGCGTGGCTGATCGCCTACCCTTCCGGGTTCATCGGCAACACATTCGGGCTGCTCGCGCTCCACGCCGTACAGTAGGCAGATACAGGCAAGCTTGACCAACGAGCGAATGAGAGCGCAACAGGCAGTCTCGATCAGATAACAACGAGGCCTGGCACTGCGGACATTTCCGTTCGCGTTCTCCGCGTTCCTTGCACTACACAGCGATACCTGATCGCTACCCCGCCGCGCTAGGGTAGGAAGTTGGCTGTGACCGTCTTCGCCGCATTCATGGTCACGATGCAGGTCGTCCCATTCGCCGTGTCGCAGCCGTTCCAGCCTGTGAAGGTGGAGAGGAAGCCTGGCGTGGCGGTGAGTTTCACGACGCTGCCGCTGTTGAAGTCAGCCGAGCAGGTGGACCCGCAGTTGATCCCGGTCGGACTGGATGTCACGGTGCCCCCGATAAGGAGGCTCGTCTTCGTCACCGTCAACGGGACCCTCACCGTGAAATTGGTCGCGCTGGATGCCTTGCCCCCAGGTGTCGTCACGCTGATTGGCCCCGTCGTGGCGCCCGTGGGCACCGTCGCCTGAATCGCCGTGGCCGAGGTCACTGTAAAGCTCGCTGCAGTTCCATTGAACGTGACCGCCGTAGCGCCGCTGAAGTTCGCGCCGCTGATCGTCACGCTGGCCCCTACCCGCCCGCTCGTAGGCGTGAAGCTCGTGATCGTCGGAGCCACCATGAAGTTGCTCGCGCTGGTCACTGTTCCCCCAGATGTGGTCACGCTAATCGGCCCCGTTGTAGCCCCTGCCGGCACCGTCGCCTGAATCGCCGTGGCCGAGGTCACTGTAAAGCTCGCGGCGCTCCCATTGAACGTCACCCCGGCGGCCCCTGTGAAGTTCGTGCCGTTGATCGTTACGCTGGTCCCCACCGGCCCAATCGTCGGTGTGAAGCTGGTGATCGTCGGAGCCACACCAGTCAAGAAAGCGTTCAAGATGTTCGCTGTCGTTTGCTGGATGCGTGGGTCGACCTTGAACTGACGCAGGACGCCAGGTGAGTCGTCAAGCCCCCAGCTCCAGGAGATGGTGCCCGCACCGAAGACCCACGCGCCGCTGGGGGCCTGGTAGATCGAGGAGTTTGCGTAGGTTGTCACGCCGGTTGGGTCTGTGAATGGCGACGCTGAAAGAATCGTCTGATTGGCGGAGTTCGGCGGCGGATAGCTCGGCATGAACGAATCGGCTTCGTATCCGACGATGCCCGAGACGTGATCGCCATCCTTGAACCCTGTACCCGCGTAGACCCAGTGAGAGCTATTGGTCACGACGTAGTCGATGTTGGGCGACGTCAGGTTATACTGGATCCCGATGAGCGTCTGCTCCGGGCGGTTCACTGGAACATAGCGAAAATTCGTCGTGGTCGTCGGCCCCTGCACAGGATCTGTGGCGCTCCAGGGGTAGTTCCTGTATTCGACGACAACCCGGTTCGGCACCCCGGCCGAGGAGGATTCGAACCGCACCTGCGTGTACGATCCGTTCGCCCCGAAGAATCCGAGGTTCACGCCGGCATCTCGCGCGGCCTCCACCGCGTCCCTCATCTCCTTCGACCAGTACTCATCGTGGCCGACCGAGAAAAACCCCTTGTGGTTCAGCAGCTCGGGGCCGTTGATGTGCGTGTCGATATCGCTCGAGTACGTGGTGTCATACCCGGAGCGCTCGAGCCACCGGATGAAATTCATCTCCCACCTGTGAATGTTGCCCAGGCCCGAGTCAGCCATCGGCCGATCGAATGACACTTTCACTGCCGACTTATCTCCGGAGACAGTGTTCGCACCGTAGCTGTTGAAACCATACAGGCTCTTACCCGTTTGGCCGTCGTTCGGATAGTCGTTGTACGCCTCATCCGTGACGACGCTCTGTTGGTACAAGAACGGCGCCGGGCGGCCGTCCCGGACGACGAACACCACGTAGTTCTGGAAACCTTGTGCATTCGTGAGTAGTGCGAGGTAGACGCCGCTCGTCCAATCAGTCGGAACGGTCAGCGTGTAGCTCGGCGTCCAGTTGCACGCGATCAGTCCAGTCGTCGGGTCCGTTGGACACGCCGGCTGCTGAACGCCATCGACCGGCCCGACATGAAGGCGAAGGCGACCGCCGAGTCCTGCATACCAGCCGATGCGGTAGAAGTCGATCGTGTAGGTCTGTGCCGGGTTGACACTGACGTATAACGTGAGGCTCTCATTCTGATTGAGACTGGTCGACGAGGCGTATCCCTTGATCTGCTGGTTCGTATCGTCTCCGAGCTTCGTCCACATCCAGCCGCTGTCGCCGGGCTGCTGATTCTCCAGGACAATGGGATTGTCAGTGGCTGGCGCCGGTGCCGCGTTCGCAACACTTGAGTAATGATCGCCCGGTGCGACTATGGCAATCAGCAGGAATGAGAGTACGGAGCCCAGCAGTCGGCCCGTCAACGGGCGCTGGCTCAGGCATGGGTCTTTCGTCGGTTTCATCGGCAGGGCTCCTGATCAGACACTTGAGCACCTCTCGAGGTTGCTGACAATCCGGCGAATCCTGCAAATGCGATTCGGGCGTTTACACTATGCGCCATCAGACCATCGAGCTTCCCGGCTGTTCGTCGCGGGTTTATGTGAAAGCCTGTGCCCGTGCGACCAAGAACGCATTATGAAGCGCCCAGGGATCCCCGCAAACTCTGCAAATTTAGTTTGGAGAAATGGTTTGCGCAGAAAGAGAACTATTCGGGCGATCCTCTCGTTCGAGTGGGCCCTAAGGGCTTTCCTTTCTTACGTGTACTGTGGACTCTTGTTTGCTGAGAGTAAGGCTAGCTCTCCTCCGTCGTGGTGTGGAGGCGTGAGCATATGCCTAAACCAAGGGCCTTTCGGAAGCAACCTATGGGAACCAAACGGTGGATGTCCGTGTTTTTGGTAGTCCTTTTCACGCTTCTTTTCCTGGCGCTACCGCCGGCGAAAGCTGACTCGTTCTCGTGGTCCTGGTCCCTTTCCGGCAACGGCTTCAATGGAAGCGGTACGCTTACGAGCGATAGTACCGCAACATATTACATCTTTGGTTACGGACTCCTTGTTAATTCGATGGATGGCCAGCTGAATGGCAGCAGTTTGACCTTGAATACGACATATGAAACCAAGAGTCTGCTCTTTCCTGGGGGCCCGAACGCCACCTATTGTGGCACGGTCAGCTGCATGAGTCTCACCGAAGTGACCCCGGATTATCATACGGGCCTTGAATTCATCACGAGCGATGGTGCGGCCTGGAGCGTCATTCTGAATCAATGGGGCAGCACACCATTGCCGTTCATATTGTCCAATAATTCAGCGGCAGCAGATGTGAATGTGACAATCGTTCCGACGCCGGAGCCTTCAGCGCTTGCGCTTTTCGGCCTGGGTCTGATCAGTTTCCTAGGATTGGCGGCCGTCAAGAAGTACCTGCGCCATCGCTTGAAGCCGGTGCGTCGAAAACAGTTTCAGTTTCAGAGTTAAAGCCTTACTTTCCATTACGTAGTTCTTGGACCTCGCGGCGGGGGACACATTAGAAACATGATTTGGCGGACTAAACGCGTTCTTTGTTTTATCTTGAAGGGAGTGTTCCTGTTTGGAGTCTGGGGAATCGGACTGCTCGCCACGGTATCTGCTCAGAATCCTGTTGTCATCGAGAACCAGCAGCCCGGGTCGAGCCAGTGGCAGATCCCTTGGGGCTCCGCAGGGACCGACGTAGGCGGGCAGATCAAGGGTTATGCATCCGCCACTAGCATCAACAAGGGCGAGAACATCACCCTCTACGTGAGCGTCAACCCCGCGCAGACCTACGTCATTGACGTCTATCGCATGGGCTGGTACCAGGGGCTGGGGGGGCGCCTGATGCAGCACATAGG
>Ga0137377_10004379_pt1 | contig 11107 bp, 4 predicted proteins | sample SagtaG_22_FD_104815 | JGI IMG/M metagenome (GOLD analysis project Ga0137377, IMG submission 104815) | Vadose zone soil microbial communities from Sagehorn Ranch, Mendocino, California, USA - Sage2_L_40_16 metaG | ecosystem: Environmental > Terrestrial > Soil > Vadose zone | place: USA... | reverse complement strand
GAGCGGAGCCTCGGACTCTCGTGCCACCGCCGCGCGCAGAATCGCAATTGCTTCTTCCGTATAGGCTTTATTATCAGTTGCCACGAGCGCCTGCCCAAGTAACATCTCGATGAGCGGCGCGTTATTCGAGAGCGAAACCGCCTTCCGCAGGGGTGCTATGGCCTCCGCGGGCTTGGCGCCTTCCAGCAGCGCCTGGCCGCGCAATTCATAAAAATACGGGTTGTTGGGCTGGAGCTGGATCAGCCCGTCGATCTGGGCGAGCGCGGAGCGCAAATCGCCGTGCAGGTAGGTCGTGATCGCGCGCGCGTAGCGCGCCGGCAGACTGTCGTTCGATAACGGATAGCGCCGGTAGACGGTGTCCTGCCGCTCCATGAACGCCGAGATCTTGGCGCGGACCATGTCGTGTCGCAACTGCAGGGCCGGATCGTCTTTCTTGTCCCAATAGGGGCTCGAACGCGCCATTTCCTCGAGTGCCGCGACGCGCTCGGCGGGCATCGGATGCGACTGCACGTAAGGATCCGCCCCGCGTGCGGCGAACAGGCTGTCATTGGTAAACCGCTTGAAGGTCTCGTACATGCCTTTGGCGGATTGACCGGTCGCGTTGAGAAACTTCACCCCGGCGCGGTCGGCATTTTCCTCCTGCTGGCGCACATAGGAGATCAGGGTGCGCCTGATCATTTCCTGCGGCCCGGCGACCACGGCCGCGCCGGCATTGGCCAGGCCGCCATTGCTGTTGCCGCCTCGTGAGCCCGCCACCATCGCGCCGGCGCCGAGCAACATGGCGATGATCATCTGGGTCTGCGCCTGCGCCATTTGCTCGCGCATCTTGGAGAGATGACCGCCGGCGAGGTGGCCGGTTTCATGCGCCATCACCCCGATGATCTGGTTCGGGGTCTCCGACTGCATCATCGCACCGTAGTTCACGAAAATGCGGCGGCCATCTGCGACGAAGGCGTTAAAAACGCTCTCGTTGATAATCACGATCTGGATGTTCTGCTTCTCCAGCCCGGCCGATCGCAGGATCGGCCGGGTATATTCGCGCAGCAATTGTTCGGCCTCGGTGTCGCGGATTACCGGTGGACCCTTGGCCTGCTGCGCAAGCGCCGACATCGGCGCCATGGCAAGCGAGACCGCGGTGGCAACAGCGGTCAGTTTCGAGGTTTTTCTTCGTAGCGCCATGCAAGGCAACATTGAGCGGTCTTTAATCGTTGGCGGCGGGCCGGATACAAGTTATGCCCTACCAAACCGTGGAATGCGGCCAGTCTGGGGCGCCGGGACAAGTAGCAGATATCGATGCTGGATGCGACCTTGAGAGAACGGGCCAGGGGCCTGCTGACGGCGTCGGGGCGCAGCAATGTTCCGCCGTTCATGGTGATGGATGTGATGGCGGCCGCGGCGCGGATCGAAGCGGCCGGCGGCCATGTCGTTCACATGGAAGTGGGACAACCGGCGGCTGCGGCGCCGAGGACCGCGATATCGGCCGCTCACGCGGCGCTCGATGCCGGGCGGATCGACTATACCTCGGCGCTGGGCATGCCCTCGCTGCGCGAGCGCATCGCCAGGCACTACCGAGAGACCTACGGCTGCGCCGTCGATGCCGAGCGGATCGTCGTCACCACCGGCTCATCGGGCGCATTCATCCTGGGCTTTCTTGCCATGTTCGAGCCGGGCGATCGCGTCGCGGTGACGGTCCCCGGTTATCCGCCGTATCGCCACATCCTCACCGCGCTCGGCTGCGAACCGGTGCTGATCGAGACGTCGAGCGAAACCCGTCATGCGCTGACCGGCGAAGCCTTGCTCGCCGCCCATCGCAGAACGCCGCTAAAGGGCGTGCTGGTCGGCAGCCCGGCCAATCCAACCGGTACGATGATGTCGCGAGAGGCGCTCGCCAGCCTGATGTCGGCGGCGGAAGGCGCGGGTATCCGGTTCATCTCCGACGAAATCTATCATGGCCTCGACTATGCGTTTCCGGCAGCGACGGCGGCGCAGCTTTCTCCGCATGCGCTCGTCATCAATTCGTTCTCGAAATATTTCTGCATGACCGGCTGGCGGGTCGGCTGGATGGTGGTGCCGGAACCGCTGGTGCGGCCGGTCGAACGGCTGCAGCAAAATCTTGCCATTTCGGTGCCGACGCTGTCGCAGATAGCCGCCGAGGCTGCGTTCGAAGGCCGCCTCGAGATGGAACAAGTCAAGCGCGGCTACCAGGAAAATCGACGCATCCTGATTGCAGGCCTGCCGCAAGCCGGGATCGACAAATTCCTGCCCGCCGACGGCGCGTTTTACCTCTACGCCGACGTTTCGAAATTCACCTCCGACAGCCTCGAATTCGCCAAGCAGATGCTGGAGCAGGCACACGTCGCGGCAACTCCCGGCATCGACTTCGATCCGGTTCACGGCCATCAATTCATCCGCATTTCCTACGCCCGTTCGGCTGACGAGATGCGCGAGGCCGTTGCGCGCATAGCGCGGTGGCTCGGATAGATGTGCGAACCCTTGGATCGCCGCGGATAAGCCCGCTGGCGGAAGGCAACGCCATTGACTCCGCCGACCAATGGATTTTGGCTGTATCCGGTGGGACGGCCGTCGGCGCAAGAACGACGGACAAAATCCGCATATCTCATGGGGGAGTGGACAGTCATGACGGCAACAACGATCGCAACCGCCGCGCCGGCTCGCGCGGCGAAACCCTGGTACAAGATTCTCTATATTCAGGTGCTGATTGCGATCGTGCTCGGCGCGCTTTTCGGCTGGCTTGAGCCGGCCTATGCAACGAACGATTGGATCAAGGCGCTGGGCGATGGCTTCATCAAGCTGATCAAGATGGTGATCGCGCCGATCATCTTCTGCACGGTGGTTTCCGGAATCGCGCATATCCAGGATGCCAAGAAAGTCGGCCGCATCGGCGTCAAAGCCCTGATCTATTTCGAGATCGTCTCTACATTCGCTCTTGTAATCGGGCTGCTGGTCGGAAATCTGGCGCGTCCGGGCGCGGGCTTCGGTGGCGCCATGGCCAATGCTCAGGCCGTGGCCACCTACGCCAAGCAGGCGGAGTCCCAGAGGAGTGTAGATTTCTTCCTGCACATCATTCCCGACACGGTCATCGGGGCGTTCGCGACCGGCGAGATCTTGCAGGTTCTGCTGTTCTCAATTCTTTTCGGCTTTGCCCTGATGGGCCTTGGCGAGCGCGGCCACACCCTGCGCGCCTTCATCGACGACGCGGCGCACGGGGTCTTTGGCGTGATCGCCATTGTCATGAAGGCCGCACCGGTCGGCGCTTTCGGAGCCATGGCCTTTACCATCGGCAAGTTCGGCACCGGCGCGATCCTGAATCTGATCGGCCTTATCGCGACGTTCTATTTCACTGCCGCACTTTTCGTGTTCGTGGTCCTGGGCATCATCGCGCGAATTGTCGGTTTCTCGATCTTCAAATTCCTTGCCTACATCAAGGACGAGTTGCTGATCGTGCTCGGCACGTCATCTTCGGAAAGCGCGCTTCCCTCCTTGATGGAAAAACTCGAACGGCTCGGCTGTTCCAAGTCGGTCGTCGGCCTGGTGGTGCCGACCGGATATTCGTTCAACCTCGACGGCACGAATATCTATATGACGCTCGCAACTCTTTTCATTGCGCAAGCGCTCGGTTTCGACCTTACGTTCGGCCAGCAACTAACCATCCTGCTGGTCGCGATGCTGACCTCGAAGGGGGCGTCCGGCATCACGGGAGCGGGCTTTATCACGCTCGCCGCGACGCTGGCCGTCGTCGATCCGCGTTTGGTGCCAGGCATGGCCATCGTTCTGGGCATCGACAAGTTCATGAGCGAATGCCGCGCCCTGACCAACCTTTGCGGCAACGGTGTCGCGTGTGTTGTGGTGTCGTGGTGGGAGGGGGAACTCGATCGCGACAAGCTGCATGCCAATCTCAACAAACAGATCGATCCGTCCGACATGGAAACGGCGATGACGACGGGGTAGCAGGGCGCGAGCGATGTCATGAAGATCTGTTAAAAAGATCAAAGCCCGGCCGAAGGAGCTACCGATACTCCCATTCAAGGCCTCCGCGCTCAAGGCTAACCACCGCAACGTTGGGATGGCTGAGTCCTGATGACATCGCTACAATGGTACCGGCAGCCCGCGCGTCTTGGCGCGGGCGGATATCGGCACTCAGGGAGTATTAAGCGTGGACATCACCAACCTCGTCACACCCGGCATCTGGATCGGGTGCCTGGTCGCGATCCTTATTTTGCTGCGCGTGGCCAATATCTTTCGCTACATCTCGAACAACCAGGTCGGGATCGTGGAGAAAATGTGGGCGGCGAAGGGGTCCATCCAATCGGGCTTCATCGCGCTCCATGGCGAGGCCGGGTTCGAGCCCGAGATCCTGCGCGGCGGCGTCCACGTGTTCTTTCCCTTCACCTATCGAATCCACAAATCCGACCTCGTTACCGTCGGACAGGGCAAAATCGCCTACGTGTTCGCGCGCGACGGGGCCTCGCTGGGGGCTTCCCAGGCACTCGCAGCCAACGACACCGAGGACAAGTCCGACTTTCAGGATGCGCGGAAATTTCTCGTGAGCGGTGGCCAGAAAGGCCCGCAGCGCAAGGTTCTGCGCGCGGGAACCTACGCGATCAACACCACGCAATTTGCCGTCATCACCGATGAGCGGGTCTATGGCCACGCCTTGAGTCAACAGGAACAGGGCGTTCTTGACGACATGACGCAGACGATCGCGGATCGCGACGGATTCGCCCCGGTCATCCTTGCCGCCGGTCAGGATCTGGTCGGCATCGTTACAGTGCACGATGGCCCCTCGCTGCCTCCCGGTGAAATCATCGCACCGGAGGTTGGCACCGACCTTAATGAGGCCGGGACGTTTCATAACAACTTTCAAGAGCCGGAGAAATTCTTGAAGGCGGGGGGATTTCGCGGACGCCAATTGCAGGTCGTGGTCGAGGGCACCTGGTACATCAATCGATTATTCGCGACTATTGAAGCCGTCCCCAAGTCCGTGATCCCGGTCGGCAATGTCGGCGTCGTGATCTTCTATACCGGGCCGAAGACCGCCGACGTCTCCGGCGAGCAATATCGTCATGGCGAACTCGTCACGAACGGCAGCCGCGGCGTCTGGAGAGATCCCATGCTGCCCGGCAAATACGCGTTCAATACCTACGCCGGCAAGATCGAGATCATCCCCACCGTCAACTTCATCCTCAAATGGGTTCGCGGCGAAGTCGGCGCGTTGAAGCTCGACGAAAACCTTTCGGAGATTTCGCTCATCACAAGGGACGCGTTCGAGCCGACGCTGCCGCTGTCCGTCGTCATGCATATCGACTATAAAAAGGCGCCGATGATCATTCAGCGCTTTGGCGATGTGAAGAAGCTGGTCGAACAGACGCTTGACCCGATGGTCAGCGCCTTTTTCAAGAACATTGCGCAGAAGATGACGCTCATCGAACTGTTGCAGAACAGGGCCGCGATCCAACAGGAATCGGGGGACGAAATGAAAGCGAGGTTCGAGGCCTATTCGCTCGAATTGCAGGAGGTGCTGATCGGCACGCCGCGCGCCGCAACTGGTGACCAAACCATTGAGAATATCCTTATTCAACTGCGTTCACGCCAAGTTGCACGGGAACAGGTGACGACCTATCAGGAGCAAGAGAAGGCGGCGGTGCAAGAGCGGACTCTGAACGAGGCCAAGGCGACTGCGGCGGCGCAGATCGCACTGACGCAGTCGCTAATTCAGGTCAAGGTGCATGAGAACGAAGGCGCCGCGGCGCTGGCGCGGGCGCTGAAGGATGCCGAGACCGTGAAGGTGACCGCAGCCGCGGTCGGTGAGAGATCGCGGCTCGAGGGGCAAGGCGAGGCGGACCGGGCGCTGGCGATCGGTACGGCGAATGCCCAGGCCACCAAGCTCTCCGTCGATGCTTATGGCGGTCCCGAATATCGGCTGGCCGAGCAGAACTTCTCTCGCTTCGCCGACGCCTTGACCAAGATCAATCAACCGCTTGTTCCGCAATTTCTGATGTCCGGCGCGCAGGGCCAGGAGAACAATGGCGGCCTCATCCCGACGGCAATGCTGAGCTCCATGTTCGGACGCATGATGCCCGATGCCTTGGAGAAGTTGAAGGAAGAGGTGCCAAAGACCAAGCCTCGCGGCAACGGCCCATAGCGGCAGCAGACGTGGGAACGGCCATCACCACCGGATAGCCGCGGCTCAATAAAAAAACCGCCCGGCTTGCCGGGCGGTTTTGCTGTTCAGAAGTCCTTGCTGTTATTCGCCACTGCCGAAACGGCGCGACCACCATCCGGCGCGGCGCGGCTGGCCATCATCTGCTGCCTCAGGCTCAGGAGCGGGCTGTGCCGGGGCAGGGGCCACCGATGGCTGTGGCGGGCTATGATTGACAGGTGCCGGCGCTGGGTCGGGCCGGGCTTCGACCAGGAAGCTCACCTTTTCGCGCACGGTTGAGCGGCGCCGCGCGGCTCTTTCGGCCTCTTGAGCGGTGTCCTCCGGCGCGGACGGGCGAGCCGCTTCCTGCTGATCCTGCCCACCATGATCCGCGTATTGTCGTTCGGGCGATGGTGCGATGGATTCGGGTTGAACGACCGGCAAAGACGGCTCGCCCGAATTTCCATCGAAATCGGCAACCGCATCGGTCGCTTCCGAGACCGGGGTCGGCCCCAGTTCGTCCGCAATCGATCCGGCCAGACCATCTTCCGGCCCGCCGCGCCGGCGGCGACCGCCACGACGTCCGCGACGGCGCGGCCTTCGCTCGCCGCCTGGCCCTTGATCGGCGCGAACCATGCCGGGCTGCTCCTCGCCTTCGTCCTCGTCGGATTCGGTCTCGTCGCCGGCCACGCCGGCAACTGCTGCGGCCTCAGACACCACGTGAGGAATTTCGCTTTCCTCGCGCGCGGGCCCGCCGTCACGCGCCTCGCCGGGACGGCCGCGCCGCCGCCGCCGCCGCTTGCGCTTGTGGCCATCCGCATCGGTTTCGCCGTCGCTCGCCTCGCTGACCGGCACATCGTCGGCCAGCCCTTCGGTCTCTTCGGTTTCCACTTCCGACTCGGTTTCGACGTCGAACAGCCCTTCGTCGTCGGAGGCTTCCTCGACATAGGCCGGGAAAGCTGCAACCTGCGCCGCCAGCAGCGCCTTGGCGGCCTCCAGCGTATGCACCTGTTCGCCGCGATCGATGATGAACGACTGCTGGCCGCTTACGGTCGGATCGGCGATCACCGCAAGCGTCACCTTGAAGCTGTTTTCGAGATCGCGCAGATGGCCGCGCTTGTGATTGAGGACGTAGAGCGCAACATCGGTCCGGGTGCGCACCACGAGATTGTGGGTCGCGCCCTTCATCAGGATTTCCTCGAGACCGCGCAGCAGTTGCAATGCCACCGAAGACACCGAACGCACATGGCCGCTTCCGCCGCATTGCGAGCAGGGTTCCGTCGAACTCTCCAGCACGCTGGCGCGAATGCGCTGGCGCGACATTTCGAGCAGGCCGAAATGCGAGATGCGCCCGACCTGAATTCGCGCGCGGTCCTGCCTCAGACAATCGCTGAGTTTGCGTTCAACCGAGCGGTTGTTGCGCTTCTCGTCCATGTCGATGAAGTCGATGACGATCAGGCCGGCGAGATCGCGCAGGCGCAGCTGTCTTGCGACTTCCTCGGAAGCCTCAAGGTTGGTCTTGAGCGCGGTATCCTCGATGTGATGTTCGCGGGTGGAGCGGCCGGAATTGACGTCGATCGAAACCAGCGCCTCGGTCTGGTTGATCACGATGTAGCCGCCGGACCGCAATTGCACGGTCGGCGAGAACATCGCATCCAACTGGCTCTCGACGCCCATCCGCGAAAACAGCGGCTGGCCGTCGCGATATTGCCGGACCGCGCGCACATTCGACGGCATCAGCATCTTCATGAAATCGCGGGCTTCCTGATAGCCGGCTTCGCCGGCGACCTGGATTTCGTCGATTTCCTTGTTATAGAGGTCGCGCAGCGAACGTTTGATCAGCGAGCCTTCCTCGTAGACGAGTGTCGGCGCCTGCGACTTCAGGGTCATGTCGCGCACGGTTTCCCACATGCGGATCAGATATTCGAAGTCGCGCTTGATTTCAGGTTTGGTACGCGATGCGCCCGCGGTGCGCAGAATGATGCCCATGCCCTCGGGCACGTCGAGATCCTGGACCACTTCCTTCAGCCGCGAGCGATCCTGCGCCGAGGTGATCTTGCGGCTGATGCCGCCGCCGCGCGCGGTGTTGGGCATCAATACCGCATAGCGACCGGCCAGCGAGAGATAGGTGGTCAGCGCGGCGCCCTTGTTGCCACGCTCTTCCTTGACGACCTGCACCAGCATCACCTGGCGGCGCTTGATGACTTCCTGGATCTTGTACTGCCGGCGCGGACGGAAGGCGCGCTCCGGCACCTCTTCCATGACGTCATCGCCGCCGACGGATTCGACAACTTCCTCCTCGGCCTCGTCGCCGTCATCTTCATCATCGTGGTTGTCGTCGCCATGCGGGGCGGCATGTTCGGCGTGATCCGAGACGGCGTGCTCGGTACCAGCGTGTTCGGCATGCTCACCGCCGCCGTCTTCGGCGCGCGGCGCATCGTCGGCATGGGCCGCGTTTTCCCGCGCGTGCTCGTCGTGGATATGCTCGTCATGCGCGGGATATTCATGAGCCTCGTTGGTGGACGCGGATGCCTCGAGGGCGGCCGTGTCGGGCAGAGTCACCGCCGCCAGCGTCTCGCTGGCGTCGACATGGCCGTTTTCGTCGTGGGCATGATCGTGCTCGTCGTGAGCATGTTCGTGATCGTGCGAATGCCCGTCATGATCGTGATGCCCGGTATCATCATGATGCTCCGCATCGGCTTGATGTTCGCTGTCGTGCGGGTGGGCATGGCCGTTTTCGTCGTGCAGGTCTTCCGCGTGGCCCTGATGCGGCTGGACGGCCGGTGACGGATCGGCGCTGGCGTTCTCGATGACCTCGCTCTGGACGCGCTCGCCATTGCCACGGCGGCGCGAGTTGCGGTGGCGCGGACGGCGGCGGTTGGAGCGGTTTTCGGTCTCCTCCTCGGCCTCGCGATGGGCGCGTTCGTCCGCCTCGATCAGCGCCTGGCGATCGGCGACCGGAATTTGATAATAGTCCGGATGGATTTCACTGAAGGCAAGAAAGCCGTGGCGGTTGCCGCCATACTCGATGAAGGCTGCCTGAAGTGACGGCTCTACCCGCGTGACCTTGGCGAGATAGATGTTACCGCGCAGTTGTTTGCGCTGAGCGGTCTCGAAATCAAATTCTTCGACGCGATTGCCGCGGACCACAACGACCCGGGTCTCTTCCGGATGGGTGGCATCGATCAACATTTTGTTGGGCATTTTGGAACTCATGACGGCGGCGGACGCGTATGACCATGAGCGCGTATCGCGCGGCCGGTTGACGCGACGGTCCACCTGATTCGGGGGTGAGGGGAAGGCCAAAACGCAACCCGGCGCGCCGGGCCGAACGGGATCCCGGCGGAGCAACACGACGCGCGGAGCTTTCGCCCCGCATCGGCGTAATTGTTCCGTGGACCATGGTCGGCAACACTGTCTGGCGCATCAAGCGTCGGCCCGTCTGAACACATTGGCGGCAAAAGGCGCCGCCTTGTCTGTCGCTGAAAGCTCGGCGCGGCGCCAAAGCGCTCGCCGGCCACCGCATATCGGGCCCTGCGGCCCGGATAATCGGTTATGCCGTGTCTAAAGCTGTCCCTGGAGCAAGAAGGTAACCTGGGACTGGACGCCGCTCGGGCTCGAAACCGCCGCTCCTTGTCAGCCGCGCGCTGCGCTGGCTGCGGAGGGATCGGAAAGACGCTGGAATCTCCGAACTTTCGGAGGTTCCGGCGCTGCACCGGGAGGCTGAACGCGACACAACCGGGAGTTTTAGCTGTCAGCCCCCTGTACATACGTTGATTGGCCGCCCCGCGCAAGCGAAGCGTCACGGGGCGGCAACACTTCGCCTTATTTGGGGACGACGCTTAAGCTGCAGTTAACCCTGTGGATCTATTGCGGTAAGAGGGCTGCTCGGAGGCAGGGATTCGTTGGCGAGCTGCGCAAATCACCGTGTTTTGCTGGGAAGCGTGCTGTTGTGCGCTGCAGCATTGCTATGTTCCGGCGCCGCCGATGTCGGCGCGGCCGAGGGGCCGTCTTCGAGTTCGATCGCTTCCTCGAGCTTTCCGGTCGCCTCGGACGCCCGCCTGGCCGGTGACAGCAAGCGCACGCGGTTCGTTCTCGACCTCGACAAGTCCGTCCAGTTTCGCGCCTTTGCACTCGCCGATCCGTACCGGGTGGTGGTGGATATTCCTCAGGTCAGTTTTCAACTCCCTCCCGAAGCCGGCATCACAGGGCGCGGTCTGGTCAAGGCATTCCGCTATGGGCTGGTCATGCCGGGCGGATCGCGGATCGTGTTCGATCTGACCGGCCCGGCCAGGATCGCCAAATCTTACGTGCTTGACGCGGCCAACGATCAACCGCCGCGGTTGGTGCTTGAACTGGAAGAGATAGACCGCACCAATTTCGTCCAGTCGCTCGCCGTCGAAAGCCGGCCGCAGCTGCGGCCCGCGATCGCGGATGCTGCGGACCCCGTCGTCGCCATGAAGGCCGCGGCTGAGCCCAGGCCCGCAGATGCTGTGGATCTGCGTCCGGTGGTCGTGATTGATCCGGGCCATGGCGGCGTCGACAATGGCACGCAGGCCGGCGGCGGCGAAAACAACGAAAAGGACCTGGTGCTGGGATTCGGGCTGGCGCTGCGCGCTCGCATCGAGAAGAGCGGCAAATATCGTATTGTCATGACCCGCGAGGACGATACGTTCGTTCCACTCGCCGACCGTGTCAGGATCGCTCGCAATCAGTCGGCGGCGCTGTTTGTGTCGATCCATGCCGACGCGCTGCCGCGTGGCGAAGGTGACGCTCAGGGCGCCACGATCTACACGTTATCCGACCGCGCCTCCGACTCCGAGGCGGAAAGGCTCGCCGATACGGAAAACAAGGCTGACGCCATCGGCGGGGTCAACCTCACCGAGGAGCCGACCGAGGTTGCCGACATTCTGATCGATCTGGCACGGCGCGAAACCCGCACATTCT
>Ga0137377_10004375_pt1 | contig 11111 bp, 6 predicted proteins | sample SagtaG_22_FD_104815 | JGI IMG/M metagenome (GOLD analysis project Ga0137377, IMG submission 104815) | Vadose zone soil microbial communities from Sagehorn Ranch, Mendocino, California, USA - Sage2_L_40_16 metaG | ecosystem: Environmental > Terrestrial > Soil > Vadose zone | place: USA... | reverse complement strand
TACGATCCGGCGACCGGCAACCCCTCCACCGGCACAGGCAGAACACCCTTTCCAAATAACATCATTCCAGCGGGCCGCATCAGCCCGATAGTCAAAAAACTCGCCGCCCTCGTCCCTCTGCCGAATACCAATGTCTTCGGAACGGACACAAACAACTATTTCGTCAACACGCCAACCACATACCGGCTCCAAAAAATCGATACAAAGTTCAACTGGGATGCTAGTTCTAAACTAAGGCTGGTTGGCCGGTACAGCACATATCCCTATAGCAGCACCCAGGTTCCCGTCTTCGGAGAGCAGCTTGGAGGCTCCAATACGCCCAGCCAGCACGGCAACACCTATGCAACCACAATCGGTGCCACCTATCTGGTGAAGCCGAATCTCCTTATCGATGGGTCTTGGGGTTTCACGCGCGCCCACCAACTCCTCATTCCTATCCAGGACAATGTGAAGGCAGGCGCGGATGTTCTGGGAATTCCCGGAACAAACCTTGGCTCGCTGCCGTCAGCTGGCGGACTCCCGCAGTTCAACTTCACCGGTTACTCTAACTATGGCTACTCCTATCCATACCTCGAATACAACGACCCGGTCTTCCAGTATTCGGCAAACGTTTCGTGGACACTGGGCAGGCATAATCTGAAGTTCGGCGCCAACGTCAGCCAGCAGCACATGAACCACACCGAAACGACGCCGACGCAGTTTACGTTCGGAGGAGGTTCCACCATCCTCAATGGCGGCCCCACACTGACGAACTTCAATAGTTACGCTGACTTTCTGCTCGGGTTACCGACAAGTCGGTCCAATAGCATGAACCCGACGCCTCTCACACTGCGCACTTGGGAGTACAGCTTTTACGCCCGGGACCAGTGGCAGATCACTCCAAAGCTCACGCTTACTTACGGAACGGGCTGGGAGTACTACCCGGTTCCTACGCGCGCCACCCGCGGTATCGAACGCTTTGATTTCCAAACCAACAAATACCTCATCTGTGGCGTCGGATCTACCCCAATGGACTGCGGTATAAGCGTTCAGAAGACGCTCTTCGCGCCAAGAGGAGGCATAGCCTACCGTCCCATCCCAGGTACCGTCATGCGCGCAGGGTTCGCTCTCACGCCTGAACAAATCAACATGTTCCGCGACGGCCTGTACAACTATCCCGCCAATATCGGTTACTCCGATACTACGACCAACCCATATACTGCCGTTGCTCCCTTAGCGGCAGGTATTCCCGTGGTCCAACCGCCGGACATCAGCTCCGGAAGTCTTACTCTCCCAACTGGAGCAACCTTTGCGACGTCTCCCAAGAACTTCGTACGTGGTTATGTCGAGTCATACAACATGACCGTCGAGCAGGACTTCGGTAAAGGATGGCTCGGCTCAATCGGATATGTCGGAACCCACACCGTTCACCAACACACTCGATACAACATCAACTACGGCCAGGTGGGCGGCGGTGCTGCCAGCCAGCCGTTTTACAAACTCTTCGGCACCACCGCAGGGGAGGTGGAGGTACTTCCTCTGGAGGCGATGAACTACAACTCCATGCAACTTAACCTCGGACGGGCGTTTGCGAGCGGCTTTCAGCTGAAGGCTGGATATACCTGGTCGAAGTGGATCGCGACCTGCTGCGATACGCGCGCGGACGGCAGCCCAGCCATCCCAATCCCGCAATACTTCTACCTGAACCGAGTCGCCAGCCCTGGGGACATGCGGAGCAACTTCACTCTAAGCGGTATCGCAGAACTGCCCTTTGGCAGGAATAAACCGTTTCTGCAACATGGCATCGGAGCGGCAGTGGCCGGCGGTTGGCAGTTGAACGGAGTCCTTACCGCTCACACCGGTACACCGTTTTCCATCAGTGCGGACGGGACCGGTCTCAACGCTCCGGGTAGCCAGCAGCGTGCGGACCAGGTGAAACCTGCGCGGATTCTCGGCGGGCACAATGCCAATCCCTACTTCGATCCGACGGCCTATCGCCCTGTACCCAATACACAGGCGCGGTTTGGAACCGCAAACTTCAACAGTCTCTATGGTCCCGGTGCAGCGAATCTCGACTTGAGCCTGTTTCGTTCCATCGCGATTCGTGAGCCGTGGATGCTTCAGTTCCGTGTCGACGCGCTTAATTTCACGAATACACCGCACTTCGCAAATCCAGGCAACACGAATGTATCGTCTGTAGTGTACGGAACGGATGCATCCGGCAATCAGAACTACTCAAATATCGTCAGCCTGAATGGCTTTGGCCAGATCACTTCGACAAATGCGGGGAGCAGGCTTACGGACGAACGGTATCTCAGACTTGGCCTCAAATTGACCTTTTGATATCGGTCCTCGGGTGGAGCAGAATCGACTTACAATCGAATCGCTCCACCCACTGATCACTATCATTTCGCTTTCTGACGAAAGCGTTGCTACACGCGGAGAATATTCTTGAACTTTGCCACAACACGGCGGCGATTCCTTGCTCTTATCAGTTCGTTGGCGGTCTCATCGCGGTTCGAGCGAACAGCTATCGCCGAGACAGGACAGACGCCTCGCAAAGACACGTCATCGTCCGATCCCAGTCACGTGCTCTGGTATAAGCAGAGCACATCGAAATGGGTCGACGCACTTCCCATTGGCAATGGAAGATTGGGCGCCATGGTCTTTGGCGGAGTCCCGCAGGAACGAATCGCCCTCAATGAAGACACTCTATGGTCCGGATATCCCAAGGACTGGAATAACCCGGCGGCGCCAAAAAGCTTGCAACGTGTTCGCAAGCTGGTCCTCGAAGACAAGGACTATCACGGAGCCGACGAAGAGTGCCACAAGATGCAGGGGCCGTTCAACCAGAACTACGAGCCTTTGGGCGATCTCCTGCTTGATTTCGAGCACTCCGGCGACGTGACGGGATACCGGCGCGAGCTGGACCTCGACTCGGCCATCGCAACGACCATCTATGAAGTTAATGGATGCAGATACACGAGAGAGATATTCGCTTCTCATCCGTCTCAACTCATCATCATGCGCCTGAAGTCGAGCGAGGAGGGTCGACTCAACTTCCGCTTGCGCTGGAAGAGTCAACTGCAAGCCAACTCCGCGCCAGGTAAGACGAATCAGATGCTACTGAAGGGTAAGGCGCCCAGTCGGTCCGATCCGAATTACAAGAACAGCCCCGATCCCGTGCAATACGATGGCTCTCCTGGAAAGGGAATGTACTTCGCTGCGGTTCTTGAGGTTCACTCCACGGATGGGCATCTCGAACAGCATGACGATGGAACGTTGTCTATCCAGAATGCCTCCGCCGTTGTCCTCGTGATCGGCATGGCCACGGGATACAGAGGCTACTCGGCTCTACCCGATCGCCCGGCTGCTGAGGTCGTCGCACTCGCCTCACGTCCGATTGCATCAGTTCGAAATATCTCTTATGAGCAGCTACGAAAGAAACACATTACCGATCACCGCGCACTCTACCGCCGTGTAGAGTTCAACCTTAGCCGAAAAGCCGGAGCGGACACCCTACCGACGGACGAGCGCGTCAAGCAGCATGGGGACTCGATAGAACCATCCTTGCTTACTTTGTACTTCAATTACAGTCGATATCTTCTGATCGCCAGTTCCCGCATCGGTTCACAACCTGCAAATCTCCAGGGAATCTGGAATGAAGAGGTACGTCCCCCGTGGAGTTCGAACTGGACGTCGAACATCAACGTACAGATGAACTACTGGCATGCGGAGACTTGTAATCTCGCCGAATGTCACCTCCCCCTCTTTGAGATGACAAGAGATCTGAGCGTAAACGGTCGTATTACCGCGCAGACGAACTACGGCGCGCCGGGGTGGGTCTCGCACCACAACATAGATCTTTGGCGACAATCCGGCCCCGTGGGCGACTACGTCGCAGCTCCTACTTGGGCGAACTTTGCGATGAGCGGCCCGTGGCTCTGTGCGCATCTCTGGGAACACTACCAGTTCTCTAAGGATGCCGTCTTCCTGCGAGAAACGGCATACCCGATCATGAAAGGAAGCGCCGAGTTCTGTCTCAGCTGGCTTATCGATGACGGGAATGGCAGTCTCACGACCTGTCCTTCTGTGTCGACCGAGAATCTCTTCCTTACGAAGGATGGGAAGCCTGCGAGTGTGAGCGCTGGATGCACGCTCGACCTCAACTTCATCCGCGAATTGTTCGGCAACGTGGCGCAGGCGGCGGACCTCCTCAATCTGGATGCTGCCTTTGCCTCCCAGCTATGCTCCGCATTACAAAAGTTGCCTCCGTACAAGGTCGGACGCTTCGGACAACTGCAGGAGTGGTCAGAGGATTTTGCAGAGAACGAGCCTGGCCACCGCCACATGTCACATCTCTACGCGGTCTATCCCGGCGCACAGATTACGCCACACAGATACGCGAATTTCATGGAGCCCGCGCGCAAGTCTCTCGAACGGAGACTAGCCCATGGCGGCGGTGCGACTGGCTGGAGCTGCCTCTGGGCCGTCTGCCTCTGGGCGAGATTCTGCGATGGCAACATGGCATTGAATTCTCTGCGGAAGTTGCTGCAAACCAATACCGGCATCAACCTCTTCAATATCGATTTCTGGGACAAGAAGTATCTCTTTCAAATCGATGCCAATCTGGGCGCCGCCGGAGCTATCGCGGAGATGTTGCTTCAGAGCCACGATGGAGAAGTCGCATTTCTACCAGCACTGCCCAATGCCTGGCGCGAAGGATCCGTGCATGGATTGCGTGCTCGTGGCGCCCTTGAAGTCTCTATGAGTTGGAAGGAAGGAGCCATCGACTCCGCCACCGTTCGGGCGTTACGGGGGGGACATCATGTGTTCTGTGCTCCCAAGGGTCAACAGATCACCGGAGTCGAACTGGAGCCACAGAAGCAGTCGAACAAGGTTCCATTCAAAGCTGGTGATAACGGAAGAGCGGAGCTTGAGGTTACGGCGGACCGCACCTATGACTTTTATTTTTCGAAGGCTTGAGCAGGCATCGCATGACTGTATTAGTTCTCCCTTTCGAGGCCGACATCACGATCTATCGAGTTCCGAAGATTTGCCGGGGCAGGTTCCATGCTGCGCTGGTTCTCCTGATCATATTGTTGACCGCGTCTCCTTTGTCGGTCGCCCAGGGACATCGCTCGATTCCGGAGGAGATCGAGTGGACATGGGAGGTCCGCCCATCCCACCCAGATCCGAAGCTGCCCAATGTACTGCTTCTCGGTGACTCGATCACGCGCAACTACTACCCTGGCGTCGTGCATGGTCTCGATGGGCGCGCGAACGTCTATTTATTCGCGACGTCTGCCTCTGTAGGTGACCCACGACTTCCAGACGAGATTCGGCAGTTTTACGCCATGGAGTCGGTAAGGTTCGATGTTGTGCACTTCAATAACGGGATGCACGGTTGGGGCTACAGTGAAGGACAATATAAAGAAGCTTTTCCCGGCTTCCTTGAAGTAGTGCGCTCCATGGCACAAAGTGGAAGACTCATTTGGGCCACCACAACACCTGTGAAATCCGATGCAAGCAACGGTGCGTCGAATCCTCGAATCGATGCCAGAAATGAAATTGCGAAAGCATTTTTAAGCAGTCGCAGCATTGCAGTCGACGATCAGCATGCCCTGATGAGCCATCATTCCGATCTGTATAAGGATTCGGTCCACTTTAACGACACTGGAGCCTCCATCCAGGCGGCCCAGGTTGTCGCCGGCGTTGAAGTTGCCCTACAGGAACTCACTAAGGGCTCAGTCGACGCGGCGAAGGTCAACACACGGAAATGAAGATGAATTCAAAGTCAGCGTTCCCGATAGTTCTATTTTTGTTGAATGCGACTCTCACCTTTGGGCAAATCCGTTATGACGAGTCCCGGCTCCAGTGGAGACTGGATTCAGACCAAATGACGTATGTAATCGGCGTGAATGAGCAAAAGATGGTCCAAAGCCTCTATTGGGGCCCGAGACTGTCGTCTGGCTCGGAGCTTCCCAAAGCGAAGATGGGTGCAGAGAGCTCGTCTTTCGATCCTTCGATATCGACAACGCAGCTTGAATACCCTGCATGGGGTGCAGGGCTCTCAACGGAGCCGGCATTGAAGGTAACCTCAAGCAACGGAGATCGGACCCTGGTTCTCGAGTACAGCAGCGCGAATCTGAATGGGAATCTCCTCGAGCTTACGTTACGGGATCCGGTCCAACCGATTGCAGTACATCTTTTCTATCGTGTGTTCGAGGATCAAGGCATGATCGCCCGATGGTCGAAGGTCGAGAACCTTGGCGACAAGCCGATCGTGGTGGAACAGGTCGCTTCGACTACCTGGAATCTCCCCTCTGGCTCCGGCTATGATTGAGTTGGCTAACAGGCCGCTGGGCCGCCGAATGGCAGCTGCACACCGCTTCGATTCAGACAGGGGCAATGGTCATCGAGAGCAGGCGTGGGAGTACGTCACATCAGGCAAATCCCTGGTTCTCAGTCGGCAGGAGTGGAGAAACAACCGAGGAAGACGGTCCTGTCTGGTTCGGCGAACTTGGATGGAGCGGCAGTTGGCGAATGGTGGTTGAAAGCACACCGTTTGATCAAGTCAGAATTACTGCTGGATATAACCCCTTCGATTTCGCATACAAGCTGTCGCCGGGAGAGTCCCTGGAGACTCCTCTGTTCTGTGCGGGATTCACGCAGCACGGCAACGGTGGCGCATCGCGGCTGTTGCACCGGTTCCAGCTCCAGTCCATCCTGCCGCAACACCCCTCACCAAAGCCGCGGCCCATCATCTACAACTCATGGGAGGCTACAGGTTTCGCTGTCGATCAGGCCAATCAACCCGCCCTAGCCGAGAAGGCCGCAAAACTAGGTGTTGAGCGATTCGTCATCGACGATGGCTGGTTCGGTGAAAGAAACTCCGACCACGCCGGACTGGGGGATTGGCAGACCAACCCTGCTAAGTTTCCTCATGGCCTGAAGCCGATAATTGATCGGGTTCATGATCTTGGTATGGACTTCGGCCTGTGGGTGGAACCTGAGATGGTGAATCCCGATAGTGATCTCTATCGCAAGCATCCGGACTGGGTCATGAGCTTTCCAGGACGGCAGCGTACCGAAGGCAGAAATCAATTGGTGCTCAATCTGGCGCGAGACGACGTAAAGGACTTCGTCTTTTCGTTTCTGGACCGGCTTGTGAGTCAGAATGATATTGCCTTTCTCAAATGGGACTACAACAGGAACTGGTCCGAACCTGGGTGGGACGCTGCGCCACGTGATGAGCAGAAACGGATCTATGTCAAATATGTTGAGAATCTCTATGACATTCTCGACCGCCTCCGCAAACGACATCCCCGCCTTGAGATTGAATCGTGCTCAGGAGGCGGTGGGAGGGTAGATCTCGGCATCCTCCGCTACACCGATGAGGTATGGCCCTCGGATAATACGGATGCATTGGACAGGCTACAGATTCAGGATGGGTTCACTCATGCATATGCTCCAATGACTATGGTCGCGTGGGTAACGGATATTCCCGATTCTCGAGACTTGGTACGCGTGCCGCTCCAGTTCCGCTTTCTCACTGCAATGCAGGGAGCGCTTGGGATCGGCGGGAACCTGAATCATTGGACCAGTTCGGAGCTTCAAGAAGGCGCGCATCTGGTCTCGTTCTATAGGCAAATCAGAACAACCATCCAGACGGGTCAACTCTATCGATTGACACGTCCAGGGGAGAAAGGGCCTACGAGTGTTCAATACGTCGGAGCTGACGGTAAACAGTCGGTCTTGTTTGTGTACCTGAGATCAAAGCAGTTCGGAGGCCTCTATTCGCCCGTTCGCCTTCGAGGAGAGCACTGTTTCCGGTGCTCTGCTGATGACGCGAGGAATATCGCTGCGCTTGCATGATGATTACGACAGCACGGCAGTTGTATTGGAGAGGGAAATTCCCCCGGCTTCTGGGGCGAAGTGAAACTGCATAAGAAAAAGTTGTGGAGTACTCGGGAAGAAGTACAACCAGAGGCGCGCTGGCAAGATCCAAGCCCTATTGTGATCATCGCTGTTTCCAAACGAGTCCATCAGGGCTGGACCAGATCGCACCAATGTCGGTGGTGAGTTCGAAGCCAACTCTCGGTGCAACGGCAGTCGGGGTTGCTGATTCGAAGTTTGTAGATGCTGTCGCGCCGGCGGATAGGCTCTTGCCCGGAACGGGTTGCGTCATTGAGGCTGGGGAGGCCACGCTGACTTTGATTGCCTTCCCCGTCCACTGATGCGCGACGCGTCGCCATCGTATGCCGGCATCTTCACAGACAAAGAGATCGCCTGCCGAATCCACGGCGAGGGTCTCGAGCCCGTTCGAAATGGTGGATACTGCCGGTCGCTTGCTCGGCAAAGGGGCTCTTATACTTTTGGCCTGGGCTGCCGTGCCGAGGCTGGAGACACTGGCTGAGACAGCAGCGCTCTCGGTTTGAAGGGCAGGGGCCGCACCTGTGATCGAAACCGTCTGGCTTGCGCTGCGTTGTATGTCGCTTTGACTTGGCCCGCTCAAAGGGCGAGGGACAATAGCCTGTTGCGGGAACAGCTGATTTTGAGACTGTAAAGCCGCCGTTTGCCCTCCGTCGACGTTTAGCGGGTTGTTCTTCTTTTCCAGCAATGGAGGTGCCTGCGCAACAGGGGAACCAACATCACTACTCAGCGAGGAAGAGTCGGCGGACAATGCATAGGCTGATTGCCGGCCGGTCGCAAGTGCATTGGGGCTGAACACAGACAGATTGTTGGCAAGGTGGTCCGTAGCCAGATCACCGTGTACGGACGCAATTCCGCCGACGCCTGAGTGCGGTGAAGCAGGCGCTGCGTGTGGCGAAGAACTCACGCTTCGTGTGGTGGACGGTTTCGGCGATGGTGGAACTCCTGGAACAACGGACTGGGGAAGGTGCGCCTGCGAAGCTGGTACGGGCGCACCGGATTCCATCGCGATGTCAGATTTTTGAGGTACGTCCGTGGGGTGGCGACGCTGCAGGAAAGCAGCGACGACGAATAACCCGCAGGCGAGGGCAGCGGCCACAGGCCAGAGATTGCGCCAATTTCTCAACCAGCCGAAGCGGCCGAGGGGAGCATCGGCCAAGGGGGCTTGCGTTCCCTGCGCTCGCTGCGCAAGAAACACGATCTGTCTGCAATCGGCACACTCCGAAAGATGAGCAAGCGTCTCCAAACGCTCGTGATCGGGCAGGACCTGTTCGGCGAAAGCGCTGAGTTGATCCGCGTCCGGGTGATGGCCGGGATGGAGAAATTCGCTCATGGTGTCTGATCCAGCGAGCATGTCTCATCTGAGAACGGTCGAGACCGCGGAATTTGCAGAAGACTTCGCAGGTTGATGGTAAGGTCGCGCGGGTCGGTGCCCAGAGCTTCTTCGGCGCCGCGCCTGCTGAGGCCTGAGGTCTGCAGGCTCTTCAGAAGGCGTTTGCGCAGGTCGACAGTTAGGCGGTTGAGTTTGCGGCTAACCGTAGCCTCATGCACCCGCAGAAGTTGGGCGATCTGTCGAAGCGTGTGTTGGTCGAGAAAGTAGGAGGACAGCAGAAAACGGTCTTCTGGAGAGAGAGCTTGGAGCGTATACACGATCGCGATTTGAAGTTTTTGCGTTACGACGGGTGATGCAGTTTCGACCGTCGGCGGCGCAGGCGGATCTTGTGCCTCGAGAGGAGATTCGCGACGCGTGTGACGGTAATGATCGATGTGACGCTGGACTAGTGTAGTGCGAAGCCAGCCCATGAGCGTGCCCCGCCCCGAGTAGGACTCGAGAGGAGAGCGGCGTTCACCGTCCCGTTCGGTGAGACCGAATAGCTGAGAGTGGAGGGAGTCGGCGAGGTCGTGGCCCAGAGTGCCAGAGCCCGTGATAGCGACGGCAGCTTCCGTGAGCGGCTTGCGATAGAGAGTGAAAAAACGCTCCCAGGCGACCTCACGGCCAAGCGCGCAAGCGTGGGCGAGCGCGAGGTCGGGAAGATGCAACGCGCGGAAAAATGACGCGACGTTCGTTGCACTGGGCACAGCTTCGCAGGGTAAACCGTAGTTGTGCTTGGTGCCGAGCGTGGCCAGTTTAGCGGCGAATTCAGAGCGGCTAAGCTGGACCGCTTCGGCCTGCGAGGTAAGCCAGAGTTCCTCAAAAAGCGCAGCAGGAATCTGTGCTGGGGAGGGGAGTTCTTCAGCAGCGAGCGGCTGGCTGGACGGCAGCGAGAGAGTAAGATCGCCGGAATGTGGAGAGGCCGTGTCCACGATTTGAAGATACTCCACTGAATTGGACGAAGCGGCACCGAAAAACCTTACAAAAAACTTTGCAAGAAAAATTGGAGGCCGCGTTCTTAAGTCAGAAGCCGGCAGATATGGCGTCGATGAGGGAGGCTTGCGATGGTAAAGGTGCGTCTAGCGGCAGTGTTCGCAACGGTGATGGCGTCGGTCTTGGCGGTTGGACAGTATCAGCCCGTAGCGGCGGGCCCGGCAGAGGGCAGCGGTTACAAGGTATTGAAGCCGATCGAGAGCGGGGACCTGACGCTGTTCCCGGTGGTGCGCGCGGGCGGCAAGATGCCACCCGCAGATCAGTTTTTGACGCTTGATGAAGGGCTGAAGAACGGCGAAGTGGAGGTGACGGAGGCCGGACGGGTGCGCGGACTGGTGCGGTCGCGCGGTGGGGCGGTGCTTCCTTATCGCGGAGACTAGGTGAACACCTTGGTGCTCGTGAACAACTCGAAGCGGCCTCTGCTGTTGCTGGCCGGAGAGATCGTAACCGGAGGCAAGCAGGACCGCGTCATTGCGAAGGACAGAATTGTGCCGGCAGGCGGAGATCCAATTGATCTCTCCGTCTTCTGTATCGAACATGGACGGTGGACAGAGAGCTCGGAGAAATTTGGCGCAACGGCGAAGACATCGACGGGGAGCTTTATGGTGCAACCTGCGGTGCGGCAGGAGGCGATGGTCGCAAAGGACCAGCAGCAGGTGTGGAATTCGGTCGACGGAGCGATCTCTACGATGGCCGTGGCCGCAGCCCCCGCAATGGGCATGGTGAACAGTCGCGGATCGGCAAGTAGCACAGTGCAGGTGCAGCCAGACTCACTTGCAGTGCATGGATCGAGCGAGGCCCCCACGCTGCCCACAACAAGTTACGCGAAGGC
>Ga0137377_10004373_pt1 | contig 11115 bp, 14 predicted proteins | sample SagtaG_22_FD_104815 | JGI IMG/M metagenome (GOLD analysis project Ga0137377, IMG submission 104815) | Vadose zone soil microbial communities from Sagehorn Ranch, Mendocino, California, USA - Sage2_L_40_16 metaG | ecosystem: Environmental > Terrestrial > Soil > Vadose zone | place: USA... | reverse complement strand
GAAGGCCAACCGCGGTTCCGAACAATACCAGTCAACGAACTCATCGATGGCGTGACGATAACCCCGCTTTGCGTCCGCTGAGTTGAGGCTGTTCAACACCGCCGCCTTAGCGTGTTCAAGGTCGGGCAAGCGCAGGATGGACTTGGTACTCTTGCGTCTTCTTCTCGAACTTGGCTTCTGCTTCATGACCGGTGGCCTCCGTGCCACCGATCAATGATCAGAGTAGTGCCGGGACTGTAAGGTGAGAGTTGCCCGTGATGCGATCAGAGTCCCCAGGTCGCCAACACCTGCACCGCGAGAATTACCTCCTTTGGTGCCGGTGAGCGGCAGGGCCGATGAGGGTCGGCTGCAGCTTCCTTAGGTTATTGTTCCCTTCTCACTCTACTTCTTCTTTCGCTCTACGACCCACTCGCAATGCGCGTCGCCAAGCAGCATGTTCTTGGTAAGTCTGAACGTAAAATCTGGGTTTAGACTTTCGGTGGCTCCATCACCCCATCTTTGATGCCCTACACCGCAGGTATTAATGTCGAGGCCTTGCTCCTTCCACCTCTTGTGCCAAGGACACTGAGTAGTCTTTCCCACACATCTGTCTTTGGTAGCTTCAACCACTTCGAACACAAACTCCGGCCCCATGGACACTTGAGCAAGGAGATGCGTGGCCCCTTCGACATCGCCGACGGTCTCGGTAGCTAATCCGAGGGTATCAGCAAATTCCTTTGCTCCCTTTCCTGATACCCATAGTCAGGAAACCGACCACACGCGCATCTGCCAGAGCTGTCGTCTCGGCGCTCGGCGTCATGGAGACTCCGAGTTGTCGAGCTTGGGCAATAGGAGTGTCTCCAATGCTCGCGACGCGAGCGCCTAGAGCCTTTTCGAAGCCGACGCCAGCGGTCACAACGCGGTAGTCGGCGCCAAACTTAGCGAGACCGAGAGGCAAGTTGGCCATATCAACAGGGAACTCGACATATGTGTGTGCATCGCCGATAGAATTTGCAATGCGATCAAGGGCGACATAGATTTCGTCGCCATTCATTTGCGGCAAGCGGCGTTGAAGGTTCGCAATCGCAACGTCGAACTGGCTTCGTGTTAGGTGTTGGAAGGCGTTAGCGTGCCGCTGGGGGAGCTCACGAGCGAAGAAGTCGATGTCCTCCTCCCACTGGGAAGGGGTAAGGTGCAGCGAACCTTCCGTGGAGCCGGGCGCATGCGGTTCTCCGGTACGCTGCAGGTCGACAGAACCGGAATCCTCGCCCGACGTAAATTGACCATGGAACTCTTGGTCTTCGAATCGCGCCCGCACAGAAACCGAATCGGTTCCACTGAGCAGCTGCAGTTGCAGCTCCCCATCCGCAAAAGTTCCCGTCTGTACGGTGTAGACTCCGACCGGGGTGACGAGTTCGCCTTGATATTGTTGGCCGACGCATCGCAGGTCGAGTGAAATGTCGAGATTGCTAGCCTCTCTGCTGACTGCGGTTCCCTGGAAGTGGCCTGTAGGACTGCCACGCGTGCAATCGGCTCTCGAAGGGACCATTCTCATAATCAGAACTGCAAGGACGCTGGCGGTCACGAGATACTTTGCCATCATAACGGCTTGGCTCCGAATTACGCTGCCTAAGAGACGGCGATGGTTGAGGCTCGTTAGCTGAGCACCCCACTTTTTCACTGGCCAACGTCCCGTGTGAATTTGCCATGACAGGATGGGGCACTCACTTGGTGAGTGGTCGGCAAACAAGAAGTAATTCGGTTCCTTCCTGTTTGCCCGTCACTCGTTCTCATGTGATCTCCGGATTAGGCTCCGAGTGGTAGAATTCGCTAATTTGGCGCGAATCGCGCCGACTTGTGAAGGACCATTCAATCCATGCAGGCCGCAAACACCCAGCTCGATCCCAGGCCCATTCTTCAGACTGCCTTTGCTTTCTGGTCTTCTAAGGTTCTACTTACCGCCGTCGAGTTTGGCGTGTTTACCAAACTCGGTGATTGGCGCATTACCGGGGAGGAATTAGGCGCGCGACGGAAACCTACAATTTGACCGTCTTGCCACTTCGTGCCGCTTCGTAAATACCTTGCATGATGGTTATGTCGCGCAGACCTTCTTCTCCTGGTGTAAGCGGATCCTTGTTTTGCATTACGCAATCGGACATGTGGTCCATTTCAGCGGCGAAATGATCAACAGTTGGCAGATCAATCTGTTCAATTTTGTTGCCGCGCTCCACCCACATACGCAGGCCGTCATACCAGGTTGCTGGGTCCATGCCAAGTCTTGCCTCGGTACCCATCACTCGGAAGTGACTCTGGTGAAAGTAGCCATAGCTGGACGAGCAGTTGGCGAGGATGCCACTCGGAAACCGCAACTGAAAATTGATGTGCTCTTCTACTTCCTTAAAGCGCGGGTCGCCAGGTGTGGTGTATGTCATGGCATTGACTTCTGTGGGTTCTTCGCCGGCCAGATAGCGAGAAGCGTTCAGTGCATAAATGCCAATATCCATCAGCGATCCACCACCGGCAAGCTGCTTATTCAGGCGCCACTGGTTGGGATCGCCGATTGCAAAGCCAGCGTCGGCCAGGATCATCTGCGTAGGGCCGAGCTCGCCGGAGCGCGCGATGCGAATGGCCTCGCGATTGTATGGCTCATAGCGGCATCGATACGCCACCATCAATTTTCGGCTGGCTTTTCTGGCCGCGTCGATCATCTGCTGGCATTCCGCTGGCGTATTCGCCATCGGCTTTTCGCAGAGTACGTGCTTGCCTGCCTGATGTCCGCGGACGGTATATTCCGCGTGCATGCCATTGGGCAGCACGATGTAAATGACATCGACCTCGCCGTTCTCCTTGAGCGAGTCATAATTCTGGTAGTCGTATATGTCCTTTGCGTTGACTCCGTAGCGTTGCGCTAACTTATTCGCCTTCTCGGGATGGCCGCTGACTAGGGCCACGACCTTGGATTTCTCGCACTTGGCGAACGCGGGCAGGATTTGATTGATCGAAAGACTTCCCAGGCCGACGATGGCCCAACCCAGTTTTTTGTCCGGGGGCTCTGGGACCCTGAGCTGCGCCGATGCATCCCTCAGCAACACTCCGGCCACATTGGCTGCAAGCAAGCCCTGGCCAACCTTTCCCATGAAGCCTCGTCGTGTAATTCCGGAATCAGACATAATTTGCCTCCGCTACTTCGAACTGTGTTTACGAACCTCCTCTAAACGGCGCTTCAGGTACTCCTGATAGTCCTGCCGTAATTTTGGATCGGTTGGCGACCCATAAATCTCGCTGGACTTGTACTTGCCCTCGGCAAATTTCTTCTTCGTCCACTCATCGTGAATATGCGTCTCATCAGCCTTGTCGAGCACCTCTTGAACAAATTGCGGTGGAATGAAATACACACCTTCCCGGTCGCCCACGACGAGGTCACCGGGCATCACCGTGACCTCACCAATTCGTATCGGAACATTGATTCCTGTGAGCATCACGTTCCCAATCGGGGTCGGATCGACAGCGCGAAAATAGGCTGGCATATCGATTTCAGAGATTCCATTCAGGTCACGAATGCTCCCGTCAACCACCAAGCCTCCACTACGGGTCGCTTGCATGATGTAATAAAAGAGATTATCTCCGACAATTGTTCCGTTGACCTTCTTGCCGAATAGGTCCACGACCAGCACGTCGCCGGGCTGCAACATGTCGATTGCTGTCTGGTTCCTAAGATTCAGGAGACCTCGGCTCTTCGCCTTTGTCTGGGCGACATCTTCCACGTCAGAGCGCTGCGGCATGAACTGGACGGTAAACGCGCGTCCCACCATCGTCTTGCCCGGATGAAGGACGTGAAATCCGTCGGCGTACTGGTTCTTGAATCCTTCGGACTCCAATACTGCCCAGACCTCCTCTGACGACAGGTCGCGTGCCCTTTGGATGAGATCGTCAGGAACTTTGGGTCGGCCGTCAGGGAATCGATCAAAGGGATTCTTGGCCGTGTAATCAACCAGATCCTGCTTTGGCATAGTGAAGAGTTGTGCCTGAGCGGAACCAAAAAGAAAGACAATGCCAATGAGACTGGCGGCGGCAATACTGGGTCGGGGGCCACCCCGGGGCCATTGAGAATAGATCATCGCAGGTAGTCCTGAGTTCGCGTCACCGAAACTCTCAAATCAGCAAGCATTTGTCAAATGAGAATCTGTCCGACGAGCCTACAATCCTAGTTTTGAATTTTGCTATGCGCATTTTCGAAGATCGAATCCGCTGGCTTTTGATGTTTCTCATCAGCGCGATCTCGTATCTCGACCGCGTGAACATCTCAATCGCCGTCCTGCCAATCGAGCAGGCCTTTGACTTGAGCGACGTCCAATTCGGCTGGGTATTCAGCGCATGGGTAATGGGATACGCTCTGTTTCAAGCGCCCAGCGGGCGTTTGGCCGACAAGGTTGCGCCGCGCAAGATTCTGGCACTAGGGACGATATGGTGGGCGATGTTCACGGCTCTAACGGCTTTCGTGCCGACAAAATTTGCCGGCGTACTGTCTGTTCTTCTGGGGTGGGCTTTCTATTGGGTGTCCGAGAATGAGTCGTAAATCCGGCCAGCAACAGATTGGTCGCAAGTTGGATTCCATCACGCGAGCGCGGAATCGCCACCGGATTGATTTTGCCGGCGTAGGCGCTGGAGCAGGCATCACCCCGCGCCTGATCACCTATATCATTCTCAACTACGGCTGGAGATGGTCCTTTTGGATCAGCGCATTGATCGGACTGGTCGCTGGAGTGATCTGGTTCGCAGTCGCGCGGGATCTCCCGCAGCAGCATTCCTGGGTCAGCGCTGAGGAAACGGCAAGCATTCAGTCCGGGCTGCCGTCCGCACATGAGGGCGAAATAGGCCGGCCTCCCCGCTGGCGAAGGATACTCGGCAGCCGCAACGTGCTCGCAATCACTGCCAGTTATTTCTGTTACGGATACGTTGCGTACATTTTCTTTTCCTGGTTCTTCAATTATCTCAGCCGCGTGCGTGGCTTGAATCTAAAGTCCAGCTCGTATTATGGGACGCTTCCATTTATAGCCATGGCGGTATGTTCGCCACTTGGAGTCTGGATCAGCGACCGTTTAGCAATGCACTATGGCCAGCGCCGCGGACGTTGTGGAGTAGCATCAGTGAGCATGGCTCTGGCTGCAATCTTTGTGGCCCTGGGCCCGCAAGCGCACGACGTTCGCCTCGCCAGCATGATTCTTGCCGGAGGCGCCGGTGCCCTATATCTTTCGCAGAGCGCATTCTGGTCGGTCACTTCCGGTGGTTGCTGGTAGATCCCGAACGAACACTGATAGCTGGGCCAGTGGAGATCGCCGCCGCCGGCTAGATCGGATAATATTGCCCGCGGATCATTTCGAGGAAAGCGGAATGCACAAGATATTTGGCAGCCTCCGGCATGCGAGTGCGACAACCATCGTGATCTTGTTTATAGCCGTCTTCACGGCCATCGACTTTATCCAGGTATCGCGCGGCTTCTCTGTTGTGGTACCGCGTTCGAAAGCCGCTGAAGTTTTGGTTGCGGCGCAGGTATGGATTTCAAGGAACATTCCATGTATGCCTACATCGAAAAACTAAAATCGATCGAAGAAGCGGTAAAGAAGTTTGGCCGGCTGTGATAAGGAAGATCATGGCACCGAAGATTGTCCGAAGAATTGGAAGAAAGAGATTGTCATGAGCAAGCTCCGTCTAGATCGCCGCGAAGTCATGAAGACCTCCGCCCTCGCATTGGGGAGCGGGTTGTTGATGGGAGAGCCGATCGAGGCGTACCCCAAAACGGTCAATGCGAACTCGGCTCCGTCAGCGCTGAAGATCACAGACCTGCGTGTTGCGATCATCGCCAAGCCCGGCCCGAGTCCATGTCCAATCATTCGCATTGATACGAATCAGGGTGTTTACGGTCTCGGCGAAGTCCGGGACGGTGCAAGTCCAACTTACGCCTTGTTCCTCAAGAGCCGCATCGTTGGCGAAAATCCGCTGCAGTTGGATAGAATTTTTCGCAAGATAAAGCAATTCGGCGGACACGCGCGACAAGGCGGCGGTGTGTGCGCCATCGAAATGGCGTTGTGGGACATCGCCGGCAAGGTGTACAACGCACCAGTGTACGCGATGGTGGGCGGCGGCAAGTTTCGCGATAAGATCCGCATTTACGCCGACACCACGGAATCCAAAGATCCCAAGGTCTATGCGCAACGCATGAAGGAGCGAAAGGAAGGAATGGGCTTGACCTGGCTCAAGATGGACCTCGGCATTGAAATGGTTTCAGATACACCTGGTACCGTGACTGAGCCTTCAGGTCTGACGCCGTGGGAAGAAAGCCAGCTTGAGCATCCATTCATCGCAACCGAAGTGACGGACAAGGGAATTGCGATGCTCGAGCAGTATGTTGCCGCTGTCCGCGATGCCGTCGGCATGGAAATTCCTTTGGCTATGGACCATCTCGGCCATCTCGGAGTGAAATCGATCATTCGTCTCGGCAAAGCATTTGAGAAATACAGCCTGGCATGGCTCGAAGACGTAATTCCCTGGACTTACACTGACCTGTTGAAACAAATTTCCGACGAAAGTCCCACCCCGATTTTAACTGGCGAAGACATTTACCTGAAGGAACCGTTCCGTGTGCTTTGTGAGCGGCACGCGGTGAGTAAGATTCATCCCGACCTTGCAACCTCGGGAGGAATTCTCGAAACGCACAAGATCGGAGACATGGCTGAAGAATTTGGGCTGCCGATGGCAATGCATTTTGCTGGTACCCCCGTCAGTTGCATGGCAAATGTTCACTGCGCCGCCGCCACTCAGAATTTTCTTGCGCTCGAAAACCATTCGCTTGACGTGCCGTGGTGGTCGTCATTGGTGCAGGAATATGTAAAAACTCCGATCGTCAATCATGGATGGATTGAAGTGCCCGAACGGCCAGGCCTGGGAGTCACCCTCAACGAAGATGTTGTGCGGCAGCATCTGGCGCCAGGCACGGGATACTTCGATCCCACGCCGCAATGGGATCAGGAGCGTTCCTGGGACCGGCTGTGGAGCTAGGGGAAGATTCAGCTATTGCATCCCTGCTTGATCACGAATCCTAAGCAAGCCGTCCACGGATAGGACAGTGAGACGCTTCAACCGGACGGGAAAGGACCAGCACGGCAAAGACCCCAGTACCCTGTAGCGGATCAGCTCGGTAGTGAAACACGGGTGTAGCTCAGCTTGGTTAGCGCGCGTGTCGCGTGAAGACGTACTCGAAACGTTGCAGCATCTTCAAAGGCTAACCGCTTACGGTGTCGCTTAGCAATCTTTCTTGCCTGTGTGTTGCAAGGTCAGGAGCGGCTCGTAGGAATTGTTCCGATCTTGGTCGTATGGGCTGTTGCGATTCCCGTGCTCACCACTCATGCCATATTCATGCCATGGAACAAAGTCTCGGAGAAGATGATGACGGCTTCGCTGGAATCTCGCCAGTAGCTTCCTTCCCGCCGAACGATTTCGGTCTCTACGACATATCAGGAAACGTGTCAGTGGGTGTCCGACTGGTACCGGCCGGATTACTATGCGGCGCTGCAGCAAAACCACGCCGTCGCCATAAACCCGCAAGCAACCGACAGTTTCGATCCGCAGGAACCTGGCGTTCCGAAGCGCATACAAAAAGGCGGATCGTTCCTATGCACCGATCAATATTGCGAGCGCTACATGCCCCGGTGCCCGAGGAAAAGGAGATCCCCAAACAGGCACAAACAATGTGGGCTTTCGCTGTGTACGCTCAAATTGAGCCTGAGTCGCGGTTTCCCGGCACAGGCCGAGTGATAGGGAAACTAAGGTTTCCGCTCGTTGGAGACAAGTACGTCTGATCGGCCGCCAGCGCATCCTAGGACAATTCGAAGACGCGAAGGTGCAAGATCCTAATCTGACTGTCAGCAATGAGGCAGTGAGCGTGACACTCAACATGCAGCGCACAATACCGCACCAAGTCCTGCGGGGACAGTCCTTCCAGCGCACTGGTGGAACCAGCGGCCATTGAGATACGCGGCCAGCCGGGGAAAATGATCCCAATAATTCAACTGCTCGAACACCAGCCCCCAAGACACGGACAAGCAGCAGTACAAAAGCCGCGAGTAGTGCCACGACTTGCTTCACGCTTTGAATCAGATGCTTGCATGCCCAGGGTCGCCGGATTTCCAATAAGCATGCTGAATGTGCTTCTTCACCGAAAGAACTTCATCGCTGCGGCTGGCCAAGAACGTAAGAAAGCAGAGGCCGAGTACAGAATGATCCAGGGCAGCGCCGAAATACTGCCAAACGGGAACGTGAGCGCCCGGGTAATTGGAAGAGAACAGCAGGGAAAGCATGTAGATCAGTCCGAGGGCGCCGGCCGTCCTCACCCAGATCCCGAATACAAGCGCCAGCCCAATCGCCAACTCGCCGTAGGCGACGAGGAACGCGATTGCGGTCGCATGCGGCAGCACGATCCGTTGCAGCACCGGAACCATGAACGGGTAGGCCGCACCGCCCTGCAGGAATCTGTTGATCCACCACTGAAATCCGCCATGCAGCGTGAACTGCGTGCCGAAGACCTTGTATTGCCCAAAGGTCAGAAACAGGCAACCGACTGCGATTCGCAACCCTGCCAGAGCAAAGGCATTTCGATCCGCGGCGGTATCAGGGAGTGTCATGGTTGCCAGCCATTATGTGGCCGATCCACGGAATATGGCCGATCCACGGAAGGCAGGTCCGCACGCGCTCGCTAGCGCACAAACTTATACCCCGCACCGTGCACAGTGCAGAAGTGGATCGGATTCGCTGGATCTCGTTCCAATTTTTGTCTCAGTTTCAGGATGTGGTTGTCGACCGTTCGCGTAGACGGATAGTCACCGTAGCCCAACGCCTCCCTCAGGAGTTCGTCGCGCGAGACGTCCCGGCCTTCGTTGTGCAGGAAGAACTTTAGTATTTTGAATTCCTGCGCAGTCAGGGCGATGGATTGACCTTCGCGGGTGACCTCCATGGTTGTGAAGTCCACGCAAATCCCGTCGAAATCCGCTTCGTCGTGGAGGGTTGGTTTGCGTGTGCCCCGGATTGCAGCCCGAACACGGGCCAGAAGCTCCCTGGGAGAGAAAGGCTTGGTCACATAATCGTCAGCCCCCAACTCCAGAAGCAAGACCTTGTGCCACGACATCCGCGGACTCGCTGAGAATAATGATTGGCAATGTAGATAGCTGCCGTTTAACCTGAAGACAGACGTCTTTTCCTGACAAGACAGGCAACCGTAAGTTGAGGACCGTGGCCGCCAGAGTCGTCGTGTGTAAGACTTCCAACGCAGACTTCCCATCGGCCCTGATCTCAACGCTGTATCCGGCGGACTCGAAGAGGCGCTTCAGTGCCTTCTGAACAGCTTGATCATCCTCGACGATCAGAATCTTTTCCATCAAGATCTTGTCCATCAAGGCGGAATGATTGTCGAGCTGTCGGAGATTCGCGGGCTTCTCCTGCGGGGTTTATAACGTCGACAGCTTTACCAAAGCCCCGAGCGCTTATGGAGGAAGTTTCCTAGTAATGTAAAACCGATGTGTCACGACCCGGTAAAGGATTTACAAGAACGTTGCGTCCCGCGAAAGCGTGGCGTCGAGACGAGATCGTCGAATGCGCCCGCTCGCAGCCGGCGCGAGACAAGACAGGATTTGTCAGAGACGCTGCAAGTGCCCGCATATTGACCTTTCCACGACTGGAATGTTTTACGTTTCCGTGACACATGATAACGATCTAAGTAGTATCTTTCTAATAAGCCACTCTGATAGCAGAGGAGTTCACGCTCATTAGAGAGCGAAGCGACGAGGGAGCGCTGCGGGAGAGGCTTGAGTGGCAAGAGTTGTAAGGGAATATGTACCAGGTGCTTGCCACAGCGGTTTTGTTGGCGGTTACGGTTTCCCCGTTGCACCTTGAGGGGCAGAGGCGCGCGATGCAGCGCCCAGGCGGCGCAGCCCGAATTAGCATTGGCTCGCCTGTTCGTCCCGCTCAGCCTCACTCAAACGGGTTTGGTGTCATGAGTCCAGCGCGGTTTGTACGCCGGTCAGGATTTATAGGGCCGGTCGGGTTCCGCCGCCACCGGCGCTTCAACATCTTTTTCAGAAACGCTTGTTTCAATGATCCGTTTCTCGGCCCGTTCTTCTGCCGGCAGTTCTTCTTCCGCAATCGGTTTTTCTTCGCGCAACCTGTGTACTTGCCTTACCCGGTCTACGCGACTTCCCCGTACCACCAAGTTGCTGAACAAACTTCAGCAAGCGTGTCGGACCAAGAAACAGATCTGGCCAGAGAGGTCGACCGGCTGAAGGACGAGATTGCGCGGTTGCGCGAAGAAGAACGGTCACGCGAAGAGGCGCGGCACACAGCGCCGCAGCCTCGGCCGGCAGTTGAAGAGAAGACGACCACCACGGTTCTGGTTTTTCGCGATGGTCGTCGGAGCGAAATCCAGAACTATGCTATTGTCGGCCAGACACTATGGGTACTCACGGAACAACGAGCACACAAAGTGTCAATATCCGATCTCGACGTGGAAGCCACAGGCAAGTTAAATGCAAATCGTGGTGTTGAGTTTCGGACTCCATAATCCGCTGACTCGGAGGTTGAGAGTCACGTGGAATCACGCGCACTTGTGAAAAGCGCTTTTCGCCAAAAGCTCTAGAATACAGCTATCGCAAGATCATCTTTCTGGTCTCTGCTTACGATCGCGCTGGCGCTGAGCGGCCTATCGCGTGGGGTCTGTGGCAGCGACCTTTCGTAAGCGCGATCTCGCCAAGCGGCACAACCGCAGGTGGCAATCAGTTCCTGTTGACAGTTAGTGGCAGCGATTTTCGTCGAGACTCCTTGGTGAGATGGAATGGTTCCTTTCGGATACCAGTTTCCTCAGCAGTCACCGGTTGGCGGCTACAATCACGGCTGCCGATATTGCAACGCCAGGGCCAGTGCTTGTATTGGTGTTCAATCCGCCGAGCGGGAACACACCTCTGTTTCGGGTGTCACAGGAAGCATTTTCGTGATGGGGTGTACCGGCAAGGACTCGAATGCCGTTACGTTCACCATCAGCCCGTGAAGATGTCTCGTTTGCCACTTAAACAAGCAGCGCAGACTCAGTCCGTT
>Ga0137377_10004370_pt1 | contig 11117 bp, 8 predicted proteins | sample SagtaG_22_FD_104815 | JGI IMG/M metagenome (GOLD analysis project Ga0137377, IMG submission 104815) | Vadose zone soil microbial communities from Sagehorn Ranch, Mendocino, California, USA - Sage2_L_40_16 metaG | ecosystem: Environmental > Terrestrial > Soil > Vadose zone | place: USA... | reverse complement strand
TCCCCGCTGAACTTGCTCTGGTTGACTGATCCACACGACTTGCAGGGCAAACCCGCCTCCATTGGGGACTAGGGACATCTAGTGGGAGTCAAGGTGCCCGTGTTAGGACGTATCTAATGTATTGGAAGGGTACCACATTTTTCCAGCACTGGAGTCCTCAACGGAATCATCCCCACGTACATGCCGATCTGCTTGCCACCTCCAACCGCGTGGGAGTCCCGATGATCAACACGTAACCCAGGACCGTAAGCGGGCCCACGCCAGGATGGGTCATTAGCCGCAGCGCCGCGGGTCGCGTCCGGGCTTCCCGCTCGACAGCTGCGGTTAACTCCTCAATCGTCGGATTCATGCGGTCCAGCAGTTCCAACAACTCTTGCCGGCGTCGATTGGCCCAGGGAGCTAACGCGAGCTTCTCTAGCAGTGCTCGCCCGTGTGCGCTGAACAGTTTCTTCTTCCAGCGATAGCTCTCGTTCATCGCCAGCGCCAGCAATTGATTCATGATCCGCGTGCGCATCTGCACCAACCGATGACGGTGCCTCAACAGTTGTCGCAGATCCCGATTCTCCGGATCCGGCACCCAGATTCGAGGAAAGTTATTTCCCAGCATTAACCTGAGTAAAAGCAGAGCGTCATTGCGGTCGGTCTTCCGCTTCTTGAATCACTGGTGACATTTTGCGGGAGGGTTGCGATGTACACCCAATCGAGTTGGCAAAGTTCTCGCAATATTCTCCAAATGTGTAGGGTATCTGGACAGATGGTGAGGCATTAAGTGTAGTAAGAGGCTGGCATCGTTCGCCCCCTCACTGAGAAGCATTCACTATCTCCGCAGATCTGGGAGAACTTCAGCACCACAGATGCGTCGAGCCAGCCGTTCCGTGCTTCGGTGAAGAGAATCTGCAACGCTTCCTCCAGGGGGAGCGGTCCCCGGTAGGGTCGGTTGGTAGTCAGTGCATCGTAAATGTCCGCGACCTGTAGAATTCTTGCTTTCAGCGGAATAGCTTCTCCGCGAAGACCATCGGGATACCCGCTCCCATCCATTTTTTCATGATGATGCCGTATTACCGGGAGGATGGGGCGAAGCGATTTGAGAGGCGCACACATTCTTTCTCCAATAACCGGATGCTCCCGCATGATTCTCGTTTCTTCCGCGTTAAGAGGGCCGGGTTTGAGAAGAATGCTTTCTGGCACCGCAGTTTTCCCTATGTCGTGAAGCCAACCGGCGATGCGGAGTTCCTGCAGGTCTTCTTCTCCAAGACCGAGGCCTTCCCCCAAATGCTCTGCGTACGCCACCAGACGATCCGAGTGGCCGTTCCTCATGTTTTGTTTCGAATCGACGCTCTTTGCCAGGGAAAACACGGCGGACCTCGCCTGCTCATCCATATATTTCTTGAGCCGCAGGAGAGTTTGGATGCGCCCAAGCAAGTCCCTGAGTGATGGAGGCATGGCCCAAATATCCAGTGCCCCGGCTTCGCGTCCACGATAGATGTCCCACTGATCCGGCAAGGGTTTCACCAAAACCACCGGCGTGAGCTGATTCAGAGGGTTATTCTTCAGTCGGCGGCAAAGGTCGAAGCTGCCGATATCCGGCAAACTATCGTACAGAAGAACCAGGTCTGGCTGTATTTCCAGGCAGCAGCGGACAGCAGATTCGCCGTTTGCCGCCGTATCTACATCGCACTGCTGGCTCTGCAGGAAAGATTGCAATTCATCGCAATTCGCCGAAACAGAGTCCACTAGCAAGATGGCCGGGTTCATGCTTCCCTCGCTATTGATCCGCAAATGGAGGGCTGCACATACCACTCCCTGTGCGGGACACCAAGTTTTTGATAGATTGGTCTTGCCTGCGATCTCCAATCCCTGTGTCGGAGGCCCCCCGCCTCCGCTTCCGCTTCCGGGGCACGAAAATCGATAATGATGACTAAGCAGACTTTGGGTATGCTCCTGGAGGTCCAAAACGGGAATCCCCGTAAGTGACTAAGAACTCTGGCCTTGCGGTGCGTTTGGGAGAGTTGGGCGGGTACTAGAACGCGGAACAATTTTCATAGCGCCTGCAGTGTTTACCTGATGTCCATTTTCTCCCCTCGCTGTTCTATCAACATTCGCAATCAGGACTTCCCTTTTCCGTTTGATACCGCGTTATCTCCAACGACACGTATGTTACGGTCGGAGGGTTGGCCAGGAGGAATCGATACGTCCGAAAACCGATGGCATTCTTGAATCCTCTTTGTACGTGAGCGATGTGCCTCGCTCAATTCGCTTTTACGGGGAGACTTTTGGTTTTAGTGTCATCACCGAGTTCGGTGAGCGCGGTTGCGCAATGCACGCAGGTACATACCAGGTGTTGCTGCTGTTCAAGAAGGGTGCTTCGCGCGCGATCCAATCGCCCCACGACGGGGACGGCGAATTACACGTCGCGTTTGCTATCCCATCGCAGAATTGGCCAACTGGGAGTCGTGGCTCCAAGCGAGAGGAATTGCAGTGGAAGAGAAGCGGGCGTGGGAATTGGGAGGCTGGAGCCTCTACTTTCGAGACCCGGACCGCCATTTGATCGAGCTGGCCACACCGGGCACATGGTCGGTCTATTGAAAAAGAGCCACGAGTAGTTTCGTCCTGATCTTCATGCCTGCTTTTTCGGAGGAGTCTGACCTCGCCTCTGGACTTCAGAGTTATCGGGGATTTTACAGCGAGCTTCATCCCGAGTTCGGGACCAATTCAGTTATCGTCGCTTTTTGAGCAACATCAAGATTGCGCCCCGTCGTATCTCTTTATGCAAGACCGTCAGTTCCACTTCTTGCCAGCAAGAACCATTTTGCGCTGTGATAGAAGCGTGGCTTCGGCTTTCGGGCCAGCAGGTGCAAGATGAGACCAAGTTTCAAGTATTTTGTCGTGTTCTCGGGCATTTTTTACCCCGCGATTACTCACGCGCAAAGTGTTGGCCAGGTGGAATGCCCGCGCACAGGCGACTACGTCTATCTATACAGCTCCATGACCACGCTGGACGTGCGCACGACGCTGCAGTGTGGAGAGCAGGTACAAATCACCGGTCGGTACGATTTGTACTTCGGCGTGCGCACCGCCAAGGGCGATGTGGGTTACGTCCCAGTGGACAGTCTCCTCCTTTTAAAAGACAAACTGGGCGCCACTGCCCCGCTGTCCAAGACAGTGCCGACGGTGCGAGAGCGCACACAATATGACGCGCCCGGATCGACCGCGGGAGTTGCTCCGAGAGCCCCCTCCAATCCGTCTGAATTCACCTTGCGCAACGGCATTGCGATTCACCTGAAACTCGGCAAGACCATTTCTTCCGCGACCGCACACGTTGGAGACGCGGTGGATCTGCAGGTGTCCGAAGAGGTGATTGTTGACGGTCTTGCGGTGATTCAGAGAGGAGCAGCGGCCACTGGGCTGGTGAAAGAGGCAGAACCCAGGAAACGACTGGGCCACGGCGGAAAACTTGCTTTCAGCATTGACTCCGTCCGTCTTAAGGACGATGAAAAAGCCGCGGTACGCTCTTTCCAGGAGAGTTCATCGGCTGGAGGGACTCTTCCGCTGGCTTCCGGCAAAGATGTGGTTTTCACGCAGGGGACTGAATTCACCGCCTACGTTGACGGCGACATGCACCTGAAGAAAGCAGCGTTTCAGACCGAAAAGGATTCTTCCAGAGCCGCGCCTGCGCCCCCAGATCAGAAAGTGTCTCAGCCGCCCGGATTTTGACAGTTTGGCGAGCAGTTAGTAATCCACGGAATTTGCCGACCCCTAAGCCTGGCGACCCAGCTAGGCTTTTCCGACACAGGTTTTGCATACGTACTTGCCATTGGGCGCGGCGCTTGGCAGACTCGGCCCGTGCTCATTGGCCTCTTCCCTGAACTGGACGCACCCGGCGGGGTGCAGCGCGCGGGCCGCCATCTGGCGGCGGTGCTGACGGAATTTGCCGCCAGCCGCGGCATGGAATGCCGCCTGCTCACCTTGAATGACTCCCCGGAACTGCACCGGATGGCGCTGGCAGGGCGCGAATTTGTGTTCACCGGGTGCGAGCACGCCAAAGGGCGATTTACGGTGACGGCGGTGAAAGCAGCCCGGCGCAAAGCAAAACTGGTCCTGGCCGCGCATCCAAATCTCACGCCCGTCGTGCAGGCGATGCGGATCGTGGCGCCGCGCATGAAAAGCATCGTGTGCGCGCATGGCGCGGACGTTTGGGAACCGCTGGGGATATTGCAGCGACTGGCGCTGCGGCACTCGAATCTGGTTCTCGCTCCGAGCAAGGATACGGCGGAGCACGTGGCCACGGAGCAAGGCGTACCGGAGGAGCGAATACGCGTTCTGCCGTGGGGGCTCGATCCGCAATTCGAAGCCTTGATCAGCCCAGGCTCGCATCCGCTACTGCCGGAGAACTTTCCTTCGGGACGCGTGATTCTGTGTGTGGGACGCTGGCTGGCGGCGGAGCGATACAAAGGCATGGACACGCTGATCACCGCGCTGCCTCGGCTTCTGACGCAAAGGCCGGAGGTGCAGCTGGTGCTCGTAGGCTCGGGTGACGACCGCGCGTGGCTGGAGGATCTGGCGGAGCAAACCGGAGTAAACCGCCACGTGCATTTCCTGACCGGACTGACCTATTCGGAAATTGCGGCGTGTTACGCCGCGTGCGAAATTTTTGCCATGCCCAGCGGGGGGGAGGGATTCGGTCTGGTGTACCTGGAAGCGATGGCGTGCGGCAAACCGGTAATCGGGGGCCTGCATGGGGGCGCGCCCGAGGTGATTCAGGATGGCGTTACCGGTTATCTGGTGCCGCACGGCGATCCGATCCAGCTTGCGACAAGCATGGAAACGCTGCTGGCCGACCCCGTCCATGCGAAAGAGATGGGCGCGCGCGCGAAGCAGCGGGCGGAGCACGACTTCCGCTTCAACGTCTTCGCGAAATCATTGAAAAAAATCCTGCGCGAACAATGCGAATCCTGAACGTCACGGAGACGTACGCTCCCTTTCTGGAATTCGGCGGCCCCCCGGTGAAGGTGCGAGCGCTTTCCGAAGGATTGGGGCGGCGCGGCCACCAGGTCACGGTCCTCACGGCGGATTGGGGGCTGGAAAAACGATTGCAAACCCCGGAAGAAAAAATCACGGCAGAACGGTCTCCATTTGGCTGGCGGCGGAACGAGAATGGCGTGCAGGCTATTTACATCCCCACGTGGCTGCGCTACAGGACGGTGAGCTGGAATCCTGCGGTCAAGCGATACTGCCGGGCGCGGCTGCAGAATTTCGATGTCGTGCACATATTCGGGCTTTACGACTTGCTCGGTCCGGCAGTGGCCGCGACCAGCCGCAAGCTAGGTGTGCCGTACGTGCTCGAACCTATCGGGATGTTCTTGCCGATTGTGCGGAGTCTCTGGCTGAAACGGATGTACCATGCGATTTGGGGAAGGCGGCTGCTCGAAGGGGCAAACGCAGTAATCGCGACTTCGCAGCGGGAAGCCGAGGAACTTGTCGCCGGCGGTATTGCGCGCTCGAAAGTGGTATTGCGGCGGAATGGCGTGGAAGTGCCCGCATCCTGGCCGGCACAAGGCACGTTCCGGAAAGCGCACGGGATTTCGCCGGAAGAAAAGCTGGTGCTTTTCCTGGGACGACTATCCGCCAAGAAGAGTCCGGACTTGCTCCTGGGGGCATTCGCGGAACTTTCGGGGCGCTCCGCAGGGCTGCCAATGACGCTGGTTTTCGCGGGACCTGACGAAGGCGGCGAAAAATCAAAACTGAGTGAACTTGCCGCGCAATTAGGCGTTCGCGCGAAGGTTCAATTCGTGGGACCGGTTTTTGGCGAGAACAAGTGGGCGGCTTATCGGGATGCGGATGTCTTCGTGCTTCCGTCGCAAAATGAAAACTTCGGGAATACAGCCGCGGAAGCGATAGCTGCGGGAACTCCGGCGATCGTGACGGAAGAATGCGGGATTGCACCACTGCTGGCGGATGAGGCCGGCCTGGTGGTGCGCCACGAGCCGGCGGCACTGTCTGGTGCGCTGAAGCGGGTCCTGCATGAAACGGAACTTCGAGCGCGCCTGGCATCTGGATGCGCGGGCGTTACGTCGCGGCTGGGGTGGGATGAACCCGTTCGCCAGATGGAAACGTTGTACACCACGCTTGCCTCGCATCAGGCGATGAAGGCAGAATCTGAACGGGCGGAGTACTAGTCACTTGCCAAGGCGCCAACATGGAGCGTTTCGTGTTGTTTGGTGGAGCAGCAATCTGCTGCTGGCTACCGCGTTCGTAGCGATGCTTTACTGGTGTGTCCGGGAATACTCAGTGCGGCGGTATCTCGACGGATTCTCGGACGCCATGGTGCCCAATAGCCAGCCCGCGGAACAAAAAGTTCAAGCCATTTTGAACTGGATGCGCGCGGAGCCGTCGCGAACCATTGCGACAAATCCGGACGCACTTGCGAAGCGCGATCCGGAAATCACTCTCACCTATCGCCAACTTTTGAACGTCTGCGGCACGGCGACGAACGCCTTCCTGAATCTCGCGCGCAGTTCCGATCTGCGGGTGCGCCGCCTGCTCCTTTTGTCTCCCGAGCACACCACCAAGCATGTAGTTGCCGAAGTGCTGATCAACGACCGCTGGATCGTCGTGGACCCGACTTACCGGGCCATCATGAAAGATGCTAACGGCCATTATTTGACGCGCAAGGAACTGCAGGATCCTGTCGTGTTTTCCGAGGCGATCAGCACCATCGCGAACTACCCGCATGAATACAATTACGACCGGTTCGCCCATGTTCGGCTGGCGCGGCTGCCGCTCAATGGGTTGCATCTTCGGCCTTTGGTGGATTGGGTTTACCCGGGCTGGGAGGAAGCCGTGGACTGGAGCCTGCTGCTGGAGCGCGAATCTTTCTTCTATCTGGTGCTCTCCGCTGCGGCGGCGATGTTCTTCCTGTTGTTGCGAGCCGGGCTTGCCTGGTATGCGGACCACCGCCTGAGAATCCCGCGCTTCCATTTTCGGGAGCACGCCATCCGTGCGGGCGCCACCTTCTTCTCGGCGCCGGAAATCAAACAGTAGCGTGTGCGGTATATGTGGTGTCGCGTTTGCTTCGCGGACGGCAGAGGCCGAATCGCGCGTTCGCGCTATGACCGCAGCGATGCGCCATCGCGGTCCCGATGACGAAGGCTTTCTTGCCGGAAATCCGCGTGCACCGGGACTCGCACTGGGGATGCGACGGCTGAGCATCATCGATCTGGCCGGCGGCCACCAGCCCATCTGGAACGAAACCAAAGACGTCGCGGTCGTCTTCAACGGCGAGCTGTATAACTATCGCGATCTCCGCGAGCGCCTGTCGCTTTGCGGCCACCGCTTCGCCACGCAGTCAGACACGGAGATACTCGTTCATGCATGGGAAGAATGGGGCGAGGATTCATTGGCCGAACTGCGGGGCATGTTCGCGTTCGCTTTGCTTGACCTTCGCCAGCGATATGCCACGGCGCCGATTCTTTTTCTGGCGCGTGACCCGCTGGGCATCAAGCCGCTCTATTACACGCAAACACCGGATGGATTCGCGTTCGCCTCGGAGGTTCGTGCGCTGCTCGCATCAGGCGCCGTTCCCAAGCGCCTGTCGCAAGACGCCGTGACCGCCTACCTACTTTTTGGCAGCGTTTCGGAACCAGTGACGCTTGTGGAAGGAGTGTTTTCTCTTCCGCCGGGACATCGCATGCTGCTGCACGTGCCGGAGCGGCGGCGCACGCCGCGCGCGCGGCCCTGGTGGGACCCCACGATTTCTCCCTCGGCACGCGACATGCGTAAACCGCGCGATCTTTCTTCGGCGGCGAAGGAATTGCGGCCGCTTCTTGAAGATGCAGTGCGCGCGCATCTGATTGCCGACGTGCCGGTGGGCTTGTTTCTTTCCAGCGGGCTGGATTCCGGCGCCATCGCAGCACTTGCGGCTCAAGCACGGCGTGGAATCGAGAGTTTTACACTGACATTTCCGGGTACAGCGTTTGACGAAGCAGAACTCGCGCGCCTGGCAGCGAAGCGATTCAGGACCAAGCACACCGAAGTGCCTCTAAGCGGGGAGTCGCTCCTGTCGCGCCTGGACGAAGCACTTGCCGGTCTCGACCAGCCCACCATGGACGGAATCAATACGTATTTTGTGTCGTGGGCCGCGAAACAAGTCGGGCTGAAAGTGGCGCTATCGGGGTTGGGTGGAGATGAACTGTTCGCTGGCTATCCCACATTTGCGGATACTCCGCGCCTTTCGAAGCTGATCCGCTGCGCCTGGTTTGTACCCGCGCCGGTGCGACGAATGACGGCTTCTCTGATCGCCGTTCTCGGGTCGCGGCAACGTTCACCCGATGCGGCGCGCAAAACTGCGGCTGCGTGGGCTTATCCGGACGCTTTGCCACATCCTTATTATTTTGCGCGGACGCTCTTCCCGCCTGGGCAGCTCGAACGAATCATCGAGCCGCGATTTCGCCCGAGCACGGTGGGCGCCGACGGCGTGACCCTCGAGCCGACCTGGCTCGGCTGGCTGGAGCGTACGGCGGACGAAGCGCGCAAACTCGAATCCGTGGGCGGAATTTCCTGGCTTGAGATGCGCACTTACATGGCCAGCACGTTGCTGCGCGATACGGACACGGTGAGCATGGCGCGGTCATTGGAAGTCCGCGTGCCGCTCCTCGATACACCGTTGGTTGAATTCGTAGGCTCGCTGCCGGATACGGCGCGCCGCCGTCCAGGCGCGCAAAAGGCGTTGCTGGTGGAGGCGCTCGGCGACTTGCTGCCGCGGGAAATTCTATCGCAGCGCAAACGTACATTTACCATGCCATGGGATGAGTGGTTGCGTGGGCCGCTGCGCGCCCGCATCGAAGCAAGCTTTGCCGACCCTGCGCGGTCGCTGGCCTCCTATCTTCTCCATGGTGGCGTTCGTTCCGTTTGGACGGATTTTCTTGCCGGGAAAACGAATTGGTCGCGCCCGTGGTCCATGTATGTCCTGAACGAGTGGTGCCGCCGGAACTTCGCCGCATAATCTTCCGGCTGCGGTACACTGACAAATTACCCGATGAACATTCTGGGGATCAATGCGTACCATGGAAACTCTTCGGCGGCGATTGTCTGCGACGGCCGGCTGATCGCTGCGGTCGAGGAAGAACGCTTTAACCGCGTGAAATACGCGGCGGGATTTCCCGCGCAAGCGATTCGCTATTGCCTGAAGGAAGCGGGCCTTGCACTCTCGGACATCGACCATGTCGCCGTGCCGCGAAATCCGTACGCCAGGCTGGGCACGAAGCTCTTTTACGCGCTGCGCATGCCTTCTTTCGCGCGCGAGCGCGTCAAAGTTCTCACGAAATTCACCGGCATTCCGGAGGCGCTGGCCGCGGCACTTGACTCCGATCCCAAAAAGATTGGCGCGAAGTTTCATCGCATCGAGCACCACCAGGCTCATCTGGCGAGCGCGTTCTTCGTTTCGCCGTTCGAGCATGCGTTCCTGCTCTCCGCCGATGGCCTCGGTGACTTTGCGAGCACTATGTGGGGCACGGGAGCGGGGAATCACCTTCGAATCGACGGCGCCGTAGCCTTTCCGCATTCGCTGGGGCTGTTTTATAGCGCGGTGACGCAGTATCTCGGCTTCCTGAAATTCGGCGACGAGTACAAAGTGATGGGCTTGGCTGCTTATGGCCACCCGGAACAGCTCGGCGCGTTTCGCGACATCGTGCGTTTTGAGAGCCACTCCAACGGTAACGGCTTCCGTCTCGCGCTCAATTATTTCTCGCACCACCGCACGGGCCCGCAAATGTCCTGGGCCGAAGCCGACAAGACGCCGGCGCTAGGTAAATTGTTTTCAGAGGAAATGGCGAAGCGACTGGGTCCTGTGCGCGCTCCCGAAGAAGCGCTGGAGGACCGGCACCGCAACCTTGCTTGTTCGTTGCAGACGCGGCTCGAAGAGGTTTATCTGGGGGTCTTGAAAAAGACCGGCAAGCGAACAGGACTGAAAGCCGTTTGTCTTGCGGGTGGCGTGGCCTTTAATTGCGTCGCGAACGGTAAAATTTTTGATTCAACCCCATTTGAGCAGGTCTACGTTCATCCAGCGGCGGGGGACGCGGGCCTCGCCGTGGGTGCGGCGTTTTTTGTATGGCACCAGAAACTGGACAAGCCACGTTCTTTTGTGATGGATCACGCCTACTGGGGACCTGGGTATTCGCGCGAGGAAATCCGGCGCGCCATTGATGCGAGCGGCCTCGCGCAAGATGGCTGTTGCACCAGCGAACTTGCTGGAGAAGAATTGGCGCGCCGCAGCGCCGCAATCATCGCCGATGGAAAAATCCTCGGCTGGTTTCAAGGCCGTGCCGAATGGGGCCCGCGGGCTCTTGGCAATCGGAGCATCGTCGCCGACCCCCGCCGGCCGGAAATGAAGGAGATTCTCAACCGCCGCATTAAGCACCGCGAGATTTTCCGGCCGTTCGCGCCTTCCATCCTGGCGGAAGCTACAGCGGAATATTTTGAGAAGTCCCACCCTTCGCCGTTCATGACCCTGGCCTACTCAGTTCGCCCAGAGAAACGCGACAAGATCCCAGCGCCAACGCACGTCGACGGCACCGGCCGACTGCAAACCGTCACACGCGAAGCCAATCCCCGCTTTCACGCGCTCATTTCTGCTTTCCGCGATCTCACCGGCGTGCCAGTCGTCCTCAATACATCCTTCAACGACAACGAACCCATCGTCTGCCGCCCTGAAGAAGCAATCGATTGCTTCCTGCGCACGCAAATGGATGCGCTGGTTCTCGGCGATTTCCTTATCTCACGCCGTTAACCTGTTCAACCTCCAGTTTCGAATTGGCTGCTACTAGCCAAGGGCAGCGAAGTGTGGCAAGCTGTCCGCCATGGGAAACAAAGACAGAGGCAAACGCGAAGTCAAGAAACCGCCGAAGAAGAAGCCGACCGCTCATGAGTTAGCCCGCGCGGCTGCGCCTATCTTCAAAAAGCCCGCTTAAAATCGCTTAGCCGCTGCGCACCGCAGAGACGAACTCTGTACAATTCCTTCGTGCGCATCCTGCTGCTGAATCTCTATTATCCCCCGGATACTTCTGCGACCGCGAAGATGGCGCACAGCGTTGTGGAGGCTCTCTCGCCTTCGCATAGCCTGA
>Ga0137377_10004367_pt1 | contig 11121 bp, 5 predicted proteins | sample SagtaG_22_FD_104815 | JGI IMG/M metagenome (GOLD analysis project Ga0137377, IMG submission 104815) | Vadose zone soil microbial communities from Sagehorn Ranch, Mendocino, California, USA - Sage2_L_40_16 metaG | ecosystem: Environmental > Terrestrial > Soil > Vadose zone | place: USA... | reverse complement strand
CGGGGTCACCGCGAGGACGCGCTGGGTGTAGAAGTCCGAGAACCACAGCCGCCCGTCGTGCCAGCGCGGCCCTTCGGTGAAGGTCAGCCCGTCGAGGAGCGTCGTGAGCACGGCGGTCGCGGCTAGACGACGGCGGCGGGGGCGTGCGGCGTGGCGCGCCACTGCTCGGGGTCGTGGCCATAGAACACGGTGGCCCCGGCCTGATCGCGCAGGCGGCGCAGCGTGGCGAGCGACTCGCGCATGGTCGGGCCGTTCCACAGGATGCGCGGCAGCACGTCGCGATCCATGTTCTCGCGCGTGTAGCAGGCGTCGGCCGCGCAGACCAGGTCCTGGCCCTTCCCGGCGCGCACCCGGAGGGACTGGTGGCCGGAGGTGTGGCCGAAGGTGGGGAACAGGAGCACGCTGCCGTCGCCCCACACGTCGTGCTCGCCGTCCACCAGGCGGTAGTCGAGCGGATGGTCGAAGTCGAGCGGGCTCGGATTGTAGCCGGGGGCGAAGCCGGGCCGGCGCGCCGCCTCCATCTCCGCCTTCTGCACGAGGAAGGTCGCGCGGGGGAAGAACTCGTTGCCGCCGCAGTGGTCGAAGTGCAGGTGCGAGTTTGCCACGTAGCGGACGTCGTCGGGCGTGAGGCCAAGGAGGCCGAGCTGGGGAACCACGTCCTCGCCGTCCTTCGACTTGTCGACGAGCCGCTTGGCGCGCTCGGGGCCCATGCGGCCGATCGGATCGACACGGGTCCGGCAGTGGACGCCGGTGTCGAAGAGGAGCCGCCCCCGCGGGTGCACCACCAGGAAGCTCATCACCGGCACCGTCCACGGCTGGCCGGCGGGGAGATCGTCGAGCATGCTGGCGCGGTCCAGCTCGAGATAGCCGCTGCAGAGGGCGAAGACCGAGATCACGGCGGCTACGATAAACCCTGACGCGCCCGTTGTCAGGTGGAAATGCATCCGCTCGCTCCCGCTCGGCAAGCTCGCTGGTCGAGTCGCTCGGCGCAGTAAGGGCAGATTCTGCTTGCGTGCCGAGACGGCCGGCGCATCATCGGGGCGGCGAAGGACGTCATATCGGCGAGGATCGAAGGACCGGAGATCGGAGGATTCCCCATGGCGTGGTCGTTCGAGCCCGCGAATCGAGCCTTCTCACTGGCGAACGCGATGGGCAGCGCGCTGGCCGCGCAGCTGGCCTACCTGGATCCGGCTGCCGCGGACCGCACTCTCGGCGCGGACTGGGGATTCGGGCCGGTGAAGCACTACGCCTCGAAAGCGGGCTCGGCGTACGATACGCAAGCGTTTGTCGCGCCGCGGAGCGACCTAGTGCTGGTGGCCTTTCGTGGTACCGAGCCGAAGATGATCAAGGACTGGCTCACCGACGCGGATGTGGTACAACGGCCGAGCGATGTGGGGCACGTCCATACCGGTTTCTGGCGGGCCTTCGGGACGGTCTGGTCCGACATGCTTCCCGATATCCGGGCGATGTCCGATGGGGGCCGGTGCCCGGTCTGGTTCACCGGGCACAGTCTGGGGGCGGCCCTGTCCACGCTCGCGGTGGCCAGCTGCAACGCGGCCAATGTCCCGGTCGCCGGCCACTATTGCTTCGGATCGCCCCGTGTCGGTGACGCGTCCTTCACCTCGTTCTACGACGAGCGCTACGCTGCGGTGACCTTCCGATTCGTGAACAACAACGACGTCGTCACGCGGATCCCGCCTCGTGAGCTCTCGTACGACCACGTCGACTTTCGCCGGTACTTCGACAGCCACGGCAGCCTGGTGGGCGACATGCGGCTCTTCGACGCTCTTCGAGACAGCTTCGAAGGGTCGATCCTCGGACTGCGGAAGCTCTTCGGGGAGTTTGCGCGACAGCAGGAGGGGTCGTCGCTGCCGTTGCCCGACTTCCTTGACGACCATCGCATGGAGAACTACATCGCCTGCCTGAGGAAGAATCCCTGACGGGTTCGGTTCGGGGCCCGGTTGACATGACCCAGCGCGGCAAATGCGCTCCCCCGGTCAACCGAATCGGCCCTCGTTCGTCCGCCCCGAGGGCCTGTGCTATCGTGGAATCCGACCATGACCGATCCCGCGAAGCAGCCCCCGGGGGGCGCGGTGGGGGAGGGCGAGCGCCTCTACCGGATCCTGGCCGAGCACTCCTCCGATGTCATCGCGGTCTTCGACCTGCAATCGCGACCGCTCTACGTGAGCCCGTCCGTCTTCCAGCTCCGCGGCTATACCCCGGAGGAATGCCTCGCCCAGACCACCGAAGAGCGCCTCACCCCGCGCTCGCAGGAGGTGGTGCGGCAGGCCCTCGCCGAGGTGCTCGCAGTGGAGCAGGCCGGTGAGACTCCGCCCAACTCGTATCGGCGGCTCGAGCTCGAGCAGCCGTGCAAGGACGGCTCGACGGTGTGGGTGGAGTCCACGTTGACCTGGATCCGCGACGAGGCCGGGAAGCCCACCGGGGTGCTCAGCATGACCCGCGACATCACCGCGCGCCGGCGGGCCGAGGCCGCGCTGGCCGAGAGCCAGGCCCAGCTTCGCGAGTCGCAGAAGCTCGAGGCGGTGGGGCGGCTGGCGGGCGGAGTGGCCCACGAGTTCAACAACCTGATGACGGTGGTGCTCGGGCGCTCGCAGTGGCTGCTCACCCAGCACGGCGACGACGCGACCCTGCGGCCCCAGCTCCAGATGATCGAGCGGGCCGGGCAGCGCGCCGCCCACCTCACTGCCCAGCTCATGGCCTTCTGCCGGCGCCAGTCCCACGCGCCGCTGGTGATGGACCTGAACGAGGTGGTGCGGGCGGTCACCCCTGCGCTCCGCCGCCTGCTCCCCGCGCCGATCGAGGTGGCGACCCGGCTGCGCGAGGGGCTGCCCCCGGTGGAGGCGGACCGCCTGCAGCTCGAGCACGTCCTCCACCAGCTGGTGATGAACGCGCGCGACGCGATGCCGGACGGCGGCCGCGTCATCCTCGAGACGAGCGCGTCGGGCCGGGAGGGCGGTGCGCGCGGGGTCGTGCTCTCGGTGGCCGACACCGGCCTCGGGATGAGCGAGGAGGTGCGCAGCCACGCGTTCGAGCCCTTCTTCACCACCAAGGACATCGGGGCGGGCAGCGGGCTCGGCCTGGCCATGGTGTACGGAGCCGTGCGGCAGCACGGCGGGCGCGTCGAGATGGACAGCGCTCCGGGGGTCGGCACCACCGTGCGGATCCACCTGCCCGCGGCGGCGCCGGCGTCGCCGCCGCCCCCACGGGCCACCGTGCTGGTGGTCGAGCGCGATCCCGCGACCGCGGAGCGCCTGGCCGAGGTGCTGGAGAGCGGCGGCTACCGCGTGCTGGCCGCGCGAGGCGGAGAGGAGGCGCTCGAGGTCGCGGCGCGCCACGCGGGGCCGGTCGACCTGCTGATCACCGGGGTGATGCTGGGCGCCCTCAACGGCGCCCAGCTATCCGCGCGCCTCCGGCGGGCCCGGCCCGGACTGCGCACCCTGTTCGTGATCGAGGACGCGGGCGAGCCCGACCCGCGGCTCCGCGGGCAGGCGCCCGAGGGCTGGCTCGTCCCCCGGCGATGCTCGGCCGCGAGCCTCCTCGAGAAGGTCGCCCACGCGCTGCCGACCGCGGCCGGCTAGCCCGCGTACGTCTCCGAGGGACGCTTCATCTGGAAGATGTCGTGCACGTGCGTGTAGGCGTGCCCGGCGAGACGGCCCACCGGCTTGAGGCGCGCCATGTCGATGCGCCCGGTCGCGGTCTCGTAGAGATCGTCGCGCACGTGGAAGTAGAGGATCTCGCCCAGGACGAGGCTGTGGGGGCCGTTCCCGACCGGGATGATCTGGGTGAGCCGGCACTCGAGGCTGATGGGTGCCTCCACCACCCGCGGCGAGCGCACGCGCACCCCGGGGGCGGCGGTGAGCCCGGTGAGCGTGAACTCGTCGACCTCGGCCGGGTACTCCCCGGAGCTCTGGTTCATCTGCTCGGCCCGGTCGTCGTCCACCACGTTCACCACGAAGTCGCCGGTGTGCTCCGCGTTGCGCACGGTGTCCTTGCGGTCCTTCGCGCGCGGCCCCGAGGAGAAGGCGATAGTGGGCGGGTCCCCGCAGACGCCCATGAAGAAGCTGAAGGGGGCGAGGTTGTTCACCCCGTCGTGGCCGACGGTGGAGACCCACGCGATCGGCCGCGGCACCACGCAGCCGATGAGCAGCTTGTAGGTGGACTCCTGCTTCATCGTCCGGGGATCGAGCTGCATGCGGGACTCCTCTCGTTCGAGATCGGTTATTTGCCGCCGCTGATCTGCTCGGCGGGACGGCGCACGCCGATACGCTCGCCGATCCGCGCCCACACGCCCGCCATCCGCATCCGCCAGCGCTCGAGGAAGAGGTACACGACCGGGGTCGTGTAGAGGGTGAGGAGCTGGCTCAGCATGAGGCCGCCGATGATGCTCACCCCGAGCGGCCGGCGCAGCTCGGAGCCGGTGCCGGCGCCGAGGGCCAGCGGCAGGGCTCCCAGCATCGCGGCCATGGTGGTCATGAGGATGGGCCGCAGCCGCTGCAGGCACGCGGTGTAGATGGCGTCGCGCGGCGGCCGGCCCTCGCGCCGCTCGAGATCGAGCGCAACGTCGATGACCATGATCGCGTTCTTCTTGACGATGCCGATCAGCAGGATGATCCCGATGATCGCGATGATCGACAGGTCCATCCGGCAGGCCATCAGGGCGAGCAGCGCGCCCACTCCCGCCGAGGGCAGGGTGGAGAGGATGGTCAACGGATGCACGTAGCTCTCGTAGAGCATGCCGAGCACGATGTAGACCGCGACCAGGGCGGCCAGGATCAGCAGGGGCTGGGTCGAGAGCGAATCCTGGAAGGCCTGGGCCGCCCCCGCGAACTTGCCGCGCACGCTCGAGGGCAGACCGATGCGGCGCCCCGCGTCCCCCACCGCGGTCACCGCGTGGCCGAGCGACACGTCGGGGGCCAGGTTGAACGACACGGTCACCGAGGGGAAGAGCCCCTGGTGGTTCACCTGGAGCGGAGCCGCGCTCGGCTGGAAGCGGGTCAGCGCGGTGAGGGGCACCGTCGCGCCGGTCTGGGCGCGCACGTAGATGGCGGAGAGCGCGTCGGGGCTCTGCCAGAACTCGGGCGCCACCTCCATCACCACGTGGTACTGGTTGAGCGAGGTGTAGATGGTCGAGACCTGGCGCTGGCCGAACGCGCTGTAGAGGGTGTTGTCGATGAGGCGGGTGCTCACCCCGAGCCGGGCCGCGGTGTCGCGATCGATGGTGAGGGGAACCTGCAGCCCGGCGTCCTGCTGGTCGCTCGAGACGTCGCGCAGCTCGGGGAGCGCGCGGAGCGCCTCGAGCATGCGCGGGGCCCACTCGCTCAGGTCCGCGAGGCTGTCCGCCTGGAGCGTGTACTGATACTGGGCGTTGCCGATGCGGCCGCCGACCCGGATGTCCTGCACCGCCTGCAGGTAGAGGGTGGCCCCGATCACCCGCGCGAGCTTCGGGCGCAGCCGCGCGATGATCTGGTCGGCGGTGGCGTCCCGCTCCTTGCTCGGCTTGAGGGCCACGAACATGCGCGCGGTGTTGACGGTGGTGCCGCGGCCCCCGCCGCCGCCGGTGTAGGCGGTGACGGTCGCGACCCCGGGATCGGCCTGCACGATCGCGGCGAGCTGGGTCACCTTCTCGCGCATGGCCTGGAAGGAGATGTCCTGGGAGGCCACCACCCCGCCGCTGAGCCGGCCGTTGTCCTGCTGGGGGAAGAAGCCCTTGGGGATCACCACGAAGAGGTAGACGGTGAGCCCGCAGGTGAGCGCGGCGATGGCGAGGACGGTGCGCGGGTAGCGGAGGGCCCAGCCGAGGGTGCGCTCGTAGCCGTGGACCACCCAGCCGAAGACCCGCTCGCCCCCGCGGTAGAAGCGGCCGCGCTCCCGCCCGTGATCCGAGCGGAGGAGGAGCGCGCACATCATCGGGGTGGTGGTGAGCGAGACCACGAGGGAGACGATGACCGCGATGGAGAGCACCATCGCGAACTCCCGGAAGAGCCGGCCGATGAGCCCGCCCATCAGGAGGATCGGGATGAACACCGCCACCAGCGAGATGCTGATCGAGAGCACCGTGAAGCCGATCTCGCGGGCCCCGGTGACCGCGGCCTCCAGCGGACCCATGCCCTGCTCGAGGTGGCGCATCACGTTCTCCACCACCACGATGGCGTCGTCGACCACGAAGCCGGTGGCCACCGTGAGGGCCATGAGCGAGAGGTTGTCGATGCTGTAGCCGATCAGGTACATGAAGGCGAACGTGCCGATGAGGGACACCGGCACCGCGACGCCGGGGATGGCGGTGGCGCGCCCGTCCCGCAGGAACAGGAACACCACCAGCACCACCAGGGCCACCGAGATCATCAGGGCGTGCTCGACGTCCGATACCGAGGCCCGGATGGTCACGGTCTGGTCGAGCACCGGGGTGAGGGTGACGTCGGCGGGGATGAGCGCGTGCAGCTCCGGCATCGCCTCACGGATGTGATCCACCGCCTCGATGATGTTGGCCCCGGGCTGACGGAAGATGATGATCAGCGCGGCGGGCCGGCCGTTGGCGATGCCGACCGAGCGCAGGTCCTCGACCGCGTCGCGCACCTCGGCCACGTCGGAGAGGCGCACCACCGCGCCGTTGCGCCAGGCCACCACCAGGGGCCGGTACTCGTCCGCGAACCGGAGCTGGTCGCTAGTGCGGATCTCCCACGCCCGCTCGAGGCCGTGGATCTGTCCCTTCGGCCGGTTCACGTTGGCGTTGGCCAGCATCGTCCGCACGTCCTCGAGGCCGATGCCGTAGCGGGCGAGCGCGTGGGGGTTCATCTCGACCCGCACCGAGGGCAGCGAGCTGCCGCCCACGAACACCTGGCCCACGCCCTCGAGCTGGGACAGCTTCTGCTGGAGGATGGTGGAGGCCATGTCGTAGAGCTGGCCGGTGCTCGCGGTGGCCGAGGTGAGCGCCAGGATCATGATCGGCGCGTCGGCCGGGTTGACCTTGCGGTAGGTCGGATTGCTGGGCAGGTTCGAGGGGAGCTGCCCGCTCGCCGCGTTGATGGCGGACTGCACGTCGCGGGCCGCCCCGTTGATGTCGCGTGAGAGATCGAACTGCAGCGCCACGCTCGTCGAGCCGAGGAAGCTCGTCGAGGTCATCTCGGTCACCGCGGCGATCCGCGTGAACTGGCGCTCGAGCGGGGTGGCCACCGCGGAGGCCATGGTCTCCGGGCTCGCCCCCGGCAGGCCGGCCGACACGTTGATGGTGGGGAAATCGACCTGGGGCAGCGGGGCCACCGGCAGCAGCCGGAAGCCGATGATCCCGGCGAGCACGAGCGCGAGAGTCAGCAGGGTCGTGCCGACCGGCCGGCGGATGAACGGGCCGGAGAGGTTCACGGCCGGAACGGCTCCGGGGGCAGGCCGGCGGGGGCGGTCCGCCGAAGGCGGACCGCGCGCGACGCCAGACGGTCGAAGGCCAGGTAGATGACCGGGGTGGTGTAGAGGGTCAGCATCTGGCTCATGATGAGACCGCCGACGATGGCGATCCCGAGCGGTTGGCGCAGCTCCGCGCCCACCCCCTGCCCGAGGGCGAGCGGCACGCCGCCGAGCAGCGCGGCCATCGTGGTCATCAAGATTGGACGGAAGCGGAGCAGGCAGGCCTGGTAGATCGCCTCGGGCGCGGGCTTGCCCTCGGTGCGCTGGGCGTCGAGCGCGAAGTCGATCATCATGATCGCGTTCTTCATCACGATGCCGATGAGCAGGATGATGCCGATCAGGGCGATCACGCTCAGGTCGAGCCGGGCCGCGAGCAGGGCAAGCAGCGCGCCCACCCCGGCGGAGGGCAGGGTCGAGAGGATCGTCACCGGGTGGATCCAGCTCTCGTAGAGCACGCCCAGCACGATGTACACGCACACCACCGCGGCCAGGATCAGGAGCGGCTCGTTGGCGAGCGAGGCCTGGAAGGCGCGCGCGGCGCCCTGGAAGCGCGCCTCGATGGAGACGGGCATCCGCAGATCGCGCCGCACGCCCTCGATGGCGTTCACCGCTTCCCCGAGGGAGACGCCGGGGGCCAGGTTGAACGAGACGGTGACCACCGGGAACTGGCCCTGGTGGCTCACCACCAGCGGGGTGGCCCGCTCCTCCAGGCTCGTGAAGGTGGAGAGCGGGACCTGACCGCCGGTGCTCGAGCGCAGGTAGATCTGCTGGAGGGCGGCGGGATCCTGCCGGAACTCCGGCCGCACCTCGAGCACCACGCGGTACTGGTTGAGCTGGGTGAAGATGGTGGAGATCTGCCGCTGGCCGAAGGCGTTGTAGAGCGTGTCGTCGATCATCTGGGGCGTGATGCCGAGCCGGGCCGCGGTGTCGCGGTCGATGCGCACCGACGTCTCCAGGCCCTGGTCCTGCTGGTCGCTCGCCACGTCGCGCAGCCCGGGCTGGGCGCGGAGACGCTCGACGAAGCGCGGCGCCCAGGTGTTGAGCACGGCCACGCTCGGGTTCTCCAGGCTGTACTGGTACTGGGTGCGGCTCACCCGGTCCTCCACCGTCAGATCCTGCACCGGCTGGAGGTAGAGGGTGATGCCGGCGACTTCGGCGAGCCGGGGGCGCAGCCGCTCGATGACGTCGCGCACCCCGACCCGGCGCTCGTCGAGGGGCTTGAGGGTAATGAGCATGCGGCCGCTGTTGAGCGTGACGTTGGTGCCGTCGATGCCGATGAACGACGAGATGTTCTCCACCGCCGGGTCGGCCAGGATCGCGCGGGCGAGCGCCTGCTGGCGCTGGCCCATCGCGGGGAACGACACGCTCTGGGGCGCCTCCGAGATGCCGAGGATCACCCCGGTGTCCTGGATCGGGAAGAGACCCTTCGGCACCACCGTGTAGAGCAGGAGGGTGAGCCCGAGCGTGCCCACCGCCACCACCAGGGTCAGTCCCTGATGGGCGAGGACCACCCGCAGGGTGCGCGCGTAGACGTCGAGCACCCGGTTGAACACCGCCTGCGAGGCGCGGGCCACCCGGCCGATCTCGTGGGGCTCGTGGTGGCGCAGCAGCTTGGCGCAGAGCATGGGGGTGAGCGTGAGGGAGATCGCGGCCGAGACCAGGATCGCCGCGCTGAGCGTGATCGCGAACTCGCGGAAGAGCCGGCCCACGATGTCGCCCATGAACAGCAGCGGGATCAGCACCGCGATGAGGGAGACGGTCAGCGACAGGATGGTGAAGCCGATCTGCTCGGAGCCCTTGAGGGCGGCCTCGAGCGGGGAGTCGCCCGCCTCGATGTAGCGTGCGATGTTCTCGATCATCACCACCGCGTCGTCGACCACGAAGCCGGTGGCGATGGTGAGCGCCATCAGGGAGAGGTTGTTCAGGCTGAAGCTGAGCCCGTACATCACCGCGAAGGTGCCGATGATCGAGACCGGCACCGCGATCGACGGGATGAAGGTGGCGGCCGGGCTGCCCAGGAACAGGAAGATCACCGCCACCACCAGGATCACCGCGAGCATCAGCTCGAGCTGGACGTCGTGGACCGAGGCCCGGATGGTGATGGTGCGGTCGCTCAGGATCGCCACCTTCACCGAGCTGGGCAGGGTGGCCTGCAGCGTGGGCAGGAGCTGCTTGACCCGGTCGACCACCTGGATCAGGTTGGCGCCGGGCTGGCGCTGGATGTTCACGATCACCGCGGGCTCCGTGCCCATCCAGGCGGCCTGGCGCAGGTTCTCCGCGTCGTCGACGGTCTCGGCCACGTCCGAGAGGTGCACCGGCGCGCCGCCGCGGTAGGCGATGACCAGGTTGCGGTACTGATCGCTCGTGACGAGCTGGTCGTTGGCCCCGATGGTGAAGGCCTGGCGCGGGCCGTCGAGGCTGCCCTTGGCCTGGTTCACGCTCGCGTTGGCGATCGCGGTCCGCACGTCCTCGAGGGTGAGCGCGTTGGCGGCCAGCCGCGCCGGGTTGACCTGGATCCGGATCGCGGGCTTCTGGCCGCCGCTCAGGGTGACCAGGCCCACGCCCGGGAGCTGGGAGATCTTGGGCACGAGGCGCGTGTCCGCGAGGTCCTGGACGCTGGTCAAGGGCAGGGCGGTCGAGGTGAGGCCCAGGGTCAGGATCGGCGCGTCGGCGGGGTTCACCTTGCTGTAGATCGGCGGGTTGGGGAGATCGGTGGGCAGGAACGAGGTGGCCGCGTTGATGGCGGCCTGCACCTGCTGCTCCGCGATGTCCAGCGGCAGGTTCAGGTCGAACTGCAGGGTGATCACGCTGCTGGTGGACGAGCTGGTCGACGTCATCTGCTTGAGCCCGGGCATCTGGCCGAACTGGCGCTCGAGCGGGGCGGTGACCGCGGAGGCCATCACATCCGGGCTCGCGCCCGGGTAGAACGTCTGCACCTGCATGGTCGGATAGTCGACCTGCGGCAGGGCGGAGACCGCCAGCAGCCGGTAGGCGACGAGGCCGGCCAGAACGATCGCGACGGTGAGGAGCGAGGTGGCGACCGGCCGTAGGATGAACGGCCGAGATGGGTTCATGAGCCCGTACGGCCGGGCGGGCGCTCGCCGCGGGCGGGCGGCCGCTCGCCGCGGGTGGTGGGCTCCACGCGCGAGCGCTCCTGCACCTTGTCGGCCCCGTCCACGATGAGCGCGTCACCGGCGGCGACGCCCTCGCGCACCGCGGTGACGCCGCTCTCGGCGGGGCCGAGCGCGACCTTCCGTAGCTCCACCGTCTTGTCGGTCTTCACCACGTAGACGAACGGGCCCTGGGCGCCGCGCTGGATCGCCTCGTTGGGCACCAGCACCACGCCCTTGAGGGTGTCGACGAGCACCCGCGCGTTGACGAACTGGTTCGGGTAGAGCATGCCGTCGGCATTCTCGAAGGCGGCCTTGATCTTGACCGTGCCGGTGCCCTGGTCGATCTGGTTGTCGACCGCCACCAGCGTGCCGCTGCCGATCCGGGTCCGCCCCTCGCGGTCGAAGGCCTCCACCGCGATCGCGCCCGCCGCGCGCTGGCGCGCGAGCACCGACTGGAGGTTGTCCTGGGGGATGGTGAACAGCACCGCGATCGGCTCGACCTGGGTCAGCACCACGAGGCCGCCCGCATCGTTGGCGTGCACCATGTTGCCCGCGTCGACGAGCCGCAGCCCGGTCCGGCCGGTGATCGGGG
>Ga0137377_10004363_pt1 | contig 11129 bp, 9 predicted proteins | sample SagtaG_22_FD_104815 | JGI IMG/M metagenome (GOLD analysis project Ga0137377, IMG submission 104815) | Vadose zone soil microbial communities from Sagehorn Ranch, Mendocino, California, USA - Sage2_L_40_16 metaG | ecosystem: Environmental > Terrestrial > Soil > Vadose zone | place: USA... | reverse complement strand
GCCGGCCGGATCGAGCGAGTCGAGATCGAAGCCGTCGAGCAGCGACAGGGTTTGCAGCAACGCCGGCCCCTGCCCCCAGGGCGCGGTCTTGTGCACGCGCAGTCCACGATAAGCGAACGACGTCGTGGGCTCGACCGTCGCCTGGAATGCCGCGAGATCGCCGGCGCGCAGGACGCCGCGATTGCGCCGACCGGTCGAATCCATGAGCTCCTGTGAAGCGTAGAAGCGGTCGACCGCGTCGGCCACGAAGCCGCGGTAGAAACTTTTGCGCGCCCGTTCGATTTGCGCCACGCGGTCGCTGCCCACACTCTCCGCCTCGGCGATGATGCGACGGTAGGTGGCGGCGATCTGCGGGCTGGTGAAAAACGTGCCCGTCGCCGGCACCGCGCCGCGCGGACACCAGATCGCCGCCGAGGTCGGCCATTCCGCGAGAAAGAAGTCCTTTGCCGCCAATATCGAGGAAGCGATGCGCGGCAGCACCGGAAAGCCGCGCTCGGCGTAATGAAGCGCGTAGGCGAGCACGTCGGCGAGCCGCCAAGTGCCGGGCTCGCGCAACAGCAGCATCCACGCGTCGAACGCGCCGGGCACGACCGCCGGCAACAGGCCCGTGCCGGGCATCTGTTTGAGCCCGAGCGCGGCGAAGTGGGCGAGCGTTGCGCCCGCCGGATATGGGCCCTGGCCGCAAATCACGATCGGCGCGTCCGCATCGGCGCGCTTGAGGATGATCGGCACTTCGCCGCCGGGACCGTTGAGGTGCGGCTCGACGACCTGCAGCACGAAGCCGGCCGCGACCGCCGCGTCGAACGCGTTGCCGCCACGCTCGAGCACCGCCATGCCGGCGGCCGACGCGAGCCAATGGGTCGACGCGATCGCCCCGAAGGTGCCGCGCAGCTCGGGCCGAGTGGTGAAGGGAGCCTGAACCAGTCTTTTTCCGGTCATTTGCTTCGACGCAACTCCGTTGCGAGGTGTTAAGCGGTATCGCATTCAGCCTTGAAACGCACAACGGCTCACCCCAAGTATGGCCAATCCCTTGGTCCGGGCCCCTCTGGCGAGGCCGCCGAATGTGCACGGCGAAGCTCGCGATGTCGGATCACCTCGTCCAGCGCCAAGCGCCTGGATCGGCCGATGTCAGGGCCCGCAACGCTTCCTTTGCCCTGATCACGTCGATCTGAGCTCCTGGGCGCGCAAAGCGGCGCAGCCGGCGAGCTGCGCGATGACGTGTCATGAGCGAAATTATTAGCAGCCAGGCCGTTGCCGCCCTGCTCCAGGTCATCATGATCGACCTGGTCCTGGCCGGCGACAATGCCGTCGTCATCGGCCTCGCTACCGCGGGACTTCCGGCGGAGCAGCGACGGCGCGCGATCCTCGTGGGCATTCTCGCGGCGACGGGACTGCGCATCGCGTTTGCGGGCATCGCCACGCAATTGCTCCAGGTGCTCGGTCTTTTGCTCGCCGGCGGCATTCTTCTCCTGTGGGTGTGCTGGAAGATGTGGCGCGAACTGCGCGCGCAGTCGCGGCACGGGGTGCCGGGCGACGACGCCTCGGCGGATGGCGGTCCCGCGGCGGGCCGCAAGACGTTCGCCCAAGCGACGCTGCAAATCATCGTGGCCGACGTCTCCATGTCTCTCGACAACGTGCTGGCCGTCGCAGGCGCGGCGCGCGAGCATCCGTTCATTCTTGCGTTCGGTCTGGTCCTGTCCGTCGCCATGATGGGCATCGCCGCCAATCTGCTCGGCCGGGTGATCCAGACGCACCGCTGGATCGCCTATCTCGGCCTTGCGGTCGTCCTCTACGTCGCGTGCGAAATGATCTATCGCGGCGCGCTCGAGGTCACGCCGGCGATCGGTTTGCTCCAGCAGATCATTGCGTGAGCTGCGGCAATTTATCGGTAACTTGCACGAGAGTTCTTAATCTGAACTTCTTCATAGCCGTGCGCAGCCAGCAGCATGCTTATTTGAGCTGGGAAATTTTGGTTTTTTGGCCCAAGAAGTACTTCAACTATTGAGCGGGAGATAGGTTTAGGAAATGAAAAGTCGATGTGCGGGACTATTAATCCGTCCGTGACACGATACTGAATTTTCTCTGGTTTAATGTTCTTTCCTTTCATGTTAGTGCCTCCGGGGTCAGATAGTGAGACCTTTCCGTCTTTGATATTCACATTCACAAGGTGAACCATTCGAATTTCCTTTTCTTCAGAAAACGCCGGCTGCTTTAAGAAGCAGAGGCTTGCACCGAGGTTTGCGGCATATTCAAAGGAGAATTCGGCCTTCCCTTCATCGGACAAGGTAGACCACACGTCATGCGCTGCACTAATTTCGGCAGAAAGCAACTGAAGTTGCTTATTGTGTTCATAAATCACGCGAGAGGTTCGAGCAGGCAAGTTTAACAATATTTCGCTGCGAAAACCAATACAAAACCCGCACCATCACTTGCGTATGCACGCCATTGACTCAGCACATCGCCTGATTCTGAAAAGCACGCCAGTAAGGGGTGTGTGTGTAGCTGCAATCTAGAAATTATTTGGTCGATTTGGACATAAAATGCTTCGCTCACATGCGTCTTTATCTCATTGATCGCTTCAATAAATCGACCGTATCCCCAATGGAACTCAAGGTAGTCGTTCATAAGGTTAATGTCACTAAACCTCATTCTTTGAGACGTTACTATCGAATGGAAGGCGAGCGCCGAGCAGTAATGATACAGGACTGGAGCATCCTCGTTACGCAATTGTGGGGTTATGAACGATTTCATGGCAGCGATAAACCCAAGGGGTGCGGCTCGGTCAGATCATCACGTGAGTCACGTCCGGCGGACCGGCGGCGGGACCGATCAACGCATCGGAACCGCCGCTGCCGCACTGGCGCCAGGCGCCGATTGCTCGCGTAAATCGACCACCAGATGGATCGCCACATCGACCGCGGTCTTGAGCAGGATCAGGATCACGAAAGGCGCCATGCTGCCGAGCAGCATCGACAGGACGGCGCCGAGAATGATGGCAATCTGCATGATGACCACGCGGACATAGAGCATGGCGATCTCGCCCCCGAGGCTGCCGGCCGGAACGTTAATCCGGACGGGATGACGGGGAAACAGCGCACGCTCGATCCGCTCAATCAGCTCCGGCCGCACCACGTGGAACAGGAACGACACGCCGCGGCTGAGCATCAGAGCCGCGAGCGGGAGCCACAGCCGGTTTTCCACGATGATCTGGCGCACGAAATCCGCCGGCCCATGAATCCGGCGCGACCACGCACCCGAGAACATGACCCATAAAAACAGGAAGTGCACGGCCATGAACATTCCGCAGTGCGCGACGAAGAACGCGACGATCGCCCCGGGCGAATTGATCGACTTGCCGCCCGAACTGATGCGCAAGTCATTGAGCCTCTCGCGCGGGGTCACGGCGATGCGCGCCATGGTCCAGAACGCGATCACCGCCGTATCCATCCAGTACAGCATCAGCAGCAGGAACGTATCCCAATGCCAAAAAGCGATGCCGGCGAGCGGAAACAGGTCGGCCGCGATGAGGAATACGGTCGAGGGATGCAGCAGATAATGCGGCCGCAGCAGGCCGGTCAGATCGATGACGTCCGTTTTGTCGGTCATGCGAACGTCTAGGCCAGCCCGGGGCCGTCTCAGCTTTTGGACATCGGCCGGGCGCGTCAAGCAACGCCCGCGAGCGGGCGCGCACAGGCGGAGCGACGAAAAAGGCGGCGCGGCTACTTCGCGGTCCAGGTCTTGTAGTCGGCCTCGGACACGTTCGGCAGTTTCTTGAGGAAGGCGACGATGGTCCAGATTTCCTGGTCCGGCACCCCGATTTTACCGAAACTCGGCATGCCGGTCATGTTGATGCCGTTCTTGACCACCCAGAACAGCTCGTTCGGCCGACGTTCCTTGACGACGTCCTTGAGGTCGGGCGGATCCGGGTGCATCCCTTCGGAGAACTTCTCCCACTCGACGCCGGGTCCGCCGTGACAGTCAGTGCAGCCCCGCGTCGCAAATGCCCGCGCGCCCGCCTGAACGTTGGCCGGATCGTCGATCGGGATCGGCGGCGCGTCGGTGGCGTGGCGGTTGATCGAGGCCATGCGGACGTTGATCAACGCCCATTTGACCACGCCCGGATCTTCCTGGGTTCCCGCAACGCTGTAGAATCCGCCGAAGAAATAAACCGCGGCGGCAATGGCCACCACGATCGCGAGGGCACCTATCAGCGCGAGGAGTTTCATCCGGCAATCTCCGCGTTGCGTGCTGGACGAGCGGGATCATAACCCATGGCCGGGAGGCCACAAGCAGCGCGAGTCGCCCTCGCGAAAGCGTGAGTCGGGTAGAAGGCTCACGTTTCCGGCACGAGTGCGAAGGCTCCCGCGCTTTTCGTCACCCGTGCAAACCCGGGGAAGTGCAGGTGCATTCCCGCGACCGGCAAATTTTCGCTCGCCGCCATGTCGAAGACCCGCACGCGGCTTTTCGCGGCCGCGTCGGGATCGGTGTCGAACACCATCGTCACCTCGGGCCGCGGCACCTGGAGTTCGGGAATATGCACCGTGTCGCCCCAAACGAGGAGGCTCGCGCCGCCCGAGGCGATCGCATAGGCGGTGTGGCCGGGCGTGTGCCCGGGAATCGGAATGGCGGTGACGCCGGGGAAGACTTCGCCGGCGCGGAACTCCTTGACCCGGTCGCGATACGGCGCGATCTGCTGGCGCGCCGCAGCGAAGTAGCGGGTGCGCTGGCGCTCGGCCGCGCGCGCCATCGCCGCGTCGTCGAACCAATGGGGAAGCTCGTTCTCGTGCAGCACGACTTCGGCGTTGGGGAAGAGGCGCTGCCCGGCCGCGTCGGACAGCCCGTTCGAATGATCGGGATGCATATGGGTGAGCAGGATCGTGTCGATCTCGCTTGCGGCGACCCCGGCGGCGGCGAGCGCCTCGGGCAGGTGGCCGAGCGTCGGCCCCATGCTGTCGCCCGAGCCCGTGTCGATCAAAGCGAGCCGTCCGGCCGAACGGAGCAAGAATACGTTGACACTGATGCGCGGCGGCACCCGGCCGCCGTGGCGGCGGATCAAATCCTCCGGATCGGGCGGAAGATTGCGCACCACCTCGAGCGAGGCGTCGAGGTAGCCGTCGGAGAGGACCGTGACCTCGATGTCGCCGACGCGGCGCGGATGAATCGCCGCCGCCGCGACGCCCGTCATGTTTTGTAGTCCGGCTCCTTGCGGTCGATGATGCGCTTGAGCGCCTCGAAGTGCCAGATCGCCGGCTTCTTGCCGCCGTAGTTGCGCCCCTTCTTGAACTGGGCGATCGTCTCGTCGACCACCTTCTGCGGCAGCTGCTTGAGCGGACGCCCGGTCCACATGGCGTAGAGCTGAACCTGCGCCACGCGCTCGAGATAATAGAGCGCGTCGTAGGCCTCGGCGACCGTGCGGCCGACCGTGGCAACGCCGTGGTTCGCCATCATCAGGATGGTCTTGTCGCCGATCACTGAGGCGAGCCGCTCGCCCTCGGCGGGATCGAACGCCGGGCCGTCGTAATAATCATCGTAGGCCGTGTGAATCAGCGTGCCGAGCTCGGTCTGGCCGATCGGCAGGATGTGCGGGTCCTCGAGCCGCGAAAGCGCGCTCGAATAGGGCATGTGGGTGTGCAGCACCGCGGCGGCGTGCGGGAGGAGCCGATGGATCGGCGCGTGGATGCAGTAGCAGGATTGCTCGATCTCGCCCTCGCCCGCCTTGAGCTTGCCGTCGTAACCCACTTCCATGAAGCAGCTCGCGGTCACCTCGGACCAGTGCAGCCCGAACGGGATCTGGTAGTAGCGGTCGTTGGTGCCGGGCACGCGCAGGGTGAAGTGGTTGAAAATGCCCTCGTTGAACCCGTGCATCACGGCGAGCCGGTGCGAGGCGGCGAGATCGACCCGCGCCTGCCATTGCGCCGCGGCTACGTCGACGCCGGTCTCGATCGATTCCAGAAGCATGGCCTCTCTCCTGTGGGGTGTTGGACGGTAAATTCCGCCACGGCGGCCGTCGCGTCAATGGCGATTGCGCGGTCTCGGCCCGTACCGGACGCAGCCCGGGAATACCGATAACGCGCAGCCCATCCGGCACTAGTGCCGCGAACCCGAAGTTCGCACTAGAATTGCCGCGAGTCCGACTGCGAACTTCGGGTTCAAAGCGGCACTCGAATCATAGAGTTGCTAGTGTCCTTCGATTCCGAAGTTCGCTCGGGAGCGGGCCGCAAACTCGGGCGAACTCCGGAATCGGGACACTGCCGCGCACAGGATTGTGCGCCGGCGCTCCCGTACGCTAGGGTCACCGCGATGGGGCGTTCGGCGGCGACCGCGATCCTGTTCAAGGCGCTTGCGGCGCTCGCTTTCCTTTTCTTCTCCAACGCGACGGGCATCATGGCACAGACCACCTCACCTGCGATCGTCAAGGAGCTTGCGCCGACCGGCAAGCTGCGCGCGGCCATTAACTTCGGCAATCCGGTGCTGGCCCAGAAGGACCCGGCGACCGGCGACGCGCGCGGCGTCACGGGCGACCTCGCGCGCGAACTCGCCAAGCGGCTGGGCGTGCCGGTCGAGTTCGTGCCCTTCGACACCGCCGGCAAAGTGTCGGGCTCCGCCAAGGACGGCATCTGGGACATCTGCTTCCTCGCCATCGACCCGGTGCGCGCCGCCGACATCGCGTTCACCGGCCCCTACGTGGTGATCGAGGGCGTCTACATCGTGCCGAAGGATTCCAAGCGGCAAAAAGTTGCCGACGTCGACAGCGCCGGCGTGCGCATCGCGGTCGGCAAGGGCAGCGCCTACGACCTCTTCCTCACCCGCGAGATCAAGCACGCGACCTTGGTGCGCGACGCAAGCTCGGGCAAGTCGCTCGACATGTTCCTGCGCGACAAGCTCGAAGCCGGCGCCGGCGTGAAACAGCCGGTGGTCGCCTTCGCCAAGGAGCATCCCGAGACGCGCGTGATCCCCGGCCGCTTCATGGCGATCGAGCAGGCCATGGGCACGGTGAAGGGCCGCGACGCCGCGGCGCGCTACCTGCGCGAGTTCGTCGAGGAGATGAAGGCGTCGGGCTTCGTCGCCAAGGCGCTCCAGGCGAGCGGCCAGGGCGATGCCACCGTCGCGCCGCCGTCGCCGGTGAACTGACGCGCGACGGGGGCCTCCCGCCGTGTCGGCGCCGTGGGACCGACGCTACGGCATGCGCACGGTCTCGCGACTCTTCGGGGCGTGCTTCGTTCTCATGGCGGCAGCGCCGGCGGCGCACGCGCGCCCGCTCGCCGAAATGAGCCGCGCCGAGATCACGGCCCTGCAGCAGCGACTGACCGAGGTCAGGTGTTACCGGGGCCCGATCGACGGACTCGCGAGCGCGGCGCTGCAAACAGCCATCGACGCCTGTCCGTCGCAAGATCCGGTGCTGCGCATCGAGACCGGGATGCACGTGGCGCCGATCTTCCGGATGGGCGTCGACCGCGCCTGCCGGATCGCGGTGACGGGCTCCGACGACAAGACGGTGCGCATCTGGTCGCTCCCGGACGGACGTTTGCTGCGCACCCTGCGGATGCCGATCGGCCCCGGCGATCGCGGCAAAATCTATGCAGTGGCTGTGTCGCCCTACGGCCGTTGGATCGCCGCGGGAGGTTACGACCCCGCCGGCGAGGGCATTGTTTGCATTTTCGATGGCTTGACCGGAATGGAGGCCGCCCGCGTCAGCGTATTCACCGACATCGTCAATCACCTGGTTTTCTCGCCGGATGGCCGCTGGCTGGCAGCGACCAGCGGCAAGGATTCCGGGCTTTCGGTCATCGATGCCCAGAATTGGCAGGTCACGGTGAAAGACAATGCCTACGCGGGCGACAGCCAGGGAGCGGCGTTCGGGCCGGACGAACGCCTGTATACCCTGTCATCTGACGGCAAGCTGCGGCGATACGGGCCGGCGTCGAGCTTCAAGAAAGAGCTCGAGGTCTCGACCAGGACCTCCGACGCCGTATCCCTTGCGGTCGACCCGAGCGGTCAATTGGTCGCCGTGGGATTTAACAATTCCACGAACGTCGAGATTTACGACGCGACGACGCTGCGCTTCCGCTTCGCCGCGGATACGAAAGGTCTCGATACGAGATTCGACCCTGATCTTCGCGCCGTCGCCTGGAGCAGCGACGGCGCGCTTCTGTTTGCAGGCGGCGGGTATGGGGCTTCGTCCGCGGGCACTTGGAAATACCCGGTGTTGATCTTCAACCGCGACGGGCGTCGGGTGGGACATCCGTTATTCCTCGCCGACGACAGCATCCAGAACTTGCAGCCTTGCCGCGACGGCATCGCGGTCGCGGCCACCGATCCCGCTTTCGGGCTGATCGATCGCAATCAGCGGGTCGCGTTCTGGAAGGCGAGCGCGTCGCCGGATATCCGCCGCAGATTGGGCTACCCCGGCGATTCGTTCACCATCGCGCTCGATGCCAAGCGGGTCCGCTTCGGCCTGCGCTTCGGCGGCGCGGAGCCGGTCCTTTTCGATCTGGCGGAGGGAACGGTCACGAGCGCCCCGGGCCCGGCGCTCGGCATGATCGCGCCATCGACCGAAGGATTGCCGGTTGCCCATTGGGAGGACGACTACCATCCGACGTTCGCGGGCAATCCGATCAAGCTCGACGAGTCGGAAAAATCGCGTTCTCTCGCGGTGCGACGCGATCGCGGCGGTTTCGTGCTGGGGACGGGTTTTATGCTGCGCACCTTCGATGCCCGGGGCGAACAGCGCTGGGCGCAAGAGGTGCGGGGCAGCGCCTACGGGATCAACCTGTCGTCCGACGGCACCGTCATCGTCGTGGCCTATCGCGACGGCACGATCCGCTGGCATCGCTGGTCCGACGGCAACGAGCTGCTCGCGCTCTTCGTCAATCGCGAGACCAAGGTATGGGTCGCCTGGACGCCGTCCGGCTACTACATGGCCTCGCCCGGCGGCGAAGATTTGATCGGCTGGCACGTCAACCGCGGTTGGAACCAGGCGCCCGACTTCTTCCCCGCCTCGCGCTTCCGCGAGCGCTTCAACCGACCCGACATCGTCCGTCCCGTGCTCGACACGCGCGACGAGGATGTCGCGGTCAGGCAGGCAAACGTCGCCGCGAAGCGCCCGGTGGAGACGCGGCCGCTCATCGCGCATCTGCCGCCCGTCGTCCGCATCACGAGTCCGGACGACGGAACCCATGTTGCCACCGACACGGTGACGCTCGCGTACGCGGTCCGCTCACCCTCGGGCGATCCGGTCGAACGCATCGACGTGCTGATCGACGGCAGGCCGCTCAAGGCGGTCGGTCTGCCGATCCGCCGGCTTGCCACCGATGTCGAGATCAAAGGGTCCGTTGCCGTCACGCTGACGCGGCGCGTCACCGAGGTGGGGCTGATCGCCTGGAGCGGCGGGCTCTCCAGCCAGGCCGCCCGCATCAAGCTCACGTGGGACCGCGCGCCGGAAGCGACCCGGAAGCTTTATGCCCTGGTGGTCGGCGTGAGCGGTTACGCCGACCGCGATATGGCGCTGCATTCTGCGGCGAAGGATGCCCGCGACTTCGCCAAGGCGCTGCAGGATCAGAAGGGCGGCTATTATGTCGATGTCGGAATGCGCGTGCTCACCGACCGCGAGGCGACGCGTGAGAGCATCGTCAACGGCCTCAAGTGGTTGGAAAAGATGGCGACGCAGCCCAACGACGTGGCGGTGCTGTTCCTCGCCGGACACGGCCTGACCGACGAGAAGCAGACCTATTGGTTCATGCCCTTCGACTCGACCGAGGACAACGCGCGCGCCAAGGGCGTATCGCAGGACGAGATGCGGCGGTCGCTGCAGAACATCCCCGGCAAGGTGCTGTGGTTCCTCGACACCTGCCACGCGGGCAGAGCGGCCAAGCGTACCCGCGTCGACGTGAACCTCCTGGTCAACGCGGTGACCGCATCCGAGAACGGCGGCATCGTCGTGTATGCCTCCTCCACCGGTCGCCAGGTATCGATCGAACGCGACGACTGGGGCAACGGCGCCTTCACCAAGGCGATCGTCGAAGGCATCGCGCTCGGCAAAGCCGACCTGCTCGGCAAGGGCCTCATCACGACCTCGAGCCTCGACACGTTCGTCGCGAGCCGGGTCCAGGAACTCACCGAGCGCAAGCAGAATCCGGTGATGGGACGGCCGCCCGAAGAGGCGGATTTCACCATCGCGCAGGTGCGCAAACGCTGAAGCGCGAGCGGCGTGACGAAAAGCACGGCATCAAATAACGACTAACCTCGTCATCGCCCGCGCAAGCGGGCGATCCAGTAACCACCGACGTCTCAGATAAAACTGCGACGTTGACGTTTACTGGATGCCCCGCTTTCGCGGAGCATGACGAGTCGGAGTGTACGACCGACCGCATCACTCGTCGGCGAGGCGATTGCCGGCGTGGTCCTGAAATTGATCCGTCTGGACCTGTTTGCTGTCCTGGCCGCGCTCGTCGGAATGGCGCGCCTTGTCGCGGTTCGACAGGACCATGTTCTCGGCGATCTTTTCGACCGGGACGTCGGTCCTGGCGCCGCTGCCGTCGTGCTTGCCGCGCGCGCCCGGACCGATGTGTTTCCTGCTGGCGTGAGCCATCGACGCCTCCGTTTCGGTCTAAGCGTAGAACACGACGGGACGAGCGGTGGTTCCGCCGCGCCGGCGCGGCGCAATGCCGTACGGCGGGGCTTCCGTTACCGTTCGCAATATCGCGAAACGGCGTTCACCCGCTCTTGCTTTCGTGCCTCTCGCTGATGCGGTCGGCGAGCGCCAGGACCAGCATCGCCGCCGCCACCAGCCAGCGGCTCAGGCGCACGCTCGTTTCGAAGGCGCGGACGATTCGCTCCATGGCCGGTTCCCTGTGAGGATGAAGTTCAAATACACTGAGTCGGCAGGAATAATCGACGCGTTCGCGCCGGCGGCAGCGCCGCGCGCGGGCGAAGGGGGCCGGCGATGAACTGGCAGCGCGAATTGGACGAGTTGCGGCGGCGCGAGCGCATGGCGCAGGCCATGGGCGGGCCCGACAAGGTCAAGCGCCAACACGACGGCGGCCGGCTCACCGTGCGCGAGCGCATCGCCAAGCTCATCGACCCCGGCAGCTTCCATGAGGTCGGCGCCATTGCCGGCCGCGCCAGCTACG
>Ga0137377_10004359_pt1 | contig 11132 bp, 11 predicted proteins | sample SagtaG_22_FD_104815 | JGI IMG/M metagenome (GOLD analysis project Ga0137377, IMG submission 104815) | Vadose zone soil microbial communities from Sagehorn Ranch, Mendocino, California, USA - Sage2_L_40_16 metaG | ecosystem: Environmental > Terrestrial > Soil > Vadose zone | place: USA... | reverse complement strand
GCAGAACGTCACGATCACCGCGAACAGCTCGGGGACCGGGGCGGCGACGTTCACCGTGAGCGCCACCGGGTACACCTCGGTGACCATCACCGCGACCGAGACAAGCTCCGGCGGAGGCGGCGGCGGAGCCGCCCCGCAGCTGCACGTGTCAGGGAACAAGCTACTGAACTCGGCCGGCCAGCAGCTGATCCTGCGCGGCGTGGACCGGTCCGGCACCGAGTACGCGTGCGTGCAGGGAAACGGCGTCTTCGACGGTGAGGTGGACCAGGCCGCGGTCACCGCAATGAAGAGCTGGGGCGTCAACGCGGTCCGGGTGCCGCTGAACGAGGCGTGCTGGAACGCGGAGTCTTATGTGAACTCCGCCGACGCCGGCGCCAACTACCAGAACGCGATCAAGTCCTACGTCAGCCTGTTGAACTCCAACGGCCTGGTGGTAATCCTCGACCTGCACTGGACCGACGGCGCCTACACCGGGCCTTCGGCGGGCTGCTCCTCGGCGCAAGCCACCTGCCAGAAGCCGATGCCGGACGCGGCTCAGGCCATCCCGTTCTGGTCCTCGGTCGCCGCGACGTTCAAGGGCAACGACGCGGTGATCTTCGACCTTTTCAACGAGCCGTACGCGTCCCGTGCCGACAACAACAACTCGGCCGAGGGATGGCAGTGCTGGAAGACAGGCAGCCCGTGCGCCGGTATCAGCTACCCGGTGGCCGGCATGCAGCAGATGGTCAACGCCGTCCGCGCCGCGGGCGCGAACAACGTGATCATGCTGGGCGGCGAGGAGTACGCGAACGATCTGACCGGCTGGCTCGCGAACAAGCCGACAGACCCGGACAACAACCTGGCTGCGTCCTGGCACTCCTACAACTTCAACACATGCAGCAGCCAGTCCTGCTGGACATCCCAGATCGCCCCGGTGATCGCCCAGGTTCCGGTGATCGCGGGCGAAATCGGCGAGAACGACTGCGCCGGAACCTACATCAACCCGCTGACCACCTGGCTGGACTCGCAGAGCACCAGCTACCTGGCCTGGGCCTGGAACGCCGACTTCAACTGCTCAAGCGGTCCCGGCCTGATCACCGACTACGTCCCCGGCGACCCCACCAATTACGGCGCCGCCTACAAGGCCCACCTCGCCTCGCTAGGACTGTGATCGCATGCGCGGCATCCGCGGTATTTCCCGCTGCTCCTCGCGGCTTGCGCGGGTGTCGCCCTCGCAGCACAGGGCCCTGAACGCGCTGGGCGCGGCAAACGCCGCGCCCAGCGCGTGAGCCGTCGGCTCCGGGTACTGGCAACCGACGACAGCCAGATCCTCGACTCGGGCGCCAGGGCCCGGCGCAGCAGCCACAAGACCAGCCCGCCGGCCGCGGCCAGCGGCGTTGTCTCCCCGGGGGCCAGGACGGCGTCCAGGTCCTGATGGCGGGCGCGCACGACCCCGATGAGGGTGTCGCTGGCCAGGGCGTAGCCGATGGGGGCATGGACCAGATGGCCAGGTTCCGCCAGCCGGGGGCGGCGGCGATCGTGTTCATGAACACGCTGGTGCCGACCGAGGGCGATTGCCCCCCGGGTGGCCTCGGCCGCCTCTTCCGCGGATGGCCGGAATCCCGCGGTCGCCTGATCGATCAGCGGCGTCAGGAAAGTGATGTATCGCGAGATCGTGGACTGGCCGACATCGAAGATCTCCGCCCAGATTTCCTCGGTGATGTTATTGCGGGCGTATCCGCAAGCCACGATCAGTGCCTCGCGGAAGGTAAGCCCCCGTGGGCGGCCTTTTCCCTTGTCCCATGGTTCTTCGAGCAGTTCGGCTACGCATTCCTGAGCCCATTCCATCCTGTTCGTGACGGGTTCGTCACGGTCTGGTGAAGGAGCGGCGTGTCGCTGCCGGGCATGAGGAAGCCCCCGGTAAGTGAGCTAGTGCCGTAACCGGCAACGTTTGCCCTGTCCCGCGAGCCGCGATGAGTTCTGCGGCGTCCGGCGGTCGTACTGTCGAACCCGTTACCGAGGAGGACTTCTGATGCGCAGCGTGACCTATTCGATGGGCGTCTCACTTGACGGCTACATCGCCGGGCCGGCCGGCGACTTCGACTGGACGGCGCCCGACGAGGAGGTCTTCCGCTTCGTCACCGACGAGATACGAGAGGTCGGCGTCCACCTGCTGGGACGACGGCTGTACGAGACGATGCTGTACTGGGAGACCGCCGACCAGGATCCATCGCTCGACGACTCAATGCTCGAGTGGGCCGCGATCTGGAAGCCGCTCCCGAAGGTGGTGTTCTCCGCCACGCTGCCGGCGGTGCAGGGCAATGCCCGCCTGGCCTCCGGCGGCCTGGCGGAGGAGATCGAGCGGTTGCGGGCCGGGCCGGCGCAGGGCGACATCGCGATCGGCGGCGCGACTCTCGCCGCCGAGGCGGCCGCGCTGGGCCTGATCGATGAGTACCGGGCCAGGGTCTACCCGGTGCTGGTTGGCGGTGGCATTCCGTTCTTTCCCCAGCGCGAGCGCCGGGTGGATCTCGAACTCGTCGAGACCCGCACCTTCAGCTCGAGAGTCGTCTACCTCCGCTACCGCGTGGCGCGCTAGCCGGCGAGTGTGCCAGAGCCCTGGCAAGAACGGGCCAGCCAGTGGCCTGACCTCAATCACCCAGCCCGGTTCTCGCAGCGAGCGCTCGAGCGATCTCGGTTCAAGCGCCACCTTCACCGCGCGAAAGCGCCGGCCGTCGCGCACTTGCCGCTGGATCGTCTACCGCGCCGCGCTGCCGTTGCCGTCCAAGACCCTCAACTTCGTGGCGCGGGTCATCCGCCGGCACCTGAAGTCGACCGGGTCGCGGTGGCGGAAGCTGAACCCCGGGCAGCAGGCCCTGCTCGTGCTCGCCTACCTGCGCAGGGCGAGACGTTCGCCGAACCGGCGGCCGGGTTCGGGGTCGGCAGGACGACGGCCTGGCGGTACGCGGAGGAGGTCACCGCCCTGCTGGCGGCCCGCGCGCCGAAGCTCCGCCAGGCCGTCCGCGACGCGAAGAAGGCAGGTCACGCCTACGTCATCCTGGCTTCCGCGGAGAAAGGCAAGGCATTGCTCGCCTCGTTCGTCGACAGCTTTGCGTCCGTGCGGGTCGCCGACTGGATCGAGTCGCGCATCAGGTCGGGAGAACTCAAGCCGGGCTCCCGTTTGCCTCCTGAACGCGAGCTAGCCCGGGATTGCGGGGTGGCCTACGACACGGTGCGGCGCGCCGCGATGCTGCTCCGCGAGCGCGGCCTGATTATCACCGTCCACGGGCGGGGCACGTACGTGGCATAGCCTGCGGCGCGGCTGCTTTGCGCGGCTGATCAGCCGAAGATCTGGTCCATGACCTCGGCGCCCTTGACCAGGACCGGGCGGAGTTCTTTCCGGTAGATCGTTTCCGTCGTGCGCGAGCTCGAGTGGCCGGCCAGCCGGGCGATCTCCTCCACTGGCACGCCCGAGGCAGACAGCAGGCTGACGAAGCTGGTCCGCAGCTCGCGGGGAGCCCAGCCATCCCCGATTCCGGCGGCCCTGCAGATAGATCTGAAAGACCGCCGGACGTTGGCCGCATCCAGCTCGGTGCCGACCGTGGTCGTGAAGACCAGGTGGTGAGCCCTCCAGAGTTCCCCTGCGGCCACCTTCTCCTCGTCTTGCCGCACGCGGTGCTCCCGCAGCGCTTCCACGACCGCCTGAGGCAGTCCGAGGGTCCGTCGCGATTTGGAGGTCTTGGTGTCACCTCCGAGACGCACGGACCGCCACACCGCGATGCTTGCGGCATCCAGATTCACGTGATCCCAGCGAAGCGCCCGGGCCTCCTCGGTACGGATACCGGTCATCAGGCACAAGACCACGTAGGCACCGAGCCTGCAACCCTTGGCAGCCTTCAGCACGGCGGCAGCCTGCTCGGCGGTCAGCGCCTTACTCGGCCGGCCAGGCTGGCCCTGCGGGGTGTCGACCAGCGCGGCCACGTTGTGCGCGACATGACGGTTGGCCTCCGCGTGGCGGAGGGCCCGGGTCAGCGCGTTGTGCGCGAGCGTCACAGTCCGGCTGGAATTGCCCGCCGCCACGTGCACCAGGGCACGGCGCACATCGTGCGCGGTCAGCATCCGCAGCTCGATACCGCCGATGACGGCTGTGACCGGCTTGAGCATGTCGTGGTTGAGCCTCACCGTCCTGGCCGACCGGCCGTCCAGCCCTTCGGCAAGCCAGTCGTCCATAGCCCGCTGGACGGTGTAGGCACGCTCTGGCTGCACGCCGGAGTCCAGCTCGGCCTGAAGCCGCTTGAGTTCCTCGGCGACCTCGGCCCTCGTGCGGCCGGAGACCTTGGGCCGCCGCCACGTCGTCCCGTCAGGGCCGTAGCCAAGAGAGACCGCGCCATACCAGCGGCCCTTGGCCTTGTCCCAGTAAATCGATCCTTCGTTGCGCCCGCGACGCCGGGCGCCAGCAGCGTGACCACCCATGACTACAAGGATAGCGGGCGGCTTGCTCCCCTGCTTGCTCCCGGATGATCATGACCGGGCCTCAGCAAGCCTCTGACCTGGTGGAGCTTAGGGGATTCGAACCCCTGACCTCTTGCATGCCATGCAAGCGCTCTACCAACTGAGCTAAAGCCCCTCGGCTGGCCACGCCAGGGCGGCTGCCGGAACGGAGTTAGCTTACCGGTTCCTGGGGCGTGCGTCGCACTGGCCAGGGATGTGACCCGGGCGCCTGGGCGAACTAGGGGATGGCAACCGAGCTCAGGCTGGCGCGGATGGCCTGCTTCTGGAGCTTGCCGGAGGCAGTGCGGGCCAGGGACGGGGCGAACGAGACGCCGACCGGGCACTTGAAGTGCGCCAGGCGGTCCCGGGTCCTGGCGAAGAGCTCGGCCTCGGACACGTGCGCGCCGGGGCTCAGGACGACGACGGCGTAGGGGGATTCGCCCCCATTCGGCGGAGGGCATGCCGGCCACGGCAGGGTGGCCGGTGATGATGCTCTCCACCTCGGCCGGATACACGTTCTCGCCGCCGGAGACAATCATGTCCTTGAGCCGGTCGTGCAAGTAGAGGAAGCCGTCCGCGTCGAAGGATCCGCCGTCGCCGGTGCGCAGCCAGCCGCCGGGGAGCATCACCTCGGCGGTCTTTTCGGGCTTACGCCAGTAGCGTTTCATGATGCGGGAGCCGGCCACCAGGACCTCGCGGGCGGACAGGCGGTTATTGACCGCGGTGAAGATCGCCCGGCACTTGGCCGCACCGTACAGGACCTCCACGAACTCCGGGCCGCTGGCGCCGATGCAGGCGACGCGGCCGCCGGGGCGCACTCCCCCGGCCTGCAGCGCCCGGGCGACCTGGCTGGATCGCCGGTCTAGTTCGGCGAACGAGGTCAGCCGGCCCGCCTCGGCGAGGGCAATCGCGGCCGGGGTGGCCGCGGCGCGCTTCCTGATGATGTCGGCTAGCGAGTAAACCGGCGAGCCGTCAGGGTGATACGACCAGGGTTCGCTGTCGGTCATGACCGGCTCGCCTGCCCTTCTGCAACTGCCGCGAGGACACTACGGTAAACGGAGTAGTGGTGGCCGTCTAAGGGAGCCGTCGTGCCCGAGGCTTATGAGCTGATCACGCGGGCCGGCATCGATCCCGGCCGGATCGAGGACGTGATCATCGGGTGCGCCTCGCTGAACGCCGAACAGGGCGCCAACGTGGCCGCGGTCAGCGGAGCGGCGGGCCTCGGGGTGGCGGTGCTCGTCGAGCGCGTGGCGTCATGACCGCGGGGCCGCTGGGCGAGCGAGCCGGCGGCCCGCTGGCCGGGCGGGTGGCGATCGTGTCCGGCGGCGGGCGGGGGCTCGGGCGATCGTTCTGCCTGGCGCTGGCCCGGCAGGGCGCGTACGTGGTGGTCAGCAACCGCAACCGGGTGGTGGACGCGGACGGGCGCGGGCCCGCCGACCACGTCGCCAACCAGATCGCGGCGGCCCTGGGGCGCTGGGGACGGCTGGACATCTGCGTGGCGAACGCGGCGATCGGCGTGGGCGGGATGTTCCACCGGCAGCCCGCCGCGCAGTTCGACGAGGTCCTCGAGATCAACCTGCTGCTGCCGTACGCGCTGACCCAGATGACCGACGACGGCATGCCGTCGCAGGCCAGGAAGCACATGGAGCCGGACGCGGTGGCGCCGGTGCTGACCGCGCTGGCCAGCGAGGACTGCCGGCTGAGCACGCGCATGGGCGGCACCCGGGTGGCACCGCGCAGCCATCAGCAGATCGCTCGCTTCTTCGACGGCCTGGAGATGGTCCAGCCGGGACTGGTGCAGTTGCACCGATGGCGGCCCGGACCCGGCGTGACGGACAACGGGCGAGACCTGGCGGCCTACGGCGGCGTCGGCCGCAAAACCTGACGCAGGCTCCGGCTATCCGAGACCCCGTTCCGCTGCCAGTTCCAGACCGGGGCCAGGCCCGGCTCGGCGGCCAGGACGGCGACCAGCAGCCGGAGCTGATCGACCGGGAGGGGCGGCTCCAGGTCCGCGGGCAGGAAGAAGGCGCGCTCCTGCTGCGTGCCCTGTTCTCTCGAGAACGCCTTGAGCAGGTCGGTCGCGGTACGGATGCCGACGCGCCTGAGGTTCAGCCTGGCCTGCGCACCGGACATCGCCGCGCGGCAGGCGGTCGCGGGCTGGTCCGTCTGCCGCAGCCTGGTCAGCTCGTCCCGGTCGACTCGCTCCAGGTGGATCAGCAAGAACGCCTGGTCGGTCCAGTCCACCAGGCGGCCGGGCGGAACCCTGGTGTGCAGGATCACGTCGACCAGGTTCATCGTGGCGAGGTTCTGCATGTCCTCGACGCCCTCTTCGGTGAGCCGCGCCTCGTACCACAGGTTGAACCCGTCGAGCTGGTCGAGCGGGTAGTCCGACGTGACCGGCGGGACGAACCGGCACAGCGCCCTGGAGGTCACTCGCTGCAGGGCCTGCAGGCCGACGAGAGGGAAGAAGCCGACGACGAAGGCGACGGCCAGCTCGGCCCGGCCGGCGGCCGCGATGGTCCCGCCCAGCACCTGGTGCAGGACGGTGACGATCAGCAAGACCAGCGTGATGCGGAACACCGCCGTGGCGTAGGCGCTCGGGCGCAGGTCGCTCTGGAAGAAGCGCCGAATGAGCATGCTGGTCACGAACGCGTAAGAGCCGAGGAACCCGTACTTCAGGACATCCCACGCGCCCGACGGAGCGGTGACGAACCGGGTGTCCCACAGCACCGCGGCCCAGCCGACGGCGAGCACCGCGGTGGCCAGGAAGACCGGGAACAAGGACTCGCTGCTGACCCTGTAGTTCTCGTTCGGGCGACTCTCGGTGGCGCTGGTGATCTGGCGTCCGTAGTAGGCCTCGAACTTCTGCCGGTAGATGTTGTCGGCCGGGCGGCCGTGGGGTCCCTGCGCCCACTGATCGTAGAATCCCGACGCCACCTGGGGCATCGGCAGGTGCCACGGCAGGTCCCAGCCCAGCCGGTGCAGGTTGAGCACGTACTCGCTCCACAGCGCCCTGGCCCGCAGGTCCAGGAAACGCACGTACAGCCAGCCGGGCAGGAACGCCAGGCACCACAGGGTGAACAGCTTGAGCGCGCTGATGCCCCAGGTCCCCGGCTCGGGCCAGGGCGCGCCCGCCATGATCCCCGCGGTCACCACGGTGACCGCCGCGGCGCCGGCGATCAGCATGTTCATCCAGGCCGCGACGGCCTTGCGGCGCAGCCAGACGCGGGAGTTGCTGTCACCCTTCAGCCAGCCGGCCACCCGGGCGGGCAAGCGCGGCGGCTCCGGCGCACGGCGATCCGCGTTCGGCCCGGGAACTGGCCGGACACGATCTGGCGTTAGCGTGGTCATCCTGGCCCCCGATCCTGTGGTCACCTGCTCTGGCCCCCACCTGGAAGGAGCCGCCAGTACGCATCCCTGATACAGGTCGCTTGACGGCTTGTAGTGGTATCGCTGCGCGCGGCTGATGAGCGTCGACTCTGGTCGGCATGGGTCGCCAGGGTCGATGATGTGAGCATCGAAGTCCTCCGTCAACCGGGAGGAGGGCCTGTCGTGCCCAAACGTCTGATCGTCTGCTGTGATGGCACGTGGAATACCGCCGACCAGGCCATCGCCGGGCGGCCCTGCCCGACCAACGTCACCAAACTCGCCCTGTCCATAGCTCCTGAGGATTCCGCGGGGGTCCGCCAGGGCGTCTACTACCACAGCGGCGTCGGTACCAGCCGATGGGAGCGCCTGCGCGGCGGCGCGTTCGGCGTCGGGCTGGGGCGCAACGTGTTCGACGCCTACCATTTCCTCATCGATAACTACGAACCTGGCGACGAGCTGTATTTCTTTGGGTTCAGCCGGGGTGCATTCACCGCTCGCAGCCTGGCGGGCCTGGTCCGCAACTGCGGCATTTTGGGCCGGGAGAATGCCGACCGACTTGACGAGGCCTGGGCCCTGTACCGCAGCTCAGCCGAGAAGCCGAGCGGTGTTGCATCGACCCTGTTCCGCCGGGCGTACTCGCGCGAGCCGCGGATCCATTTCATCGGCGTGTGGGATACCGTCGGCGCGCTGGGCGTTCCGCTTCTCGGGCCCCGCTGGCTCAAGCCGGTCCTGAAGTGGCTCAACCGCCGCTGGGAGTTCCACGACACCAAGCTCAGCACGTGGGTCGATGGCGCGTTCCACGCGCTAGCGATCGACGAGCGGCGGGCAGCGTTCGAGCCGACCCTGTGGCACCAGCAGCCCAGCTCGGGCGGCCAGGAACTCAAGCAGGTGTGGTTCACCGGGGTGCACTGCGATATCGGCGGCGGCTACCCCGACACGTCCCTGTCTGACATCGCTCTGCTGTGGATGGCCGACCGCGCCCGGGAGTATGGCTTGGAGTTCTTGCCCGGGGCCTTCAGCCCTGCCGGTCCCACCGAGATGAGTCCCGGCGAAAGCATTGACTTCAAGGTCGCGCCTGACCCGATGACTCACCCGCACTCCTCGTGGACGAAGTTCTACCGGCTAGTTAAGCCCCTGGACCGGCCAATCGGGACGGCCGCGGACGAGAGCGGTCACCTTGACGGGCATGAGTACCTGGCCACGACCGCGAAAGAGCAATACGACGCGGAACCCGGCTACCGGCCTCCGGGGCTCATCAGGTACCTGGCGAATCCAGCGAACTCGCGCCTCGAGCCAACGCCAGGCGCCAAGGGGACGACAGTGCCAGGTGCTTAGGCGAATGACCAATTCAGCTCGAAGCCGCTTCCACAGCGATTGCGAAAGATCTGCCCTTCGGCCCGTATTGCTTTGAAATGCTAGTGACATGACCGAAGCACAGGTGGTGACGGACCTGGATCGCGCCCTCGCGGCCACGGAGGCAGTCGTGGCCGGCATCGGGGCTGAGCAGTGGCCCGCGCCCACGCCGTGCACCGAGCTGGATGTTCGCGGGGTGCTGAACCATCTGGTCCGGGGCAACCTGCTGTTCGCCGCGATTATCCGCGACGAGCCGCGGCCGGCTCCCCGCACCGACCACCTCGGTGACACGCCGCTAGCGGCCTTCCAGCGGGCCGCGGCGCAACTGCGGGAGGCGTTCGCCGCGCCTGGCGTGCTGGATTCGATCTACACGGCCCCGTTCGGGCCCGGGCCGGGGGCGGTCCTGGCCCACGTCCGGATCGTCGAAGTGCTGGCTCACGGCTGGGATCTAGCCCGGGCGACCGGGCAGCCGGCGGATTTCCCTGAGGACGTCGCCGAGCGTGCTCTGGCCGGGACCAGGCGGGCGCTCACGGAACGACCGCAAGGTCCCGGGGCTCCGTTCGCCGCCGAAGTCCCGGTCCCGCAGGACGCACCCGCCGTGGACCGTCTCGCCGGGTTCCTCGGCCGGCCGGTGTGACGCCGACGGGCCGGGCTAGCCTGTGCGCATGTGGTTGGCGCGATACGGGAGGAAGCTCGATGGCTGACGCCGACGACGTGCGCCATCTGGCGCTGGCGTTGCCGCACGTGGAGGAGATCGACTCCGACGGCTTCGACTTCCGGGTGGGCGGCAAGGGGTTCGTTTGGTCCTATCCCGAGCGCAGGCCGGGCCAGCCGCGAGTGATCAGGACCGACATCGCGGTGCTGTACGTCGGCGACGAGGCCGAGAAGCAGGCGCTGCTGCTGGGCGAGCCCGGGGTGTTCTTCACCGCGCCGGGGTATGACGGCTGGCCGCTGGTGCTGCTGCGGCTGGCGGAGGTGGACGCCGGGAGGCTGGCCGAACTGGTGACCGACGCGTGGCGGATGCGCGCCCCGCACGAACTCGCCGCCGGGTGGGACGAGGGCGACGCCGGCGGCGATCAGCCCGAGACCTCGGTCGCCAGCAGGGCGCCCAGTTCCCAGCAGGCCTCCAGGTCGGCCTTACCCAGAGGGCCGGTGACGGTGACCGGCTGCCGGACCGGGCGCCACTGCAGGCCGGTCGTGATCGACTCCACCGCGCGCACCGCGCCGCCGGTGTCGCTGCCTCCGTGCACGTACAGGGCGTAGGGCCGTCGCCGGGTAGCCTCCAGGCACGGGTAGTAGATGCCGTCGCGCGGCCATGTGGGCTGGTGCGGGCGTGTCGGCATGGCACCACTGCTCTCTGCATTCGCTAAGCTTTTCGCATGTTCGGAAAGTGCCGTTCGTGCGGCGTCAGGACAGTCATCGTGGGCAGCCTGTGCGTGCGCTCCAGCAGGAGTTCGGCCTGGCGCCCGTCACGATCCGCAAGGCTGTGCACCAGCTCCGGGACGAGGGTCTGGTACGCACGACGCCCGGCTGGGGCACCTACGTGGTGAAGCAGGAGGAGAAGGAGAATGATGGAGTAGCAGCCGGGGCTGCGCGGTGCTGTGGTGGAGAAGTTCGGCCTGGCGCTGATCACAGTCCACAAGGCGATGCTGGCCTGGGAGTCGTCTAAGCTCAGCGGACATGCCGCGGCTGCTAATCGTCCACCACAGGCCCTCGCCCGCTCTGCAGGAGATGCTCGAGGCAGCGGTCAGCGGAGCGCGGACCGATGAGATCACCGGTGTCGAGGTGGTCATCAGGCCGGCCCTGACCGCGGCGGCCGCCGACGTGCTTGAGGCCGACGGCTACCTGCTCGGCACCCCGGCCAACATCGGGTACATGTCCGGCGCGCTCAAGCACTTCTTCGACGGCATCTACTACCCGTGCCTGGAGGCGACCCGGCGGCG
>Ga0137377_10004356_pt1 | contig 11136 bp, 7 predicted proteins | sample SagtaG_22_FD_104815 | JGI IMG/M metagenome (GOLD analysis project Ga0137377, IMG submission 104815) | Vadose zone soil microbial communities from Sagehorn Ranch, Mendocino, California, USA - Sage2_L_40_16 metaG | ecosystem: Environmental > Terrestrial > Soil > Vadose zone | place: USA... | reverse complement strand
TGGTTTTGTATTCCCTGCCGGAAACTACTACTGGAACTGCAAGCCTTCAGCGAGTCTGGTCAGAAAGGATGTGCTTGTAGCGGGGTGGTTGACGCATCATGACCCGGACGGGCCAGACGTACCCCATGTCAACGATCATGGTGATGCCCCAGGGATAGAAGATGTCCACTACAACCTTTCGCTAGATGCTGCATTTCTTGATCGGATGTATGGCCCCAACGGGCTCAGCAAGGCGTTGAACGATGCTGTTTGGCCTGGAAATCCGCCAGCCCCTATCGCTCTTCCTTTTGCTAATGTGCCACTTGGGACGCCTAGTGCCCCAAAGGGGGTGGATTTTAACTCTTGGATTCTGCTAGGGAACAACTATGATCTGCACGGCGAACTCAATGCTTGGCATACTCAAGACACTGGTCACGAATTCTCTACTCACTTCAAGGGACGGGGTCCACACCCAGAATCGTGGGTCAATCCGCTCTCACAGGACACAGATGCATGGTTCCCCTTTCACCCTCTCGATCCAGAAGGCACTGGACAACAACTACAGGAAGACGATTATGTCTTGATGCGGGGTACTCTGTGGCAGGATGTTAATCATGGGGCCCCACCTGGTGTATGGGACATTGGACCAACTGTCAACCATACAGGTTGGTCGGAGTTCCATCCAATCGATTGGATTATTCGCGTCCGTCCACCTCAGCCCAACGTCAGGCTAACTAAACTTCAGGTGAAAAATGCCCAGGGTGCCGCCGGTAGGTGGGCATCAGGATGGGGCGCATTGGAAGCTACCTACTCCACCGGATCGGATTTTCGACCTTCAGCACCCAATCGGATGCTTCAGCTGCGCTGGGTGCAAGGGCTTATTGATAATCGTGTGACCAATGTAGTAGCCCAAGCTATGCAGATCAAGCGTTTTGACGATCACATTGAGGGTCACCTGACTCTACCAGCATCGAAACCGCAGTTGCGGTTCAAAGCTACCTGGCTCTTGGGGTGGAGTGAGATCGACCCCCAAATGGATCAGGTGTGGGTGAACGACCAGCTGCCGCCGCTAGCGGCACTTTATGGTGATGGCGAGGGGTGGGATTGGAATGGGGACAACGTCTTCTTTGGGCAATTGGCCCACCGCTCCACGCTTACACCTGGCATGCACCAGCATTACTTCCTGGGTGCGACGCCGCCCATGACGGTTACATCGGGTAACACGCTCTTCGCCATGGTGTATCTGGATCCCAACTCTCCTCCAGATGAGGTAATGCTCCAATGGCACACGACAGATTGGCTAAGTCGGGCTTATTGGGGCGAAAACCGTATCGATTGGGGAACCGACGGGACAGCGGATCGTCTTTATATGGGGCCACTGCCGAGGACGGGGGAATGGGTACGCCTGGAAGTTCCCGCAACAGCAGTCGGAATGAACGGAACGTCACAAGCTCCTAGCAAGCTTGACGGCATGGCCTTCACGCTCTTTGGTGGCAGAGCGATCTGGGACTATGCGGGAGTAAATCGTGCCCTCCCGCCACAGAACGCTGCTTTTACCGGTCAGAACATGGCTTCATTATTGCAGCCCAGTCAGACCTTCTCTGCGATGGTGACTATGAAGAATACCGGCCTCACTACCTGGGTAGCTGGTGGAAACACGCCGTATCGCCTTGGATCTCAGAACCCGCAAGATAATACCACCTGGAGCTTGAAGCGCGTTGATCTCCCAACATCGGTTCCGCCAGGTGCATCGGTCACCTTCAACTTTACGGTGAAAGCGCCTACTCGACCAGGAGTCTATAACTTTCAGTGGCGTATGGTCAACGAAGCCGTTGAGTGGTTTGGTGACTTCACACCTAATGTGCCGGTGAGTGTGGGTGCTACCGCCACAGTCCCCAATCTTATACACCATGCACCCGAAGATGCCAGTGCTATTGCCCAGCGGGCGGGCTTTGTAATGAGCATAAGTAGTCGCACAGTTGTCAAGAACTTGAAAAACCCTATTGTGGTACAGCAGGGTCCGAGCCCTGGAGATCAAGCGCTACGGGGATCGACGATCTCTGTCGGGATTGATATACCACCTGGGGGACCCTGACACTCTCATTTCAAAGAGGGAGGAACTGTTATATCAGAACGGCGGATACAGTGGTTCAAAGAGATTGTGACCGCCATCATAGGGTTGGCTATCATTGCTTATACCCTCTACATGACCACCGTTACTCTTGGGATGGTTGGAGACACCAATAAACTCCCCAGTGCGAAGGATTTTTTGCTGTTATTTCTTAGCCTTACTGGAGTGGTGCTAGGTTATTACTTTGGTCGTATACCCGCCGATGCTCGCAGCGCCCAGACTCAGCAACAAGTTATGAATACCACTGCCCAAAACGCGCAGGTAGGAGCCAAAGCTGAACAGCTAGCTCAACAGATCGGGACAATTATGGAAAAGATTCGCGGAACCCAGGGTTCATCAATGGATGAAGCTACTGCTGCGGAGCTTGAACAGATGCGTCAACAATTACGCGGGTGAGTGATATGGCTCGCATGCGCTAAGAACAGTCGCTTGACAAAAGAAGCACCCCCAAGGGGAGTAGAGAAAACTTACAGATGGCCTGCCGATGTATTCTCGACAAAAGAGGCTTTCTTACGTTTACAGAGAAGAAAAAGGTGACAGACGGGGAGCAAACGAAAAAAGCAGGGCATCTCTTACTTTTTGTTACGAATTGCGGCCACCTTAGAATATTTGAACGATCCTTGATTTACAATAAGCAGAAAGAGAGGTCTTCATGGCTCTCAGTCAAGATGGACAAAGCGTTGATAGGAAATTCGTGACCTCTACGTTGGCTTCACGAGAGCCGCCGGTCACTAAGAGCGATCTGCTCCCGGCAATTTCTTTACCCAAGGGTGGAGGGGCTATTCGCGGCATCGGCGAAAAATTCTCGACTAACCCCGTCACAGGTACAGGATCTATGACCGTTCTTAAATATCGGCCTAGAATCGAGGGGCTATTTTCCTGTATTGAACGCTGGACGAACATACAAACAGGCGAGATTCACTGGTGCTCTATCGCTCTCAATAGAGGGATGGAAACCTCTCAAAAAGTGAAGCTATTGGTATAGTACATCGTTAAGCTTCATGTGACTGTAGAGATCTTGCTTCTCAGACCGTTGCGCGGGGATGTATAACTACCACATGAACTTTGAGATATAATAGCTACCGTTTTGAGCAATCATTGAGCTTGCACAACTTTTGATGTTCTCATACACAGTTAGAAGTTGTACGGTGAGGAAACTAGCTCAGAATATGCGAGGAGATACAAATGCATTGTCTGATCTGTCAACAACCATTTCAAACACAACGCACCCTCTGTATGAGATGTGCCGTTGAGCATACAGGTATATGTATTCTCTGTGGCCCCCCGATCCCGGCTGAAGCTGTACTTTGTCCTTCATGTCACGCAACACAGTCAAGTATTACTACGGCCGAACCATCTCAATCAAGCACACCCCCATCAGCAAATGTGCGTCTGCCATCGCTAGGTGTTCCGGAAGTAGATGCCGCTCTAGCATGGTCCTGGCTGATCGATATGGGACAAGGCGACCTCCTTGCTGCACGCCGCGCTGCTGAACAAGCTCTCCATGAGGCTCGTACTACTCATACGCTCTGTGCGCGAGCCGTTGTGCATATGCTTCAGGGGGAGTTCGTCGCCACATTTCCTCTTTTCGAGGAGGCATTTCACGTCTCTCAGGACACGGAGTACCAGTTTCTTATCGCTTGTCTTGCACGATGGGCTGAGTACTTGCGTGGAAATGTTTTACCAGATGGCTTCTCTGTTGTCTTCACTGAATCAGTACTTCGCTGGAATCATTATGTGACAAACTCTCTTTGGGAACAACGATGCCAGACGCTTAGTAAGCAGCTTTCTACACCTCTTATGAAGGTCACAGGGGCGTTTCTCCGAGAGGTTCTAATGAATCTCCCTAATTATCGTGTTCAGTTCAGCAATGCAAATAAAAAGAACCCTGACAGAGCGAAGATGGTGAAGCGGGCTTTTGAAGTAATCGATCCTCTTCTGTCATTTACTAAAGGGCATGGACCGCACGGGCTGCACATGTGGCTTCTACTGGCGCGTGCTGAACTGCTAGCACTTGACGGGCAAATAGATCAAGCTGCCAGCTGCTACACTGAACTCAGACAGCATTTTCATGCGCACAACCATGTGCCTGGTATGGCACTCTGTTTCCTCCGCATGGGTGATCTGCTAAATATGGCGCATGGACGTGGTTCTCCTCTTCTCTTTGGCTATCGGTTCACGAACGAGCCAGCACCACCCACGACGACACCCGACGATCCTCAGTTTTTTGCCCGTCCTAGCATCGCAGTGGACTTTGCGCGTGGTTGGTACACGCTGGCAAAAGAACGCTTTACCATTGCTGGCATGCCTCGAGGAATGGCACAGGCCCAACTACGTCTGGCGTATCTTGATGCTCTAGAAGAGAAATGGACACAAGCAGCAGAGGACTACCAACAAGCGCGGCAACTGTTTGAAGAGGGAGAAGACATACTGGGTGCACAAGCCGCAGCTTTTGGAGCCATTTGGCTCCGCTGGCGACAGAGGGAGCCAGGACTAGAAATCGCGCTGCGCCTCCTGATACAAAGCATCGCAGCGAATGAAGCTCTCGCGTGCGGATTAAGCTGGGGACTAGCCTTTGCGTATGCAGGAAGAGAAGCTCTACTTCTCCAAGGTGACGTGGAAGCTGCATTGAGTGCCGCTAGGCTGGCTGAGAGCATTTTTGCGACGCTCGATGCGCCAAGTTACTGCATAGTTGCCTGTGGAGATCGTAGTGCGGCTCTGCGAACACTGGAAGCAACCGAAGCCAGCTTTGTAGAGATTGAGAACGCGCTCAATTGGTTCATCCAGATGTCGATGCAGGTAAAGGATGAAATGCCATATACGTTGAGAATTAGTGGTCTAACATTGATACAGCAGCTTGTTCAGACCTTTAGTCCACAGTTTGATGCCCAGGGATTGGAACGGGCGCGATCCCTCATTCCCACCTTGGTTGCAGATGGGCCACAAGCGACGATAGTTGATGTGAAGGCAGCTCTTCAGCGTCTTCCTTTCGGTTTATTTCAAGCTTTACAGCAAGGCAAGGGACAGACTATTGAACAGTTAGGAGACGTCATGAGCCGACGTCTGCTTTATGAGATGGCAAGGATGCTGAAAGAGCAATTAGCACTCTACATCCCCCTAGCCCATGGAACACGTGCGATGGAACATGGCGATGAGGTAACTGCCGCGATCTTTTTTGAGCAAGCACTTACTGCAGCAGATGCAGTACCTGAGCGTGAATTCTACAAGGCTTGGGTCTACACGGCTTGGCGTCGCTATATAGAGGCGCGTACGCACTTGCGCCGTTATGTCGCAGCACGAATGCCAGAGGGTGATGAGCCATTGCGTCGCCTCCGCAAGCAACTCAGGCTGTTCGACCATGATAAACAGGGCATCAAAGCGGATGAGCAAGAGCAAAAGGCGCGTAACCACGAACTTGTCGCGGGGCTCTTTGTATCAATGCGAGCCTGGCAAGATGCTCGTCTTCACTATGCAGAAATGACCCATATAGCAGGACCGCTATCTCCGCTCCAGAAACTTCCAACGATAGATGAGATAGTTCGTTACGCCAACGAGGGAGCGATTGCCGAAGGCCTGGGAGAACACGAACAGGCATTGTCTTACTTTGAAGAAGCTGCGAACGGGCTCGAGAGACGCCGCCACTCTTTGTTCAATGAAACGTGGCGAAGAGCAATGGGCGGACAACGCCGTACCTTAAACATCTACGGCCCCTGGGCGCGCACCTTAGCTGATATGGGAAGGTGGCAGGAGGCCTTTGAAGTAATAGAGCGCGCTCGCGCGAGAGTACTCACTGAGGCACTGAACGCAGCCAGCATTGTCCCGAGTCAGGGGCGGGTGGGCGAACTCCTTCAGAGCTACAAGGAGTGTTTAGCACGGGTAGAGCGTCTGACGAGCCAACTGGCCATTGCCCGTAAAACTGCCGAGAGGGACGAACACGCGCTTACTGCCTTACAGGGGCAACGCGAACATGCTTTCAATGAGCAGACGGCATGTGAAGGCAAACTTTTCCAGGCTGATCCTCGTTGGCAGGAGATGCTCGCACCCCAGACCGCGATGCTCTCTGTTGCAGAAGTAGCCGCGAGGTTGCCGAGTGGCAGCTTACTCCTGGCCTATTTCTTTTATGATGAGAGCATGCTTATCTGGGCCATAAGTGAGCGTGGCCTTGTTGCGCACTACAGCATGAAGGAATTTGCTGGCATGCCGTTCATTGCTCGCCCTTTTGCCGCGAAAGCACAGCAGTGGGTACAAACATTGAGCAAGAAGGTGGAGTATGATCCGCAATTCGGCAGTGACTTTGCCAGTCTGCTCATTGAGCCATTCATGACGTTCATTGAGGAGGCGACAAACCTCGTCATCGTGCCGTTTGCTGAGCTCACGATGTTCCCCTTTCATGCGTTACCGTGGCATGGGCAACCGCTTGGATTGCAGAAGCCCTGCAGCTATCTACCCGCTGCTAGCCTGGTGTGGTATCTCCGTTCTCAGCAAGATGGGAGAGGAAACGCATTTGTAGCTGGAGACCCTGAAGCAATGAGCTTGCCAGCTGTTCAAGGTGGAGCAGCTACACCGCCTCCGTCACTTCCTGCGGCCCGTCTTGAAGCAGAACTCGTCGCAGCTATCTATAGCACGAGTCCCCTGATCGGACCACAAGCGACAAAGGATGCAGTTCTCTTGGAACTGGAGAAGAAACCAGGTGTCATTCACCTTGCTACCCATGGTTATCTTCAACCAGGTGTGCCGTTTGCCTCAGGAATTGCTCTGGCTTTTGGTACGATGCTGACAGCAGAAGAGATCATGGGGATGCAGCTCAACGCCGATATCGTCGTACTCAGTGCGTGCGAGACGGGCAAGGGAGAGCTACAGGGTAGCGAACTCATCGGGCTGGTGCGAAGTCTTATGTATGCTGGTGTTGGCTCTACCATCGTCAGTTTGTGGTATGCGAAGGATATAGCCACTGCCCCCCTGATGGTTCATCTCCATCAACAACTTCATGCCAGTGTAGCTCCCGCTCTCGCGCTTCAACGAGCAATAAGACACGTGTATCACATGACAGCCCAGCAAGCGCTCGATTTTTATACTACTGCTCTCGCCAATCACACTGCTCACAGTAACACGGATGAGGCAGTCTACGCCGAGCTTTTGTGTGCAAAAGGAGATGTTCTGGTTCAGGCCAGGGACTATGCAGGAGCCGGTGAAGCCTATCGAGAAGCGCAAAAGAAGTTCAAGCTCATTGGGAACATAACGAGAGCTAGGCAAGTACAAGCTGATTATGAAGATGCGCTCTTCGCTCAAGGCGAGGGCCTGTTTCAACCTGACAAGCTGATATTCCAAGCGGCTCGCTATTGGGCTGCCTTTGAAGTGATAGGAGCATGGCAATGACGATAGAAACCATTGGTGATCTGTTAAAACAGACTCCTTCTTCTCCCTTGAGTGGCCCAACAGTGGATATTGACAGCAACGTATCTCTCCATAAGGAGATCCTACAAAGTGTCTTGCATCTTCTGAACAGTGATCAGTCACTTGTTGGTCTCACGGTGCTTTCTTCTGAGGGCAAGATAGAAGGAATCCTTTCACGGAATAGCTTGCAGGACTACCGGCGCCAACAAAGGGAGGAAGAGGGAGGACGTGCAAGGGGCGATTTGATTGGTCAACTCGGTGGGATACCTCTTAGCCCGGTCCCTTTTTATCGGTGCGATAATCCACAACATCCCCTTTATCAGCGTTTCTCGTCAACCCGACCAAATTGCCGCATGTGTGGATGTCTAATGCAGGAAATAGAGGGGGAGGAGGATGTTTAGTACATTTCTCGGTGAGTTGAGAGGATACCTGGGGAAGGCTTTTATCCTGGCAACCTGGGTACCTGTGTTGATTTTTGCCAGTGCAAGCGTTGCCATCTATCTCGCCGGAAACAGGTCACTTGGTCAGGCATGGCAAAGCTGGTTGAATCTTACCATTGGGGGGCAAGGTGTGCTCTCCGTCGAGTTTCTTGTCATTGTAACCTTTCTTGCCTTTATCTTTTACTCCGTGCAGATCCCTCTCGCTCAACTTTTTGAGGGATATTGGGATCATATCCCTGGTTTGAGCATAGTAGGAGCAAAGAAGCGTGAATACTATAGACGGTATCTGAAGAAGCAGGAGGCACGCATCCAACAGATAGCAGATGAGGTTCCAGCAGATGGACGGCCTACAAAAGAGCAGATCGTCAGGGTGAACCGCCTGCAATACGAGATACGCTCTTTTCCATCACTGCAAGAAGAGCAGCATATCATGGCGACACATCTGGGCAATATCTATAAGGCAGCAGAACTCTACCCGCTCCGTCGTTACGGAGCGGATGCCGTTCCTATCTGGCCACGGCTGCGTAGCATCCTACCCAATGATTTTGCCGAGCACATGGTAGACGCAAAAATGACCACTGATTTTTTGCTGCTTTTCGCACTCCTCTCCGTGCTTTTTTCACTCATGGCACTTATTTATCTGCTTGTGCAAGGTGCTGCAGTCTTTCTTGTTCTTCTTTGTCTACTAGGTTTGCCGGTAGGCGTTCTTGCCTACCGGTGCGCAGTTGTGGCAGCCCAGGACTATGCCGACCTGATCAAAGTTGCCTTCGATCTCTACCGTAGATCGTTGCTGAAAGCCCTTGATCTTGATATTCCTTCCACATTAGCAGAAGAGCAACAGCTCTGGCGACAACTTTCGGCATTCCTCCTTCATGGAAGAGAGCCCAAAGGAAGCTTTCACTTTACGAAACCAGAGGCCTAAATGAAAACATATAAATTTTTCGGCTGGCATTTGGAACGTCTTTAGTGGACGAGATCGGAAGTAATACCAGGGGTTCGTTGCCGTTATTTTCCCACTCGAAGGGGGAATCTCTACGTTCTCCCAGGCTGCCATTAACCTGCTAGTTTGCCAACAAGAGAAATCGTCGTGACCATCCTCCATAGTATAACGATGGTAGTGCAGATGGGGAGCGCTAAATGGATAGGGTGGGTCGGGATAGGAATAGCATCGTTCGAAGCGCAGGCCGGCCGTCATCAGAGATGTAAAGTTGCTAGAGCCAATATTGTAAAATAGAATATTCTCAGTATCGCAAAGATCACTTGGCGATGCAGCATAAATGCCGTGGAGAATTTGTCCGGGATGACTTTGCAAGCTATGTCATGCTTCGATGCTATTACTATGAGGCTGGTATTTGACCGTGTAGCTCTTCTCTGGCTGATTATCGGGTTGTTTCATACTGTACGTCTCTCTTGGGAAAACCCTTGAAATTAGCCCTGTTCTCTAGAATTATCTCATTCTTTGTGACTGTTGGCTGGCTCATAGTTGTGACAAACAATGACAGTCTTCGCGATACAATTGAAAGATCATTCAATCCCATCATTGTGTAATGCCTGAAACCACAGCGATTCGTGCACTGCAACAAAGTCTGGATCTTTTATCATTTCCTCGCGAAACTGAGGCCGAAGTTCAATAGCCTTTAGCAATGTGGTACGACACAATTCTTCTCGGTTCGTCCGGGCGTAGATACAAGCAAGATCATATAATGCAGATGCCTGGGTCAATCCTATGCAGGACGGCATCATCAAGCACTGATCTAACTCTTCTTCTGCCTCTGTTAGACGATCGAGCTTTATCAAGAGATATCCACGATTTAGTCGTACCCGCTCGTCTCTTCTAGCCATATAATCTACCTGCTTAAAGGCGGCAAGGATGGTTTGTAGTGTCTCCTGGTCATTGGTTTCTAAGTGCCAATGATATTCAGCAATAAATGCTCTCACCGAAGCTCTCTGTTCAAGGAACTGCGCTGAAGGGTCCCTTGTCCGCCCTGCGTTTGCCAATACTTCTGTGGCAATAAGAGCTAGACGCACCGCAGGGAACACGTAGACCAAGTCACGAGATGTGTCAATAGAGACCGTATCTCCCTTCAAAGCTACCCCTGTTTTTTCCCACCATCCTCTGTTATAGCCAGTAACTAGCATATCAACGAGGCTGTTTTCTAGCTCCTGTTCATCTATCGGTTGGGGAAAATTCTGCTGAAGCAACTCAAGGGCAAAGGTGTGAGAACGGCTGATCACTGCATCTGCAGTGCTTGATGGGGAGAATTCGGGTTTGAGGGGCACCTTCTCTTTTAACCACCGAGCGATTGTGCTATAGACCAGAAGATATTCCTGCTGGAGTTCGGATCTGGGGAGCGCATGTACCGCTGTCAGCATCTGCTCACAGAGTTCATATGCTTCGATGCGGTGTATTGGACGCGCATCAAACATACGTTCATACACTCTCGCGATCAACAAACCTTGCCATGAACGTGCTTTCTGACCCCATTGATACAAGGCTGGCAGGTTGTCTTCGCTTTCAAGGCTCTGACTGAGCAAGTCTAGCATATGCTCAAGATGCGCCTCAGCCAGTCCTGCAAAGGCATTGGCTCGGTCATCTGCTGTGAATGGTAATGCTGGAAGAGATGCTTGTAATTCCTGTAATGCGAAGGCAGGCGCTTCGGAGAGACTGACGAGCTGCGCAAGCAGTTGTTCGCGTTCTCCTAACTCTTGTACATCGCTTCCGGCCACCGGACCATTACACAGTTTGTGGGCAAAACTGAGTATAGTGGCCTCTCTTCGCCCAGCATCTAGCAACTGGCGAACAGCATAAACAAGTCTCCAGTTCCTTGGTAATCTGCGCAGCAGTGAAATAGGATCAGAATGGGCCACGGCAAGCGAGATCAACATTTCCATGCAGAAGTGAGTGCATATTCTTCTGAGTCTTGCACACGAACTGCTGGTACAAATGTACTCGGCTCTTCCAGTGTCGGTGGCGGCGCGGGATTGGCGAGAAGATCATTACCTCGATAGAAGGCAACGGATCTAGCATTTTGGCAGAGCAGCAGCCAGAGGACATATACGAGGTGGTACTCCGTCCCTTTCAGATTATTCCAATCACCGCGGATTTCATTGTCAAGCGGTGAGGGCATGTATAGTGTCTCCTTCCCCGGCATCTCCCACATGACACATTATCGGTGGAAAGCCTTATTAACT
>Ga0137377_10004352_pt1 | contig 11139 bp, 11 predicted proteins | sample SagtaG_22_FD_104815 | JGI IMG/M metagenome (GOLD analysis project Ga0137377, IMG submission 104815) | Vadose zone soil microbial communities from Sagehorn Ranch, Mendocino, California, USA - Sage2_L_40_16 metaG | ecosystem: Environmental > Terrestrial > Soil > Vadose zone | place: USA... | reverse complement strand
TCGTGTTGTTCTTCGCGTTCGCGGAACCCCTCACCCACGCGGCGGCACGGGTGCCGGGCCTCGAGCAAGAGGTCGCGCGCCTGCAACAGGAGAACGGCCGGGTGCAGAAGCTCGCCGCGGCGCTCAATCGGGCGGAGGCAAACTACCAGGAGCTGCGCCAGCTGCTCGGCGTGCGCTCGCCGCCGGAGAAGGGAGCGACCCCCGCGCCCAGCCTCGACCTGCCGCGCGCCGTGGCGTTGCGGGCGCGGCTGCCAATGGCGGCTCCCCCCCGCTCCGACCCCATCCCCGCGCCAGCCTCCGCCCCCGCGCCGGCCTCCGCCCCCCCGCGCTCGACCGGCGGGCCCTCCGTGCCGACGCGCTGGCCGCTCGACGTCCCGGGCTTCGTCACTCGCGGCGAGGTGCGGCCCGGCGAGCCGGCAGAGTCCCATCCCGGGATCGACATCGCCGTGCCCGTGGGCTCGGCGGTGCGCGCCGCCGGCGGTGGGACCGTCGAGTCCGCCGGGGCGGACTCCGATTACGGCATGTTCGTCCTCTTGCGGCATCCCGATGGATATGAAACGATGTATGGGCACGCTTTTCGGCTGCTGGTACATGAGGGCGATTCGGTGCAGGCGGGCCAGGTGATCGCCCTCTCCGGCAGCTCGGGGCGCTCGACCGCGCCGCACCTGCACTTCGAGATCCGGCGGGAGGGCAAGTCCCTCGACCCGCTCACCATGGTGAAAGAGGAGAAATGACATGGCCATCTTCACCGAGAAGGGACACGGCGCGCCGGAATCCGAAGCCACGCTGTCGATCATCGGCACCGGCATGCGGGTCGTGGGCGACATCACGGCGGACGGCGTGGTGAAGATCGAGGGCAGCGTGATCGGCACGGTGCGCGCCGGCCGCCAGGTGCTCGTGGCGAAGGGCGGGGAAGTCGAAGGCGACGTCATCACTCGGGAAGCGATCATCGGCGGCGAGGTCCGGGGCACTGTGGTGGCCGGCGAGCGGGCCGAGATCCAAGCCTCGAGCGTCGTGCACGGGGATATCACGAGTAGACGCCTGCTCGTGCACGAAGGAGGGGAGATCAACGGGGTCATCCGCATGGGCGAAGGCATCACTGCGGAACAGCCAGCAGGTCGTGACGCCGATTAGCCGGCGGTAGAGACTTATCCACATGGCGCCGTTTCCCGCATGTGGATTCTCTATCTCCAGGTATCCATGGACGTTAGCAGAATGGCCGTGTGGGAATCTCCCGACAGTGCCTCTATGATGTCTTAACACTGCCCGCCGAGACATCCTTGTGCAGCTCGAACAGCTCGCCAGCTACCTCGACGGTTACCTCCTCGTCCGTGAGGTGTCGGACGCGCCCCACGCCCTGAACGGCCTTCAGGTCGAGAATGCGGGGGAGGTGACGCGCGTCGCCGCCGCGGTCGACCTGTGCAGAGCGACGGTAGGACTCGCCGCGGCCCAGGGCGCGGACCTCCTACTCGTGCACCATGGGCTGTTCTGGGGCGGGCTGCGGCCGCTCACGGGCCCCGCGTACGCCCGAGTGGCCGATCTGATCCGCCACAACATCGCGTTGTACAGCGCGCATCTGCCCCTCGATCGCCACCCCGAGGTCGGGAACAACGCGGTACTGGCACGGGCCCTCGAGGTCTCCCCGCGCGGGGAGTTCGGTGAGGACTACGGCGCGGCCATCGGCGTGTGGGGTGAGCTCGACCTGCCGCGCGAGGCTCTGGCCGCGCGGCTGGGCGCGCTGCTCGCGATCGTGCCGCGGGTGCTGGCGTTCGGGCCCGAGCGCGTGCGGCGCGTGGGGATCGTGACCGGGGCAGGGGGCTCGTTCATTCCGCAGGCCGCTGCCGCCGGGCTCGACACGTACATCACCGGAGAGGGCCCGCACCACACCTTTTTCGACGCCGAGGAGCTGGGCATCAACGTGATCTATGCGGGGCACTACGCGACGGAGACCGTGGGGGTCAAGGCCCTGGCCGAGCACGTGAGCGCGAAGTTCCAGCTGCCCTGGGCGTTCCTCGACCACCCCACCGGTCTGTGAGCCCGCGGCGCGTACTCGCCGTGCTCGCCCTGTCAGAGCTCTTCGCGATGGCCCCCTGGTTCAGTGCTTCCGCGGTGGCGCCCACGCTGGTGCGCCTCTGGGGATTGGGGCCTCCGGGCGCGGCGTGGCTCACCATCTCCGTGCAGCTCGGCTTCGTGGTCGGCGCGCTCGCCAGCGCGGCGCTCACGCTCGCGGACGTCTGGTCGGCGCGACGGCTGATGGCGGGCGCGGCGGTGCTCGCGGGGTTCGCGACGTTGGGCGTGGCCGCCGCTTCGGGCCCCAGCGTGGCCGTCGCCCTGCGGTTCGCGACGGGTGCGGCGCTCGCCGGTGTGTATCCGCCCGGAATGAAGCTCGCGGCGGGCTGGTTCCGCGAGGCGCGCGGCTGGGCGATCGGCATCGTGGTCGGCGCGCTCACGATCGGGTCGGCCGCGCCCCACCTCGTCCGGGCGCTCGTCCCGGCGGGTCAGTGGCGTACCGTGCTCGAGGTCGCGGCCGTCTCCGCGTTCGCGGGCGCGTTACTCGTCCTGCGGGTCCCGCACGACGGACCGTACGCGGCGCCGTCGCCCGCGTTCGCTTGGAGCGCGGCGCCGCGAATTCTCAAGGACCGCGCCGTGGCGCTCGCGAACGGCGGCTATCTGGGTCACATGTGGGAGGTGTACGCGATGTGGACGTGGATGGCGGTGTTCGTGGCCCAGAGCGAGCGCGCCCGGCTAGGGAACGGAGCCGCGGCGAGCTCCGTGCCTGCGCTCGTAACGTTCGTCGTCGTCGCGAGCGGCGCCGTCGGATGCTGGCTCGGCGGCGTCTTAGCGGATCGGTGGGGACGGACGCTCGTGACCAGCGGGGCGATGGTCGTGTCGGGATGCTGCGCGCTCGCCGTCGGCGCCTTGTTCGGGGCGCCGCTGCCGCTGCTCGTCCCGCTGCTGGTCCTGTGGGGGGTCACGATCGTCGGGGACTCGGCGCAGTTCTCGGCTGCCGTGAGCGAGCTGGCCCCGCACGAGTACGTCGGGACGGCGTTGACCCTGCAGACGAGCCTGGGCTTTCTGCTCACGTGCGTCACCATCTATGTAGTGCCGGCCGTGGCGGCGCGGTGGGGATGGCGCTGGAGCATGGCGGTCTTGGCCCCAGGACCCGCCCTCGGCGTCCTGGCGATGCTGGCACTGCGACGGCGACCGGAGGCGGTCCGCCTCGCCGGCGGCCGGCGGTGACGAAACCGCACCACCGGCCGGGGGGCGGCTACCGTAACCCTTGGGGGGCCGACCCGGTGCGGGGGCTGGGGAGCGTCCTCAAGTGGAAGCTGATCGATCGCTTTACGCGGCCGCCCGCGCGCGAGCCCGGGCGACAGACGCTCCGAACAGCGCACCCCGACTTCCCGCGCCCCCACGCCCCGCTGGACCACCTCACGCTGACCTGGGTCGGACACGCCACCTTTCTGATCCAGGCGGGAGGTCTCAACCTCCTCACGGATCCGATGTGGAGCGAGCGCGCGTCGCCGCTGCCCTTCGCGGGCCCGCGCCGGCGCGTGCCGGCGGCGGTCGCGTTCGACGCGCTGCCCCCGATCGACCTCGTGCTGTTGTCGCACAACCACTACGATCACCTGGACGGGCCCACCGTGCGGCGTTTGGCCGCGCGCCACCCCCGGGCGCGCTGGCTGGCGCCCCTCGGCCTGGGGCCGTTCCTCCGGCGCCGCGGCGTTGCCGACCTGCTCGAGCTCGACTGGTGGGAGGAGACGCGTCACGGCCCTCTCGCCCTGGGCTGCACGCCGGCGCGGCATTTCAGCTCGCGGTCGCCGGTTGACCGCGACCGCACGCTGTGGTGCGGCTGGAGCGTGGCAGCCCCGGCGCGCCAGGTCTTCTTCGCCGGCGACACGGCCTACCATCCCGAGTTCGCGACGATCGCGGATCGCTTCGGGCCGTTCCACGCCGCTTTGCTGCCGATCGGCGCCTATGAGCCGCGCTGGTTCATGAGCTCGGTTCACATGAATCCGGAGGAGGCGGTGCAGGCGTTTCAGGACCTGATGCGGGGGCGCCCGCCCGTGGCGGGCCGCACGGCGGTCATGGTAGGGATGCACTGGGGCACGTTCAAGCTCACCGACGAACTGCTCGACGAGCCGCCCGCTCGCGCGGTCGCCGCGTGGCGGCGCGCCGGCCTCGAGGCGGACCGGCTGTGGATCCTCGCCCCAGGCGAGTCGCGGGTCGTTTAGGCCGAGAGCGGCACCACGAACCGCACGGTGACGCTCTCCTGCGTCTGGGGCGACACCGTGCAAAAGCACTCCGCGCCGATCAGGCGTTTCACTCCCAGCACTTCGGCTTCGGCGATTCCGGGGACATCGCGGAAGGTGATCTCGAACGTCTGTCCGTCGATGACGCGGTAGGTGACCGGCCGGCCGACAAGACGATGGTGGGGATCGATCCTCGTCAGGCCGTCCGCCAGGCGGTGCTGCAGCTCGGACAGACGCTCGGCCGTCGGCACGAGGTGCTCGCTCACACGGCCGTCCGGTTCGCCTGCAGCGCCGTCGCGTTGCGCCGCATCCCGGCGACCCCGGGCCGCTGAAACGGGGTGTCGCCGAAGCGGCGGTCGAACTCGCCGGCGGTGACGGCGGCGAGGAGGTCGATGTCCGGCGTCGCAACGTCGGCACGGGGCGCGAGCTCGGGATCGGTCGTGGCGTGGGCAAACGAGACATTCCACGGACAGACGTCCTGACAGATGTCGCAACCGAAGAGCCAATTTCCCAGGAGCGGCCGCTCCTGCGCCGTGAACTCGCCGCGGCGCTCGATCGTGAGATACGAGATGCAGCGCCGGGCGTCCAGCACGCGTGGCTCGACGAATGCTTCTGTCGGGCAGGCGTCGAGACAGCGGCGGCAGCTGCCGCAGCGGTCGGCGTCGAAGGGGAGATCGGGCGCGAGATCGGCGTCGGTGAGGACGACGCCGATGAACGTGAACGAGCCGAGGCGCGGATGGATCAGCATCGTATTCTTGCCGATCCAGCCGAGGCCGGCCCGCTGAGCGAGTTCGCGCTCGGGCACGGGACCGGCGTCCACGTAGCAGCGTGTCCGGGCCCCTGCGACGACCGCGCGGATGGCCGCCCCCAGCTGGCTCAACCGCCGGCTCAGCACCTCGTGGTAGTCGCTGGACCAGGCGTACTGGGCGACCCTGCCCGAGCCCTCGGGCGCCACGTGGCGGTCGGCCGATCCGTGGAAGTAGTTGGTGAGGGTGACGACCGCGATCTGGGCGCCCGGCATGATGCGGCGCGGGTCCTTTCGCCGCTCTGCCTGCCGATGCAAGTACGTCATCGTGCCCGCATGACCTGCTGCGAGCCAGCGGTCGAGTTCGGCGGCGTGCGGGTTCCGCTCCAGTGTTGCGATCCCCACGGCGTCGAACCCGAGCTCCATCGCCCCGCGCTTCACCTCGACGGCTCTCCTCAACGCCGCCGCTGAACGACTCTGCTCGACGCCTTTCATAAATTCATCACCTCCCGGCGCCATCGTGCGAAGCGGATGACGTCGGCGACGGGGGGCACCGCCTCTTCGTCGCCGTAGGCCGTGAACATGCGCCAGCGCACGTACTCGCGGGGCGGGAGCGGGAGGAACGGGGGGAGCCGGTACCAAGCGCGCGCCCGGAAGCTCCACGCCAGGCGGAGCAGGTCGAGGGCGAGGCGCGGATTCACGACGGCCCGCAGCGTGAGGCGCCAGGAAAGCGACCACCAGCGGCTGGAGCGTGACATCGTCCGTGGAATCTACACCGCGCTGTACGCCGTGTCGGCTGCACTCCCCCTTCTATATATTGACCGCCTATGACCCGCGCCACTGTGCCGGTCTGGATTCTTCTCCCATCCGCAGGACGACCATGTCTGAGCGCTCGAGCGGCTCACAGCGCACCGTAGTCACCGAAGACGAGCGACTCCTCACGCAGCTGCCTCGTGAGCGGCGCGCGTTTACCAAGACCGATTCGTGGCGGGTGCTGCGGATCATGGGGGAGTTCGTGGAGGGGTTCGACACGCTCTCGGACGTTCACCACGCGGTCACGATCTTCGGCTCCGCGCGGACGCCCGCGGGCGACCCCTACTACGAGAAGGCCATCGAGACGGCGCGCCTGCTGGCGCAGCAGGGGTTTCCCATCATCACCGGCGGCGGGCCGGGCATCATGGAGGCCGCGAACCGCGGCTGCCAGGAGGGCAACGGGCTCTCGATCGGCTGCAACATCGAGCTGCCGTTCGAGCAGGCGCTCAATCCCTACGTGGAGCGGGCGATCAACTTCCGCTACTTCTTCGTGCGCAAGACGATGTTCGTGAAGTATGCCCTCGCGTTCATCGCGTTTCCGGGCGGCTACGGCACGTTGGACGAGCTGTTCGAAGCGCTCACGCTCATTCAGACGGGGAAAGTCCGGCACTTCCCGGTCGTCCTGTTCGGCCGGGCCTACTGGGCGGGGCTGGCGGAGTGGCTGCGCGATCGCGTCGCCGGCGAAGGAAAGATCGCGACCTCGGACCTGGACCTGTTCATCATCACCGACTCGCCGACTGAAGCGGTAGCCACGATCTCGCTGGCGCGCGAGCGGCGGGGCAGGGAATCGGGGGATTACGCCGCCAGCGAGGACGGCTGACTCGGATGACGTCCCGGAAAGACTTCCTGCGCGGCGCGCGCATCGATCCGCGACCCATCACGGGTCGGGAGACGCTTCCCGAGCTGATCGACAATGCGTTCCTCGCCTACAACGCCGGGCGCCTGGGAGAGGCGTGCCGCTTGTTCACCGAGCGGATGCTCGAAGCCGAGGTGACGGTGGGCATGAGCCTCACCGGCGCGATGACGCCCGCCGGGCTCGGCATGTCCACGCTCATCCCGCTCATGGAGGCGGGGTTCGTGGACTGGATGGTCTCGACCGGCGCGAACCTGTACCACGACGCGCACTTCGGTCTCGGGCTCGCGATGCACCGGGGCAGCCCATTCGTCGACGACGTGGAGCTGCGCGAGCACGGCGTGGTGCGGATCTACGACATCTTCTTCGACTACGAGGTGCTGCTCTCGACGGACGCGTACATCCGCGAAGTCTCGGCCGGTCCGGAATTCCAGCGCCCAATGAGCACGGCAGAGTATCACTACCTGCTCGGCGGCTACATCCTGGAGCGGGAGAAGGCTCTGGGCCTCAAGCGGAAGTCGGTGCTGGGCGTGGCGCACGACTGCGCCGTGCCGATCTACACCTCCTCGCCCGGCGACTCCTCCATCGGGATGAACGTGGCCGAGCAGGCGTTGGCGGGAAGCCGCTTGCGCTTCGACCCCAGCGCCGATGTCAACGAGACGTCCGCCATCGTGTTCGACGCCAAGGTCTCGGGCGGCAAGAGCGGCGTGTTGATCGTCGGGGGCGGCAGCCCCAAGAACTTCGTGCTCCAGACCGAGCCCCAGATCCAGGAGGTACTCGGGATCAGCGAGAAGGGGCACGATTACTACCTCCAGATCACCGACGCCCGTCCCGACACGGGAGGGCTGTCGGGCGCGACCCCGGCGGAGGCCGTGAGCTGGGGCAAGGTCGACCCCGATCAGCTCCCCGGGACCGTCGTCTGCTATCTCGACAACACGGTCGCGCTGCCGCTGGTGACGGCCTACGCCCTCGCCCGCCGCACGCCGCGCCGCCTGCGGCGGCTGTACGAGCGACGGGACGAGATGATGCGCAAGCTCACCGAGGAGTACCTCGCGGCCAAGGCGGACCGCGACGCGCGGGCGGAGGCGGCGACTGGCGGCGACTCCGCCTAGATCCGCCGTTCCCTCGAGCGAGGTCAGCGGGCGCGCGTATGCGGCCTACGCGCTCGTGCTGCTCACGCTGATGAATTTCCTCAATTACACCGATCGCAACGTGGTCTTCGCGCTGTTCGAGCCCATCAAGCGCGAGCTGGTGCTGTCCGACCAGCAGCTCGGTTGGCTCGGCTCGGCCTACGTGATCGTGCTGTCGCTGGCCGCCCTGCCGCTCGGCGTGCTCGGCGACTTGAAATCGCGCCCGGCCGTCATCGCGTTCGGCGTCGGGTTGTGGAGCGTGTGCACCGCGCTCGGAGCGACGGTCCGGAGCTTCTGGCAGCTGCTCGTATCGCGCTCGCTCGTGGGCGTGGGCGAGGCGGGGTACGCGCCCGCGGCGCAGGCGCTCATCGCCGAGTTCTACCGCGGCAAGCGTCGGGCCTTCGCCATGGGAGTGTACTCGGTGGGGATGGCGCTCGGCGGCGTCGCGGGGATCTGGCTGGGCGGCGTGCTGGCCGCGCGCTACGGCTGGCGGGCGGCGTTCGTGGCCATGGGTGCGCCGGGCCTCATCCTCGCCGTGCTCGCCTCGCGCCTGCGCGATCCCGCCCGTCGCCCGCCGGCGCCCCTCGTCGCGACCGTCCGCCGCTGGCTGGAGCGCGGCGTGCGCCCCGCGGCCAGGGTCGCCGCGCCCCTGGTCGTGTTGACGGTGCTCGGAGCCCTGGCGAGCAGCGTGCTCGATCTGTTCCAGGGCGTGCCCCCGAACCTGGACACGGCGGTGTTCGCCATCGCGGTCAGCACGGGGATCGTGTGGACGGTGATGCGCCTGGTGCCGATCGCCGTGCGCCGCACCACCGAGGCGAGCGACGTGGCAGCGAGCGCGTTCGAGGACTTCGTCCAGGCGGCGGCCACCGTGCTGCGCACGCCGACGCTGGTCTGGATCTTCCTCGGCGGCGCGCTCGTCACTTTCGCCGTGAACGGCCTCATCGCGTGGGCGCCGAGCTTCCTGGAGCGCACCCACGGGCTGCCGGTCGTGGCCGTGGGCCGGGCGTTCGGAATCTGGGGCCTCGCGGGAGGCACGCTCGGCGCGCTGTTCGGGGGGAAGGTGGGCGACCGGCTGCTGGAGCACTGGAGCGGCGGCCGCGTGCTCGTCTCGGGCGCCGGCTTCGTGCTGGGGGGGCCCGTGTGCGTCGGGCTGTTGCTGGTGGACGAGCTGCGCCTCTTCGTGCCCCTGCTGTTCGCCACCTTCTTTTTGTACACGTGGTACAACGGGCCGTTGTCGGCCGTGATGCTGGACGTCGTGCCCGCAGCGGTGCGCGCGTCGGTGCTGGGCGCGTACGTGCTGTTCTCGCACCTCGCCGGCGACGCCATCGCCCCGCCGCTCATCGGCTACCTGTCCGACCGCATCGGGCTGCGCCCCGCGATGCTGGTGTTGCCCACGGCCGGCGCCCTGGGCGGCCTGCTCATCCTGATCGCCCTCACGACGGTGGGACGGGATATGGCGAGAGTCAGAACATGAAGATCGCCGTCGTGTTCGACACCCTGCATCCCGACTGGGACGACGCCGACTATAAGAAGGAGGTGGAAGCCAAGGTCGAGGAGGCGGAGTACGACGTGGCCCGCGCACTGCTCGCCAACGGCCACGACGTGCGCCTCATCGGCATCCAGGATCAGCTCGGGCCGCTGCTCGAGCGCCTGGCCGCCTTCCAGCCCGAGGTCGTCTTCAACGGCTGCGAGTGCTTTCGCGGGAACGCCAAGCACGAGTACGCCGTCGCCGGCGTTCTCGAGATGCACGGCTACCGCTATACCGGCTCGTCGCCTACGGCGCTGCTCGTGGCCCGCAACAAGTCGCTCACGAAGAAGATCCTCGGCTACCACGACATCCGGGTGCCCGCGTTCGCCGAGTTCCATCCGGACGAGAAGCCGGTCCGCCCCTCGGAGCTGCGGTTCCCGCTGATCGTGAAGCCGCTGTTGGAGGACGCCTCCGTGGGCATCGCGCAGGCCTCGGTCGTGGAGGACGACGACAGCCTCGGCGAGCGCGTGAAGTTCATCCACGAGAAGTTCAGCCAGGCCGCGATCGTGGAGGAGCTGATCGAGGGGCGGGAGCTGTACGTGGGCTTGCTCGGCAACGCCACCCTCGAGGTCCTCCCCATCGTCGAGATGATGTTCGGGGACTCGGGGAACGGCGAGCACCGCATCGCGACCTACAAAGCGAAATGGGACGAGGAGTATCGCAAGCGCAAGCGCATCAAGAACGTCTTCGCGAAGGGACTGTCCGACGCGGTGACCGCCAGGATCACGGAGATCTGCACCACGGCGTTTCACGCCGTCTGGCTCCAGGACTACGGCCGCATCGACCTACGCTTGACGCACGATGACGAGGTGTACGTGCTGGAGGTGAATCCCAATCCCTTCATCGCCTACGAGCACGAGATGGCCAACGCGGCCGGAAAAGCGGGCATGAGCTATGACGAGTTCGTGCAGCGCATCGTGGATGAGGCGCTGAAGCGGGATCATGGCGCGGCGTAGGCGCGAGGTTCCGACCCCCGAGCTGCGGTGCCCAACCTGCCGCGCCGAGCTCGAGCGTTTCTGGGCGTACTGTCCCGATTGCGGGCGGCGGCTCGAGTGGCGAGACACGGCCCACGAGACGGGAGCGGAGTGCTACTACTGCCGCTGGGTCGTGTCGGACAGCTTCTCCTTCTGCCCCTGGTGCGGGCGGGACATCGCGGACCGCGATTCCAGCCCCAAGCCGCTCAAGGCGCCGAAGGGGTTTCGCTTCGACCGGCGCTGTCAGTGGGGCTGCGGGGGCGGCGTGATGCATCCGATGCCCCACTGTCCCTGGTGCGGCCGGCGGCAACGCTGGCGCTACGATCGGTTCCAGAACCTCTGCCCGCACTGCAACAAGGGCGTGGACGACTGGATGGACGTGTGTCCCTGGTGCAGCGAGGACGCCACGGGGCGTGACCTGATCCGCCAGGCGCTACGCCGCGTGCGCCAGCTGCTCATCGTGTCGCGGCTGCGGGATTGGCACTACCGCGTGCTGCTGCGTCCCGGCGTGTCGGGAGTCACGCATCGCACGCCTAAGGTCATCGAGATCGAGCAGCGCTACGTCACGGGGAAGCGATCGCGCGACGAGATCTCCTGGAACATGCTCACCGGCCTGCTCCTCCACGAGCTCGGCCACTCCTTCCTGTATCACCACTGGTCGCTGACGCGCACGGGACGGTTCCGCCGCGCCTTCGGCGAGGTGCGCCAGGCGTACCGCGTGGCCGACTCCAAGTGGGTGGACTTCGAGCGCCGCGGCGTGACCACGACGCTCCCCAACTACGTCACGGCATATGCCGCGACGCATCCGCAGGAGGACTTCGCCGAAACGTTCCGCTTCTACGT
>Ga0137377_10004351_pt1 | contig 11140 bp, 20 predicted proteins | sample SagtaG_22_FD_104815 | JGI IMG/M metagenome (GOLD analysis project Ga0137377, IMG submission 104815) | Vadose zone soil microbial communities from Sagehorn Ranch, Mendocino, California, USA - Sage2_L_40_16 metaG | ecosystem: Environmental > Terrestrial > Soil > Vadose zone | place: USA... | reverse complement strand
CTGGACCGCCGCCCGCAGCAGCGGCTGCGCCGGGTCGGCGCCCGCGCCGGGTGGTCAGCGCGGTCGCCGGGTTCCGCGGCGCCGTGTCGCTGGCCGCCGCGCTCGCGGTCCCGGCAGTCACCGCGTCCGGGGCGCCCTTCCCTGACCGCGACCTGATCATCTTCGTGACTGCCGGGGTCATCCTGGTGACGCTGGTGCTGCAGGGCCAGGCGTGGTGCGCTGGGCCCGGCTGCCCCCAGGACACCTCCGTCGGGCAGGAGCGTCACCTGGCCGAGACGCTCGCCACTGAGAAGGCGCTCGCCGCGATACCGCAGCTCGCCGCCGGCCTCGGCACCGACCCGAACATCGTGAGCAGGGTGCGCCGCGAGTACGAGAAGCACCTGCGCGTCCTGCGCGCCAGCGATGACGGCGCAGACGACGAGCCAGCGCTGCGATACGACCAGCAGTACACCGCGCCTGGCCGTCCTGGCTCATAAACGTGCCACTGTGGTCAGGCTGCGCGACGAGCGCCGCATCGACGACACCGTGCTGCGCCAGGTCCAGAGAAGGCTCGACATCGAGGAGGTACGGCTGTCCCGCCGCGAGATGGCTGACTGACCCATCACGTGCGCCGTGACCGCGGGGGTCCTGTCAGTACCTGGAATGACAGGTTCTCCCCCACCGGGGCCGCGCTGGATTGCAGGGTTTGCGTCGGTACGGCAGGCACCAGCCATTTGGCCTCGACGAGCCTTGTGGCGTGCCAAAACTCGTACAGATTATCTGACCTGGGCTTCTACCCTCGGCACTCGTGCTCTTCCGCCTCCTCTACCTGCTCATGGTCCGGCTGTTCGGCTGGCTGACGCTGCTCGCGCGCAGCGACATCTTCAAAGACGTGGAGATCTTGGTCTTGCGGCATCAAGTCGCGGTCCTGCGCCGTCAGATCGCCCGCCCGAAGCCGGACTGGGCTGACCGGGCCGTGATCGCCGCTTTGACAAGGCTGCTTCCCAGGCACCTGCGGCTGCACAGGATCGTGACGCCCGGTACCCTGCTCGCCTGGCACCGGCGCCTGATCAAGAACAAGTGGACCTATCCGAATACCACGGGGCGCCCGCCCGTCCCGGAGGAGATCCGTTAGCTGGTCCGGCGGCTGGCCAGGCAGCACCCGCACTGGGACACCGGCGCATCCAGGGCGAACTCCTCGGCCTGGGCTATCGCATCGGCGCGGGAACGATCCGGCGGATCCTGGCCACCGCCGGGCTCACGCCCGCGCCACGCCGGACATCACCGACCTGGCGGCAGTTCCTGGCCTCCCAGGCGGCCGGGATCCTGTCGTGCGACTTCCTGCACGTTGACACCGTGTTCTTCAAGCGCCTGTACGTCTTGTTCGCGATGGAGATCCATATCCGCCGCGTGCACATCCTGGGCATCACTGCCTACCCCACCTGCTTATCCACGGGGAACAGCACCTCCGGCAGATCCTGACTCAGTACACACAGCATCACAACGAACACCGGCCACACCAGTCGCGGGAACAAAGACCACCGCTGCACGAACCCGGCCAGCCCATCGACATGACCGCCCGGATCAAGCGCAGACAAGTCGCCCAAGGCCTGATCAGCGAGTACCGCAGAGCAGGCTAATGGCAGCAGGAAAATACCAGCTCAGGGCCCATGTGCCAGTTTTGGCACGGCGCAAGCTTGGCCTAATATGGCGATCATTATGCCCGAGTTGCCCGACGGTCTTATTCTGCCTTAATAAGCCGGGGCTAAGGGAGGGCTCCATGGGGGGAGTGGGATAAATGACGCATATCGGAGCAAATTCCGCGTACGAGGTGACGCTCGGGCCAGCGGCAATTCGGACCATCGAGGGCTTGCCGGATCCGGATGATCGCAGTGATCTTGGGTCCGCCTTGCGGACGGAGTTGGTCGCCGGGCCGAACGCCGACAAGGAGATCAGGTTCGACTCGAAAGGGCGGCCTCTCGCCGGCGAAGCAGTCGATTCAGCCGACGTGGTCTACATGGCGACTCCGCTCAGCTTCCAGGCCTATACGGCCGTCCACCGGCCGATGACCAAGGACGAGCTTGACCGCCTGCGGGAAGAACAGGGCCGGTCGACTTATGACTGCGGCCTTTACCTGGTCGATATCCTGCCGGCCAGAGCCGGCATTCACTCGCAGACCACGTGGTCTGGCTAGTGTTCCGGACAGGGTCGTGCTCGGGCGGCTGCCGCGGGAGAACGGCTCCGCGCCGGGAGTCCCCGCAGGTTAGCCACGCGGACGCTCATCGTGGCCAGACCGCGCGGATCCGGGCGGGATCGCCTGGTCGAGCGTGATCATCTCGTCCGGGGTCCCGAGCTGTTTCTCGGCTATATCGATGCTGTGCATCACGCGGTTAAGGCTCTGCTCGATCAGAAACTGCACCAGGCTCTGGGTAACGGGGATGATTATCCCAATCAGCTCCCGGTCGTGGGTAACCGCCAGCGTCTGCCCGTTCCGGCCAGCTTTTTCGATCATGTCCGCCGACAGATCCCCGATGCGCACGACGCGCTCCACCGGATGTTCGGCCAGGCCATTCTCTCTACCGACAGCATCCGGCGGGTTCAGTGCAGCCTGCAGCCGCGCAAGAGTTTCCTTGCTCCGCGGCGTCTGCACCACGGTCTGGTCGATCAAAGCCGCGGCGAGCGGTATCGCCGGTTCAGCAGGCGTATAGGGGCCAACGGGTCCCGCGCCGGGGCCGACGGCTCCGGCTTCGGCGATCACGTCGGGAAGCGCAGTTATCGGCGTGCCGCCGGCTAGCGCGTTCTCGCCCTCGGCGATGCTCTGCCGTACGTGCGACCAGTTGTAGCAGATGAGGTGCTCGACCCAGGCGGGCACCACGGGAATGATGACGCCGATCAGGACTCGGTGGTTGGTGATCGCCAGAGGCTTGCCTTCGCGCGCGCGGTCACGCAGGGTGACCCCGCGTAGGTCGCGGATGCTGACAGTTTCCATTGGCATTTCTCTCTTCGATGGGCGTAGCCGAGGCGAGCACATACGCTCGCCCCTGCCAAAAAGCGCCTGGTAAACGATCGCACCGCGGTCGGCGCATCACCGCCGCCGTCCCAAGCGTAGCCAGGTCCTTCTTGATCTTCTCTGCCAGGTGATCGGCTCGCGCCGATGGGCCTCGTCGATGAGGACGATCTTGAGGACCGCGTCCCTAGTCGGCATCTCGCACTTGGTGGATACCGCTGAACCTGGTCTTTTGGGCACCATTGTCTCCTAACTTTCTCCCAGTGGCGGATCACGGCTCGGCAGGTAGCCGACATAGTCGAGTTCACTCATGCGCGTCCCCCTCTGGACTCTTGTATGTGCCTTAACATCCTGGCCAGCCTTCTGTCTTCACATGTCTGCAATCGTCCTTCAGCTGTCTGCAATCGTTGACAACGCCTACTATACAGTCTGGTTTCGCGTGCCGGCAAACGTCGACAGCCAGGACCGGCACCACACCGATCCCGTTTGGAGCCAACTCGGCCGGAGTTCTGTAAGACCGACCGGGAGCGGCCACTATGAGCAGGTCAGGTTCCAGGTCCGGCAGTACAGCCTGGGTTCCGCGTAATTCGTCACGCCTAGAGCACTGATTGCTGGTCTGACGTGCGAGAATGGCAGCATGGCGAGCTGCGAGGCGTGTCTCTAGGCCGCGCGGCGATCGGCGGCGTCCCACTCGTTGTGCGCCAGCTGCAGGTACCGGACCTGGCCGTTCTTGGTCTTCCGGATCGACGTCTTCACGTACATCGCTCTAGACGCTACACCGGAATCTGCGCCCAGCGGCTTACTAGCAAGTAACCGTGTCTCTATGAATTTCCGGTCGTGTCACCAGGCGATCCGACCCTGACCTGCGAACTTGACAGCCCAGTACCTCCAGAACCCCGGAATTACGCGGAACCCAGGTACAGGATGAGGAAATACAACATTCCTGTCTGTAGTCACAACTTTCTGCTAGATTCTCACAATGGTCCACGAGGCCAGCGCAACAGTCGAGACACTAAGGGACGTCGACGATGCCGCCCAGAAGGAATCGCGAAGACCGCATTCAACAGGATGTTTCGGACGTTCGTTCGGACTCTGAGCTGCTCCGTTATGCCGCTGCTGGCCAGCTGGAGCTGTTGTACAGGAAGATGGGCATCACCCAGGGCAAGATCGCCCAGGCCGCTAGCCTAGGCAAGAGCCGCGCGACATGGGCCCCCGCGCTGGCGACCGGGCTGCGGAATGGCCTGAGCGCCAAACAGCTGAACGGGCTCGATGAAATCATCGGCGCGCTGGACCCGAGCGTGGATGGCACCGGGGGGTTGTGCTCGCTGGCCCTGCGGCTGTCCGGAGAACGGCGGCGCGAGATGAAGGGCAGCAGCTTGACCGCGCGGATCCCGCCGAGCTGGACTAGAACGACTGTCACCGAGCTCCCAGCCGACGAGGTAGGGGTGCTGATCCAGGCGTCGGCCCTGCTGTCTGAGTTCATCGCCGTGGACAAGCTGGAAATGCCCAGCGCCATCAACCGTGTTAGGGAACGCTACAGCAGAGAGATGGACCTGCTGGTCCGGCAGCTCATCGCGATCTCGGTAGCGCCACCGACGTCGAGGACGTACGACGCGCAGATCCTGCTCGGCATGCTCGCAAGCTTCGCCTTCGAGCTGATGCGAGACCGGCTGGAATCTCAGCTCAGGGACTCGCCGATGTCGTTCAGGGTGTGGCGGGCCATCACCAAGCTGGTCACGCTCAGCAAGGACGGCGAGCACACCGAGGGGCTGAGGGCATGGGTGTCCCGGCTGCTCGGCGACGCCGAGCAGCTTCGGAATCGTAGTCTGCATGCCGGCTACAGCTCCGACGTCGAGCTTGCCGTCATGGTGCCGGCCGATTGGTCGCCGATCGGCCACGACTGGGTCGGCGATGCACTGTGGGCCAGGGCGCGGAACAAGGACGCCACGATCCGCGAGCGCGGCACCGCCGCCATGGGACTGTGGCAGCGTGCGATCACCGAGGGCCGACCAGATCTGGCGGCCATCGAGAAGGACCTGCGCGCCCTGATCGCCGAGTTCAGGGACCCCAATACCCGACCGGACGCGCCCGCCGGTCTCCGCTGGGTCGCTGCCACCCTGGAACATGTCATCGACACCAAGGAATCCGTCTGCAACACCTGGCCCGAGGTCGGCGATCCATGGTTCCGGCACGTCCAGGAGGCAGCGGACCAGATCGACGACGTTCCCGCCCATCTGCTAACCGGGACCAAGAACCTGTTCCGGCACATGATCCTGCAAAACGCGGGCGTCTACCGCCGTCAGGCGATTGAAACGGTGGTCACCAGCGGCATGAACGAGCCGGTGTCACGAGCCCTGGCGCACCTGCTGAGGAACGAGGAAAACGAGGCCTGGCTTCGTATCCGGGCTCAGGCCGCTCTCGGCTTCATGCAGGTCCACGATTATCGGGCGGCGCAGATCCTCACTGAGGCCTGCCTGCGGGCGTACCGGAAGCTGAATCTGAGCGCAACCCCGGACGATCAGCCGCCGCCCAGATCACACGTCACGGAACTGCACGCCTCGCTGTTCGCGGTCGGCGACTGCTTCGGCGTCACCGGGGCCGAGCAGCGCGCGGCCGAGGCGCGGGAGAGATTGCGGCCGGTGCTGGCCGACCTGGCCGACATGGAAGGTACCCGCGCCAACCAGCTGCGGCGCCCCGCCCGGGCGGCCGCCTACATGCTGACTGTCACCGCCCAGCGCAGGGTCGGCGACAAGGAGGATCTCTCCCAAGAACTGCTCAAGAAGCTCAGCCGGCACAAAGACGAGGTGACCTCCGGACTCAGCAAATGGGCGCTGAGCTTCCGGTTCGCTCCCGACGGCACGATAAGGCCATTCCTGGCCTCGGCCGAGGCCAGTGAATAAGGAGGTCACCCCTTACTGACCCGGAACGACCTGACCGGGAACGACCTCGGATCCTCGCCCGGGTCGTCATGACGCCGCCATGACGCCCGGCCGGGCCGCGCGCCCGGCCAGCGTCATGGCCGTGCTGGCGTCGGCTAGGACCGCCGGAACCGTGCTGCCAAGCGACGGCAGACCGCTGTGACGGGACAACTCCGCCATTACGTACACCAGGGGATCGGCGGCCCCCGCTCGCGCGGCCGTTACCGACGCGCGGGCCGCAGCCACCAGCCGTGCATACTCCGCCTTGAGCAGCGCCAGCGCCAGTTCGGTCTGCGCCGCTCCGGCCGCCTCGGCTGCGTTGGCGGCCTTGGCGGCGTTGGTCGCGATGGCCGATGAGTGCTGGGCCGGCCCGGCCGACTTCTCGGAGGTCAACATGACTCCCCCTTCGCTTCGGCAAGCACCGGCACCGGCTCTTGCCACGTGTCGTCACGGCGGCGGTGCCTGCCCGGAGTGCCCGGGCGGTGGTCCGCGGGGCGGCCGCGATGCTTGCCCGCTGTGCCCAGGTGGCGCGCTCGCCCGCCGCCTGGGCTGGCCGGGACGGCCGAGGCGCCAGGCAGCGTGCGAGATCTGGACGTTGGGTTCGCGTTCATCGTGTCGCTGCTTCGGCTTCCTGGAGGACTTCCTGGATCACACCAGGGATGCGAGCGTAGACACCGTTGGCCGCCCTGGTCCCACGGGCGATCCGGTCCGATGTGGGCACTGTCATGCTGCGGGCGGTTTCCTCGCGGTGAATCCCAAGCGCCACCATCGCGAGGAAACCGAGCACGATCCCCGCGATGAGCAGAGCCGCCGCGGACAGCGCATATACCTCGATCATGACGACCTCCGCTGGCCGGCTGCCGCCTGGTCCTGGCAACTGGCGGCCTGCCGTGCTCCGCCCTGGCCTGCCGGCCGCCCGGCCGGGCTGCCCCGGCAGGGCGAAGCTGCGGGTCGCACTCGCAGCGGGATGACCGCGGTGGCGGGCTGCCTGATGTAGTTCCTGCTCATCCTGTTCTCACTTCCTGGCCTGCTAGGCCTGCTAGTGGCAGGGGATCCTGCCGGTGATCGATGGGACCCCCACGGATGCGGGGGGTAACTGCCGCGGGCCACCTGACGCCCGGTAGAGGCCGCCGGCCCCACCTGATCAGGCGGGGCCGGCCGCGTCGTGCTTGTCCTGCCGGGGCGTCAAGGAACCGGACAAGCCTGGTCTCCCCCGTCCCTTTGTCCCGGACGATCAGGTCACGTCCGGCGCGCAGCTGCGCGTCGAGGAAGGCGTACGAAGTGATCGCGCGGTTCGCGAGATCAGTCGCGGACAACCTCGTGCGCCTCTGAAGCCGCCGGAGATCGCCCGCCACCGTGGGAATCAGGACGACCGATAGGTGCTCGCCTAGTGCCTGAGGCCCTGCGTTATGCCTGGCCAGACTGGCGGCCATATTGCTCACCTCCTCATGGATAGCCCCGGTTGAAGCTCTGACTGCAGGTCGCATACTTCTCGGTTAACAGCCGTTCTCTGCTGATTCAGCAGGAATCAACTGGCGATCCTCCTTTCCAGTACCATCACCATACAGCGTCCTGCCCAGCGCAACAACATTAAAACAGCAGATTTTTTATGTTTTTCTTGCGGCACATTACTGCGAGATCTAGGATGGAGGCGCGGCAGGAGCAAAACCTGCAGCTCAAGGGCCTCAAGGAGGAACCTCGCCGATGAACGACCTTCACGAGATCACCGGCCGTCCGAGGACACAGGCCAGCCCACAGCTCGGCCTGACTGAGGCATGGCCACTCGGCTTCTACGACCTAGATGCGAGAAACGGGCCCCCGTTCACACACAGACCCAAGGAGGCACCTTCTGATGACACAAGGAAGTCAGGGGCAGCGCGAGCCGGACCTGGCCGAGCAGCCGACCCTGTCTGCTCAGCTCAGGATCGAAGCCCGGCTGCTGGGAAGCGCGGAAGGAACCGTCCCTTCCGGTGAGGCGCACCACCTCGTAACTACATTCGGGATGGTCGGGAGCGCTGTCACCGGCACGGTCGGCGCGGTCCTTACCCTGCGCATCGACCAGCACCTAGCCGACATTGCGCTAGCGGAGCTGGTACTGGCACTCGTGATCGCGATGCTCATCGCCGCCAACGGCCGTCGCGCCGACCAGACTCACGAGTGAGCAAGACACAACCGGACCAGCTGGACGGCCGGGCCGGATCCGGCCTGGCCGGGATTCAGTACCGGGCGCTGCTGCCGCCGCATGTCACAGGAACCGGACGAGCTGGGTCTCTCGGGTCTTCCGGTTCCGGATGATCAGATCCTGGCCTGCGCGCAGCTGCGAGTCGATGAACTCATACAGCGTGATCGCGCGGTTTACCAGGTCAGTCTTGGAGAGGCTAGTCCTATCCTGAAGATTCTGGAGGTCGTCCGCAGACTGCGGGATCAGGGCCACGGTGATCCGGTCGGGCTGGAGGCGGGCAGCCTCATCCCTGACGGGACTACCGTCAGCATCCTGCTTAACACGATTCCCGCTCGGATTTGCTGGCATTGTGAACGATCCTCCATTCGATGGCGGGCTCGTCGTCCGCCTTGCCACCTCAAGTTGTGTGGTACGGTCGCTGGCTTGTGAACCTGGTGCACTTCGTTGCAGTTATATGCTGTAAGATTGTACTAAGATCTGCTGCCAGATTAACATTGCAAGACTGCTGCACACAAGCATTAAATACGGTTGTTATCTGTTCCCTGTAAGAGTCCAGGCGCCTGCCCCGGTGCTCCCGCCAGGTCATCGCGGGAAGACCCACTCACTCTAGGTGGTACGGCCCGTTAGCTGGCTCGGTTCAAACTGAGCCGCCGCGGGTTGAACACCGCAGCATGGCCTGAGAGCATCACGGCATCCTCAGGCGAGTACCTCAGTCGGGATCAGATGGTGCGGCCCGGTCGACCCGGCCGGCCGCGGCACATGTCTACGTGCCCTTCTAGTTCCGGCGGCTGCGGAAGACCACCGGCGGGATCACGATCTCCAGCACGACCAAGATGGTCGTCCCGGCAGGCGGCAGATGGGCTGAACTGGCGCCGAAGAGCGTGCAGATCACCCCGGTGGATCACACCGCCGCCAGCGTTATCCGCTCAAGCATCCGGAGCTTCTGGCCTGCTCCATCCTCGGGATCCTCCGGCTCAAGCACGATGAAGATCGCGGACTTCGGGCCAGGTCGCTCACCGTCCCACTCGGGAGGGAAGGAGGTCCTGGCAGGCATGTCCGGGGGGCACGTCCAAACAGATCAACCTCCTTCTGCCAAGGTTCCAGATCTGGCTCTGGCCACCTAATCACAAGATAGATGCCTCCAATACATATTTCAACTGTAAGATTACTGATTTTTTCATATCAACTTGCTGTAGCAGCACGCGGCGTCCTGCTGCGGCGAACGCGGTGGCCCGAGGCGCTACGGCCAAGCGCGCAGCGCCGGAACTGGCGCGTGGCAGGGGACGTTGAGACGGTGTCGCTGAACGGGAGGCAGCCGTGGAATGGAATCAGTTCCAGCGATTAGTGACCACGGTGTTAGGAACCATTTTCCGGCCGGGGCGGTGCGGCGGGCGGTGCTGCTGCGGCACGGCGAGGACTCGGCGATCGAGCCGGGGCAGCTCCTGGCGCGGGTGTTCATCCGGAGCCTGGCGAGGCGGATGACTACGAGGCGGCGCTTGCGGAGTGGGAGCAGGCGCACGGGCCCGCGCGACCGTGATCGGTGAGACGACCGGCGGCGGCGCGCACCCGACCCGTGGGTTTCCGATCAGCCGCGCGGTGCACATCGGGATACCGTTCGCGCGCTCGGTCAACCCGGTCACTGGCACGAACTGGCAGGGCACCGGCGTGGTGCCGGACGTCACCGTGCCGGAGGCGCAGGCCTATGACGTCGCGAACGCGCGGGCGCTGCGGCACGTGCTAAGCCTGGACGAGGTGCCGCCGCCGATCGAGCAAGAGGCGCGCGACGCGCTGGCCGCGCTGCAGGGTGCGGTTCAGGCTTTACAGCCCGACCTGCTCGCCGTCGGGATGTACGGGACAGCATGAAACCACGGGCAGGTGCGGCAGCCGGGGTTGACCCGGGCCTGGAAGACCGGGCCGACCATACCGGTTGCCACCGTGTCTATTAGGTCTTGGGCCCAGCCTGGGTCGGGATCGGAGGCCAGGGGGCGCTGCCGCTGCACCTTGGCCCGCGCTGTCACCCCGGCGGCCTTGCCGACCTGGACCAGCTCAGCGCCGCCCGGCTCGGTGAGGCCGAGGTGCCCGAACGCGCCGAGCGGCACCGCGAGCTGGTAGACGCCGAGCTGCGGATGGCGGTCCAGCTCGTCGGCGCGCGGCGCGGTGCCGCCGGTCTTCAGGTCGATGACCACGGCCCGGCCCTGCTCGTCGGTTTCCAGCCGGTCCACCCGGGCCGGTGATCTCCACCTGGCCGACCCTGACCTTGAGCTGCTGCTCGACCGCGACCAGCTTGCGCGGGTTGGTGGCGTGCCAGTCGAGGAACCTGCGGACCATGCGCTCGGCCAGCGTGCGCTGCTTGGCGCTGTACCAGGCGCTGCCGAAGTCCAGGTGGTGCCAGATCTCGTCGATCCGGTCCGCCACGGCCTATTCGGTCGTCCCGTCGGTGGCGAGCACGGCGGCGGCGTGGATGACCGTGCCGAGGTGGCGCAGCACGTCCGACCGGCCCGCGCCGACCGCCGCCTCCAACAGCCAGCGCAGCCCGCACCTAGTGAACGACTCGACCTGGGACGGGGACAGCCGGACGGCCTCACCCGCGGCCACGATCGGGGCGGCGTCGGACAGCTCGGTCAGCGCGTACCACTCTCGCGGGTGCGCGGCGCGGACCCCGGCAGCGGCCAGCTGGGCCGCGGCGGCCCGGCGGACGGTGGGCGGCCTGGCGGTGTCGGCGGCCCGGCGCAGGTCGACGACCAGCGCGGACAGGGACAGCCAGCGGTGACTGGTGCCGGCGACCCGGCTGACGGGGAAGTCGTCGCCGACTAGTTCAGCGCGGTAAGGATGCGGACGCAGTCGTCCCTGACCGCGCGCTCGCCCTTGGTGTCGCCGACGATCTCCTGCCCGCCAAGCCGTCCGCGAACAGGCCAGGCGCGCCCGGCGGTATCGTGTCGGCGAAGTGCGCGGCCCAGTCGAACAGGGCAAGCACCGTGTCCAGGTCCCGATACCGCCGGGCGCTCCGGCCGGGCCGCCCCCGCGCTCACCCGCGGCCACTGCTCGGCGAGCCCG
>Ga0137377_10004349_pt1 | contig 11140 bp, 8 predicted proteins | sample SagtaG_22_FD_104815 | JGI IMG/M metagenome (GOLD analysis project Ga0137377, IMG submission 104815) | Vadose zone soil microbial communities from Sagehorn Ranch, Mendocino, California, USA - Sage2_L_40_16 metaG | ecosystem: Environmental > Terrestrial > Soil > Vadose zone | place: USA... | reverse complement strand
TCTGACATATTACATCTCTATTACGAACAGGAGCAGAAGAGGGTTGTGATCGCCTGATTTATTTCTTCTCTTCATCCACTGCTGCATCTGGTACAGGTACGATAAAACGGCATTGTCAAATTGCTGAAGGTTTTCGATGCTGAATGTCGATAGGCAAATAATTATGTAACATTGACATTTTCTGTACAATAATAAGAAGGAAGCATCATCATTATTGCAAACTTTGATTGTTCGCAACGTTATTATTGATGAGTGTAAAAAGGTTGGTGGTAGTTGGGAATATCTCTAATATTTGTTCCTCAATATATGAGAACTTTGTATGAAAAATATAACACATACTATGAAATCATCACTTAATCTCAACTGCATCTCAACCTAACGTTGAAGTAAAAAAACTATAATCAATTTAAGATGTGAAGTCCGATCACTCTTCATTGATTTCCATTCCTGGTAGACATAACTTATACCTGTTCACGAACTTATAAATTCCTATTTTGGAGACAAAAAGTAACTAGCGTACAGCGACCAACGTATTATGTTAGAGTAGTGAGGCACACGATGATAGATTACGAATTAGCTCATGGAGATAAGAGCGTATTTCATCTTCCTGGTTACGACCCTTCCACAAAAATACAAGAGATACTAAGGATGGGTAACATCATTTCTGAGAAGGAAACTCCTCAAGACCTTCTTACAAGAGTAATTAATACGCTGTTTCTTGTAGAAAACCAATTTGGAACGTATCTAAAAGACACCAAAAAGATGGCGGAAGAATTTGCAGAATATATGGTTGAAGGGTATGTGATGCTGGGAACTCCCACCTTAACTAATGCTGGACGCTATAATACAGCCTTATCTTCCTGTGTAATTATTCCCGGCGATTTCCATGAACGTACGCAGGAAACAGAGGAGCGTATTTGCTCTTATTACAGGCAGAATATGGGCTCTGGCTTTGAACTTCAGAGCTATAATGATCCTGTGGCAATGTTGACCTGGATTAATGAGCTTTCAGCTAGAGAGACATTAACAGGGAACTATAATAGATACATTGGTAACATTGGCATACTTCCTATTAGCCATCCTTATATCAAAGAGTTTATAGAAATAAAGCGCCATAAAGACATGAAACACTTTAATATATCTATTGATGTAACGGAAGAATTTATGAGAAAAGCAGAAGAGCATATGCCTTTTATGCTTGCAAATGGGACGACAGTAGAAGCCTCTGTTTTACTAGACTTAATGGCGGAAAATGCGTGGCACAATGGCGAGCCCGGTTTAATTTTTCTGGAACGGATGAACAAAGATAATCCTGTTGCAAGCATCAGTAGATATATTGGTACACCTCCTTGTGCTGAAATGGGTTTAGCAGAAGGGGAGACCTGCCACTTTGGGTATATTAATGTAAGTAACTTTGTAAGAGATAGAGGTAATAGAGTAAATATCGACTTCGACAAACTCAAGAGGGTTACTGAGCTATTGACTCGGGTACTAGATAATGCAATTGAGTATAGCATACCTCGTTATCCAACGTCAGTGAGCATGGATATCTCAAGAATGAACAGAAGAATAGGAATAGGCGTCTGTGGTCTGGCAGATACGTTCATTGCACACGAACTTCCTTATGATTCCCAAGAGGCAAGAAATTTGGCAAAAGAGGTATTATCTTTCATAAATTATGTTTCGAAATGTACCTCCGTAGTACTAGCAGAGCAACGCGGTTCATGTTTAGCAATGAATTTTCCCACAGCTAATATGTATATGAGCGGACACTTCATTGAAGACAAGTATGCTAGGCATGCTACCAGATTAGTTTCTTCACATGATTGGGAATTACTAGCAAACACTATCCGTAAGACAGGCAAACTTCGTAATATTTCGACGACAACTCTTCCGCCAACAGGAAGAGCTTCAATCTTGCTTGATGTAGCTCCTTCTATAGAACCGATGTTTAGTATTTTCGCTAACGATGGATATATATATAAAAGTATAAAAAAGTTTCTTAATAAGAAGTTGCATGAAAACTGGCCCCTGTTAGAAAAGGTTTACCAAGAAGCTACCATGTCCGGTAGCTTCCAAGATATTGGAATTTTGCCAGCCTCTATACGAGCATGTCTCAAAACAGCAAAAGAGCTTGAACCGTTAGCACATATCCAAATGGTTGCAGATACAGCCGGTTTGCAAGGAGTTATTGATGAGTCAGCCTCAAAAACAGTCAATCTTCCTCATGAAGCAACAGTAAAAGATGTTAGAAATATCTTGCTTACAGCTTTTCATTTGGGGTTAAAAAACATTGCCCTCTATAGAGACCAAACAAGGAAGGATCAACCCATGCATTTGTAAGATCTGGCGTTGATTCCGATAATGTATGATGTGGCATTGCTCATGGACACGAGATCTGGTTATGGCTAAGGCTGGTTGTCAATGGCTCCTAACTCCTTGAGCATGGCCTTTTGGCTGTCTGGCAATCCTTCCACACCTGTGATATTCATATGTTCATATGGCCTATCACTTCTCAAAGTTTGAAGACATTCCCCTGTCTGTACATTCCAAAGTGAGATATTGCCATCATGACTTCCACTCGCTAGTATGCTTCCATGAGGATGAAAGGCTACTGAATACATGCTTCCATGCCCTCTCAAGACTCTTATACAATCTCCTGTGTGAGCATTCCATAAGAGAACTGTTTCGTCTTCACTTCCGCTGGCAATGACGTTTCCATCAGGACTAAAAGCTACTGACCAGACCCAATTGATGTGCTCTTTGAGTACCCTAAGAGGTCTTCCACTGTCACTCTCCCATACCACTATCGTCTTATCGTCGCTGCTACTCACTATTCTATTCCCGTCAGGGCTAAAGGTAACAGATCGCACTCGATTGGTGTGTCCTTGTAACGTTCTGAGACACTTTGCACTGCTGATCTGCCATACCTTTACTGTCTGATCATCACCCCCACTTGCGAGCATGCTTCCATTAGGGTGAAAGGCCACTGAGTAAACTCTACTGCTATGTCCTTGTAGAGTTGCAAGGCACTTACCGCTACTAATCTCCCATACTTTGACTGTTTGATCTCCACTACTGCTCGCTAAAGTTTTCCCATCTGGGCTAAAGGCCACCGAATAGACTCGATTAGCGTGTCCATTGAGTGTCTGCAAGCTCTCCCCATTACTGACATTCCACACACGTACTGTTCTGTCTTCACTCCCGCTAGCAAGAAGCATTCCGTCAGGGCTGAAGGCTACTGACCAGACCCAATGACTATGTCCTCCTAACGTCCTGTGTGTTTCTTTGCGAATGTCCCACAGGCGAACCATTCTATCTTCACTGCCACTGGCAAGCAGGTCTCCATCAGGGTGAAAGGCCACCGAGTAGATTCTACTTCCATGTCCTTGTAACGTTCTGATACAAGCTCCCTTGTTCGTATCCCACAAGCGTACTGTTTGACCATCACTGCCACTCGCAATGATGCTATGCTTCTGATTAGGACTGAAGGCCAGCGAGTAGACTCTACTATCATACAAGATTTTGCGGCACTCACCCGTGTGAGCATTCCATAAGCGGATAGTCTGATCGTCGCTACCACTGGCGAGCGTACTTCCGTCAGGACTAAAGGCCACTGACCAGACCCGATTACTGTGACCTTCTAAGGTTCTGATATGTGTTCCAGTGTCAGCATCCCACATACGTATAGTCTGGTCTGCACTGCCACTCGCGATCATGTTGCTATTGGGACTGAAAGCTACCGATCTTACCCAATTGGTATGGCCAGATAATGTATGCAGACATGCACCGTTATCGATACTCCACAAGCGAATAGTCTGGTCTGCACTGCCACTCGCTATAACGTCTCCACGAGGGCTAAAAGCTACCGAGTAGACTCTGCCAGAATGTTCCTGTAAGACTTTCAGACATTCACCAGTATGAACATCCCATAAGCGGATAGTTTGATCATCACTGCCACTCGCAAGAATACTACCATCAGGACTAAAGGCCACTGAGTAAACTCTACTATTGTGATCACGTAAGACATTGAGACAATGAGCAGTATGAACATCCCATAACCTGACAGTCTGATCTTCGCTTCCACTTGCGATAATATCTTCACAAGGGCTAAAAGCTACAGCCCTTACCCATTCGGTATGCCCTCGTAAGGAAAGTAAGGGGGTAGCGTTAGCTGTCGTCCACACTCTTACTTCACCATTAGCCGTTCCTGCTGCTAGCCATTCTCCGTTTGAGCTTAACGCCACTGAAAAGATACTGCCAAAAGTGTCGGTAAATACCGATTTTGCCAGATTGGCACGGGCAAAATTCACATTGTGAAGCGACACGCCTTGGAGGTACGCTTGCCACACAGTGATATCAGAAAAGTCATATTCCTGGAGATCCGCATTCAGTCGAACTAACAGATTGAGAATATTACCAGCCGCATAGCCAGAGATGCGCGGACGAGCCGCTCGCAACAACGAGAGTATCTTTTTTAACTTCTGCTCAGTTCCCCTTTTCTCTAGGGTAGCATGCAGCCGTTCCTCAACTGGCTGAAGAATCAGGCGAATCTCTGTATCCCTCACATCGTCTTGCGCCTGTGCTTTCATCATAGCATGGCTTATCAGTAGCTTGATATCATCAGCACTCTCGATATTCTCTTGAGAAAGTTGTGCAATCACTTGCTCAACAAACCTATCGATGGCGTATTCCATGATGACAGGCTGCAAGTAAAAGTGAGCAGTGCCACTCGTTTCAACCATAGAGCGGCGGTGTAGAGACTTGAGTGCCTCCAGTAATTCCGCCATCGAGACCAAGGGTACAATATCATCGCGCAAGTCATTCAATGACACGGGTTCACGCTCAATAGCCAGCCAGTAGATGATGTTCTGCTCCAGATCGGAGAGACGATTAAATTGTTGATCTAACAGATTAGAAAGATCACCAACAACAGCCTCGTTCTGTGCGAGAAAAGCTTCGATTTCACGATCAAATAGGTCTCGAATAGGTTCAGAAGCTAATTTCAACGCCAGAGGATTGCCTGAATAAAGGTCGATAAATTTTTTCCATACATCGTCTGAGCCACGCAGATCATCCTTTTCGAGAAGTTTACGTCCTTCCTCTTCTCCCATTCCAGTGACCTGCATTGAGCGCACAGGCAAAATCTTGCCTTCCAGGGGAGGTATCTCTCGTGGTTTCTCTCGGCTGGTTAATAGCAGACAACTTTGATGCTTGATCTCCCCAATATTTCTTAGAAGCGTACCGTATCCCTTATATCCGTCCTTGTACCCGCTCATAGAACTGCGGCTGAGCATGACAGTCTCAAAGTTGTCCAGGACCAGGAGGCAGCGATGCTTCCGTAAGTAATCAATGAGGAGAGAAATCAGGTTATCTGTGTCATCTGGCAGTTTATTCAGTTGTTGGTTAGCTAAAAATTGAATGCAATTCTTCAGAAGGTTTTCGAGTTGAGGAGCATTTTGCAGAGAACGCCAAAAGACGTATTCAAAAAGCCTTTGACTGCAGAGGAACTTGTAAACTTCCGTGAAGAGGCCAGCATCACCGCGAATATGATGCATCCTCATATCGTAACAGTATTCGCATTCAACGAAATAACAGTGTCTGAAGCTACAATACCTTACCTCGTTATGGCCTTTGCCCCACAGGGTTCACTGAAACAACGTCATCCACTTGGGGAGAGGCTTTCTCTAAATACGATCATGGAGTATCTAGAGCAAATTGTTGATGCGCTTGCATTTATCCATGAACATAGACTTGTCCATCTAGACCTTAAGCCTGCAAATTTGTTGATAGGAGCAAACAACGAAATCTTACTCGGCGACTTTGGTATTGCGAAATTCATTCAAAATACGTATCCACAAAGGATGCAGTTAAGCGAAAATGATTTGGTCGGTACGGTAATATATATGGCTCCAGAGCGGTTTAAAGGACCAGTGGGTCCCGGTCCAGCAGCAGATCAATATGCTTTAGGGATTATTCTCTTTGAATGGCTGACAGGCGAATCTCCTTTTTATGGTACTGATACTCAAATCGTATTGCAGCATATACATGCATCAGTCCCCTCCTTGCGTACCATCTGTCCAGATATCCCGCTTTCGGTCGAGCAGGTAGTATTGAAAGCGCTCAGTAAAGATCCATATGCTCGCTTTAAAAATGTGTGGGAACTGTTTTTAGCGTTGGATGAAGCGAGAAACGCCTCTTCTTCGCGTCCCTGGTTCAATGTTGTACGAGTGTATCGCTGGCTCAACCTTTTTTAAGTGAGAAGAAGCTATATTTAATAACCAAACGCTGCCAATTCGTCATGGGATTGATCATGAAGGATTTAAAGGCATCTTGGAATTGGTCTCTTCTACCAAATCATATCGTTTTTGATAAGATCCCCTAATTAAAAGTGCAAGTCCGTTCTATTGAGTGCAAAATACTTGACTGATTTTAGGAGGATACAATGAATTTCGGTGGTAGAGAACGCACCACTATCCTGAAGCACTGGCGACATCTCCTCATTTGCGGCATCATAGTCGTTTTCATTCCCATCCTTTTGCTGCAAGTGCTACCCAAAGTGCGGGCGACCAGTAGTGGTACATGGCAGCAGTATACGTACAATGGCCCTGCTGGTAGTCGCCCCTACTTTGTCTATACTCCGGCCAACTACCAGGTTGGCAGGGCAGCACCCATGATTGTCATGCTACACGGGTGCGCACAAACACCAGCAGACTTTGCCACTAGCACACAAATGGATCAGTTGGCAGATCAAAAACAGTTCATTGTCGTGTATCCACAAGAGACGCGCACGTATAATCAGGAGGCATGTTGGAACTGGTTTGATTCTGCTGATCAATCACGAGGAAGTGGAGAACCTGCCATTATTGCAGGAATGGTGCAGGCCGTTGAACAAACTACCTCTCAGTGGACGATCGATACCCACCATGTATATGTGGCAGGTTTCTCTGCTGGGGCTGCGATGTCTGTGATCCTGGGAGCCACGTATCCCGATATCTTTGCAGCTATCAGTGTTCAGTCAGGGTTGGAGTATAAAGCGGCAACGACGTCCAATGATGGCTTTACCGCCTTACGCCAAGGAGGTCCCGATCCAACGCAGCAAGGGCAAATTGCATATAACGCTATGGGGAGTGCAGCCCGTGTCGTGCCAACCATTAGCTTTCATGGAAAAAGCGACTATCTCGTGTATCCCGTCAACGGAGACCAGGTCGTGCAACAATGGATGCAGACGGATCATCTTGCTTCGAAGAACACCTACAATGCGAGCTTTACTAGTCCGACGAGCACCACAAATGGACAGGTACCAGGTGGTCGCTCCTATACTGTGTACACATGGAACGACAGCAAGGGAAACGAGGTACAGGAATATTGGGTAGTCAACGGTATGGGACATGCCTGGTCAGGAGGAAGTGACAGCGGTTCTTTTACTGATTCTCAGGGACCAAGTGCAACTCAGGCAATCTATCACTTTTTTATGAGCCATCCGGCTGGACCGATTGTGTCGGCTGGGTCATCCGATTTTCCACTTCCTCCCGGAAAACGTTGCTCAAACATGTGAGAAGTTGCCAATAAGAATATTTTTGCGACAGCTCGGCAGTCGCCCGTCAAAGAAGCTGTCACTCGTTTGACGATCGGGCCAGTCCATGCGCGATGAAGTCCATAACCGAGGCGAAGATCTCGTCAGGCAGATCAGCTGTACTCTCCGGGACCTCGCCTCCCTCCTGAGGCCAGACGATCCAGCGCAAGGCCACAAAGTGACCAATTCCCATGAGAGCATATGTCACTGCCTCAGGATTCATTGGCCTGATCGTGCCCGCTTCCATGGCAGCACGCAAAGCACGCTCATAGCCCTGACTGATGCCGTGATAGTAGCTGTAGGCAGCTTCGGGAGCAATCCGTTCCGCTTCCTGGACAATCCGATAGAGCCGACGATGGGCTGCGACAAACTCGAAGAAGGCGACAAAGCCCTGTCGCTCTGCCTCTAGCCGGTCTGGAACACCTGCTATTGCCGCTCGCGTTGCCGCACGCAAACGTTTGCCCATATCTTCGACTACTTCCGCGAAGATCTCATGTTTACTATGGAAGTAGATATAAAAGGTCCCTTGCGCTATACCAGCACGTCGCGTAATCTCTGAAATGCTCGCTTCATAGTAGCCGAAATCGCCAAAGACCGCCTCGGCAGCATCCAGAATGCGTCTGCGAGTGGCTTCGCCTCTGGCAGTGGCTGGGGCAAGCTGGGTCCCGTTACTGCTGGATGATGCGGGTTTCTTTACGCTCGCCTCGTTCTGTACCTCTGGCTCTGCCTGATCATGTGTCATCATGCTCTCCTTTGTTCCATCGAACGGCTTGACTTTCTCTTCCAACCTCAGTATCCCCCGTGATAGATGAGTCATATGTCATATTTCGTCTATTCTGCGTTTTATTATAGCATAAGGGAGTGTTGAGTGAGCGGAGAGCAACCAGAGGATCTCCTGTCTGACTTGATAAGTGGTACCGCAGGGGTGGTCAACCACCAACGATTGGACTGCTGGCCCTGGCGAGGTATTTGCATCTCCTGAAAGAAAAGAGATATTGCTGTGTCGAGAAAGCGTAGAGGAGACAATCGATGACATTCACTCACGTTGGAGAATGGCTTGCTCGCCGTGAGCAACTGACTCCTGAGAAGGTTGGTTTAGTTGATGTTGAGACCCAGACCCGTTTGACGTACCGCATGCTGAATCTGCGTGCGCGTGCGCTCGCCATACTTTTGCAGTCGGAGTACGGTATACAGAAGGGCGACCGCGTTGCTGTTCTTGCTGTCAACGCCCCAGAATACCTGGATGCCTTTTTCGCCTGCACCCTGATAGGGGCGATCCTGGTACCGCTCAACTGGCGTTTAACCATCCATGAGTTGACGACGATCCTGACTGATTGTGAGCCAAATTTGCTGATCCACGATACAGGATATGAGCAGAAAGCCATCGAAGCCACAACCGTAATGAACTCCGGTCAAACTGCGTCAATGAAGCTTCTTCCCATGTCGGCATTTCCAGGGGCAGTTACAGAACTGGCAATGCGTGCCGTACCTTTCCAGACTCCCGATGGCGAAGAACCCGCCTTGATCCTCTATACCTCTGGTACTACAGGCATTCCCAAAGGAGCCGTCCTTTCGCATCGCATGATCACCTGGAATGCCATCAACACACAGGTCAGTTGGGGTCTCTGGGATACCGATATTACACCAACCTTTGCCCCGTTCTTTCATGCAGGTGGCTTGAATGTGCTTACCACTCCCCTCTATCACTGTGGTGGAACGGTCGTGCTCTTGCGTTCTTCAGACCCAGCAATGGTCTTGCGCGCTATTGAACAAGAGCGCTGTACTATCGTCTTTGCAGTGCCGACCGTCTTCCAGATGCTCATGGAGCATCCCAAATTCGTTTCATGCGACCTCTCATCCGTGCGTTTTTGTGTCACAGGCGGTTCTTCCTGTCCTCTGTCCATCATTTATCGCTACGCGGCTTGTGGTCTGCAGTTTCGTCAAGGCTACGGCATGACAGAGGTGGGAGTGAATTGTTTCAGTCTCGCTCCTGAGGACGCTGTACGCAAAGCTGGCTCGGTGGGACGCCCCGTCTTTCACTCGCGTGCCCGTATTGTTGATGAGCATGATCGTGATGTGGTCCCAGGTGAAGTGGGCGAGCTTGTGCTGGATGGGCCGCATGTATGTTCAGGCTACTGGCATCGTCCAGAGGCGACAGAGGAAGTGCAACGCGGCGGGTGGTGGCATACGGGAGATCTTGTGCGTTGTGATGAGGAAGGTTATTACTATATTGTCGGTCGCAAGAAGGATATGTTTATTTCTGGTGGAGAGAATGTCTATCCCGCCGAGATCGAGGGCGTGCTGGCAACCCATCCTGCTATTGCTGAAGTAGCGGTAATATCCCGACCAGACCCTAAATGGGGAGAGGTTGGGCTAGCGGTCGTTGTGCCGCGCACTGCCAGTCTCACTACTGAAGAGGTGATCGCGTTCTGCTCTGACAAACTCGCCCGTTATAAGATTCCTCGTGCGGTCGTTTTCACGGACGTCCTGCCCCGCAATGCGATGGGCAAGGTAGTGAAATCTGATCTGCATGCGCAATTTGTAGAGTAACATGCCAATGAGCAATTAGAGTTTGGCTTTGTTTTTGGTCCAGATCACCTCCTTGGGCGTCTGACCCGTCTCGGCCTCTACCTCTTCCAGGATGATCTGCATGCCTGTCCTATACTTGGTGAAGGCACGTTCAAGGTCGGATAGTGTCGCACGCTCTTTCGTCATGGAGCCCTTCTCTTCTAGCCACCCAGGTACAGTTCCTGGACGGCAGAACTCTCTACCAGGTCTTGTGCCGTGCCATGCAGCGCAATGGTGCCTCCTTGCAGGACGTATGCCATGTTGGCAACACTTAGCGCCTTGCGAGCGTTTTGCTCAACCAGGACAATCGTCAATCCTTCATGGCGATTCAACCGGATGATCACATCGAAAACGGTGTCCACGATGACAGGAGCCAGCCCATGGGACAGCTCGTCTAATAAAAGCAGCCGGGGGTGTGACATCAGTGCTCGTCCAATGGAGAGCATCTGCCCCTCGCCACCGCTCAGGCTTGCTGCATGTGCATGCAGTCGTGTCTTCAGGCGGGGAAAGTAGTCCAATACACGCGAGATATCGGCCTCTGTCTCTGCATGAGCGCGGCGCGTGAATGCTCCCATCAGGAGATTTTCACGCACCGTCAGAGAGCCAAAGAGGTCACGGCCCTCCGGCACGAGAGCAATGCCGCACCGGACTCGCCGTTCCACGGACAGACGCTCAATCCGCTGTCCTGCTAGCTCGATAATGCCGCTCTTTGCGCGAATGAGCCCCGTCAACGCTCTCATCAGTGTGGTTTTCCCCACACCGTTGGCTCCCAGGATGGCGACGATTGACTGTGTAGGAACTGCGAATGATACATTGTGCAGGACCTCTAATGATCCATAGCCTGCACAGAGTTGCTCAACTTTTAGCATGGAGATCCTTCCCTTCACTTGTGGCATCGCAGCCCAAATATGCCTCAAGCACAGCCTGGTCTGTCAGGACGGTTTTTGCAGTTCCTTCAGCCAATTTACTGCCATAATTCAGGACACACACATGATC
>Ga0137377_10004341_pt1 | contig 11148 bp, 14 predicted proteins | sample SagtaG_22_FD_104815 | JGI IMG/M metagenome (GOLD analysis project Ga0137377, IMG submission 104815) | Vadose zone soil microbial communities from Sagehorn Ranch, Mendocino, California, USA - Sage2_L_40_16 metaG | ecosystem: Environmental > Terrestrial > Soil > Vadose zone | place: USA... | reverse complement strand
GTGAAGCTTTCACAGCTGCTCCCGGTCGGCGGTGGGGAGCGCATTCGTCTCTCCCCGGAGGTCACCGTCGCGGTCTATCCGAGTCTGCATTCCTGTGTGTGGACGCCGAAAGGGGGAATGCACCAGCCCGATGAGGTCTGCCTGGGCGACCTGGGAGTGACCTATCAGGAGCGCATGGCCCGCCTGCAAGAGGTGATGCAGGGGCTGGCGAGTCTGGAGCCGGAGGTTATGGAGCACTTTCAGGCGAGTGCGCAGGGGGTACGCGGCGATGGTGGCAGCTTCGTGTACCTGTTCGAGACGGCGGAAGGCTCACTGCTGTATCAGGATACCAGCGGGCATTGGAGCGGCATCCTGCACAATCTGCGTCCCGATGTGGCCATCCTGGCGGCGGCCGGTCGCGGCACCATCGATGGTGAGCCCATTCAGGGCTCCCTCGCCCAGTTCGTGGCGCGGCAGGCCGATCTGCTGCGCCCACGGCGCGTGATTCTGGATCATCACGACGACTGGCTGCCTGGCTTTTCGGTGCCGACCCGCATCGCGCCTATTCGTGAAGCGATGGCGCGCAGCGTGCCGCGCACCGAACTCGTCGAACTCGGCTATCTCTCCAGCTACCCCCTGTTCAATGGCCTTCGGTGAGGGGAGTGCTCTTGCGGATACCTCGCCGGGGGATGCGTAGATTGCGGTGGGCAGTCTTGGTGACGGAACAATTTGGCAAGAAGCCCCAATCATGCCGTCTTCGCAACTTATGTGAGCACCTGCCGGAGTTCTTCCGTCATGTGCTGGACCAGGTCTGGTCTGCCGTGAAATTGAGCCGGAGTCGTCTGAAAGAGTTCGAGCCGTCAGATGCCATCGCGCTTGGAGGCGACGAGGGTCTGATGCGCGTTAAGGGCGGGATTGAGGTCCGACTGTCCTGTCACTCCTTCTGTTTCCTTGAGAAAGAACGAGTCGCGGGAATGATGGTCTTACAGATGAGACGGATCTCCATATTCGAACACCTTTCACCGCGCACCATGACGCTCATCAGTGGGGGACCACAACAGAGTGCTGGAGCGCTGGGGAGCTGTAAGGAACAATCCCGGATGCTTGAATGCACCGGCTCTGGACAGCAATCGTTCTACGTGGTTCCACCTCCTTCGTCTGCCCTCTTCTGGGTAGACAGAGAGGTGTTTCCCCTCTGAACAGCCTCTTCGGTGCAACCCAGAGCCATGCTTCTCTCCCCGGTGGGTAGAGAGAAGAGCACCTGGAAGGTGAAATGAAGACATTCCCGGACGTATCGAGCTACATTGAAGAACAGAGGAGGAAGGACCGTTCCAGCCAACTGACTCTCTGATTGCACCCTCTTCTGTGGCTCGTCCTGTACGACCCCTCCTGCGCGTCCCGTGTTACCCGTTTTCCAGTTGTTTGACCAGACGCACATGGGGATGGTGATAGAGGAGGGTCTGCTGGGTGACCACATATTGCAACCGTTGATACAAGGACAAGGCCTGCTCGTTCTCTTGTGCGACATTCAGCGCGATTTTTGGATAGCGGTGGTGGCGTGCCTGCTGCTCCGCGCCTTGCAACAGGCGCGTGCCGATCCCCCTGTGGCCCAAGTCGGTGAAGACTGCCAGCGCATCGACATACCATTCGTCCTCCTCCGCCTCGCGTTCCAGCGGCCATCCAACGGCTGCGTTGAGTCGCTCTTCCTCTCGACCTCCAAAGCTCAAAACCAACCCGACCACCTCGGAACGCTGCTGGGCGACCTGAATGAACTGATAGCTAAAACGGTTGCGCACCTCTCGAAAGAAGTGCTGTAACCGCTCGAGAAACCGGTTCTCCCCTTCTTCGTGCAGGGGATAGCTCATTTGCCTATGGAGATAGGCGGAGTAAAGCAGGACTGCTGCTCTGTCGGCGTCATCAGGCTGTGCTGGTCTGATCGAGATATCGTCAGTCATCATTGCTCCTGGAGATCCTTGCTCCCACATTGTTTGCTTCTCATTGTATGACGTGTTCCTGTTCTCTGCTACTCTCCCCAAAGGGGGGTCATGACATTTTCTCATCCCATTTTCGGCTCACCCGCACAGTGAAACGTCATGCGCTGTGAGCGCACCACTCCCGATGAGGTTATATGCGACCTCAAAAGATACGGTTGGCGACCTGTTGCTGAGTGTAAGAAAGAAGGTATTGTGGCATCTCGGATAGCTGGTTGAATGGAGACCACGGGCCCCAAAACGCGCCTCTCTTGGTGCTCTCAACCTGGTAGTTACACTCAGCAACAGGTCGCCAACAGGATTCATCTGTGTATGAACCTTTACATCAGACAAATAACAGGAGTTACCTATGGCGGCCTGTGATTCCTCCAAGGCGGTGTTTGCGCCTGGATGGCCTCGCTCTTTTTTTGCGCCCAAGCTTACTGCGGAGGCCTTTGGGGAAGCGTTTCCTCCTCCGGCCCGTCTTCAGCGCGACAATCAGAGCCGTGCTGGCACTGACCAGTGCAGCCAGAGCACTGATCAGCGCGGCGATGGCGTTGATGCCACTCCAATCGATTGCTTGCCCCAAAGGCCAGAGGTGTTCCATGCACCTCCCCCTTCACAACGAGACGGCGTTCATGATGCTTTCGCATCCGTCTCTCTGTGGTGTGGCAGGCACGTGATCGCGAGCCAAAAATGGCAGAGAGAGGGAATACTTTCGCATCCCTCTCTCTGCAACCTAATCTTTGTAGGAGTATAGCGCATTGTCAAGCGAATGGGTATCCCATTTCGGCTGCACGCGCCTCTGCAAGACGGCGAAACCGAAGAGATCATCCCCCTTTGGAAGCGGCTTCATGTTCTTATCCACAGGTTGTCCACTCGATCCACGTTCTTATTTCACAGGTTTTCCACTCCACCAGCCCCAGTTTTGCCTCCACTCACTCTTGCAACGCTCCTTTGTGGATTCCAATGAATCCACAGCTGGGCCAGATAGGAGTGGGGGTGCCTCAGAGAAAAGATTTCCTATAGTCAATGAATATTACAATCCCACCCCAATTTATAAGAGGATGGGCATCAGCGGGGGAGTGTGTGGCCAGCGTGCCGTCCCCGCTCACTCAGACCTTCTGCGCCAGCTATGCATGATCCAAACAGTCACCTGGTGGGGACAGCGACCTGATCAGTTCGCCAACGTTCGCATCCAGAAACGTTTTCTGTGGTTCTTCTTCGTAGTGGTAGGACACATACTTGAACGTGTCGCGGCTCACCCGAGCGCTGTAGAAGTAACAGGCAATCCTGCTATGAGCGCTGAAAGTGCTCACCCGGACAAGTGGCACGAGGGGAAGGATCTGGTGGCCCTGCCCCTGGACCGCGAAGACGAGTTGCCCGGTCTCGATAGGCTCAAGGCTCGAGAACTCAACCTGCTCAAGGATGTCGTTCGACCCCATCAGCAGTTTTGCCTGTGGGTAGGTCCACACCCCACCTCGAAGTCTCGCGCTGTCCGGAAGGAGCAGGCGAACATTTTCCCACACCGAACCTGTGGTCCGCATCAGCTCGTACAGTATTCCTTCGAGCTGGCGAAGCCAAGTTTGGTACTGCGTTTCGGAGTCGATACCCCCATGTGCCCGTTCATTCCGAATGGGGCGAGCTAATCGGTAGTGGCATAAGTGAGAAGGAGATGGTAGACTGAGGACCAATTCCAGATGAAAAAGAGAAGCCTTCAATGGTCACCATCATCCTTCACTGTCCTTACTGTGGAAGCGAGGCCCTGGTACGCGACGGGCATTCCCCCAATGGCAAACAGAAGGATCGCTGTCATGCCTGCAGCCACCGCAGCCGCGAGAATCCAACTCCTAATGTCTATCCAGAAGTGCGCCGCGAGGAGATCCTGCATGCCTCCCAAGAACGCGAGCCTCTTGCGCGGCCTCACCCGTACGTTCGGGGTCTCTCGGGCCACCGTAGCCAGTTGGATCAAAAAAAAGGAGCGCAACTTCCTCCCTTACGAACAACACTGCTGGCTCCGGATCCCCAAGAGTCCACTTCCACGGCGCTGGAGCTGGACGAACTGTGGTCGTTTGTGCTCAAAAAAGCCAACGACTCCTTGATCTGGATTGCCTTGTGCCGAAAGAGCCGTCAAGTCGTGGCGTCTGCCGTTGGGGATCGCAGCCGGCAAGACGTGCCAGCGCTTGTGGGATGCCATTGCAGAGGAGGATCGCCAGGGCAAGACGCGACTTTTTGAACGTCTCTGCCTCTGTCATTGCGAGGAGCAGCAGACAGCCGTGGGCAAACAGACGGGAGAAACCGCCCATGTCGAGCGCTGGAATAACACGCTACGCCAACGCTTGGCCCGTTTTGTGCGTATGACCTTGTCCTTTTCCAAGTCCGTGATGATGCATGAGGCGTGTTTGTTCCTCTTTCTCCTCCGATATAATTTAGACCGGGCTATCCTTCTCAAATGAGCCACCACCGCGCTCGCATCGGTTCCTCTCCCGGTTCATCTTGCCTTTAATGAAGCTTCACTTTGGTCGTCTGGCTCATCCCTTGGACCTTGAGCAGACTACATCTGGCATCAGCAAGCCTGCGGAAGATCATCCTTCGATTGGTCCACCTACAAGCTTCGGCGGAAGAACTAGAGGAATCGTGAAGAGGATTCGCTGCCTCTGGTTGACAGCGAGAAAACTATTGGGTACAATTTTACTACACCGTATAGTAACATTTCAAAAGGAGGAGCAACGAGATGAGTCGATCTGATACGGGAGGCCAACAACACCTGGCCCCATCGAGAACAGGAGGCCTTCTCCTAGGCTCGGTCTTTGTCGCTGCTTTCTTTCATGGCATGCTGGCCAGCGGCCTCAACCGGACACTCGTGGACATGCCAGCGTGGCAACGCGTCGGTGCTCCCGCCTGGGCGGAGTTCAGCTGCCGTGCGGATATGGGTACCGCTGGCCTGATCTTGTACCCGCTTGAGGGGATTGGGGGTGCCGTCCTGAGCATCTTGGCCGCCATCGTTTTTCATCGCCGCAGGCGGAGCATGCCACGCGAAGCCACCATCCCGATCGATGCAGCCGCTCTCCTGTCGCTGGGAGGCATGCTGGCCACCACACAGGCGGCTCCAGCCCTTCTCGGTACGCGACACCACAGCGATCCGGCTGCCTTGCGGCAAGCGCTGAACGGGTTTGCGTTTTGGGGTGGAGTGCGAGCGGTCTTCCAGTCTCTGGCCTTCTGCGCTAATCTCTGGTCGCTGGTCGCCGTTTCCCGTCACCGATCCTGAGGGGAGGCATGATGACAGGCGTCCCACTCACGCCGCGCGCTCGCGCTAAGCGCGAGCGCATTCACCAGGCGGCTCAAAGGCTGTTCATGCAGCTGGGGTTTGAGGCGACGAGTATGGATGCGATTGCTGAGGCAGCCGCTGTCTCGAAGCCTACCCTCTATCGCTACTATCAAAGCAAGGAAGCCTTATTCATTGCGGTCTTGGAGCACCTGGCTCTGCACCAGTTGTCCGAGGATGCCTTGCTTGTCTTGCGGGATCGACCGATGGACAGTCTAGCCACCCTGGAGCAGGCGTTAGCCGTATGGGCACAGGAAATAATCAAGAACCTCCTGCATCCCGCCTACATCGGGCTCCTGCGCCTGCTCATCGCTGAACTGCCACGCTTTCCGTCCCTGGGCGCGCGCTTCGCCCAGGCTGTGCCTCAGCAGGGGGAGCCTACCTCAAGACGCTTCTGGAGAATGCGCGTCAACAGGGCGTGATCGCGGTAACTGATCTTGAGCCGGCGATCCGTCTGCTCGCTGGTTCCTTACTCACCTATGTCCTGGAGGATGGACTGTTAGCGACTCCTCCTCTTCTCCAGATCCCTCCTCCTGAACAGATCGATGCACTCGTCCGCTTGGCGCTTCAGGGTATGGCCTCTCCTGAGGTAAAGGGGACACACTGATGAACTGGATCAGTCTCTCCCCCATTTCCGAAAGCCCGAGCCCCGAGGGGAACGCTTCTTGCGGCTGCTACTGGCCTGCTTTGCCTGGAAAGCGAGCGGACAAGTCACGCCCCAGTCGCAGCCAATTCCTCCATTGATAGAGCTGATGCAGGCCGACGCTCACCAGGAAGGCGACGACCCCCGCACTGACCGTCACCGCCAGTGGCAAGCCGAAGGCAGCCAGCAGCAGGCCCACCAGGCTTCCGGCCAACACGCTCGTGATCACGGCCACCATGCCAGCCAGGGAGAAAAAGCCCTGCCACCCGGAGGAATGCATCACGCCCATATCCGTCAAGGTTCCCTCTACATCATCATGAGCGGAGAGGATGAAGTAGGGCTGCATCTGCGGGGCGTACTCCAGGTAGAGGTGGCGAATGCGGGTGATGCCGCGTGCATACATGAACTGCGTATAGCTCGATTCCAGCACGCGCTCAAAGGTGATCAGCCCCATCACCACGAGGGCGGCCAGGACGACCAGGCCGAACACGAAAAAAGCTGTTCCCAGGTGGGAGACCTGTCCTACGAAGGCCAGAGCGATCAAGGCGCTGGAGACGGCCCCCACAAAGAGGCTGGAGCGGCCGCTGATTTCGGTCGTGTTCATCGAGAGTGCCATGCGCAGGTTGTAGTGTTCCGTCGTCATGATCGTGACCAGTTGCGAGGAAAGCTCCAAGCGGGGATGTTCGGTGTTGTGTTGTTCCATGTGTCTCTGCTCCTTTCCAGCGATGAGCTCAAGCCTTTCATCGAGGAAGTGGGGTCACCCGGCTGCACATGGAGCAGTGCTCCACTGAGCGGTGAGCCGTTCCTCTCCTTCTCTCTCACGTACCAGGCCGAGCCAGCGCGTCAGCATCGCTCCTTGCCCACTATTCCACGGTTCTGTGTTCTCTCTCATGTGCCTTGATCCGATGGCTCAGTATCGTACTTGTGCCCTGGTTCGTATACGAGAAGAGCGTGCTTGCCGAGTGAGGCAACCCTTTTTGTGCCTACTTGAACGGAGCTTCTCTCTCAATACATACCATACTGGTGGTATCACCCGATACCAGAACGACCGCAGCGGGCCTGAGGCTTCCGATTGTGGCCGTCGAGTACGGGGGATGGTTCATGCTGCGCGTCGTGCAGGTTCGTGCCCTCGTCCACCTGGTCGGTCTGACCGGTCCCCTCTTCGGTATCAGCGTGCTGCTGCTTGCCGCAGGAGTGTACATGGCGCTCACCGGCTGGATTGCGGTCGGGCTGGTCAGCCTGGTGCTGCTGGCTTCGCTGGGGACAGCCCTTGTTCTGGCTCCTTCGGAGGTCTGTTCAGAAAAGCGGAGGCTTTTGCCATCCTCTCGATCTCTCCTCTTCCATGGCCTCGACAAAGAGAGGCGTCTGCCCAACAAATGGAAACCGGGCAACCCTGTGCTTTCTGAAGACGCTGGGAGAGAGCTGGGCAAGCAGGCGAAAGGATGGCGTCTTCTCTTTGTCCGTCGAAGGAAAGAAAACAGGGGAGGACATACCGAAACACACCATAAACTTGACATAACGTTTAACTGCTGGCAAGTGCATACAATACTGCTGCTTGCTTCTTCATCTTGTTCATCTCCTTCTTTGGGGGAACGGGTGGTAAAGCGCTCCAGGTATCGATCAGGATTGCTGTATGATGAGCTTAATGCCCTCACGCGAACGCAGCGTTTCCAGAGCGTGGCTATATTCTTCGAGAGCGAACTTATGCGTGACCATCTCATCGACCTTCACCTTGTGACTCTCCAGATGGGCCAGGGCGCGATCGAAACAATGCGTTTGCGCAAATGATCCAACGATCGTCAGTTGCTTCTGGAAGATCTCGTAGGGGCTCCAATTCAGGCGAGCGCTCGTGGGATAGACGCCATAGACCACAACATGCCCACCCGGACGCACGTACTGTAAAGCCTCATTGCAAAGCTGCGGCGAACCGGTTGCCTCAATCACATAATCGAAGCCGCGCCGATGCCCTCTCAAGAGGCGATCACGGTGATACTGCCCATCATGACGGTCAATCGACACCACTTCATCTGCCGCCAAATGGGAGACGAGGTCGAGCTTGGGACCAGCAGGGGCGGCAACTGTAAGATGTAGGGCTCCATTCAACTTCAGCAACTGGGCCAAGATGATGCCTGTGGGTCCGGCTCCAAAGAGCAAGACAGAGCTCCCCGGCTTGAGAGCAATCAGGTCCATACCGTGAATAGCGCAGGCGGTCGGCTCAACTAAAGCGGCCTCCTGCCAGGTCAGGTTCTGAAACGGAAAGGCCTTTTCGGCCTTCATCGCAAGATATTCGGCCTGTCCGCCAGCGAGATTGACGCCGTGCGAGAGAAAGTTCTCACAAAATAATGGCTCATCGCGCCGACAGTAGAAGCAGTGGCCGCACAGCTCGGTATTGTCACAGACGACCCGCTCACCTACCTTCACGCTCTCTACAGCAGAGCCAACATCGGCAACCTCTCCAGCAAATTCGTGACCTGGAATAAGCGGGAATCTGGCGAGGAATTCCCCCTCATGGATGTGTAGATCGGTCCCACAGATCCCGCAGGAGTGGATACGAATAAGCACTTCATCGGGAGCTATCTCTGGTACTGGCACCTCTTGATAGCTGAATTGCTGTGGGGCAGCGTAGACAATGGCTTTCATAATTGCTCTCCTCTTCACTCACATGTTATCAGAAGTTCACGCTCTCCATTGTACCTTCCCAGAAAATTTTGCGTCGGGGCAAGAGAAGGAGGGCTAGGATGCGTGCAAAAATCTATCATAAACCTATAGAGTCGCTTCACAGGCCTACCGAGACGATGACAGCAGAAGCAAAAGCTGGCGGGAGAAGTAGCCAGCACAGGCCGCTGCTGGTGCTCAGAGCGACGGTGACCGCATTCCACCCTGAGACTCGTCGGCGCTCGTGGAGAGGAAAGGCGTCGCTCAGAATGGCAGGGCCAAGTGCGAGCAGGAAGGCTCCTCCCACTCCTTGCAGCCTGCGCGCCACGATCAAGAAGGAGAGGGAAGGTGCGGCACCCACAAGATGGACCCAAGCGTGAAGATGGCGAGACCAGCGGCCCAGAAGCGCCTGCGCCCAAAACGATCGGAGAGCCAGCCGACGGTGAGCAGCAGGCTGGCGACGACCATCAGGTAGGCAATCACTACCCACTCAATGGGCCCGCTCAAGGTGGTGCCAAAGGCTCGCGCAATAGCGGGGAGGCTGACATTCACACTAGAGGTATCCAGCTTGGCCATGAAGATGCCGACAGCAACAATGGCAAAGACCTCCCATTTGTTCGGCTGGGCCCCCAACGAACCGCTCAGGAAGCCCGATCTGCTCTTTTTGCTCCAACATCATCCTGATATTCCTCTCCAATTCTTGCACCTCTCGCTGCGGAGATGTATACAAAGAATGATGCCAACGGAAGCAGAGGCGAGAGAGATGGTTCTGGAATCTGTGCTGAATGTCCTGATGTGGTCGTGCTTGATCGAAATACAGCGATGGCCTACCCATGCCACAGTTTTGCATACCGCGCCGTCAGATCGAGATACAGGTTGCCGTAGTGTCTACTCGGCTCGATCATTGCTCCCTCAAACCACTCATTGAAGGTCGTGATGGTGATCCAATCGGGGTTACTTGCAATAGCCACCATCCAGCTCGTACGGTATGTAGCTCCATTCTTGCGCGGCACAATCTATGCCCCCGTACGTCCTGGCACTCGTGTATCATCGTAGCCTGGCAACACTCCAGCTGCCCAGATTTTCTGTGCGTGGTGCGCGCTATTAGAGGCATCGATTTTGCTGCGCAATCCCTGGTCTACTGCTGCCATGTCACCATTCAAGATGCCCCAGTAGCCTGCGCTGAAGAGATGAATACCGTCAAACACGCTTAATACGCTGCTGTCGGTTCCTTCCGCTGACCAGATCACCTGGTTCTGCGGGTCGACCTGGCTGCGAAAAAATGCCCAGGTCGAAGGCGCACGACCGTTGCTGTATGGCTTACCATCATCGTGGCTCTCCCTAGCTTTTCATATTCCCCGGAAACTCGCTTGATATACATGAAATGCATCAAGAGAGCGAATTTCATGCGCGGTGGTGTATCGAAGATGCATGACACATTGGTGGCGAATTGTCAAACTGAGCGTGATTCTGAGCTTCCTACCTCAGAGTTCAAGCTCGCTTTTTGAATTCGCCACCAATACCGCTTTTGATGAAGCTGGCTTGCTATCAAAGCAAGTTCCACCTAAAGGAAGCCCTTTGTCGGTCACCTGTCGGCATTTCTAGTTGGGCTCCCTTGTGAGGCGGAACAATGCAAACAGCCATCAGCAAAAGTTGGGAAGAGCCTTGATGACGGAAAACAGTACAGATGTGCCATGTAGCCATTACCGTGCAAGAGACACCTAGCCGTGCCAGAGGCCTCTGGCACGGCTTTTGTAACTGGTCATCCGTCATATCTACCTAACACGCATTCCCCGATGACCCGCTGACAAAATTTGTAGGCCCCGAAGCCGAAGGAGATTGTGCGGCCTGCAATGCCTGCCCATCTTTCTTCGTGCGTGACCAATGCTCGTCGTCAACCTCAGCCTCAGCCAACTCGAAGGTGGTGCGATAGGGACCAAAGCTGACATGCTTGTTGACGGCATAAAGCGCTTTGGGAGCACACAAGAAGAGGGCTAGTGCCTCTTCAAAAACGTAGCGATCGATCTGCTCAGCGGTCTGAACGAGCTGCGACCCGTCGAGCTGAGTTGCCATCTCTGCGTAGAGCTTGTCGAATACTGGGAGCTCAGGTCCGGCACGGAAAGCGCCGTCAGAGCCGAAGAACTCGCGATGCACAGTTGCGGGCGGTGCCTCTGAGCTGAGATCAAACCAGCCAATGATGAGCAGATCCCAAGGAAGCGAGAGCTTCTTCTCTGCCAGTGCGTGCGCCAGCCAGCATCTTCTGCGGGGGAACAAGCATGATCTCGACGTCCAGACCCAGTGCTGCTTTGATCTCGTCGGCCACCAAGTGGGCAATGCCTGCAAAGGGAGCTGGTGCGGCGAGGCGTAAATTCCGTCCAGAGGGCCAGCCAACCTCATCCAGCAATTGCTTTGCCTGCCCAGGATCATGAGGATATGGCTTGGCATCTGCCGGGAAACCTCCACACCAGGACGGTGTGAGCGCACAGATGGGGTTAGCATACCCTCCCAATCCCTGCTCGATCACCTTCTGAGAGTCAACGGCGAGATTGAGTGCCTGACGAACACGCTTGTCGGAG
>Ga0137377_10004335_pt1 | contig 11156 bp, 11 predicted proteins | sample SagtaG_22_FD_104815 | JGI IMG/M metagenome (GOLD analysis project Ga0137377, IMG submission 104815) | Vadose zone soil microbial communities from Sagehorn Ranch, Mendocino, California, USA - Sage2_L_40_16 metaG | ecosystem: Environmental > Terrestrial > Soil > Vadose zone | place: USA... | reverse complement strand
CGGATGCCGGCGCACGAAGGAAGGTCGGGCTCGAGCGTTACCTTCAGGCTAGTCGACGGACCGTGGGGCCCCATCCATCTGGCGGCTTCTGAAGTCGGTCTGGTCGCCCTGGAGCTGCTGGCCACGACCGAAGCGTTCGTCGCCCGCCTCGAACGCCGGATGAGAGCGCGGCCCATGGCGGACGGGGTCGACCGCCAGGCCGGCAGGGTGCTGGACCATGCTGAGAGCGAGATCGTGGCTTTCTTCGAGGGCAGCCGCCCACACGGCGGCATTGACGTACCGGTCGAACTGGTCGGACTGGCCGACTGGGACCGCCGCGTGCTCGCTGCCGTGCGCTCCATCCCCTACGGCGCAGTCACCAGTTACGGGCGGCTGGCGCGAATGGCCGGCAGTCCCGGCGCGGCCCGAGCGACGGGCGGCGCTGTCGGCCGGAATCCGATCGGACTGTTCATCCCCTGCCATCGCGTCCTCGCGGGCGACGGATCGCTGGGGGGCTACGGCGGCGAGTGGGGCGGAAGCCGGGAACTCCGCCTCGAGATCAAGCGCAGCCTCCTGCAGCGTGAAGGCGTCTCGATACCCGCCAGGGACCTGATCGGCTGATCCCGCGCCTCCTACCATGGCGCCGTGACCACGTTTCGCGCGTACCGCGCCTTGCTCGCCAATCCTGCGCTGACGAAGCTGCTGGCGGGCGAGTTCGTGTCCTCGATCGGGGACTGGCTCTACCTCGTCGCGTTGCTCATCGTGGTGTACCGCGACAGCGCGGACCCGGTCCTGCTTGGGATCGTCGGGGCAGCCCGGATCCTGCCCTACGTGCTCCTGTCGGTACCGGCCGGGATCGTTGCCGATCGCTACGACAGGCGGGTGGTGCTCCTCGTCACCGACGTCGCGCGAGGCGTGCTGATGCTTGGCATGGCCTGGTTTGAGGCTACGCACGGCCCTCTGCTCGCCATCATCGTGTTGGCCATCGTGGCGACCTGTTTCTCGGCCTTCTTCGGGCCGACGATGGGCTCCTACCTACCGGTGATGGTCCGCGACGAAACTGAGCTCGGGCCGGCCAACAGCGCCTGGGCGACGCTGGACAACCTGGCCTTCATCATTGGTCCGGCGATCGGCGGGCTACTGATCGCGGCGGGCGGTTTGACCCTGGCGTTCCTTCTGAACGCGGCGTCCTTCGCGGTGATCGCCGTCGTCCTGTGGCGGCTCCCATCTAGTGTTGGGGCCACATCCTCGGACGGCGGGCCGGAGTCGCGTCCCGCGTCGGAGGTCGAGCCTGCCTCGTCGACTCGAGGCCCGTCGCTGCGCACGATCTTCCGCATGCAGCGTCTGGGACTGTCAGGGCTCCTCATCATCGCGGCGGTTGGCAACTTCGTATACGGCGGCCTCGCGATCCTGACCGTGGTCCTGGCGACAGACGTTTATCGTGGCGGCGATTCGGCTACGGGTTACCTGAATGCCGCAATCGGTGTCGGGGGGGTGCTTGGCGCGATCGCCTCCGGTCCCCTAGTCCTCCGCGGACGGTTGAGTCCATTCCTGGTTGTTGGCGGCGCACTCCTGGGCGCCGGACTTGCTGGGCTCGGAGTCGTGGCCGATCTTGCGCCGGCCCTAGTTGCTATAGCCGTCGCCGCAGGCGGCAACTTGCTCCTCGAAGTTCTCAGTACGACGATTTTCCAGCGCCTGGTTCCGGCAAGCTTCCGCGGGCGCCTGCTGGGCGTGCTGGGAACGGTCGGTAGCCTGTCGTTTGCGGGCGGTTCTCTGATCGTGCCGCCGCTCGCTGACCGTCTCGGAGCTGGAACGGCGTTGCTCCTGGCGGGCGGAGCCATGGTCGCGGCTGCTGCGATCGGGGGGCTTCTGGTAGCGGATGCGGAGCAGCGAGCAGGCGGCCGCGAGCCTGCTGATTCCCCCTTGCTGGTACATGTGGCGGCTCTGCCACTCTTCGCAGGCGTGCCCCCAGGCCGCCTTTGGGCCGCGCTCCAGACCGCAAAGCAGGTGTCAGTCGCTCCCGGTACAGCCGTGATTCGCCAGGGGGAGCCCGCCGAGTCCTTCTACATCATCGAGTCGGGCACAGTTCGAGTATCACAGCGAGACCGCAAGTCCGGCGAAGAACGCATTCTGCGATCAATGAGTGCTGACCAGGTCTTCGGCGAGATCGGGCTCTTGACCGAACAACCGCGCAGCGCGACCGTCGAGGCGGTCAGCGATGTCTCGATGCTGGTGCTCGACCGTGAAGACTTTCTCGCCCTGGTGGCGGCCGGTCCGGGCCTGGGACCGCGGCTCCTCGACCTCCACCGGGGCGTCGGCTCGGGCTGGAAGCGCCCTCGCATGCGCGGCCCGAGTGTCGGCAATGTGACAAAGAAGGAGTCCGCCCGCTAGCTTTGCAACAGTCGGCCACAAGCGTAGGCTCCCAGGAGAGCGGGCGAAGGCCTTGGGATCTGGGCACCCGCAAACGATCGGCTAAGGCACAGGAGGTCATTCAGATGGGCAAGCAAGAGAGCGACGAGCGTAAGCCCAAGCCCGAGGGCACCTACCGGGCGACCCCGGACGACAAGGACGACACGGAAGGCCACAGCTTCCGCAAGCCCGAGGGCACCTTCCGGGCGACCCCGGACGACAAGGACGACACCGAGGACGACACCGAGGGTCACGCCTGGAGGACTCCGAGTCCTCGCAGCCGGGGGGAGTAGTCCACCTCCACGCCATAGCCGATCCACAAGGCACTGCCCGTCCGCCGTCCTCCCAACGGCCGGACGGGCAGTCCGTGTCCGCGGATCCCTATGCTGGGGACCCGCGGTTTTGTTTTCTTCCCGTCTGCCTAGGGCACGCGCGCTCCCTGACCGGTCGCGGCCAGGATGGCCTTGACCTCGAACGGCGTCACCCCAGGATGCTTCGATCGGATGAGCGTGGCGATCGCGGCGAGATGCGGTGCCGCGAAGCTGTTGCCGGTTGCGACGATGCGGCCGCCACCCTTCCAGGCGACGTCCACGTCGACCCCATAACCCCCGAATTCCACGGGCGGCGCCGGGTTGTAGAACCACACGAGGGGATCGGGCACGTCGTGGGCGGCCACGCTCACAACCGACGCGAAGAGCGACGGGTAGCTCGGTCCGGGGACGTTGTTCGCCGCGCTCACCAACAGGACGTTGGCGAAGTAGGCGGCGTCTGCCAACTCGTGGAATGTCCCGAAGAGGGCGTCGCTGCGTGAGCTCAGACTCAGGTTGACGACGCTGGCGCCCTGATCGATGGCCCATTCGAGGCCTGTCGCGAAGGCCATGCCCTTGCCGCGATTGTCCGGGCCGAGCACGCGAATCGAAACCAGCTCCGCCGCCGGTGCGAGGCCATGGATGATCCCGGCACAGGCCGTCCCATGACCAACCACGTCGGAGCCATCCGGGTCGTCCTGAACCGAGGGCTCGTCGCCCGAGAGGTCGACGACCACGCTGCGGACGAGGCGCCCTCCGACGGCCGGGTGATCACGCTCGACGCCCGAATCGATGATTGCCACGAGAGCACCCGACCCGTCCGACCCACCGATCGCCCACTCGCGATCGATCGAACCGAACGGAACGACGCGCTGGAGAGCGGATCGATGCTCGTCGGAGAACGGCTCGCTCCAGGCGGGCAGCTCCGCGGTCATCGGCGGCCGGCGCCTCCCCGGGTCCGCCCGGTCGCCTCGGCGTGGGACGCCAGCACCGCTAGCAGGTCGGTAACCAAGCCAACCGACGACGGGTCAGCCCGGCGAGCACGAGCGACCTGCTCGACGAGCGCCCACAGGCCCGACTCGTCGTCGCCCTGAAGCGAGGCTGTTGCGGCGCCGGCGATCTCGTCGATTGACTCGTCATGGCTGGGACTCCCTCCGTCTCCGACGAGCGCTCGCAGCGCAGCCCGCAGAAGGCTCGTGGCGTCACGCTCGACGCGACTGGAGCTGATCGCGACCGCGGCCTGGCGGGCGAAGATCGAGGCAAGCTCGATGTCGCGCAGGCTGAACGATGCCGAGTCACGCTTGTCGAGGACCTCCAGCACGCCGATGGTGCCGTGCTCGTCGACCAGCGGGACGGCGACGATCGAGCGCGGCACGTAAGCCGTCTTCTCGGCGTATTGCCGGCCGAAGCGAGAGTCGTTCGCCACGTCGGACAGCGCGATCGCCTGTCCGGTCGTGTAGACATACCCGACCAGGCCCTCGCTCGGCGGAACGGAGAGCCCGATCGCACCCTGGCCCTGCTCCCCGGCTGCCACTCCGAAAATCAGCCGATCCGTCGTGACGTCGTACAGCGCGATCGACGCCGCCTCGGCCTGGAAGAGAGAGACCGTGGCATCCACGATCGAGCGCAGGACGGCCTCACTTGAGCCAAGCTCGAGGCGCCGGCCCGCTTCTATGCGGACGGCGATCTCATCGAGCAGGGCGAGCGCGTTCGAGCTCAGGCGCCTCGAAGGATCGTCGCTCAACGCTGGGAGGAGCTCAGCGCTCGGCCGCGCGGGCCAGGCGCTCGAGATCCGGGATGACCACGGACTCCTTTTCCACGCGGAGGAGGCCCTGGTCGACAAAATCGTTGAGGAGCCGATTCACGCTCTGGCGCGTGCCGCCGATCATCGCCGCAAGATCGGACTGCGTGTACGGCCAGGGCAGACGGATCTCGCCCTGGACTCCCGGTGCGGATTCCCGTGCCAGTCGGACAAGTCGAAGCGCCAGCCGGCCTGGCAGGTCCAGGAAGTGCAGCTCCTCGACATGGCCGGTCAGGCGACGGAGCTCGGCCGCCAGGCCCGCGAACAGCGCATAGCGGAGTGATCGGTCCTGGTCGATCAGCGTCTCGAAGGTGTCGCGCCGAAGAATCAGGGTTTCGGTGGGCTCGACGGCAATCGCAGTCGCCGAATGAGGCGCGCCGTCGATTAGCGCGAGTTCGCCGAAGAAGTCGGCACGACCGAGGGTGGCGATGATCGCGCCCTCTTCGCCCTCGGGCGAGGGCAGCACGATCTTGACCGCACCACTCTCGATGATGAACAGCGAATCACCAGGGTCGCCTTGGTGGAATATCGTCTCGTTGCGCTTGAAGCGACGGACGCGGAGGTTCCGCGCGCACATCGCCAGGGTCTCATCGTCGACCTGGGCGAACAGTGCACAGCGGCGCAGCGCATCGGTCGCGAACCGGTGTTCGATCACGCCGGCCATCGGCTTGCCGGTGGCTCCTCCCAAGGCCAGAAGGGCGACCACGCCCGTAGACGAGCTCATGCTACGCGTCCGCTCAGGCGCGTGACAACCGGAAGGCGTTGAGGAATGGCCGCAGGCCGCTTGGGCCCGGTCCAGCCGGCGAGACGATGGACGAGCGCTCGACGGGCAGCAGGCGCGGCGAGGGCTCGCGATTGCGCTCGGGCGCCGAGCGGAGGAGCCTGGCACGCTGTGCCTGCGCCCGGCGCTCGTCGAGATGGTGCCTGGCCAACAGATATCGGTCCTGGGGATCCACGCTGCTCGGCCCTCGCTGATGCCCGCTGGGAGTCGCGGTTGCGCCAGTTTGGCGCGGCGGAGGCGCGCACGTGATCGCCTGGGCGACCCTGACGTTGTCAGCCAGCCGTCAGGGGAAAACGAAGCGGTGCCGGGGTCCGGCACCGCTGAGCTGCTCGAGCGCGACCAAGCCTGGGGCTCAGCGCTCCTTCTTGTGGGGCCGGCGGGCATCCGATTCGAACTGGCGGTTCTTGAGGTTCCGCTGGATGTCGCGCTCCCGAACGCGGGCAAGCTGTTCCCCGAGGAGCGGGTTCGAGAGCATCTGGTGCCCCTCGACGTCCTGCTCCGGCTCCGTCTTGGGATCCTTGGATCGGCTGGTCTTGTCACTCATGGTCGTCTCCGCTCGCGCTGCGCGACCGCGCCTCATGGCGCTGGCTGGGGATCATCTTGGGTCAGGAGGCGTTCGGAGTCCAGTCAGGCAGTGGACTCCGTGGGTGTCGCGTGGCCGACGTTGCATTGCGAGTGGCCTGGTGCCAGTGGTTGCGATCAGGCGCGCGGCACGGGCCTCATCGGGTAGACCCCGATGACGACGGGGCTGACCGGATCGACCGAGAGTTCGTAGCCCACGTCGCCCTGGCGCAGAAGATCTCCAAGCAGACGCGTCTCCCGAGCCGGAAGGCCGACGTAGATACGAGTGCCCTCGACCTCGACGCCACTGACGTCGTCTTCCGCGCCGTTCAGGTTGAAGCGCCGGCGAAGCTCGTGCATCGGCACGTATGCCCTGCTCTTGATGAATCGTCGCAGCTGGGGCGCCGTGCAGCCAGACTCAACGGGATGGCCATTGAGCCGGACGCCCGGTCCGTTGAGGCCCAGGGAGGCGACCTCCGGTTGCGGTTGCGGCTGCTCGATCATGGAGGGATCGGCGGTCGTCTCGGGCGGCCCCTCGGGCGCGGTTGCGACCTCGATTGGCTGAGGATCGGGCAGGGCGACGGTCGAAAGATCGCGCGAAGTCGGCGGAAGGTCACGGGATGAGACCGGAAGCGGTGGACCGGAGAATGCCTCGGTCGACGCGCGAGCCCGCCTGTCCAGCTCGGTGTGGGGATCCGGCTGGCGTTGCTCCAGCGCACCGGAGCGAGAGGCGTCGCGCTGGGCGCGAGACGCATGGCGATGTCCTCGTGGACCGTGGCCCGATCGGCGTCCCATCAGCTGAAGGGAGCGCCGTCGATGAGCTCGACGGTCACCAGGCTTTCGCGGAGGGCACCGCGAAGGTGAGTTCGTGCGGCGCGAAGGCACCGCTGGTCGTTCAATGTCATGTCAGGCCGTTCAGCCGCGACCCGCAGGGGCGGGACGTTCTGGTGATGATACCGCAACCTTTTCGCGGACCTGGCCGGGGCGGCGGCCGACCCGAGCAGACGGCGGCGACTCTTACTTCAAAGCCCGTCGACCACGATGAGATCGCGGGGCGCATCGTTCAAGCTCACAGGGCCGGCCTCCGTGCACAGCACGATGTCCTCGATCCGAACCCCATAACGGCCCTCGAGATAAACGCCTGGTTCGATGCTGAAGGTCATGCCCGCACGGACCGGCTCGCTGTTGCCCTCGACCAGATAGGGATCCTCGTGTCCCTCGAGCCCGATTCCATGGCCCGTCCGATGGATGAACTGGGCGGCGTGCCCGCCACTACCGATGATCCCGCGCGCGACCGAGTCGATGCGCTCGGCGGGCGTGCCCGGGCGAGCGCTGCCGGTCGCCTCGCTTTGCGCGTCCCGGACGAGCTCGTAGATGCGCAGGAATTCCTCGTCGGGTCCCGCCTTCGGGTCTCCTCCGGTGAGCCAGATCGTGCGTGTCACATCGCTTCCGTAACCGCCCAGGAGCCCGCCGATGTCGAGGACGATCGGCTCTCCGGCCGCAATAACGCGGTCACCGGCCGCATGGTGAGGCGAGGCGCTGTTGGGACCGGAGCCCACGATCGCGAAGTCTCCGACGTCGTGGCCCTCGGCGACGAGAGCCTCGAGGATCTCGTGGCTCACGTCGGCCTCGGTCCGACCGATCAAGGGGCCGTGCGCGATCCGATCCAGCACCCGGTCGGCGGCCTGTGCGGCCAGACGCAGCAATTGGACCTCCTCCGGATCCTTCACGATCCGGAGATGGCGGAGGACGCTCGTCGCGCTCTCGAAGCTGGCGCGCGGCAGCGCCGATTGCAGCCGAAGCAGATGGATCGCCCAGAGGCGGTCGGAGATGCCAAGCCGAATGGCGTTCTCTGAAGAGGCCCGGCCCGCGAGCAGGCCGGCCACCACCAGTATCGGGTCATCCGTCTCGTCCCATGCGGCCACCTCGAGCAGGCCTGCCCTCGCCGCCGGGCTGTCCTGGGCGGGACTGGCCTCAAGGCGGGGCACAACCAGGGATGCGGGGCCGACCGCCGGAAGGACGAGCATGGTGAGCCGCTCGGTCAGGATCGCGTCGTAGCCGGTCAGGTACAGGAGGTCCGCGCCGATCCCGATGAGGAGCGCGCTCAGGCCCCGCCGATCCAGGCCCTGGCGAGCCCCCAACAATCGCTGAGCGAGCCGGCCCGACGGGATCGTGGGCCTGGCCGCGAGAGCCCTCAGGGCCGCTGTCCGCTTGCCAGTGCTGCCCGATCGAGCCACGCTCGGAGGGTGGCCGGGCCGTCGTCGAACAGTTTGCGATAGGCCAGGACCCGCTCGGCGCCTGCGGCGAGAGCGCGTTTGCGGAGGGCCACGTCGTCGTGCTGCCCCACCGCGAGCACACGTCGGCCTCCCTGGGCGCAGCGCTCGACTACCCGGATGGGATCGTACGCGCGGGCCGTCAGATCCACGACGGCAGCGTCCATTCCCCACAGGGCGTGCTCGAGCCCCGTGTCACTGCCGGCTCGAGTCGGAATCGCCCCCACCTCGGCCAGGAGTCGCACGAGGCGCTCCGACCAGATGAGATCGTCGGCCACGACGAGCACCCTTGGTGTGTTGGCGTTCACCCCAGCACGCTCAGGATGTGCCGGAAGACGTCCCGTGCGGCCACGACGCCGATCGGCCGGCCGTCCTCGACGATGGGAATGTGCCGGAAACCGCCCACGGCCATCTTGTTGATCGCCACGGCGATGGTGTCGTCGTGGCGGAGGACGACCGGGTCGCGCGTCATGAAGTCGCGCACGTCAAAGGCGTCGAGCTTGACGCCGGCGACCTTCAGCACCGCGTCGCGCTCCGTGAAGATGCCCACCAACCGATCACTATCGGTGACGAGGAGGCAGTCCGTCGGGACCTCGTGCATGCGCGTGATTGCAGCTCCGAGCGCTGCGTCCGCGCTGATGATCGTCGGCGTGCCTACGCCCAGATCGTCGAGATGCTCGCCCAGCAGGCGGCCATGGAACGAGACGGCCTGTTCGGGGATGTCCGCGGTGCGCAGATCGGCCCCGCAGTTTTCGCAGTTGTCCTCGCCCTGCAGATTGTCGTGCCGGCAGACCGGACAGAGCATCTACCCCTCCTTGGCGGTGGCTGCTACTCCACGGTCCAGGTCTCGCCGCTCTTGAGCGCCCGAGCAAGGTCGCCTTCGCCGGACGCCGCAACGGCTGCGTCGATCTGGCCGGTCAGGAGCTCGTCGTGCGTCGGACGGGCGACGTCCCGGAGCACGCCGACCGGAACCGGGAATTCGGGCCACCACATGCGCGAGAGCATCAAGGCCAGGTATGGCTCCGGAGCGTGCGCATCGTGAACCAGCAGGTCGTCCTCGGTCACAGCGTCGCCGAGCGCCACCACTTCGGGGTGGAGGCCCCGCAGGCGGATTCCCTTGTCGCGATCCTTGCCGAAGATCATCGGCTGGCCGTCCTCGAGCAGCAGCATCCGATCCTCGCGCACCTCGCGGTCCGTGAAATCGCGAAACGCACCATCGTTGAAGATGTTGCAGTTCTGGAGGACCTCGACGAAGGCCGAGCCCCGATGACGGCCAGCCAGCTCGAGGGTCCCCTGCAGGTGCTCGGTGTGTGTGTCCACCGAGCGTGCGACGAAGCTGGCCTCCGCCGCGAGGGCGATCGTCAGCGGCATGATGGGCGTGTCGATCGTCCCGGAGGGCGTCGACTTCGTGCGCTTCCCCAGCTCGGAGGTTGGCGACGCCTGACCCTTGGTCAGCCCGTAGATCCGGTTGTTGAACATGACCATCTTGAAATCCACGTTCCGGCGCATCGAATGCAGGACGTGGTTTCCGCCGATCGACAGCGCGTCGCCGTCGCCCGTGATCACCCACACCATCAGGTCTGGCCGGGCGGCCTTGAGGCCGGTCGCGAGCGTCGGCGCGCGACCGTGGATGGTGTGGAATCCGAACGTGTTCATGTAGTAGGGCAGGCGCCCCGAGCAGCCGATCCCGCTGATGAAGACGATGTTCTCGCGCGGGTACCCGAAGTCGGGCATCACCTTCTGGGTCTGGGCAAGGATCGAGTAATCGCCGCAACCCGGGCACCAGCGCACCTCCTGGTCGGACACGAAGTCCTTCCTCGTGAGCTGGATGACCGCCTGGTTCTCGGGGCTGAGGGCCGGCTCCGAGGATTGTCCGTTCGTCTCAGTCATCGCCGGTCCTTCGCTTGGCTTTTCGCTCGCGCGAATGCGTGCGCCCTCGCGCCGCACGGGCGGGAGCGATCGATTCCCGTGTCGTCGGCCCGAGGAGTCGTTCCGCTTCGTCGAAGATCTCGGCAATTCGGAAGGGCTTTCCACGCACCCGGTCGTAGCCCACCGCATCGATCAGGAAGCGTGCGCGGATCAGCATCAGCAGCTGGCCGAGGTTGACCTCCGGGATCAGGACGCGCCGGTAGCTTCGGACGACCTGCTCGGTATTGGCCGGGAACGGGTTCAGGTAGCGAAGATGGGCATGGGCGACGCTCCGGCCATTCGCCTGGAGGCGCTCGACCGCGCTACGGATCGCTCCGTACGTCGAACCCCAGCCGAGGATCAAGAGGTCCCCTTCGGGCGGCCCGTAAACGTCGAGTGGCGGAATATCGCGAGCGATCCCGGCGACCTTCTGGGCGCGCAGGACCTGCATCTGGTGGTGGTTCTCGGGGTCGTAGCTCACGTTGCCGGTGATGTCGGCCTTCTCGAGGCCGCCGATCCGGTGTTCCAGGCCCTTCGTCCCAGGCACGGCCCACATGCGGGCGAGGGTCTCCGGGTTTCGAGCGTATGGCCGGTAACTGGACGGATCCGTGACGTTTTCGACCGCGATGTCCGGCAACTTGTCCGGCGATGGGATCTTCCAGGGCTCGGCGCCGGTCGCCAGGAATGCGTCCGAGAGGTAGACCACGGGCGTCACGTACTTCAGGGCGATGCGCCACGCTTCGATGGCGTAGTCGAAGCATTCCGCCGGGGTTGCCGGGGCGACGATGGGTATCGGCGAATCGCTGTTTCGCCCGAACATGACCTGGAGCAGGTCGGCCTGTTCCGTCTTCGTCGGCATACCCGTCGAGGGTCCCGCTCGCTGGATGTCGCATACGACGAGGGGCAGCTCCACCATCACCGCCAGGCCCATAGCCTCGCTCTTGAGGGCGATGCCGGGGCCGGCGGTTGCGGTCATGCCGAGAGCGCCACCGTAGCTCGCGCCGATCGCGGCCCCGATCGCGGCGATCTCGTCCTCGGCCTGGAAGGTCTTGACGCCGAAGCTCTTGTAGGTCGAGAGCTGGTGCAAGATGTCGGACGCCGGCGTGATCGGGTAGGAGCCGTAGAAGAGGGGCCGG
>Ga0137377_10004332_pt1 | contig 11161 bp, 4 predicted proteins | sample SagtaG_22_FD_104815 | JGI IMG/M metagenome (GOLD analysis project Ga0137377, IMG submission 104815) | Vadose zone soil microbial communities from Sagehorn Ranch, Mendocino, California, USA - Sage2_L_40_16 metaG | ecosystem: Environmental > Terrestrial > Soil > Vadose zone | place: USA... | reverse complement strand
TCTGCTGGGTCGTTTTCCTGCCCGCTGTGTAGCCATCCAGGATGTAGAGGCTACCGGCAGCCGGTGCATGGATGGAGGTGCCAGGAGAGGTGCCCGGCTGAGTGAAATTGCCCCCACAGGCGGCAACGAGAGGAAGTTGCAGGCTCAGCAGCCCCGCGAGCCAGAAGAATGTCCGCTTATTCATAACAGCCTCCTGAACCGTTGCAGACATATGCATTGTGCATGTGTCTAGCATATCAAACATTTGCACCTGTTATAGCAGGGCCAACTGAAACGGATATAAAGTGTTTCTGAATCCAGGCTGAATAAAGTGGCAACTTTATGGTGGCACGTGTCATTTAACCATAGCAAAGCACAACAGAAGCGATTATGGGCGAACACTAGCGAACAAGAATATCTGCCGATTCCAGCAGAAAAGCGCGCTGATGCCCTTCCAAAAAGCAGTGAAAAATGCCTCTGAATTGAGTATATGGTACAATACCTATCGCAAAATCTCCTTAATGCAATCGTCTCATACCTCATCTATCCTTGCTGTACCCCAAGTCTCCCATTCCGAAGGGCGTAGATTACAGCATTTTTGACAGCAAAACACCTCTAGTGTACAATTGGCGCACATATATTGTTAGGGTTATCCACGATTGAATACAGGGGAGCTCTGCTAGTAGGGAATTATGTCTATGCTGTTCATGATCGTTGAGAACGCTTTTTAGCAAATACCCTCGATATTCTTCTAATGTAATTCTTTGATGATGAGCGCGTTGATCTCATCATTTATTGGTTAGGCAGGAATATGGATGTCAATACAAATTCCAGCACTAGCAAATGAGTACGGTTTTATAAATGAACCCGTGGGAGCGCATAGTAGCCGTACTATGATGCTGGCAGAACTCCGCTTACTTCTCGCGGCATGCCCACAATCCTCTAGTTTAGAGAAGTACCGTTCTGCCATAATTGACGAGAACGTCCTGCTAAAAAAGACGGTTGCTACACGCAAAGTCTCTTTCCGATGGATGCGCGAGCTCTATGCCCTTGACAGAAAAATACTGCTATTTCGTGCCCTTAGAGACTTTTGGGATGAGGACACCCAGGCACGGCCACTTCTTGCATTGCTTAGCGCTGTTGCAAGAGATCCCATCTTAAAGAGCACTGCTGAAAGAATTCTGTCAATCCCAGTGGGTGAGACCGTCACCCCGACGATGCTCGCTGAGGTGGTAAACACTAGTTTTCCTAACCGCTACAACCCGAAGACACTTGCAAGCATCGGGAGGAATGCGATTTCCTCATGGCAGCAGGCTGGCTTATTGAGCGGAAAGTTACACAAAGTGCGAGTTAAAGCACAAAGTCAGCCTGCCTCCGTAGCATATGCCCTTTTACTGGGTTATCTCTCAGACGCACGAGGTGAAGCATTGTTTCGGACACTTTGGTGTCGATTATTAGATGCACCTTTACACATTCTACATGAGCACGCCCTCGCGGCTTCACAACGTGGTTGGATTGAATATCGTCATATGGGAGATGTAACCGAGGTTGGTTTTCGGCATTTGTTGAGGAAGTGAAGTAAAGAAAGGGTTACAAACTGTGAACGAGATTGAGGGATTGCTTAAAGCTTACGAGCGTTTCTTGCAGCTGCCCTGGGACCGGACATTGGCGGGACCGCAAAAGGTCTGGTTTGCCATCTATGAACCTACCCAGGAACGTCGTTTACGCCTTAACTTGCCAGAATTTGAACGGGTGACGAAAGCTGCTGGTCATTCGTGGTCTCATCTTGATCTGACTGACCTATTTGCAAACTGGATGGCGCAACATGAGTACCGCGAAGCATACTTTGAACAGCCAGAAGATATGGATCTTGCCTTAAAAGATTTCTCGAGCTTCGTGTCTCAACGGGTTGTTGAAGCACTTACAGAGCCTGACGTCGATGCAAATACAGTGGTGGCAATCTCAGGGCTAGCATCACTCTTCGGATTCACATATGCATCTGCCGTTTTTGAAACGGTTGCGCCATCGATACGGGGCAAGTTGCTCGTCTTTTTCCCTGGTCAACATAACGGCTCGAACTACCGCTTTTTAGATGCGCGAGATGGCTGGAACTATCTTGCTGTGCCAATAACCGGGATAGAGGGGAAATAAATCTATGATACAGAATCGCGATGTTTTTCTCGTTGATCCCACCACCTATACGATTCCCAATAACGGCGTTGCGAAGGTTATTGACCCACGAACTCCTGAAGAATGGGCTGTCTTACGATATGAGCTTGAGCATTTTGTGTGCGAGGGTGAATATCGACGTGGACTAGCTCATATCCTTTCTACATATATCGATAACTTAGCGAAAGCAGAACAGCCAGCCGTTTGGGTGAGCGGTTTTTATGGTAGTGGTAAATCCCACTTTGTGCGTGTACTGGAGTATCTCTGGCGCGATACACAATTCCCTGATGGCGCTAGTGCTCGTGGTTTAACAAAGCTTCCGAACGACATTGCTGATCTCCTTAGGGAACTCTCAACCGCAGGTAGACGTGAGGGTGGTTTGTGGTCAGCAGCAGGGACACTCGGGTCAGGTGCAGGAAAGAGCGTTAGGCTGGCTCTTCTTGGCATTATGTTTCGCAGTGCGGGTCTTCCCGAGCAGTATGCTCCTGCCCGCTTTGTAATATGGCTCATGCAGAATGGATATTATAGAGACGTGAAGGCTGGAGTTGAACAAGGTGGGCAAAATTTTGCCAGAGAACTCAACAATATGTATGTTTCTCCCGTGCTGGCACAAAGTCTACTCGATGTATATCCCGGCTTTGCTACCAGTGCCGCTGAGGTTCGCAGTTTGTTAAAGACACAGTATCCAAATAGGGAGGATATTTCTGACGATGAACTCCTTCGTGCAATGGAGGACTTGCTTGAGTTGCAATCAGCCACACCTGGAAAGCTTCCTTGCACACTCCTTGTGTTTGACGAACTGCAACAATTCATTGGCGAAGACTCTCAGCGCACAAACCAGGTACAAAATGCTGTAGAAGCCTGTTCCTCCCGGTTTGGAAGCCACTTGCTGTTCATCGCTACAGGACAGGCAGCAATCCAAGCAACACCTCAATTGCAAAAATTGCAAGGTCGCTTTACCGTGAGGGTAACGCTCACCGATACCGATGTTGAACAAGTGGTACGCGAAGTGGTCCTGCGCAAGAATCCTACGAAAGCAGGTATCTTGCAGGACATGCTTAATAGGGCGAGCGGCGAAATCAACCGTCAACTGGCCGGAACCAAGATTGCTCCAAGACCAACCGATAGCGCAAGGCTCATTTCCGATTATCCTCTGCTTCCTGTCAGAAGTCGCTTCTGGGAAAGTGTCCTACGCAGTATCGATAGTCTTGGTATGGCAGGTCAACTACGAACTCAGCTGCGCATTGTCCACGATGCAATCAAGGAGGTTGCAGATAGACCTATCGGGACGGTTGTCGCTGGAGACGTGATCTACAATCATCTGAAAGTAGATATGCTTCAGAGTAGTGTGTTACTGCGGGATGTAGCTACCACTATCGAAAAACTAGACGATGGAACGCCCAATGGAAAGATGTGCTCACGCCTCTGTGCAGCTATCTTTCTTATCGGAAAGCTTCCAACTGATGGAGTTGCCGCAACAGGCATTCGTGCCGATGTTGCAACACTTGCCGACCTGCTTGTGGAGGATGTGACGGACATTAACGCAAATACCACCTTGCGCCAGAGTATTACGCAGCTTTTGCAGGGCCTTGTAGAATCTGGCACCTTGATGCAAGTGGGCGACGAATATCGCCTGCAAACACGTGAAAGTGCTGAATGGGAAACGGATTATCGACAGCGCCGGGCACGTATCAGGGCTGATGATAGCCGTATCGCAAGTGACCGCGCACATGAGTTTCGAAGCGCTATTAGCACTGCATTGAAAGGGATCACACTCACCCAAGGACTCAGTAAGACACCACGCAAATATGAGACTCACTTCGGACCAGATTCTCCTCCTGTAAATACAGGAAACGTGCCGGTATGGGTTCGCGATGAATGGACGGTAAGCGAAAAAACAGTGCGCGAAGATGCTCAGGTAGCAGGCATTGACAGTCCTATCGTCTTTGTATTTCTTCCTCAACAAGATAGTGATGCACTCAAGGATGCTCTTGCCAGTTATGCAGCCGCAAATGAAACGCTGGTATCCCGCCCAGCACCAACTGCAATGGAGGGATTAGAGGCGAAGCGTGCTATGGAATCTAAGCGTCAGGTTGAGGAAAGCAAACGTAATGTTTTAATTGCCAATATTGTGAATAATGCCCGGGTTTACCAGGGTGGTGGCAATGAGATCGCACAAGGGTCGTTACAAGCTTCAGTAAAGATTGCGATTGAGGCAGCCCTGGAGCGTCTTTTCCCCAAATTTAAGGATGTAGATCACCCAAGTTGGAACACCGTAATTAGCCGGGCAACCCAAGGAGCCGCTGATGCGCTGTCAGTTGTTGGCTACAATGGAGACGTAGATAAATATCCAGCCAGCCAGGAGATCAGGACATTCATCGGCGGTTCTGGCAAAAAAGGAAGCGAGATTCGTAAACATTTCATGAGTGCCGGCTATGGTTGGCCTCAAGAGGCAGTAGACGGCGTGTTACTTTGCCTCGTCGCAGGCGGTTTCGTGCGTGCCGCGAAAAATAGCCAACCAGTAAACGTCAAACAAATAACAGTGCAACAAATTGGAGTTACCGATTTCTACAGCGAGGGAATCACGGTTAGCAGCGGTCAACGTATAGTTGTGCGAAAACTGATTACAGAGATGGGACTCGCAGTCAATCCAGGCGAGGAAGCAGAGGCCATCCCGATGGTATTGCAACGCCTGGCTGATCTTGCCGCTGCCGCTGGCGGTGAAGCCCCTCTTCCTGAGCGTCCCTCAACTGATTTCATTGAACACCTGCAATCTTTGAGCGGAAATGAACAGTTTGTCGCAGTGTATGGACAGCGCGATGCGTTACTGAACAGTTACAATGTCTGGAAGTTGGCACGTGATCAAATTGCACAGCGTCAACCAGTCTGGAGAATGTTAGAACACTTGCTTAAACATGCAAGTACTCTACCAGTTGCAAACGAGGTGGCTCCGCAAGTAGATGCCATCAAAGATTCCCGGACTTTGTTAGATGATCCAGACCCTGTATCCCCATTGCTTACTAAAGTAACAGCTGCACTGCGAACCGAGTTGCAAAAGGCACGCGAACGTCTCAACGAGTCCCAGGAACGAGAAATAAAGGCACTTGAAACCTCCCAGGAGTGGCAGAGTTTAACAGAAGCCAATCGCCAGCGTATTTTGAACCAGAACGGTCTTGGTTCTATAGTGCAACTTACTATTGGGACTGACGAGGAGCTGTTGGCAACTCTTGATTCGACTCCACTGGCTGCCTGGGAAGATAAGATTGCTGCATCTCCAGGGCGAGTGAAGAAAGTACATGAAGAGACGGCTAGGTCGCTATTGCCGGAAGTGGTTCGCATTCCGATCCCTCAAGCCATGTTAAAATCGGCTGAAGAGGCGGATACTTACCTTGCAGCGCTTCGAAGCCAAATTATAAAACATATCGAGGCTGGAAAGCCCGTTATGATACTATGATATGACCTGAAGGGATAGAAAGGGAAAGTTTATGGCACCGCTATCAAATGAATTACGGAGCATGCTAGAGAGAGCGATTATAGGGGCACGCGAAATCGCTGAGGAAGAGGCTCAGGCCGCTTTGATCAGGCTTGCAGTCAACCGTAATGAGCCATTCGCATCGTTAAATGCAAAACAACGGCACCTGCGTAATTCCTTGCGAGCAAAAGTACGTCAGCTGGGTGGAGGAAGTTCATTCCAGGACAAAGGATTCAAGCTACTCGTTGAAGAAGTTGCCTATGAACAATGGCACCGCAGGCTCTTTGCACGCATCCTGGCAGAAAATAATCTGCTGATGCATCCCCTGGGTGTTGCTGTTTCTTTAGGAGAGTGTGAAGAACTGGCGAAAGAAGAAGGGGAGGCGGATGGATGGCAGCTTGCTGCGCGCTATGCCAGCTTAATGCTGCCAGGTATCTTTCGTGCTGATGATCCCGCTGTACAGGTACCATTCTCTCCTGAGGGGCAGCATAAGCTTGAACGAATCATTATTGATTTTCCTACTGTCCTCTTCACAGCTGACGATACACTGGGCTGGATGTACCAGTTTTGGCAAACGAAAAGAAAGCAAGAAGTGATTAAGAGTGGACAGAAAATCGGTGGAGAAGATCTAGCAACAGTTACCCAGCTTTTTACAGAACACTATATGGTGCAGTTTCTGCTCGAAAACTCGCTGGTCGCCTGGTGGGCGGCTCGTCATCCTGGTAGTCCTCTCTTGAAACAGTTCACTTACCTCCGTTTCAAAGAAGATGGCACACCTGCTGCCGGTACATTTTCTGGTTGGCCCGAAAGGGCTGCTCAGGTGACTTTAATGGATCCATGTTGTGGTTCAGGGCATTTCCTTGTCGCTGCATTCGGAATGTTGAAGCAGATGCGAATGGTGGAGGAAGGCCTGTCAGAAAAACAAGCTGCTGATGCGGTAATGCATGATAATCTATTCGGTCTTGAGATAGATCCTCGTTGTACGCAAATAGCCGCCTTTGCATTAGCCCTTACTGCCTGGAAATCTGGTGGCTACCGTCAATTACCTGTACCGAATATTGCCTGTTCCGGTATCGCAGTCACAGGCCAACTAGAGATCTGGACTAGGCTTGCTGGTGACGATGTGAATCTTCGCCAGACACTTGAGCGACATTACCATCTCTTCCGCAATGCGCCCGATCTTGGCAGCCTCATCAATCCTAATGACGTACCACTACAAGATCGTATGTTCTCAGCGGATTATGCTCAGGTAGAACCATTGCTGGCGAAAGCACTCGCAAAGGAACGTACCAATGATGATCCAGTTTCAGCCGTATTTGGTGCTGTAGCAGAGGGTGTCGCAAAGGCAGCGAGATTACTTGCTAATACATATACACTTGTGGCTACTAACGTTCCGTATCTTCAACGTGGCAAACAGAATGAGGCACTAAAGCAGTTTTGTGGCATACACCACCCGGAAGCGAAGGCAGACTTGGCCACTGTTTTTGTCGAGCGTTGTTGTACATTCACATCATGGGGAGGTTCTTACGCTGTAGTTACTCCTCAAAATTGGCGCTTTCTTGAGAGCTACACAAATCTGAGAAAGAAGCTTTTGATCGAGCAGATATGGAATATGGTAGTTAACTTAGGATCAGGAGCTTTTCAGACACCAATGTATGAGTTTAGTGTCGGCCTTTCGATATTCACGAATAGCTCTCCAATTGAAAGTCAAGCAATGACTACAATTAATGTTTCGCATAGTAGGAAAGCCTATGAGAAGGATACTTTGCTACGTGTTGTGTCTCTAAATTATGTACATCAGACTGCTCAACTTCATAACCGAAATGCCCTTATTTCAATGGAAGAATTAAAGAAAAGCACTATGTTGTCTGATTATGTTACTGTCCATTATGGGTCAAAGCCTGGTCAAACAACTAGATTAACTCGATTTTTTTGGGAATTTGCTCAAATTTCATCTTCGTCATGGATGCTAATGGAATCATCTCCTCATGGTCCAGAACTATATACTGGAAAATCCGAAATTTGCCTTTCACTTGAGAAGATACATCAATACAATATTACAGAATTCGGGTTATGTGGAAAGCAAGCTTGGGGAAAACAAGGAATTATTTTATCGAAAATGAATACACTGCCTTCAAGCTTGTATTGTGGCCAATTCTTCGATGATAACACCTATGTATTACTACCTAATGATTCAAAGTTGATTGGGCCTATCTTCCATTTTGTAAGGTCTGAAGAGTACAAAACTGAAGTTCGTAAGAGGAATCAGAAACTAGTTGTAGATACATCCTCAATGATTGACGTTCCTTTCGATATAGAACATTGGCAAAAATTCGCTGATGCAGCAGGCCCTCTTCCAGAGCCGTACTCAAACGACCCTACTCAGTGGCTCTTTAAGGGTAATCCAATAGATTCGACGGAGCCTCTTCAAGTCGCTATGGCACGCCTTCTTGGTTATCGTTGGCCGCAGCAAAAATCTGATAACCTCGATTCATACACGGTCAAAGGAGGTCTCATTTGCTTTCCTTCAGTAGCTGGAGAAGAGCGGGCAATTGAACGATTGAGGGCATTGCTCGCCACTGCATATGGTGAGGTATGGTCACCTGCTCAACAGGATCGATTGCTGGCGGATGTAGGTTTCGGAGGGAAGAGTCTTGATCTATGGCTGCGTGATGGCTTCTTTGCGCAACATTGTAGCCTGTTTCATAAACGTCCCTTTATCTGGCATATATGGGATGGACAGAAGGAAGGCTTTTCTGCACTTGTTAACTATCACCTGCTTGATGCTGCTTTTCTCGACCGCTTAATCTATACTTATCTCGGCTCATGGATTACGACACAGAGGACTGAACGAGATGCTGGTGTTGCCGATGCTGAAGGACGGCTTGTTGCTGCCATTAACCTGCAAAAGAAGCTGGAAGCAATTCGCGATGGAGAACCACCCTATGATATCTATGTTCGCTGGAAACCGTTAAGCGGACAGCCGATGGGTTGGAATCCTGATCTCAATGATGGTGTGCGAATCAACATTCGACCATTCGTCACTGCCGGGGTGCTACGCAGCCGGTTTACGATCAATTGGAACAAAGATCGCGGTACGAATCCCGATGGCAGGGAGCGCCTCAACGATCTCCACTTTTCTCTGGCTGAGAAACGTGAGGCAAGGCCGGTAACAATTCAATGAGGAGATTGAAGAGTTTAGCTCTTATCAAGGAAGATTTATGAGTGATCAGGTTACATTCCTCGATGCATTGGTAGATGCAATACAACGTGCTGGCAGATATAACAAAAATGACCAGGTACCTCCCATAGTTGTGCTTTGGACAGACAAAGACCGGCAATGGGAGCCTCTGTTACCCTTATTACGAGATCGCCTTCCACTACTGACATTAGGACAATACAACCCTGGAGAGTTGACTGGGCCTGCATACTGGTTGCGCTGTGTAATCGCTCGTTCTCTTCCAGAACCCCAACTTCCAGCAGACGTTACACCAATCATTTATTTGCCGGGCATCAGTAAGCAGGAACTACGAGCCGTTGAAGAAACGCCAAAGCTGATCCAGCCACTTGCCGAACTTCAGTACAGGGGAGTGTTATGGAACCACAAGAACGGACGTGACTGGACCGTCGCGGGGTTCATGCAGTCTACCGATGGACTTGGCATTGAAGTCGGCACAGACAACGCTACAAAAGAAGCACTACAGCGAGCACTTCTCAAACTTGCCGATGAACCGCTTGCTCGTCTGAAGAAGGAAGCTCCTTTACGGGCACCATTCTTCGATGCACTGCTGAATCCAGACGAGGTTCGCAGCCTATTGCTCTGGTTAAATGACTCGGAGGGATATCCAAAACGATGTAGCGCTGCGGAATGGGCATCGTTCTGTGGCTTAAGTCAAAGGAAATATGGCTTTCACCCTGTAGAGGATGGGGTTATGGTTGCTATGGCCTTATTTGGAGAACATCAAGGTGTCTGGGGAAATGTTTGGAATCGATTCAAAGAGGCTCCGCAAGCGTATCCCCACCTACCGGAACTCCTTCGTCGAGCGCGTCCTCAACAATTGTCGCTTTTCGCTCTTTCAGAATCGTGGCCACAGGATAATGAGTCTGCCGAACACACGTTGCGTGAAGGACTTATAAGGCTTCGGGACCTGGCTCCTCATGAAGTACGCGCTGCCATTCATGATTTAGACCAGGAGCATGCGCCACGTCGTACCTGGGTCTGGGCGATGCTAGGTCGGTCTCCGTTAGCAATGGCTCTAAGTTACCTTACAGGATTAGCAAAGGAGACAGAACGGCCACTTGGTGGAACATCATTAGCAGAAATCAACAAGTCTTACACTGAATGGGGATGGAAGGCTGATGCTGCTGTGATTGATACATTGAGAGCAGTTGAACTAGCTGAGGATGTGGCTGCTGTGAAGGCTGTCATTACGGCTCTCTATCGTCCCTGGCTTGAACAGGCGGCAACTGCAATGCAAAAACTCGTGTATGCAGATCACCCATTGAAGACCTATCATGTAGAGCCACTCCCTGAACCAGCTAATGGCACCTGCATCCTTTTTTGCGATGGTCTGCGTTATGATACCGGTCAGCGTCTTAAAGAAGTGCTCGAGGCTCACAAGTTGACAGGGAAGGTGGAAGCTCACCTTGTGGCTTTACCCGGTGTTACTCCAACAGCGAAACCCGCTTTCTCTCCTGTCGCTCGAATGTTGACAGGAAAAGGGAGCCAGGGCCTGGAGCCAATAGTTTCCGCCAGCGGATCTAAAGTTACAGCGGATGCACTGCGGAAGTTGCTTGTGCAGGCAGGCTATCAGGTGCTCATGGGAGACGAGTTGGGCGATCCTTCAGGGAAGGCCTGGACGGAGATGGGTGCCATCGATAGCTATGGTCATCAATATGGGTGGAAATTGGCCCATCATCTTACCGGAGAGATTCGTGATCTTGTAAGCCGCATTGAAGCCTTGATCAATTGGGGGTGGAAACAGGTTCTGGTTATCACGGATCATGGCTGGTTACTTCTCCCAGGGAACCTTCCAAAGACCGATTTGCCCGAACATCTCACTCTTCTGCGCAAAGGGCGCTGCGCTCGTCTCAAGGAAGGATCGAACACTGATCAGCAGATAATGCCCTGGTATTGGGACAATGAAGCGTTTATTGCTTTGGCACCCAATATCTCTTGTTACGAGGCCGGAAAAGAATATGAACATGGAGGGCTGAGTCCGCAAGAATGCATTGTGCCGGTAATCACAGTATCTCAACAATATGGAGCTCGATCTCAACCAATCTCTATTGAGAACGTGAGCTGGAGAGGTCTACGTTGCACAATAACTGTGACTGGAACGACTTCCGGCATGAAAGTGGATATCCGAACCAAGGCTGGCGATCCAAATACATCCCTCACGAAACCCAAGCCTCCCAATTCAGATGGTACGGTCTCGATCCTTGTGGAGGATGATGATCGCATGGGAGAAGCAGCATTGATCGTTATTCTCGATAGCGATGGAAAACCCATGAAACAAATCCCGACAACAATAGGAGGCT
>Ga0137377_10004330_pt1 | contig 11163 bp, 11 predicted proteins | sample SagtaG_22_FD_104815 | JGI IMG/M metagenome (GOLD analysis project Ga0137377, IMG submission 104815) | Vadose zone soil microbial communities from Sagehorn Ranch, Mendocino, California, USA - Sage2_L_40_16 metaG | ecosystem: Environmental > Terrestrial > Soil > Vadose zone | place: USA... | reverse complement strand
CGGAAACCGGTGAAGAGGCGGTCGCCACGACGGAGGAAGACGTCGAGGCCAGCAGCGAGATGGCGTCAGAAGGTGGAAGCGTGGTCGGTGAGGACGCGACGCCAGCCGCGGAAGGGAAGAAGCCGGAGTAGCTGAAATGGACACCGTTCAGCAGCGCAAACTTCTGGGCCTGATTGGTCTGGGCGTTCGCGGACGCGGCGCGATCGTTGGTGTTCAACAGGTGAGGGAAGCGGCAAGGCGCGGGAAGTTGTATCTGGCTATTGCGGCGCCCGACGCTTCGAGTAACAGTTTGGAGAAAGTGCTGCCGCTGCTTCGCGCTCGCGGAATTACGGTCATTTCCGGGCCGGTGGCCGCCGAGCTTGGTGGAGCGGCCGGTCGCGAGACCACAGCGGTGATTGGAATTGTAGATAGAGGCTTGGCAAAGGGGATTCGGGCACTAAGCCCGACGCCGATGCCGGCTGTCCGTAGTGAGGGGGAGGAGCAGGTTTGAGCAAGCTTCGAGTACATGATCTGGCAGGCGAGTTCGGCGTTCCCAGCGACGAAGTAATAAATCTCCTTCGTCAGATGGACGTTCCCGTGCGTAGCCATTTGAGTCCGTTGAGCGACGATCAGGTTGCTCGCATCCGCGCCCGTTGGGAGCGCGAGAAGCGCGCGCGCGTCGCCGCGCCGCCGGCGACAACGCGTCGTCGCCGTGGAACAGCCGCCGCCGCAGCGGCTCCTGAAGTGAAGCCGGAGCCAGCGACGCCAGCCGAAGGCGCGCCGTCGAGACGCCGGCGTCGGGTTGCCGCTGAGCCGGTAATAGAGGCCCCCGCTATAGAAGTGACGCCGGCCGCTGACCTGCAAGTGCCCGCGCCCGCGCCGGCTCCGACGCCCATCGCGGCCTCGATGCCGGCCGAGGCGCCGACAATCGAGCGGCCGCGGACCCCGTCTGCTGCACCCGTGCGTCCGAGTGCAGCTCCGCAGCCATCGCAGCCGGCACCACACGCCGAGCGCGGGGACGGTCGCGAGCGACAGCGTCCGCAGCCAGTCGTCCCTGGAGCTCCGCGTCCGCGCCCAGTTGCGACTGGAGCGCCGTACGCACCGCCTCGTCCCGTTGCGTCAGCCGCTCCTGGAACAGGTACCGCCCCGGCTCGCCGCGAGGATCGCAGCCCCAGTCGCGGCGAGGATCGTGGCGGCCGCCGCGGAAAGAAAGGAAAGAGAGGAGTCGATCAGGAAGCAGTATCGGCGAACATCGGCAAGACGATGGCGTCGATGCGCGGACCAATTCGTCGCGGTGGAGCACGCCGCGCCGAAGACGGGACCTATCGCGAGGAGCTCGCCGCGCAGCGTCAGGCTGAAGTCGAGCGCGAGAAGAAGACTGTGCGCGTCAACGAGTTCATCACCGTCAGCGAGCTTGCGCAGATCCTCAAGACTCCCGCGGTTCAGATCGTCGGGTTCGCGTTCAAGAACCTTGGTTTGATGGTCACCATCAACCAGCGTCTCGACTTCGACCAGATCGAGCTCATCGCTGGCGAGTTCGGCTTCCAGGCCGTGAAGGAAGAGGAGTACGCGGCCGATCTGAAGACGACGCCCACGGCCGAGGACACCGCCGAACAACTCGAGTCGCGGCCGCCGGTCGTGACGATCATGGGTCACGTCGACCACGGTAAGACTTCGCTTCTGGACTATATCCGCAAATCGAACGTCGTCGCGGGCGAGTCGGGCGGGATCACCCAGCACATCGGTGCCTATCACGTGTCGTTGCCCGGCGGTAAGGCCATCACCTTCCTCGACACGCCAGGCCACGAAGCCTTTACGGCTATGCGCGCGCGCGGAGCACAGGTGACGGACATCGTCGTCCTCGTTGTCGCCGCCGACGACCAGGTGATGCCGCAGACGATCGAAGCGATCTCTCACGCCAAGAACGCGGGCGTACCGATGATCGTCGCCATCAACAAGATCGACCTGCCGGGCGCAAACCCGATGAAGGTGAAGCAGGACCTCCTGCAGCACGGCGTCGTGCTCGAGGCGTTCGGCGGCACGGTTCTCTCGACCGAGGTATCGGCCAAGAAGGGAACCAACATCGACATTCTGCTCGACCAGATTCTGCTGCAGGCGGAGATCCTGGACCTCAAGGCGAATCCGAACAGAAGCGCAACCGGCGCGGTGATCGAAGCGCAGCTCGATCCGGGCAAGGGCGCAATCGCGACGATTCTCGTCAACAACGGCACGCTTCACGTCGGCGACGACTTCATCTGCGGCATGTACTCGGGTCGCGTGAGAGCGTTGCTCGACGAGCGCGGTCGCAATATCAAGGAAGCAGGTCCCGCGATTCCGGCCCAGATCCTGGGAATCGGCGGAGTTCCAATGGCCGGCGATCAATTCGTGGTGGTCGAGGATGCGATGGAGTCGCGCGAGATCGCCCAGCGGCGCCAGCGTCTCGACCGTGAGGCGAAGAGCCGCCGGACAGCCAAAGGTGTCGTATCGCTCGAAGACTTCATGTCGCAGACGGCTCCAGGCCAGAAGCGCACCCTCCGCATCGTCATCAAGGCCGACCAGGGTGGTCCGGCGGAAGCGCTGGCCGACGCGCTGGGCCAGCTCTCGAACGAAGAGGTGTCCGTCGACGTCATCCATCGAGGCGTGGGCGCCATCACCGAAAGCGACATTCTGCTCGCGCGCGCATCGGGTGCCATCATCGTCGGCTTCCACGTCCGGCCCGACAACAACGCGCGGGCCGCCGCGGAGCGCGAAGGCGTGGAGATCAAGCTTTACAAGATCATCTACGAGGCGGTCGAAGATGTTCGCGCCGCGCTCGAGGGCATGCTTCGTCCCGAGGAGAAGGAAGTTGTGCTCGGCGAAGCCGAAGTTCGCGAGTTGTTCAAGGTGCCGAGGATAGGCGTCATTGCCGGTTGCTCGGTCCGCAGCGGAGTGATCAACCGTCAGGGCCGCGTTCGCGTAATGCGGGATAGCGTCGAGATTTACGACGGCGCGATCTCGTCGCTGCGCCGGTTCAAGGACGACGTGAAGGAAGTGCGCGAAGGCTTCGAGTGTGGAATCGGCGTCGAGAATTTCAACGACATCAAGGTTGGTGACGTGCTCGAGTGCTACAGAAAAGAGCAGGTGGCGCGGACACTGACTTCAGCGGCGGGTGCCTCTGCGTAACACCCGTCGAGCGGACCGCGTCGCCGAAGCGGTCCGCGTCGAGGTTGCGACCTTCCTCACTGAATCGGCAAAGGACCCGCGCATCGTCGGCTTCGTCACGGTTACGGGAGCGGAGGTCAGCCCCGACCTTCGCCACGCCCGCGTGTATGTAAGCGTCCTTGGAAGCGAGACCGAGAAGCAGGCGACGTTCGACGGTCTCGACAGCGTCGCTTCCCATCTGCGCTCGCGCGTTGCACGCCAGTTGCGGCTGCGGGTAGCGCCCGAAATCCAGTTCAAGGAAGACGACACCATCGCTCGGGCTGCCCGCATCGAGTCGCTACTCGCTGACGTGAAGCGACAAGACGCTGCCGCGGGCCGTGGACGGGAAGACGCCTGACCACTCCGACGAGGTCGCCGCGACCGCTCAGGGATTGCTGCTCGTAGACAAGCCGGCGGGAATGACGTCGCACGACGTCGTCCAGCACGTACGACGCGTTTACGGTGAGCGCAGCATCGGTCACCTCGGCACGCTCGATCCTTTTGCCACCGGGTTGCTCGTGCTGCTGCTCGGTAGAGCGACCCGGCTGGCAACCTTCATCGACACCGAGCCCAAGGTCTACGTCGCCATCATCAAATTCGGAGAGGAGACCGATACCGACGATGCAACGGGAACGGTCGTGCGAACGGCGCCCTCTCCGCGCGAGAGCGACATTCGGTCGGCCGTCGACGCGCTTACCGGGACAATCGCTCAGGTGCCGCCGGCCTATTCAGCAAAGAGCGTCGACGGCACGCGGGCATACGATGCGGCGCGCCGCGGACAGCCACTCGATCTCGCGGCCGTCAGTGTCACCGTTCACCAGTGGGAGCTGGGCAAGCTCTCCGGCGATTCGGTCGCGGCAATCATTACATGCAGTGGCGGTACTTACATTCGCGCACTGGCCCGAGATCTAGGGCGCCTCACGTCTTCCGCTGCCCATCTCGAGTCGCTCCGTCGCACTCGAGTCGGCACGTTCGATGTCCGCGATGCCTCCACGCTCGATGATCTCGCCGCCAATCCCGCCCCGGTGAGGGCGCTGCGTGTCGTTGCGGATGCCTAGGAGGATCGAGTTGTCCGACGAATCGGGCCTGCCACCGTACGTGACAGGCACCGTGATCACCGTCGGAACCTTCGACGGAGTGCACCTTGGTCATCGCGATGTCGTCGAGCGGCTCGTGGCAAGGTCGCGCTCGCTCAAGATTCCAAGCGTACTGGTGACTTTCGAGCCGCATCCCCTGGAGATAGTGAATCCCGCTGCCGCTCCGCTGCTGCTCACCACTCACGACGAGAAACTGGAAGTATTGGCCGAGACCGGCATCGATTATCTGGCGGTCTTGCCCTTTACCGCGGATCTTGCCACGTATTCCGCCGAAGCATTTGTCGAGCTCATCCTGAGGCGCTGCTTCCGGCTGCGCGAGCTGCTGATCGGCTATGATCACGGTTTCGGGCGCCAGCGCGCGGGGAACGTCAACGTCTTGCGCACGCTTGGCGAGCGTGATGGCTTCCGCGTCGAGGTAGTCGATCCCGTCTCGACTGCGGACGGACACTCGGTATCTTCGACTTCCATCCGCCGCGCGGTCGCGGGCGGCGACCTGGAGCGGGCGCGGGAGGCCCTTGGACGCCTTTACTCAGTGAGCGGCCGTGTCATCCCAGGCTCGCAGCGCGGCCGTAATATCGGGTTTCCGACTCTGAATCTTGGGCCGCCACCTCCCAGGAAGCTTCTTCCGCCCGAGGGTGTATATGCAGTGAGGGTTCAAACGTCGGCCGGTCCGGTTGGGGGAATGATGAATCTCGGGCCACGACCGACGTTTGGAGATTCGGCGACATCGCTGGAAGCGCACTTGTTCGATACGAGCGGAGATTTCTATGGTGCGTACGTTCGAATTGATTTCGTGCGGAGGTTGCGCGAGACGCGCAAATTCGCGTCCGCAGAACGCCTGGCGAAACAGCTCGCGCACGACGAGCGTGACGCTAGACGCGCGTTGACTCTCCTCAAAATTCCCGGTAACCTTAGAAGCTAACCCCGAAGTGCACCTTTTTCCCAATTCCGCCGCATGAGTCTGAAGTACCGAATTGCCATCATCGTGGCTCTCATCGGGGCGTCCTTGTGGACGCTCTTTCCGCGAACGGTGGTCGAGCGCGTCAAGCGCAACGGCGAGTTCGTCTACGACACGGTGCGGCGCGTTCCGCTGAAGCGCGGGCTCGATCTTCAGGGCGGCATGCACCTCGCCCTCGAGGTCGACGAGTCCAAGGGGCCGGTACCGGACAAGAGCAAGGCGATCGACAACGCGCTCAAGGTCGTGCGCAACCGCATCGACGAGTTCGGTGTTTCCGAGCCGGTGGTGCAGAAGGCCGGCAGCGATCGCATCATCGTCGAGCTCCCGGGCATCGACGACCCGCGTCGCGCGCAGGACGTCGTGCAGAAGTCGGCCTTCCTGGAGTTCCAGATAACGGACGAGACTCAAGCCCTCGAGAAAGCGCTGCCACGACTCGATGCGCTGCTCAAGGATACCAAGGTCGCTGCGGCCGTCAGTACGCCTGGAGCGCCGGCGAAGACGGACACCACTGCTGCAGGTTTGCAATCGCTTTTTACCGCAGACACCTCGAAGAAAGCCGACAGCTCCAAGACTGACAGCGCCAAAGCGGCGGCAGGCACCGCCGGCGGTCCAGGTGCTTTCTCGAAGCTGATTCAGCAGGGACAGATGCCCGGTGAGTATTACGTCGCCCAAAGTGACGTCGGTCTCGTTACGCAGTATCTCGCGATGTCAGAAGTGCAGGCCGCATTACCACCTGCCAAGGTGCTTCGCTGGAGTAGCGACACCGTCTCACTCGGCAATCGCGTCTACCGGCCACTCTATGTCCTCGACGCGAAGCCGATCATCACCGGGGAATACCTCACCGACGCGAAGCCCAACACTTCGCCAACGGAGGGGAACCTGGTGCAGTTCACGATGAACAACGAGGGGGCTCGCCGCTTCCGTGCCGAGACGTCACGTCACATCAAGGACTTCATGGCGATCGTGCTCGACCAACGCGTCATGGGTCGTCCACCTGTCATTCAAAGCGCAATCGGTGCTAACGGCCAGATCACGATGGGCGGGAAAGATCTCCAGGCGGCGCAGGATCTCGCCCTCGTTCTGAGAGCCGGATCGCTCCCTGTTCCGCTCAAGGTCGTCGAGGTGCGTCAGATTGGCGCCAGCCTCGGCCAGGACTCGATTCACGCTGGCATTACCGCCGGCGTGATAGCCGTCGCCCTCGTCGTCTTCATCATGCTCGGCTACTACCGTTTCTCGGGCGCGCTCGCCGTTGCCGGGCTCGCTCTCTACATCCTGTACACGCTGGCGGCGCTTGCGGGATTCCAGGCAGTGCTCACGCTGCCCGGGCTGGCGGGTTTCGTGCTCTCGATCGGAATAGCGGTTGACGCGAACGTCCTGATCTTCGAGCGAATACGCGAAGAGCTTGCTCACGGAAAAACAGTTCGCACTGCGATCGACGAAGGATTTCGCCACGCCATGAGCGCGATCGTCGACTCGAATGTCTCGACAGCGCTGACCGCCGCCGTCCTCTATCAATACGGCACGGGCCCCGTTCGCGGCTTCGCCGTCACGCTTCTCGCCGGTATCGCCGCTTCCATGATCACCTCGATCTTCGTGGTTCGCACTTTTTACATGATCTGGCTGAATCGCTCGCGCGATGCCCAGACAAGCCTGAGCATCTGATGCTACGAATTCTTCACGACACCAACTACGATTTCATCCGCTGGTGGAAGGTGATGGCGGCGATTACGGTCGCCTTCATCCTGCTCGGTCTCGGATCGCTCGCCATCAAGCCGCCCAACTACAGCATCGAGTTCACCGGTGGAACGCTGATGCAGCTGGAGTTCACGCAGCCGCCCGATGTCGGCGCAATCCGCTCCACGCTCGATCAGGCGGGAATTCGCGGAGCGGAAATCCAGCAGTTCGGGACCAACCGCGAGTTCACCGTGCGGGCGCAGGATCCAGGCGCGGTGGCGGCGCAATCGAAGGGCGCCGAGAGCATCGCCGTCACCATTGAAAAAGTCCTGAAGCAAAAGTTCGGCGAGAACGCGCTGAGGGTAGTTCGCACAGAGGCGGTCGGTCCGCGCGTTGGGCAAGAGCTGCGTCGCGGGGCGATCATAGCCATCTTGTTGTCGTTCCTCATTACGCTCGTGTACCTATCGATCCGCTTCGAGTGGCGCTTCGCCACCGCGGCGGTCATCGCCACCAGTCACGACGTCTTCACCACGATCGCGTTCCTCAAGCTGATGCATCTCGAAATCTCGCTGACGGTCGTGGCGGGACTGCTGACCGTGCTCGGATATTCGCTCAACGACACTATCATCATCTTCGATCGCGTTCGTGAAAATCTGCGAAAGGGAAGGAAGGAAACCCTCTACGAAACCCTCAACCGGTCGATCAACGAGACCCTGCCGCGATCGGTCCTGACCCATGCCACCACGTTCGCCGCGACGCTCGCTCTGCTCATTTTTGCGGGCGAGGTGATTCGTCCGTTCGCCTGGGTGATGGCGTTCGGTATCGTCACCGGAACCTTCAGCTCGATTTACGTCGCAGCCCCGGTGCTCCTCTGGATCGAACGCAAATGGCCACGCAAGACGGGCGCACGTCCATCTTCATCGACAGCCACGCCCACCTCGCGGACGCGGCGTTCGCCGGCGACCGCGACGCGGTAATCGCGCGTGCCCGCGCGGCCGGGTCGCGGGCGATTGTCTGCATCGGAGAGTCGCTCGGCACGGCCGTGGTTGCAAGCCAGATCGCCGCTGACAATCCCGGCTTCGTATTCGCGACCGCCGGAATCCATCCCCACGACGCCGCCGCGTTCGACGCGCAGCGAGACGTTCCGAAGCTTCGTCAGCTCCTCAAAGGATCCGCGATCGCGGTAGGGGAGTGCGGCCTCGACTACCATTACGACAATTCCCCCCGCGACGCGCAGCGCGCTGCTTTCTCGGCGCAGGTTGCCCTCGCCGCGGAGCTGGGTAAGCCCATCGTCGTTCACACCAGAGACGCCGAGGATGATACCCGCGCGATCATCAGCGAAGCCCGCACGGCTGGCGTGATTGGAGTGCTGCATTGCTACACCGGCAGTCATTCGCTGGCCGAGCTGGCGATAGATGCGGGATGGTACGTCTCGTTCAGCGGGATCGTTACGTTCAAAAAATGGACTGACGACGACCTGCTGCGACTGGTCCCGCGAGATCGTCTGCTCGTCGAGTCAGATTCGCCTTACCTCGCACCGGTGCCATACCGGGGCAAGAGGAACGAGCCGGCATGGGTGCCTCATACCCTTTCCAGGATCGCAACAGTGCGTGGAGACGATCCTCTCGCGGCCGGAGAGACAACTGCGAGAAATGCGCAGCGGCTTTTTGGTCTGGCCCTGCACGCCGCCTAGTGTGTAACATTCGCGCTGCACCCTGACGCAGCCCGTTTTCAAGGCACCCGACGGAGAACTGAATGCCACTCAAGAAGATCAGCACCGAAAAAGCGCCTGCCGCGATCGGACCCTATTCGCAGGGAATCATCGTCAACGGCTTTCTTTTCACGGCGGGACAGATTCCGCTCGACCCCGTTGGGGGCAAGATCGTCGACGGCGGAATTGTCGAGCAGACTGATCGTGTGATGGAGAACCTCCAGGAAGTGCTTCGTGCCGCTGGAGCCAGTTGGGGAGATGTCGTGAAGACGACGGTCTATCTTCACGATCTCGCGCATTTTCCCACCGTGAACGAGGTCTACGGCAAGTGGCTCGGCGATGCGCGCCCCGCGCGCTCGACGGTGCAGGTGCCGGCGCTTCCTCGCGGCGCGCTGGTCGAGATCGACGCGATTGCGGTCGTCGGCTCCAGGTGACAGACTGGACGCGCGAGTGAGCACCTCGAAGACGCGCGAAGAGCTGTTCCGGCTGACTGCGTTCGCGCGCTGCGCCGGTTGAGCGTCAAAAATGGGTCCGGGCGACCTATCCCGCGCGCTGGCCGCGCTCCCTCTAAAGAAAGATCCACGACTGCTCGTCGGCAGAGAGACCTTCGACGATGCCGGGGTATATCTCATGTCTGACGATCTCGCTCTCGTTCAGACCGTCGATTTCTTTGCGCCGATCGTGGATGATCCTTTCGATTTCGGTCAGATCGCTGCCGCCAACGCGCTTTCCGACGTCTACGCGATGGGGGGCCAGCCGCTGACTGCACTCAACATTGTCGCCTTTCCAACCAGCGAGCTCCCGCTGGATGTGCTCGGTGAGATTCTGGCTGGAGGCCAGGAGAAAGTGCACGAGGCTGGCGCGCTGGTCGTTGGCGGACACACCGTCGTTGATACCGAGCTCAAGTACGGGCTGGCAGTCACGGGCCGCGCGCATCCGCAATTTCTCCTCGCCAACGCCGGCGCTCAGCCCGGCGACCAACTGGTTCTTACCAAGCCAATCGGAAACGGAATTCTTGCGACGGCCGGCAAACGGGGGAAGCTCGCGCCCGACGCCGAGCGCGTGATGATCGACACGATGAAAACTCTCAACGGAACGGCGAGTCGTGCCGCACTCGCGGTCGGATCGCGGTGCGCCACTGATATCACCGGCTTTGGACTGCTCGGCCACATGTCGCACATCGCACGCGCCAGTAACGTCACACTGCGCGTCGAGCTCGCTTCCGTTCCGATTCTCCCCGAAGTGCGCGAAGCGGTGAGAGCCGGTTTCGTAACCGACGGCGCGAAACGAAATGGAGAGTATCTCCGCGATCTGGTTCGCTGGCAGAAGGGAAGCGACGAGGATCGCGCTATTTTCCACGATCCGCAAACCTCCGGCGGGCTGGCGGTATGCATTAATCGAAGCGAGGTCGCTAACTATCTTTCACGCGTTCAGGGATCGGTAGTCATTGGCGAGGTCATCGAACGGGGAGAAGTTGCGATCGAAGTTCAGTGAGACGCTTGGGGGTGGATGGGGCCTGGTGGCTTCCGTGATCTTCAAAATCACTGTGACCCTACTTCGTAGGGTCGGGTGGGTTCGATTCCCACACTCTCCCGCCACGTCGCTGACGGTAGCGCTCCTTTGTTCCGTAGTGCTGCCGGTTGGATCCCAAGCCCAACAGCGGGATAGCACGCGCGCGGGGATCTCGGCACCGACGAGGCCGGCGACGCAACCCACGCCGGCCGATACGACCCCAAAGCCGCCGATGACACCACGTCGGTCGTTTTTCACCTCTCTGCTCATTCCGGGCTACGCGCAGACGGCGTTCGGTCGGCACCGCGCCGCGATGCTTTTTGCGGTCATTGAGGTGGGTTCGATCGGAATGGCGCGCAAGGCAGCGCAGGACCTCGGCGAGGCCAAGGCGCTGCCGCGCGACAGTATCGTCGCCAGCTACAGGATCGATCCGAGTACCGGCCTGGCGGTCATCGATCCGAAAACGGGCCTCCCGATTCCCGACACCTGGATCACTAGTCGCTTCACCGACGATCGCGTCAAGGCGCGGCGGACGCACTACGAGGATTGGATCGCGGCGATCGTATTCAACCATCTTTTCTCGGGCGCCGACGCATACGTGGCCGCAAATCTTTGGGACTTCAAGGCCAATATCGGCGTGGTAGCAGCTCCGCGATCCGCCGGGATCTACGCCTCTCTGAAGCTGAGGTGAGCAATTCCGCCCCGATTGGCGTTTTCGATTCCGGAATGGGCGGGCTCACCGTCGTCCGCGAATTGATGAACCAGCTGCCCAACGAAAGCATCATCTATTTCGGAGATACCGCGCGGGTGCCCTATGGGCCCAAAAGCCCGGACACGGTTCTTCGATACAGCCGGGAGATTACCTCTTATCTCAAAGGCGAGGGAGTGAAGGCACTGATCGTCGCTTGCAACACTGCGACCGCCCACGCGCTTCCGGCGCTGCGACGAGAGTTCGACATTCCCATCGTCGGTGTGATCGAGCCTGGCGCGCGAGCCGCGGCAGCGGTCACGAAGAGCAAGAAAGTGGGCCTGATCGGTACCGCGGGAACCAT
>Ga0137377_10004327_pt1 | contig 11164 bp, 9 predicted proteins | sample SagtaG_22_FD_104815 | JGI IMG/M metagenome (GOLD analysis project Ga0137377, IMG submission 104815) | Vadose zone soil microbial communities from Sagehorn Ranch, Mendocino, California, USA - Sage2_L_40_16 metaG | ecosystem: Environmental > Terrestrial > Soil > Vadose zone | place: USA... | reverse complement strand
TCTTCAACGCCGGGCTGCGGCACGATATCGAACCGCTCTCGGGCGGCGTGACCAGTCCGCGCCTGGCCCTGATCTACACACCGGATCCGAGCCGCTCGATCAAGTTGCTGTACGGCTCGTCCTACCGGGCACCCAGCGCCTGGGAACAGTTCGCCAGCCAGGCCAACGTTCAGGAACCGAACCTGGCCTTGAAACCCGAGCGCATTCGAACCGCCGAGATCGTGCTGGAACAGTTCGTCCGCAACCAGCTGCGCCTGACGGCATCGGCATTCCAGTACCGCATCAGCGACCTGATCGACGAGGTTCCCGATCCGACCAACGCCCTGCTGCAGTTTCGCAACGTCGGCCGGGTTCAGTCGCGCGGCGCCCAGTTCGAGGTCGAGCAGGCGTGGGACAACGGCGGGCGACTGCGGGCGAGCTACAGCTTTCAGCTGGCCGAGGACCTGAACGCCCGGGACTCGGGCATGGACCCGATCCTGCTCAACGCGCCCCGACATCTGGCCAAGCTGAACTTCACGAGCCCGATTCGAGTGGCTTCGCTCAGGGCCGGGCTGGAGGTGCAGTCGATGAGCCGCCGCAGATCGACCGAAGGCGAGGTTGCCGGACACACGGTGACCAACCTGACTTTGGTCGACCCGAACTTGACGCAGTCCTTGACGGCTTCGTTCAGCGTCTACAACCTGTTCGACACGAAATACGCCGACCCCGCCTCGGCCGCCCTCGCCAATCTGGGGCTCGATTCGATACCGCAGCCCCGGCGCAGCTTCCTGCTCAAGCTGACTTACACATTTTGAGTGGCGCATTTTGTTCACCCGGAACGATCCTCGGAAGCGAGCACCGGCGGTGGTCGCGACGCCCGCCTTCGCGCTCGCCCGTCGGCGCCGGATGGCCGCCCTGCTGGCCGCACTCTGTGCTGTCTTGAGCATGTCCAGCGGGCAGCCTGTTCGGGCCCGGTCGTTGGCCGAGTACGAAATCAAGGCAGCCTTCATGTACAACTTCGCCAAGTTCGTGCAATGGCCGGCGGAGGCGTTCGGGCAAGCTCAGTCGCCCCTGATCCTGTGCGTGATCGGCGACGATGTATTCGGGCCGGCACTCGATACGATCGAACACAAGCTCGCGCAGGGGCGCGAACTGAAGGTGCGGCGGCAGGTTCGCCTGGAGAGCGCCAGGTCGTGCCACATCCTGTTCATCGCGGAATCGGAGCACGCGAGGCTCGGATCTGTCCTGCGCGCGGTCTCGGGCGCCAGCGTCCTGACGGTCAGCGACGTGGACCGCTTTGCCGAGGCCGGCGGCGTCATCGGCCTGTACAACATCGATAACAACGTCCAGTTTTCCATCAACCTGGAACAGGCCCGCAGCGCTTCGCTGCAAATCAATTCTCAGCTCCTGAAACTTGCGAAGATCGTTCGGCGTGACGCCCGAGAGGACGGCCAGTGAAGACCCCGTTTCGCGATCTGTCCATCCGCAGCAAGCTCACCGTGATGCAACTCGTCGCCAGCGGCGTGGCGGTGCTGCTGCTTTTTGCGCTGGTGCTGGGCTATCAAGTCTTCCTGCTGCGCGACGAAATCGTCAGGAAAGTGGCCTCGCTCAGCCAGGTCGTCGGCGAGAACAGCGCCGCCGCACTGACGTTCGGAGACCCCAAATCGGCACACGAGACCCTGTCGGCGCTGGGCGTCGAGCCCAATGTGCTGGCAGCCAGAATCCTGGACCGCAAGGGTCAGACCTTCGCGCTGTTCGCCAGGGCCGGCCTCGATTCCTTCGCAACCGCGGTCCCCGACCCGGGCTCCTTGTCCACGCTGGTGCCGTACGGCGAGGACGGCGCGCCGCCGGTGCCGATCCGCTACGCGTTTTCCTCGGGCCAGCTGCGCGTGTACGCGGCGATCCGGCTCGATCAGGAGACCATCGGCCAGGTCGAGACCGTTTACGGCCTGGGGCAGTGGTACCGGCAGCTGCGTTGGGATATCGGAGCTGCGGGGATCGTCTGGATGGTTTCGCTGCTGCTTGCGTACCTGCTGTCGCGCCGCGCTCACCGCGGCATCACGCAGCCCCTGCTGAACCTGGCCGCGATGACCGAGGAGGTGTCGGTCAGTCGAAAGTACTCGCTTCGCGCCCCGGCGGGAAACCGCGACGAAATCGGCGTCCTGATCGACGGTTTCAACAACATGTTGAGCGAGATCCAGGCGCGCGACGCGGCCCTGCAGGGCCATCGCGAGCACCTGGAGCAGGAGGTCGCCGCGCGCACCTCGGAGCTGACCAAGGCCAAGGAGGACGCCGAAGCGGCCAGCAGGGCCAAGTCGCAATTCCTGGCCAACATGAGCCATGAGGTCAGAACCCCGATGAACGGCGTGCTCGGCATGACCGAGCTGCTGATGCAGACCGAGCTCGACGACAAGCAGCGGCGGTTCGTGCAGACCGTCAACAGTTCCGGAGAGGCGCTGCTGCGCGTGATCGACGACATCCTGGACTTCACCAAGATCGAAGCCGGCCGGATGGAGCTGGAGACGATCGACTTCGATCTGCGCGAGCTGGTGGAGGATGTCACCGAGCTGGTGGCCGAATCCGCCCACCGCAAGGGGCTCGAAGTCCTGTGCCGCTTCGCGGCGACCGCGCCGGCGCACGCAAGGGGCGACCCGGTCCGGCTGCGCCAGGTGCTCGTGAACCTGGTCTCGAACGCCGTGAAGTTCACCGAGAGCGGCGAGGTCCTGGTGCAGGTCGACCGGTCCGAGGCCGCAGTCCCGCTCGCGCGCTTGCCCGCCGACTCGCCCGCCGTAGCGCGCAGCGCGCAGGCGGGAGCGCGCACAGCGCGCCAGGGCGGGTCCAATTCCGAGTGCTTCCAACTGACGTTTACGGTCAGCGACACCGGGCCGGGAATCGAGCCGGCCGTACTGTCACGCCTGTTTCAGCCCTTTTCTCAGGCCGACAGCTCGACCACGCGCAAGTACGGCGGTGCCGGGCTTGGCCTGGCCATTTCACGCCAGCTGATCGAGATGATGGGCGGACAGCTGACGGTGGCCAGCGTGCCAGGCCACGGGTCGACCTTTCGCTTCAACCTTGCGCTGCGCCCGGCGGCCGATCTCCCGATGACGGCCGCCGTACCGGACCTGCGGGGCGTGCGATTGCTGATCGTCGAGGACAATCCGACCAATCGCGAGATCCTGTGCCAGCAGACGCAGGCGGCCGGAATGCAAGTCCATGCCGTGCCGGACGGACAGCAGGGGCTACAGGCGGCCATCGCCGCCTCCGTAGCCGGGCGGCCCTACCAGGTGGCGATCCTGGACATGAAGATGACCCACATGGACGGGCTGGACCTTGCCGCGGCCATCCGGCGCGAGCCCGGGATCGCGCAGCTGCCGCTGATCATGTTGACTTCGCTGCATTCGGAGGGAGAAGGCGCAGCGGCCCGGGGCCTGGGAATTCGCTGCTACCTGGCCAAGCCGGTGCGCCGCCTGGAGCTGTACCGCCGCATCGGCCAGACGCTGCGCGACGCAGTCACGCTGGTGACGGATACCGGCGAGACGGCGCCGTCGTCGCCTGGCCTGGGGGGACGGGTGTTGCTGGCCGAGGACAACCCGGTGAACCAGGCGGTGGCCCAGCACATGATCGAGGCCATCGGCTGCGACTTGACCATCGTTGGCAACGGGGCCGAGGCTGTCACAGCGCTGGCGGCGTCACGCTTTGATGTGGTGCTGATGGACTGCCAGATGCCGGAGATGGACGGCTTCGCCGCGACGGCGGCGATCCGTGCCAGCGAGGCGCAGCGCAGTGCTCGCGGTGGCGCGGCCGATGGGCGCCCGGCCCACATTCCGATCATCGCCGTCACCGCCCATGCGATGCAGGGCGATCGGGACGCGAGTCTTGCCGCCGGCATGGACGACCACCTGTGCAAACCGTTCTCGCTCGACGCGCTGCGGGCCGTGCTGCAACGATGGATGCCCGCCTTCGCGCAGCGCGGAGGCGGGCCCCGTGGTCGAGGTCGAGCCGCCGCCGAGCGAGCATCTGGATCCGAGCCGCTTGAATGCGGTGCGTTCGCTGAAAAGCGCCGGCCCGGACCTTGCGGACCGGGTCATCCGCCTGTTTCTGGAAACGACCCCGAGCACGCTGGCCAACTTGCGCCTGGCCGCCTCATCGGGCAACGCGCCCCAAGTCCGCCTCGCGGCTCACTCGCTGCGCGGTTGTGGCCGCGAATTGGGCGCGGTCCGCCTCGGGCACCTGTGCCAGGAAATCGAGAATCTCGTGCGAGCCGGCAAAGTCCTCGACGCCCCGTCGATGCTGCCGGAACTCGAGCATGAGTACGAGGTTGTACGGCAGCTGCTGACGGAGCAGATCGAACCGGTCGAGGCCGACTATTCCCGATCGGCCGCCGGCGACAGGCAAGCTATTCCTCGAGCGTGAAGCCGACCTTCAGCATCACCTGCCAGTGCTCGATCTTGCCGCCGGCGACGCTGCCGCGCGTCTCGATGATCTGAAACCAGTGGATGTTGCGCAGCGTCTTCGAAGCCCGGCCGAGCGCGCTCTGGACCGCGTCTTCGATCGACGTCGGTGACGAGCCCGCCAGCTCGACCAGCTTGTAGGTGTGATTGCTCATCGTGGCCTCCTTGTGATGTCGGCAGTCCGCACGCACGCAGGCCCCTCGTTTGCGGGGCTTGCCTTCAAGCTTACGCCGGGCCCGAACCGCGGCCGTCTATCGAGCCCTCGGTTCAAAAGATGCAGGATGAGCGGCGAGCGGACAGAAAGCACCGCCGCGCTGCTGCGGGCGGCCACGCTCTGAAGTCCTCTACTCTGCGCGCCGCCAGGTCTGCGTGCGGCCCAGCAGCGAAATCCCGACGTAGCCCCGCACTTCGAGCTTGCGTCCCGAATCGACGGCGCGTATCCGGCAGCGGTACAGCGTGCCGCTATCCGGGTCCAGGATCTCGCCACCGCCCCAGCGGTCGTCCTGGCGGTGCAGGCCCGTGATGATCGTCATTCCGATCTTGCGCTGGTTCTTGCGCTCGCCCGGGCACTTGGTGCACAGCTCGTTCGGGTCGTCACCCGGCATGCCGCGCTCGATCACGCCGCGCAGCTCGTCGCCGACCAGCGTGATGCGGATGTAGCCCTCGGGCTTACCGGTCTTGTCGCTGATGGTCTGCCAAAGGCCCACCTCGGCCGGCGCCGGCTTCGCGGCTGCCGCCGCTTCGGCGGCCACGTCGGCCGCCAGGCAGGCCGCGCCCGGGCCCAGCAGCGCGGCCCAGCACAGCAGCGCGCCCGGCAGCGCGCGCAGAACGGGCACCACCTACTCGGACAGCACCGGCTCGCCACGCTCCGGCTGGGGCGCGTCGCCGTTGTCGGCCGGCGGAAAGTCCAGCTTCACGCCGCCGTTCTCGTCGACGTCGACGTCGACCTTGCCGCCGTTGGCCAGACGCCCGAACAGCAGCTCGTCGGCCAGCGCCCGGCGCACGGTGTCCTGGATCAGCCGCGCCATCGGGCGCGCGCCCATCACCGGGTCGAAGCCCTTCTTGGCCAGGTAGCTTCGAAGCGTGTCGCTGAAGCTGACGTCAACCTTCTTCTCGTGCAACTGTTCCTCCAGCTGCATCAGGAACTTGTCGACCACGCGCAGGATCACCTGATCGTCGAGCGCGCGGAAGCTGATGATCGAATCCAGCCGGTTGCGGAACTCGGGCGAGAACATGCGCCGGATCTCCGCCATCTCGTCGCCCGGCATCCGATTCGTGCTGAAGCCGATCGAGCCCTTCTGCAAGGCCTCGGCACCCGCGTTCGTGGTCATGATCACGATCACGTTGCGGAAGTCCGCCTTGCGGCCGTTGTTGTCGGTCAGCGTGCCGTGGTCCATCACCTGCAACAGGATGTTGAAGATGTCCACGTGCGCCTTTTCGATCTCGTCCAGCAGCAGCACCGAGTGCGGCTTCTTGGAGATCGCCTCGGTCAGCAGTCCGCCCTGGTCGAAGCCCACGTAGCCCGGCGGCGCGCCGATCAGGCGGCTGACCGCGTGACGCTCCATGTACTCGGACATGTCGAACCGGAGCAGCTCGATTCCCAGCGTGAACGCGAGCTGGCGCGCCACCTCGGTCTTGCCCACGCCGGTCGGGCCCGAAAACAGGAACGCGCCGATCGGCTTCTCGGGCCGCCCCAGGCCCGAGCGCGCCATCTTGATCGCCGCGGCGAGCGCCTCGATCGCCTCATCCTGCCCGAACACCACGTTCTTCAGGTTTCGGTCCAGGTTCTTCAGCTGGGTGCGGTCGTCGCTCGACACGGTCTGCGGCGGGATCCGCGCGATCTTCGCGATGATGTCCTCGACCTCGTTCTTGCCAACCGTTTTCTTGCGCTTGGACAGCGGCAGGATCCGCTGGGCGGCGCCCGCCTCGTCGATCACATCGATCGCCTTGTCGGGCAGGTGCCGGTCGTTGATGTAGCGGGCCGACAGCTCGGCCGCCGCGGTGATCGCGCCGGTCGAGTACTTCACCCCGTGATGCTCCTCGAAGCGCGACTTCAGCCCCTTCAGGATCTCGATCGTCTGCTGCACGGTCGGCTCGGACACGTCGATCTTCTGGAAGCGTCGTGACAGCGCGTGGTCCTTTTCGAAGATCCCGCGGTACTCGTTGTACGTGGTCGCCCCGATGCACTTCAGCTGCCCGGTCGACAGCGCCGGCTTCAGCAGGTTGGACGCATCCAGCGTGCCGCCCGAAGCCGATCCGGCCCCGATCAGCGTGTGGATCTCGTCGATGAACAGGATCGCGTTGTGGCTCGCCTTCAGCTGCTTCAGCACGGCCTTCAGCCGCTGCTCGAAGTCGCCGCGATACTTGGTGCCGGCCAGCAGCGCGCCCATGTCCAGCGAGTGCACCGTGGCCTTCTCCAGGATCTCGGGCACCTCGCCTTTGAAAATACGCCACGCCAGGCCCTCGGCGATCGCGGTCTTGCCGACCCCTGCCTCGCCCACCAGCAGCGGATTGTTCTTGCGCCGGCGGCACAGTACCTGGATCACACGCTCGACTTCCGGCTCGCGGCCGATCAGCGGATCGATCTTGCCGTCGCGTGCCAGCAGATTCAGGTTCTGCGTGTACTGCTCCAGCGGCGAGCTCTGCTCGCGCCCCTCGGGGCTGTCGGAGTCCTGATCGCCCTGCGACTTGGCCTTTTCCTCGCCCTGTGGAGCCTTCGTGATGCCGTGCGAGATGTAATTGACCACGTCCAGCCGCGTGACACCCTGCTGGTGCAGGTAGTACACCGCGTGCGAGTCCTTCTCGCCGAAGATAGCCACCAGCACGTTGGCGCCGGTGACTTCCTTCTTGCCGTTGGAGGTCGATTGCACGTGCATGATCGCCCGCTGGATCACGCGCTGAAAGCCCAGCGTCGGCTGGGTGTCCGCCTCCGAACTCTGCGGCAGCACCGGCGTGTTGTCGGACACGAAATTCTGCAGGCTCTTGCGCAGGTCCTCGATGTTGCAGGCACAGGCGCGCAACACCTCGGCGGCCGACGGATTGTCCAGCAACGCCAGCAGCAAGTGCTCAACCGTGATGAACTCGTGTCGCGCCTGTCGGGCCTCGACAAAGGCCATGTGCAAACTGACTTCCAGTTCCTGCGCGATCATGCTTCCTCCATCACGCACTGCAACGGGTGCTGGTGCTGCCTTGAATGACTAGAAACCTGCTCGAATTTGCCGATGCCCCCAGGGCCGATTACCTTCGACACGTCCGGCCACATGACGCCCTGCTGGTGCAAGCAGTACACGGCCTGCGAGTCGCTTTCGCCGAAGATCGCCTGCAGCATCTGGACGCCGGTCACTTCCTCCTGGCCGTTGGAGGCGCCACGCGCGACCAGGGTCATCACGGCCCGCTGCACCACCAGCATGAAGCCAAGTGTAGGCTGGGTGTGGGCCTGCGAGCCCGGCGGCAGAACCGGCGAGCGGTCGGAAACGAAACCCTGAAGCCCCCTGCGCAGGTCCTCGATATTGCAGGCGCAGGCCCGCAGCACTTGCGCCACGGACGCGCTGTCCAGCAGGGCCAGCAGCAGATGCTCGACCGTGACGAATTCTTGTCGCGCCTGACGGGCCTGCGCAACGGCCTGCGCGATCAGGGGACCGATCTCGCTGTCGCGCTGCTGTTCGATCAGGCGGTCCAACCACTCCTCGCCCTTGCGATCCTGTTCTCCCGGCGACTCTGCCCCGCCCTCGCCTTGCGCGCTGGCGATTCCGCGCGAGATGCAGGTCGTCAGGTCCAGCCGCGTGACGCCCTGCTGGTGCAGGTAGTACGCCGCGTGCGAGTCCTTCTCGCCGAAGATAGCCACCAGCACGTCGGCGCCGGTGACTTCCGTCTGCCGGCTCGACCTGGGCTGCACGTGCATCTGCGCGCGTTGGATCACGCGGTGAAAACCCAGCGTGGGCAGCGAGTCGATCTCCGAGCTTTGCGACATAACCGGCGTGTGAGCAGACACGAAGTCCTGCAGGCTGCTGCGAAGGTCCTCGATGGGGCAGGCACAGGCGCGCAATACCTCGACGGCCGACGGGTTGTCCAGCAGTGCGAGCAGCAGGTGCTCGACCGTGATGAACTGGTGGCGGGCCCGCCGGGCCCCGACGAAGATCTGGTGCAGAGTAACTCCCAGTTCGTGACCGATCATGTTTCTTCCATCACGCACTGCAGCGGGTGCTGGTGCTGCCTTGAATAGCTGCAAACCTGCTCGACTTTGCTGGCCGCCAGATCCCTCGGATAAACGCCGCACACCCCGCGTCCTTCATGATGGACCTTCAGCATGATCTGGGTGGCCTGTTCGCGCCCCTTGCCGAAGAACTTTTGCAACACACCCACCACGAACTCCATAGGAGTGAAATCGTCGTTCAGCAGAACGACCTGGTACATCGGCGGTGGCTTTACCCGAGAAGCCTGCTTCTCGACCACCGTTCCTTCGCCGATCCGATGGCTCATACGCGCATTGTAAAAAACTCAGCGCATCCCGGCGTTGGGCATTACGCGGACAATCATAAGTGAAATCCGCGCTGCTTCGGAGCCCTCGGAGCGCCGATCTGGAGCACGAAAGCGCGCCATTTGCCGAGGATCAGGCGCATGCGCTTTCCTGCTGAGCCACGTCCGCAGTTTTAAATAACGGGGACCTTCCCTATGCCCGCGTTTCGACCCCCAAGCCGGGCGTTTTCCAGCGATATGCGCACCCGAACCGGGAGCACGGGCCATCCGCAATCGAGCGCGCAAGCACCTCGTTGACGGGTCTTGACGCTAACCCGCATTGTCCGAAAAATCCCGCAATCCCGTACGCGTTTCGGATCCCGAGGCGTGGTGCGACGCTCCGGCCCCGGCCGGTGCAGTAGGCGGGACAAGCACGCTGAGGAGGGAGAGGTGGTAATCGCGCGGCTGACCGCCTCGGCTGGGTCTATGGCTGGGAGAAGGAAAACCAATGGCAACGGGTGTAGTGAAGTGGTTTAACGACGCGAAGGGGTATGGATTCATCACACCGGACGACGGGGGAGAAGATCTGTTCGCCCATTTCTCTGCAATCCAGGCGACTGGGTTCAAGACGCTTAAGGAAGGCCAAAAAGTGGCCTTCGAAGTCGTTCAGGGGCCGAAAGGCAAACAAGCTTCGAATATCACACCGAACGGCTGACTAGCGCGCGTCGCAAAAGAAGCCCCGTCAAGGGGCTCTTTTTTTGGCCGGAACCCCTACATCCGGGCGATCAAGGCCTGACCGAATCCGGAACAGGACACCTGGGTGGCCCCCGACATCAGCCGCGCGAAATCGTAAGTGACCGTCTTTTGCTGGATGGTCGTCTCCATCGCCCGCACGATCAGGTCGGCCGCCTCGCCCCAGCCCATGTGGCGCAGCATCATTTCGGCCGACAATATTTCCGACCCTGGATTGACGTAGTCCTTGCCCGCGTACTTGGGCGCGGTGCCATGGGTTGCCTCGAACATCGCCACCGAATCGGACAGGTTCGCACCCGGCGCGATGCCGATGCCGCCGACCTGCGCGGCCAGCGCGTCGGAGATGTAGTCGCCGTTCAGGTTCAACGTGGCGATCACGTCGTATTCGGCCGGCCGCAGCAGGATCTGTTGCAGGAAAGCGTCGGCGATCACGTCCTTGACCACCACCTCGCCGTGCGGCGCCGGCATCTTCATCCACGGGCCGCCATCGAGCAGCGTGGCGCCGAACTCGCGCTGCGCCAGCGCGTAGCCCCACTTGGCGAACGCTCCCTCGGTGAACTTCATGATGTTGCCTTTGTGCACGAAGGTCACCGACTTGCGCTGCTGATCCACCGCGTAGCGCAGCGCCTTGCGCACCAGCCGTTCGGTGCCCTCGCGCGAAACCGGCTTGATCCCGATCGCCGAGGTTTGCGGGAACCGGATCTTGCGCACACCCAGCTCACGTTGAAGGAAGTCGATCAGCTTGCGCGCCTTGTCGCTCTCCGCCTCGTATTCGATGCCGGCGTAAATATCCTCCGAATTCTCCCGGAAAATCACCATATCGGTCTTCTCGGGCTCGCGCACCGGGCTCGGTACGCCCTGGAAGTAGCGCACCGGGCGCAGGCACACGTACAGATCCAGCTCCTGCCGCAGTGCAACGTTGATCGAGCGTATGCCGCCGCCCACCGGCGTGGTCAGCGGCCCCTTGATCGAGACCACGTATTCGCGCAACGCCGTCAGCGTCTCCTCGGGCAGCCACACGTCCGGCCCGTACACCCTGGTCGCCTTCTCGCCGGCGTACAACTCCATCCAGGCGATCTTGCGCCGGCCCCCGTACGCCTTCGCGATCGCCGCATCGACCACCTTGATCATCACCGGCGTGATGTCCACTCCGGTACCGTCGCCCTCGATGACCGACACGATCGGGTTGTCCGGCACCGTCAGCGAATAGTCGGCATTGACGGTGATCTTCTTGCCCTGGGCGGGAATCTGGATGTGTTCGAACATGACGTCTCCGGAGGCGGCGGTCGATGCGCGCGAACGCGAACCCCTGCTCATGAGCACCGACGGCGCCGCGTGACGGGGCGGATCAGTTTAGCCCGCCTTCGCGCTGACGCGCTTCGGAGGGCAGGCCCCTCCATGCTTCGCGCGGGCCTGCCCTCCGAAGCGCGCACCACGGAGGAGGGCCTGCCCTCCGAAGCGCGTCAGCGCGAAGGCGGGCGCTTTTCGATATCCTGCTGCGTCCGCTCGCTGACCGCGCAACCCTA
>Ga0137377_10004326_pt1 | contig 11166 bp, 11 predicted proteins | sample SagtaG_22_FD_104815 | JGI IMG/M metagenome (GOLD analysis project Ga0137377, IMG submission 104815) | Vadose zone soil microbial communities from Sagehorn Ranch, Mendocino, California, USA - Sage2_L_40_16 metaG | ecosystem: Environmental > Terrestrial > Soil > Vadose zone | place: USA... | reverse complement strand
TGCCGCTCGCGGCCCGAGCACACGATGACGAGGTCCCCCCGCTCGTCCAGCACGGCGCGGGCCCGCGCGGCGAGCGCCTTGAAGTTGGCGGGCGCCCCCACGAGCACCGGGTCGGCCCCCTGGACCGCCACGAGGGCCGGCGTGCCGTTGGTAGTGGCAAGCACGATCGTCTTGCCTCCCACGACTTCCGGCGTCATCTCGCGGGGCGAGTTGCCCAGGGCGAAACCCTCGATCTTGAGGCTCTTGCGCTCGCCCGCGAGCAGCACGCCGTCTCGCTCCAGATTCGACGCGACGCGCACCGCCTCCTCGGGGGTGGCCGCCGGGATGACGGCCCGAGCCCCGTTGGCGAGGGCGGTGATCACGGTGGTCCCGGCCCGCAGCGCGTCGATCACGACGGCGCCCCGGCCGCTCACCTCCGCCGCGCTCACGCCCAGCGGCGTGAAGTGCACGTCGATTCTCATTCCTGACCCGTGAGGAGCTGTGGCTCCCGCTCGAGGAACTTGGTGTCGACCCGGCCCGCGACGAAGTCCGGGTGGCGCATGACCCGCGCGAGGAACGGGATGGTCGTGGTCACGCCCTCGATGATGAACGAATCGAGCGCCTGGCGCATGCGCGCCAGCGCCTCGTGTCGCGTGTTGCCGTGGACGATCACCTTCGCGAGCAGGGAGTCGTAGAACGGCGGCACGGTGTACCCCGCGTAGATGTGAGTATCCACGCGCACGCCCGGCCCGCCGGGCGGGTGGTAGGCGGTGACGGTGCCGGGGGACGGCTGGAAGTTGCGCGCCGGATCTTCCGCGTTCACGCGGCACTCGATGGCGTGACCGCGCAGCCGCTCACCATTCATCACGAGCGACAGCGGCTCCCCGCTGGCGACGCGGATCTGCTCCTTCACCAAGTCGAAGTTGGTGCACATCTCAGTGACGGGGTGCTCCACCTGAATGCGCGTGTTCATCTCCATGAAATAAAACGATCCGTCCTCGTCGAGCAGGAACTCGATCGTGCCCGCGCCGACGTAGCCAATGGTCTGCGCCAAGCGGACCGCCGCCTCGCCGATGTCCTGGCGCAGCGTCTGGTCCACGGCCGGGCTCGGCGCCTCCTCGATGAGCTTCTGGTGCCGGCGCTGCACCGAGCAGTCGCGCTCACACAGGTGCATCACGCGCCCGTGGGTGTCGCCCATCACCTGGATCTCCACGTGACGGGGGCGGCTCAGGTACTTCTCGATGTAGACCTCGTCCGAGCCGAAGGCCGCCAGCGCTTCTTGCTTGGCGAGGCCGAACGACTGGGTGAACTGGTCTTCGTCGACCGCGACCCGCATGCCCTTGCCGCCTCCCCCCGCCGCGGCCTTCACGATCACCGGGAACCCGAGCTTCGTCGCCACCTTGAGCCCGGCCTCCCCGTCCTCGACCGGGCCCGGCGAGCCCGGGACCGTCGGGACCTTGAGCTTGTGGGCCAGCTTGCGCGCGGCCGCCTTGTCGCCCATCTGGCGGATCTGGTCGCCGGTGGGACCGATGAAGGTGATGTTGGACGCGCGCACGGTGTCGGCGAACTCGCCGTTCTCGGCGAGGAAGCCGTAGCCGGGGTGGATGGCGTCGGCGCCCGTGATCTCGGCCGCCGCGATGAGGCGGGGGATGTTGAGATAGGAGTCGCGCGCCGGCGGTCGGCCGATGCACACGTCGTCGTCTGCGAAGCGCACGTGCAACGACTCCCGGTCGGCTTCGGAATACACCGCCACGGTCGCGAGATCGAGTTCCTTGCACGCGCGGATGACCCGCAGGGCGATCTCCCCGCGGTTCGCGATCAGGACCTTTTTGAACATCAGGGCGTGAGGTCGATGCTACCGGCGGCTGAGCCCGTCCTGCCGCCGAAGGCCTTGCTCGCCGCGGAATCGACCCCGGAGACCTTGAGTGCGAACTCGCTGGGGTTGGTGGCGTAGAAAACCGCGCTTTCGTAGCTGATGATCCCCTGCTCGTACCAATAGAACAGCGATTGATCGAAGCTCTGCATCCCGTACTGCACGGAGCCCTCCGCGATCAGGTCGGGGATGCTGAGCTGCCTCGTGAGGTCGCGGATGTTGTCCTGCACGGCGGCCGTGTTGATCAGGACCTCCGCGGCTGGCACGCGCCCCCGCCCGTCCTTGCGGGGCACCAGCCGCAGCGACACGACCGCCTGCAGCGCGGTCGAGAGCAGGTGCCGGATTTCGTCGTGCTGGTGTGGCGGGAAGAACGAGATCACGCGGTTGATCGTCTGCGTGGCGTCCGTCGTGTGGAGCGTCGAGAACACCAGGTGCCCCGTGTCGGCCGCCTTGAGCGCGGTGTCGAGCGTCTCCATGTCGCGGATCTCGCCGATCAGAATGACGTCGGGGTCCTGCCGCAGCACGTGACGCAGCGCGGAGTTGAAGGACAGGGTGTCGTTCCCCACCTCCCGCTGGGAGATGTTCGCCAGGTTGTCGCGGTGCAGGAACTCGATCGGGTCTTCGATCGTGATGATGTTGACCCGCCGGTTCAGGTTGATGTGGTTGATCAGCGCCGCCAGCGCCGTCGACTTGCCCGAGCCCGTCACCCCGGTCACGAGCACGAGGCCGCGCGGCCGCGCGGCGATCTCCTCGAGCACCCCCGGCAGGTTGAGCTCCTTGAGCGTCTTCACCTCGTAGGGAATCGAGCGGAACGCGAACGCCACCGTGCCGCGCTGCTGGTACACGTTGGTCCGGAACCGGCCCACCCCCGGCACGCCGATCGCGAAGTCCGCCTCCTTGTGCTCGGCGAACTCCTTCACCTGGCGAGGGGTCATGATCTGCTCCGCCAGCGACTTCAGCTCCTCGGGCTTGAGGGGCTGCGTGTCGAGCGCTACCAGCTCTCCGTTGACGCGGATCGTCGCCGGTCGCCCGACCTTGAGCAGCAAGTCCGAGCCGTTGCGCTGTACCATCTGGGTGATGGCCTGCTTGAAATTGAACGCCGCACCCTGCGGAGCATCAGCCATGGGGGTCAACTCGGAAGAGGGTCTGTCCGAACTCCACCGGCTGGGCGTTTTCCACGCACACTTCCCGGATCACGCCCTGGACCTCGGACTCGATCTCGTTCATGATCTTCATCGCTTCGATGATGCACACCATCATCCCGGGCGACACCCGGGTGCCGACCTTCACGTACGGCTCCGCCGCCGGCTCGGGGGCGGAAAAGAACGTCCCCACCATCGGGGACCGGATTTCGAGCAGTTGGGGAGGGGGGGGCGGGGGGGGCGCCGCCACGCTGCCCGCCTCCCGCCTCCCACTTCCCGCCTCCCCGTGAGCCGGGACCGCAGCCACCACGGGCGCCCCCGCCGCCACCACCACGTGATCCGGCCCGCCGCCGCCGGCATTGCTGGCGTGACCCGCCCGCGACACCCGCACCGCTGTCCACGCCCCGAACCACCCGCGACGCACCTCGATCGCCCCGAGCTCCGGTGAGGCCCGAAGGATCTGCACCAGCTGCCCGATGATATCGAGGTTCATTCGCCTCCGTCACGGTGAACAGCGGCACCCTACAGTATCCGGGAACGCCGCCCTACACCAGTTCCGCCAGCTCGGTGCGGCCGTCCGTGAGGAGCACCGGGCCCTCGCGCGACAGGTGCACGTCGTCCTCGATCCGCACCCCGCCCTCGCCCGCCAGGTAGACCCCCGGCTCGATCGTTACGACCGCGTCGAGCGGCAGGGGCTCGGCCGTCGTCTTGGACAGCCGCGGCGCCTCGTGCACCTCGAGCCCCAGGCCGTGACCCAGCGAGTGCCCGAACGCGTCGCCGAAGCCGCGCGTCTCGATCAGGTCCCGCGCCAGCGCGTCCGCATCCCGCCCCGGCATGCCCGCCCGCACGGCCGTGCGCGCCCGCAGCTGCGCCTCCCGTACCAGCTCGTATAGTGCGCGCTGCCGCTCGCTGGCGCGACCCCCGACCACCACGGTGCGGGTCACGTCCGCGCAATAGCCGTCGACTTGGGCGCCGAAGTCTAGCAGCAGCCACTCCCCCGCCGCCACCGTCCGCCGGCTCGAGCGCGCGTGCGGCAGCGCGGTCCGAGGGCCCGACGCCACGATGGTCGGAAACGGGTGACCCTCGCTCCCCAGACGCCGCAGCTCCGCTTCCAGCAGCCCCGTGACTTCGAGCTCGCTCATGCCGACGCGCACGCGCGCCAGCGTCGCGCGCAGCGCGTCGCTCGCCAGCGCCGCCGCCGCGCGGATCGCGGCCACCTCACCCGGGTCCTTGACCGCGCGCAGCCGCTCCACCAGGTCGGTCGTCGGCTTCCAGCGCCACGCGTTCCCCGCCTGCGCCAGGCGCTCCGCATCCTTCACCGCCAACGCGGCCGCCTCGTAGCCGATCCAGGTCAGCGCCCCGAGCGAGGGCAGGTCGCGAAACAGGCGCTCCCACACGCTCGTGCTGTCCACTTCCACGCGCGCCACCGCGCACGCTTCGGCGCGCGCCTGCTCGGCGTAGCGGAAGTCCGTCACCAGTAACACATCCGCCCGCGTCACCACGGCGAGGCCCGCCGAGCCGCTGAACCCCGTCAGGTAGCGGATGTTGGCGCGCGACGTGACCAGTAGCGCGTCCAGCGCTTCGGCCTCGAGCGCTCGGACGAGCGCCTCCTGACGCGCCCGACGCGGGTCAGCGAGCATCGCGGGACGCGAGATAACCCACCAGCCCCTCGAGTCCCAGCCGATAGCTCTCCGCGCCGAACCCCGTCACGACGCCCACGGCGAGGTCGGCGAGCACGGAGTGGTGACGCTCGGGCTCGCGCGCGAAGATGTTCGACAGGTGCACCTCCACGAACGGCACGCGCACGGCCAGCAGCGCATCGCGGACCGCGAGACTCGTGTGCGTCAACGCCGCCGCGTTGATCACGGCACCATCGACCGACCCCCGCATCCGCTGGATCGCCTCGACCAGCTCGCCCTCGAAATTGGTCTGGGTCCAACTGCAAGCGACCCCGAGCGCCCGCGCCCGCTCGCGCGTCGCGGCCTCGATCTCAGAAAGGGTCGTGTGCCCGTATACTTCAGGCTCACGCTCGCCCAGCAGATTCAGGTTGGGGCCGTTCAGCACGGCGATACGCACTAGGTCTTGAGGCCCTTCAGCCACGCCTGGAACTGGTCAAGATCGACCTCCTCCTCCGCAGGAAGAGCCTTGCCGCGGGTGCCCGAAGGCGGGGACGGCGGCTTCGGCGCGGGCGGCGAGCCCGGGCTGCGGCCCGCGCTCGCGCCGAAGAACTCGTCGAACGAAAAGCCGGCGGGGGGGGCGGGGGGCGCGGGGGAGGCGGGCGGGGCCGGGGGGGCCGACGGGGCAGACGCAGACGCCTCCGGCGCTGCACCGGCCGACGACCGCCCACTCTCCTCCCCGAATACCTGATCCAGAGAGATGGTGTCGCTCGCGGCGTGGGTCGGCGTCCCCGGCATCGGGTCGGGCTCAGGGAAGCTGTGCGCGAACGCGGCATCGAGCGGCGAGCCCCCCCCTCCTTCAACAACCGGAGCAGCCGTCCCCGGCCGACCCGCGAGGATCTCCCGCAGATACGCCTGCACAGTGGGACCGCCGCCCGTCCCGGCAGCCTCCCCCCACCCCCCAGCCCCCCCTCCCACCCGCAAAATCGCGGCGATGCGAGCCTGCAAACGGGCGTCCCGGGGCCGTTGAGCGAGCAGCGCGCGATACACACGCAGGGCGTCCTCCTCGTGCCCCTGTTTCAGATACAGCTCCGCCATTGTCTCCGTCAGCACCGGCTCGGCCCGCGACAGCGCCGCGGCATCCGCCGCTCCGTCGTCGTCGGACAGCAAGACGGCCGCCGCGGGCGCGGGGACCGGAGGGGGAGCGGGGACGGGTGGCGGCGTGGCCCGGCGAGGAGACCTGGGCGGTGCGGGTGCACCGGCAGCGGGGGCCGGAGGCGCGATGTCGTCCGGCATGATGAGCGGAAGGTCCACCTGCGGCAGGTCCTGGTCTTCGGCCGCCATCCCGCTCCCCTCATACTGCGTACGGGCGAGCCCCTCCACCACCGTGTTCGTCGGCTTCAGCTCGACGTCTTCCTGCACCTCGAGCCCTTCGGCCTTGGCGGCGTCGTGCGCCACGGCGTTGAAGTCCACCGACCCGTCGAACGTCTCGAGGTCGGAGGGCCGCGACCGCGCTGCCGCGGTGGGGGTGACGGGCGCCGCCGACGTGTGTTCCACAGCCAACGCCTGCGGCTCGATCATCGCCGTCGTCGCCTCGCTCACCTGCGCCGAGACGTGAGAGGGGGGGGGGGACGACTGGGCGGCCTTGCCCTTTGCGACCGCCAGCGCCTCTGCGGCATCCCCGTTCATGGGATCGGCCGCGAGCAGCTTGGTCAGCCATTCCACCTCCACGGCGAAGTGCCCGCCACGCTCGGCAATCTCCGCGAGCGACCGGAACGCAATCACGCTCTCGGGGTCGAGCGTCAGCACCTTCGTGAATACTTGCTTGGCGCCGCTGTCGTCTTTCTGGTCGATGAGGCAGCGCCCGTACACGATGTGCGCGCTGACATAGTCGGGGTGACGCTGCAGGCCGCTCTTGCACAGCTCAATGGCTTGATCTAGTTGTCCCGCTTTGCGATAGGCGTCCGCCAGAGGCGCGAAATTGCGCCCCTTGGGGTTCTCCGCATAGCGGCGCTCGAGCTTGTCGATCTCACTGGTGTACGGCACGGCCTAAGTCTTTGTGGGAATTGGTCGAAGATAGTGTTCGCCCGGCTCGGCTGTCAATCGGAAACACGCTCGGCTTGCTTGAGTTTGCTCGTTGTGGCCTTTACACTTATGGCCCTTCAGAGCGATCCGCGACGAGGAGTGCTGGCTCTATGATGCGCGCGATGCGCGAGAATGCGAAATGGATCTTTTACATCCTGGCGGTCGCCTTCGTCGGGTGGCTCGTGTTCGACGTCGGGATGGGGCTCAGGGGGCGCGGGCCCGTCGGGTCGGATGTGGTCCTGAAGGTGAACGGTCGGGAGGTCCATCTCCCCGAGTACAACGCGGCGCTCCAGGGGGCCTACGAGCAATGGCGGCACCAGTCGGGCGGCACCCTCACGCGTGAGGACGAGCAGCAGGTTCAGAACGAGGTGATCGAGCAATTCACTCAGGCGCTGCTACTCGAGCAGCAGTACCGCAGGCTCGGGATCACCGTTTCCGACCAGGAGTTGATCCAGGCGGCCCAACGCTCACCGCCGCCGGACGTGATGCAGACGCCCGAGTTCCAGACCAACGGCCAGTTCGACATCACGAAGTGGCAGCGCTATCTCTCCGGCGCCGCAGACCCGCAGTTCCTGCGGGTGCTCGAGGCCCGCTATCGGCAGGAAATTCCCCAGGTGAAGCTGGCGCAATACCTGACGGCCGACATCTACCTGCCCGACGCCAAGCTGTGGCGCATCTACCGTGATCAGCACGAGTCGGTGAGCGTGGCGGCGGTGGCGATCCGGGCGTCGCAGCTTCCCGACCAGGACGCGCCGGTGTCGGACGCGGAGCTGCAGCAGTACTACGCAGCGCACAAGGCGGACTTCAAGCGGCCCGCGACGGCGTTCCTGAGCTACATCGCCCAGCCGCGGCTCCCCGACGCGGCCGATTCAGCCGCCGCCTTGGCGCGGGTTCGCCGCGTGCGAGACGAGATCGCCCGCGGTGCCAAGTTCGAGGACGTCGCGAAGCGCGAATCGGGCGACACGGCGAGCGGCCGCAAGGGGGGGGACCTCGGGTGGATCAGGCGCGACGAGCCCGGCTTCGAGCCGGCGTTCCTCGCGGCCGTGCAACGCTTGCGCCCGGGGGCGCTGAGCCCCCCGGTGCTCTCGAGCTTCGGCTACCATCTGATCTCGGTCACCGCGGCGCGCGGCGATTCCGTCCGCGTGCGGCACATCCTCATTCCGATCGAGCCGCAAGGCAAGCATCTCGATTACGTCGAAGCGCGGGCCGATACGCTCGATAAGCTCGCGGCGGAGCGGCCCGATGGGAAGGTGCTCGACAGCGTGGCGGCGAAGCTCCAGCTGCCGCCGCCCGCCCGCGCGCCGCGCCTCCTCGAGGGGGATCGGGTGGTGCTGGGGCGCTACGTGATTCCGGACGTCAGCGTGTGGGCATTCGAAACGCGCGTGGGAGAAACGAGTCCGGTGATCGAGGCGCGGCCAGCATACTACGTGTTCCGTCTCGACTCCCTGATCCCGGCCGGCACGCCGCCGCTCGCCGAAATTCGCGAGCAGGTGCTCGACGCCGCCCGCCTGGCGAAGAAGCGCGACCTCGTCGCCCGCCGCGCCGCGCAGCTGGAACAGGAGCTGGCGAGCGGCAAGAGCCTGGCGGACGCGGCGACGGCGCACGGGCTCAGCGTCCAGCGGCTCGGGCCGTTCCCGCGGGTCGCCCCGCCTCCCTTGCTCCAGGACTCCCCGCTGGCGGTCGGCGCAGCGTTCGGGCTGCGGCCCGGGGCACATTCGGGGTTGATCCAGAGCACGAACGGCTACCTGATCGTGCAGACCCTGAGTCGCACCCCGGCCGATTCGGCGGCGTGGTTGAAACAGAAAGAGGCGCAGCGCGAGAATCTGATGCAGCCGGCGCGCCAGGCCCGCATCCAGGCGTTTCTCGCGGCGCTCAAGGCGCGCGCCAAGATCGTGGATCGCCGCAAGCAGCTGTTCGCCCCGCAGGCGAGCGGCGGCTAGCGGATCAGTCGCTCAGGCGTCGGGAGGGAGAGGGGGGCCGCCCTGACGGGCGCGCTGGCTCACGGTCCTGATCGACGGCGCGACGCGCCTCGTTCAAGGCGCGCTGGAAGTCTCGCAGTCCCTTTCCCAGCATGCGGCCCGCCTCGGGCAGGCGGTGCGCTCCCAACACGAGCAGCGCGATCACGAGCAGGAGCAGCAGCTCGGCGCCGTTCATCCCTTAGTCGTTGAGCCGCTTGGGATCGCCGCCGGAGGGGGAGGGGGGCGGCAGCGTCGACGCCACGGTGGCAGAGGGGGGCGGCTGCACGCGGGGCGGCTCCGGACGATCTTCGGTGACGCCCTTCATGCTGCGGGTGAACTCCCGGATGCCCTGCCCCAGCGACGACCCGATCTCCGGAATCCGCTTGGCGCCGAACACCAGCACCACGATCAGCAGCAAAATCAGAATGTGACTGAACGACAGGTCCCCGAACATAGACGCCTCGTTTCAGAAGAGCGAGCGGGCGACGAAGTATGCGATCGCCACTCCCACGACCGCCAGGAGCGACACCTCGAACCCGATCGGCCCGAGCGTCAGCGACACCACCAGGAGATCGACGTGCACGGGCCCGAAGGTCGGCGTCACGGCGGTCGTAAAGAACTCTCTGGCGGCGCCCTGCGGCAGGTAATGTCGCAGCAGCGCATGCAGAAACCCGCCCAGCACGAAGCCGGTCGCGAGCACTCCAAAGTAAAATAGCGGCCGCCGGGGTCCTTGCGCCACGGCCTAGCTGCGCCGCTCGACGGCGTAGGCGATGCTGTCTCGCAGCGCGTCCCGCGCCGGCGACGGCGGCAGCACCTCGAGCTCCGCTTCCGCCTGCCGCGCGCGCTCCTGCGCGCGGCGCCGCGCGTAGTCCAGCCCCCCCGCCGCCTCCACCGCGTGCATCGCCTCCGCCACGATCTCGTCCGACGGCTCGGGCGTGTCCATCAGCCGCGCCACCACGCGGCGCTCCGCCGGCGCCATCCGAGCGAGCGCCGCGATCAGGGGGAGCGTCACCTTGTGCTCCTTCAGGTCGAGCCCCGACGGCTTGCCGGTGACCGCCTCGGGTTGCGTGTAGTCGAGCAAGTCATCCGTGATCTGGAACGCCATACCGACGTGCAGCCCGAAGCGCGCCAGCGCCTCGCGCCACGGCGCCGGCGCCCGCAACCCCGCCACCTCGCAGGCGCCGGAGAGCAGCGACGCGGTCTTGGCCCGGATCAGCTGGTCGTACTGCTCCTCGCTGTAGGCGAGGCGGTCGTGCGCTTCGAGCTGGCGCATCTCGCCGATCGTCATCTCGTTGGTGACGCGGGCGAACACGCGCAGCGGCTCGAGATCCCCCAGGTTGACCAGCTCGATGATCGCACGCGAGTAGAGGTAGTCGCCCATGATGACGGCGACCTGATGGGAGAACAGGGCGTTGATCGTCGGCATCCCGCGCCGCAGCACCGAGTGGTCCACGGAATCGTCGTGCACCAGGGTCGCGAGATGGATGAGCTCGACCACCGCGGCGAGCGTCACCGCTCGCGCATCGACCGCCTGGGCGGCCCGTTGGCTCAAGAGGAGGAGCGTGGGCCGGAACAGCTTCCCCTTCATCCGCAGCAGATGCTCGTTCGCCGCGGCGATGAGGGGAAAATCGCCCACCACGATCCGCTGCAACTCCGCCCGCACGTCCTCCAGCTCGGCGGCGATGGGGCGCTGGATTTCGCCGAGGGAGACGCGCGCGAGTTGCTCCGGCACCACGCTCACTTCGCCTTGGCCAGTGCCTTCACACGCTCGCCCACGTCCATGAAGCGGATGTCCACCGCGAAGGCGCGCCCGTACAGCTCCCGCGCTTCGACCTTCTTCCCTTGGCCCTCGAGCGCCCGCCCCAGCCAGTACAGCACGCCGATGCGCTCCTGCTCCCCGGACGCCGGCAGGTCGAGCCCCCGCCGCAGGATCGATTCCGCCACCACAAAGGCGCCCTTCTCGAGGAAGCACGCGCCCAGCGCCTCCGAGGTCTTGAGCTTGCCCTCGGGCGCGCGCAGCGCCTTCTGGAATTCGGAGATCGCTTCGTCGAGCAGTCCCATCTCCTTGAACGCCACGCCCAGGTCGTAGTGCGACTGGGAGTCCGCCTCGTCGATGTTCTCGTCGATCCCCTGTTTGAAGCGGGCCAGCATGTCGTGGAAGTCCTTCTCCTCGTCGCCCGTCGGCTCCTCGTCGGCCACTTTCATCCGCGTGTCGCGCACGGGCTCGTCCTCTTGCAGCAGCAGCGCACCCAGATCCACGAACTCCGACTCTGCGGGCTCCATTGCCGCAGCCGGCTCGTCGCGCACCATCGGTGTCATCTCCCGGGGCGGGACCCGCGCCTCCTTCACCTTCTCCTTCAGGACCGGAGCGGCCGGCCGGCGGCCGGCGGGCGCCAGCATCGCCAGCGCGGCCTGCGCCCGCTCGTTGCCGGGATCGTGCTCGGTGACCCGCTGGTACACCGCCCGCGCCTTGTCGGGAAGGTCGGTCCGCAGCATCGTGTCCGCGAGCTCGA
>Ga0137377_10004322_pt1 | contig 11169 bp, 6 predicted proteins | sample SagtaG_22_FD_104815 | JGI IMG/M metagenome (GOLD analysis project Ga0137377, IMG submission 104815) | Vadose zone soil microbial communities from Sagehorn Ranch, Mendocino, California, USA - Sage2_L_40_16 metaG | ecosystem: Environmental > Terrestrial > Soil > Vadose zone | place: USA... | reverse complement strand
GAGCATGGCTAATTGACTGGGTGATAGCAAACTCCAGGCGGCGTTGCATTTCAGTCAGGCTCATCCAACCACGTTCAACTAACAGAGAGAGCGCAACCTGGGTGTTGTCGCCCGCATACTCACGAATAGCTCGTGCGCGTGGAGGATCGAGCTTATTGATGAGGCAAAGCATTACCAATAAGTCTGGCTGCGCCACGCCTTCTTCGCGAAGAGACACTATCTGACCCTTGCGCAGGCTAATCGAAAGGGTTTCTGGGCCTGAATGCACAAGAAGAGTCCCAGTTTTCCCACTCAATGTGAGCATTTTGAGGATAGATTGCAAACCTAAGGTTTGTAGGTCACCATCCATAATACGGTCTTGCTGCTCCATTGTCTCTCAAATCCTTTCCCAAGACAAAATATCTTCATGCACTGAGCGGTCTCACCACACCTTGCCATGACAAGTACACGCAAGGAGTGTCCATGGCTAGACGCTTTCCATACAAGCCTGCTCAATAACGGAGAGGAGATGAGGCATATTGAACGGCTTGTTGATATACGTCAGCATTTTCCCCTGTAAATATGGGAGGTTCGTTGGTTCCTCAAACTGAGTCAACGCGCTTGTGATCACGAATGCAGGCATGTGTTGCTGCATGCTGGCGGCAAGGCATTGTATGACCTGATAGCCATTCATTCTGGGCATAATCAAATCTGTGACAATGCAATGCGGCCTCCAATCGAGGTACAGTTCTAACGCTTCCAACCCATCATACGCCACTTTCACATCATACTCATATTCAAAAAGAAGGTAATTACGAATAGCATTGGCAATGGTAGCATCATCGTCCACCACCAGAATACGTCGCTGCACACATGCCTCCAGTGGCTGTGTTGGTTCAAGCAAGAGCCTTTGCAATACCCGCAAATAGTGCTGGAGGCGCCCCATCTCAAATGGTTTTTGCAAACAGGTTATGGCCCCTATATGCTCAAGAGTGGCCCGTGAGACAGAACAGCTACTCAAGGCAATGGTCAGTCGTATACGAGGCCATTGCTCAACACAGTTCTTAATCATACCATATGTATGTTCACTCGCCAATAGCATAGATAAAATGTGGCTATCTTTACTACTCATCATGCGAGAAGATTCATCCAGATCATAGAGTAAGACGTCCCCTTCAATCTCACTATAGCTATCCATGGTTACAGTCCAGGGGAGTATTATAACGTCATATCCCCAGCAGCGAATATTGGTAGCTAAAATATGATCAAAACGATTGTGTTGACCAGCAATTAGCACCCGAAGCCGAGAGTAACTTTGCTTCATGATCCACCCACCTCTAGCACACTTCTCAAGACATTACGCATCTGGTAACAGTTCACTTTTTCTGAGTACAGTTGCGTAACAGTGTACGTCAACATGGATTAGGTAAACATAAAAAAACTCCTTAAAGTTATTAAAATTGCATTAAATATTTTAGATTTCAACGTTACTACGAAAAACATAGCCAATGCCTGGCTCAGTGAGTATATAACGAGGCCGAGATGGTTCTGCCTCTACTTTTCGACGTAACTGACGTATGTAGACGCGTAAATAATCGGCCTCTTCGCCATACTCTGGTCCCCAGACGGCTCGTAATAATGAACGATGCGTGAGTACTTTTCCAGCGTGAAGCATGAGCTGATAGAGAAGATCAAATTCGGTACGTGTTAAGCGGACATCTTGTTCGCCAACATGCACTTGTCGACGCGGAACATTCATCCACAAATAGCCATCCTCGCTTCGTAAAATTTCGGGTTGACCCTGCATATCATTGCCGGTTGCTTCAGAGACGCTGGCACGGCGTAAACAGGCACGTACCCGCGCTTGCAGCTCATCACTACTAAAGGGTTTGGTAAGGTAATCATCAGCCCCTAAATCGAGAGCTTCAATTTTCTGCTTCTCTTCGGTCACAGCCGACAAGACAATGATAGGGGTTTGTGTCCACTGGCGTATCCGTCTACAGACCTCGAGACCATCGATCTCTCCAGGAAGGCACAGATCAAGGAGAATGAGATCAGGCTCATGCAAGCGCACCATTTCGAGAGCTTGTTCGCCATTCTCAGCGATCAAAACCTCGTAACTACTCATGATGAGATTGCGACGTAAAATACGTTGTATGGGAATCTCATCATCCACCACTAAAATGCGTTTCGCTCTGGATTTCATCGCCATTCCTCCATTGTGGGTAAAGTCTGCTGACCGGGAGCAGACGAGAAGGTATGGTTGCCTCCCATCGATACTGATGATACACCCCCATGGGAATGAATAGGTAAGGTAAATATAAACGATGAGCCTTCGCTATTAGAAGTCGTTTCGACACCAATCTGCCCTTGATGGGCTTCGACAATGCCCCGGCAGATAGCTAAGCCGAGGCCCCCACCACGAGTATGCAAGCCATAAAACGATCTGAAGATACGCTCACGCTCACGAAGGGGAAGATCATAATAACGGCCAGTGATCTTGACACGTAAGGCAGTAAAAGCAGCTTCGCCTCCATCCTCTACTAGAGTGTCGATAGTCACGAGAATATCGGCATTGCGTACGTTTTGTCGCACAACGTTTTCAATTAAGTTATAGAAGACACGCTCTAATTGGGCATGATCGGCATAGATCAGCGGTAACTGAGGTTGAATAGAGGTACGTACTTGTTGACCGGCCAGTATGCGTTCAAGGCGGATTAAGGCTCCGTGGAGTACTTCAACAATATCACACCATTCCTTATCTAAGACCAAAGCCCCCATTTCGATGCGCGAGAGTTCGATGAGTGCTCCGATAAGGACGCTAAGGTGATCGGTCTCGGCATCAATTTCTTCAAGAATTTCGCGCTGGGTTATTTCATTCCACTGGACGCCAATTTGCAAAAGGCCGGTTACAGCAGCCTTAATGGTGGTAAGAGGGGTACGCAAGTCGTGCGATACTGAAGAAAGGAGAGCCGCCTTATTGTGCTCGTCATGTACCTGGGCAGTGATATCATGAACCTGCAAGACATTGGCTAACAACGCACCCTGTTGGTTGAAAAGAGGATGATGAGATAATTCATAGTACTGATCGTTGGTTTCTTCATATAAAGAGTTGCGATATTTGTGGCTTTCGCCAGTTCCTAGGGCCGTCTGAGCGAGCGATGTATGCGACGGATTGATGGGTTCTGCCGCCAGGACACAACGTATGGTCTGGCGATAGGCATTTCCCTGATGAAATTCGCCAAGATATGCTTTGATCTCTTCCTTATTACGCACGCGTGGCAACAGTTCGCTAAAAATATCAGTGATGGTATTCTCGACGGCAAGGTCCATAAGCATACCACAAAAAACCTCTGCTGCCGGATTCATGTACATACACAAACCATGGAGATCGACAACAAACCAGCCATCCTTGATACGACTTGTTGATTGTTTGAGCTGTGAGGAGAAACGCCCCCATTCACTTAACACCTCTGCACGAGCAAGGGCGGTCTCAGCGGTTTGAGTGAGCAGGACAACACTATCCTGAGCTGAGAATGGAAGGTCAGATGTTACACTTTCCTGAGAACTCTGCAATGAACCTGGTAGGGTAGCAGCAACTTCTTCCTCCAAGGAAGAGCTAAGGAATGGGGATGGATATTCGGCCTGCTCGTCCTGTTGCCTTGTGTGTAAGATGGCGTGGAGGTCGCGTTCATTGCGCGTCAGCAGGTGTTCACTGATAAAATGGAGCAGACTGCTAAAGCTGATGCCAAAGGTACGCTCCGCTTCCTGACGAATATGCGTGAGCATTTCTTGCTCATCACCATTTTGCGCGTATGCTTGTTCCAGTTGTTCGATAGCTTTTTGAAAGCGACTGCGCTGATGAGCAGATTCGATGAGCATGGCATTATGAATGGCAATGGTGGCTTGACTGGCAAAGAGCGAGAGAATATCGGCTTTGAGCGGTGTGAAACCTCCTGGTTCCGGTGAACAAAGCAAAAGTGCACCATAAACAGTGGTGCCAGTGACGAGAGGGTAGACAGAAACTGAGCGCATGCCCAACTCTGTCATAAAGACACGGCTGGCTGGGAAACGCTCATCATTGCTGATATCCTGCGAAACGTATGGCTGTCGGCGTCGTAAGGTATGGCCAACGATGGTCTGGTCGGGCATAGTGACTTTTTTAGCCACAATCTTACTCAGTATAAACGGCTCAAGACCAGACTGAGCAGCCACACGCAGAGAGCCTTCACGTTGATCGAGTGTAATAATAGCAGAGGCAACATTCAAGGCATTGGCAATACCATGCACAATTTGATCGAGGATGGCCGATAAGTCCATCCTGGAGGTTAAGGCACTGGAAACATCTTTGAGGGCCTGTCGCTGGCGATCTTGTATCTCAGCACTACCTCCCATCTGTGCGCTTTCAATCGCGGTAGCCAATACGTGAACGACAGCCTCGATCAAGCGTTGCAACGTCTTATCAGCATAGGTATCCAGGGCGGTACTGCCAAGTTCGAGTGTACCCAAGACGCGCTCACCAGCGACGAGAGGGGCAATCAGCGTGGCATGTAAGTGATGATGGTTACTGAGGGCGTCGCCACAGGTGGCAGGAGGGCCATCCAATCCAATAGGATAGTTAGCTATCGAAGTAACGGGCAAATGCTCCATTTGCTCAACCATCGAGCCTGCAAAGGGATGCTGGTGATACTGGGCAATCCAGACGTCTCTTTCCTTATGACAAACTGTAACACGGACAGCTTGGCGATCATGACGCAATAAAACAACACCAAAGACATCAAAGGGTAGAGCAGGCTCTAATTCGGCAGCCAGACGCGTGTAGTCGGGTTTATTACCACGCACACTTGAAACGATGCGTGCCACGCGCTCAACAATAGTCGATTCTTTTACTGTGGGAGTATGTATTCTGGTCTCCATCGAATCCCCCTTTATGTGATCCGGCCCTCTCCTTATATAACCATCGGAACGCGAATACGGCGTGCTGAATGCTCTCCTTAATTCGCGTTGTTTCCAATGCTAGTGATATTGCATATACTTGCCGTATTTTTCACAAAATACATCAGCAAACTCATTGCTGATCCTCTCTGAACTAACCCCTACACTATAACATACGCCAATATTCAAAACAATGTATTTTAACACATTGTTGTACAATATCTATACTAATGTTAGCGCATATCAACATATTTGTGTAGCCAGAAAGTACTTTTATGTAACTGGAAAGAATATTTTATGCAATAAAAGAGGTGTTAAAAGTTTGAGCGGAATTCGTTTACTGTTGCAAAGGTTGCAGATGTTGCTGTCCTATTTTTACTGTTATTTGTGAGAGGGATTTCTATGAGTTTTTTGCGTGTTGGTCCTCTGGTACGTGCGGTTACGCCTGATAGTGTGATTATTTGGGCGGAGTGCTGGCAAGCTGGCCAGGTGACAATAAAAGTGATGCCTATGGAGGCTGGAGCAGCAATCAGCATGACAGTGCATACAGTGACAGTTGGGGAACGTCATTATGTTGCACCACAACTGGTAGGTTTGCAGCCTGCTACATGGTATAGCTATCAGCTCGATAGTCGTTCTGGCGAAGATAGCTTGACGTCCACAAGCGAATTTACTCCGTTACAGCAGGTCCCATCATATCAATGTTTTCGGACACTTGATGTGTTACATGAGGGGGAACAACGGGATGCACAGCCGTTGCTCATAGCATATGGGTCGTGTCGTAATTTGAGAGAACCGGAGAATGATGCACTGAGTGCTTTTGGCTCGTGGCTGGTGGAACATTTCGCGGAAAGAGAAAAAGATTGGCCGCGCTTACTGTTACTGATCGGCGATCAGATTTATGCAGACGAGCCATCGGAAGATCTCCTACGCCGTCATCCTCATTTGCAAAAAGGAGCGCAGACATTTGCGGATTTCGCCGATATGTACGAATATGCCTGGACGTGCGATGAACGGGTGCAGCAGGTACTGGCAGTGTTACCGGTATATAGCATTTTTGATGATCATGAAATTATCAACAATTGGAACATAGTACCAACGTGGAGGACAAGAGTACTGAAACATGGCAAGGAACAACTCCTGGTCGATGGATTGGCGGCGTACTGGGTCTATCAGGGCTGGGGCAATGTCCACCAGCGAACAGCTACTCACCATCCCCTACTAGAGATTATGCAACGTGCCGCCGAGAGTGGTGAAGATGCACTGGAAGCGTTAAGAGCAGCTATTTTGCCCGATATTCATGGCAACACGCACCTGAAGTGGCACTATGAAATTCCCACGACGCCACCCATTTTTGTGATGGATGCACGCGCCGACCGGCCTGCAGACTTTGATAGCCCTCAGCCCTTTACTGAGAAACCCTCACGGATTATCAGCCAGGGACAGATGGAGCGCATAGTCTCATGGCTATATGAAAATTACGAAGAGCCAGTTATTTTTGTTTCATCGGTACCGGTGCTATTACCGCCATTGATTGGCTGGGCAGAGTATGTGATGGGGATGCGTCCATGGTATAACAAGGTGGCTCCGTTACACTGGTTAGGATGGCAACTGGCACGCATACAGTATAAGCTGGCGATACGTACAAGCTTTGATCACTGGCCAGTGTTTGCGGAGACGTGGAAGGAACTGGGAGATGCGCTAGCTCAACGCGAGCAAGATGTGCTCGTGCTTTCCGGTGATGTACATTTTTCATATGCCATGGAGGCCCATAGTACCAAGAAAACATCAAAAGGAGCGCACCTCTACCAGCTTGTTTCGACGCCGTTTGAAAATAAGTTGGATGAGAGCAACCGCAAGCTGGTGCTAGCTCAAGCGAGGTTGAAGAGGGCAAGGTACGGAGGATTGCGCATGCGTATGCTGCCAATGTATAAAGACCAACACAAAAGAGTGCCATATGATATGTTGCTACGCAATGTGGTGGCAATGGTAAAGATAGGGCAAAGCGGTAACCAAACATGGGAAATAGAGCAGGAGTATCTGGGTGTCGGAAACGAAGAGATGGAGATCGTAGGAAAGACAACGAGATGAATAGCTGCCTTAAAGTGAGCTTCCATTAATAGTATTATGATCTGAATTCGATGTTTGGGAAAGCTGACATGCAATCTCAGCTTCTTCTATTGAGTATCACCACCCGTATTGAAAAATGACAGATCTAGTATGCATATCCCGTCAACTCCACATAGCCCTCGCCTTGCACTGCTTGATCGGCACTCTGTCCTTGAATGCTCACAGCACCTTCCCAGTAGCTGTTGCCGGTCGATTGATAGGCTGTTAGTTCTTGATCCTTCAGTTCTGGTGTGAGTGTTAACGACGCCCGCAATTGTGGATCATTGATCTCAAGATGCCAGCCGGAAGGGTACGTGGCATGCGTCACAGGGCTTGTCCAGTGATTGAGGACCTGTACTTGTAGTGCTCTGGCAGATAACAGGTGATCGTTAGCGTTGGTATCAATAAGGCTGATGTAGGTAGAGATAACCTGGCCGGAGGCGTTACGAATCAGGTAGAGCATCATCTCGGTGTCGTTTTTGAGTTGAATGCTGAACCAATCCCAGCCACCGCCACCAAGAGTGAGAAAGTTGCCCCATTGGTGATCCATCCAGGCCTCGCCAGTTACGCTCACAGACTGACTGTGGTCAATGAGGGTACCTGAGAGGGCCATACGAGTACGGGAATAGTAGTAGGAGAAGCCGCCAAGACCGTAGGTGATCAGGCCGTTACCGTTGTGAAGAATAGCAGGTTTGAGGCCATGCAGGTCAATATGCACAGTGTAGTCCGGCATTGTGGCGGTGAGATGATCAAGACCGTTGAGGCCATGAACTGACCAATCGCCGATGGAAATGTTGATGCCGGTGGTCGAGGTGCCATTGGGAATGATGGCATTGGGTTCGAGCAAGCGACGTTGATCAAAGCGAAATTGACCGCGTGTAACGTCGCTGATGGCAAAGTGAGCAGCATAGACGGGCGGCAAGTCGCTGCGAAGGGCCTGGAAGAAGACAAGCTCAAAACCATAGTGGTGCGATTTGCCATCGGGAGTAGTCGCGTTCATATGGCCGGTGTAGTACCACCATTCGGTCAGGTCACGATGGGCAGCTTCGTCTTCCGGAAAACGGATGGGTGGCAAGGGAGTGGCCTGTGGGGTCGCACCGACAGCTGGTAGTTGGGCTGTCGTAGAGACAATGCCAGGGACGGTGCAGGAGGAAAGAATAAGAGACAGGAATAGGAATAATCCAACGAAGCCTTTTTTCATCGCCTGCCTCCTATACCAGTATCACTCATTGTTTCTTCTGTCATATCGTGTGCAGGCATGCTAACCTGTTCGTCTCCTTGCATGTATTCCGCGAGCTGAGGTGGACGGCGTTGGACACCGGCGAAGGGCAGCCACCAGTTAAGGCTGCCGAGGAGACGCATAGTAGAAGGCACGAGCAGGCCACGTACCAGGGTGGCATCAATGACGACAGCGAGAGCCATACCGAGACCGAGGGCTTTAACCAGGATCATATCGGCGGTGGCAAAACAAGCACTGACGACGATAACGATGACGGCGGCACTGGTGATAATGCCCCCACTGCGTTGCAAGCCGAGAGCGACAGCCTGAGTATTATCCCCTGTTTGCCAGAAAGATTCTTGTATGCGTGAAAGCAAGAACACTTCATAATCCATGGAGAGGCCAAAGAGCGAGCAGAAGAGGAGAATCGGCCCCGAAGCTTCGACAAAGCCAAGGGGCGTGAAGTTGAGTAATTGGTGCAGGAAGCCATCCTGGAAGATGACAACCAGCGCCCCATAGCTAGCGAGGATAGAGAGGGTGTTCATCAGAATAGCCTTGAGCGGCAGAACTAACGAGCGGAAGAGCAGGAGCAACACAATGTAGGTAGTGACAGCTACAACAAGTATGGCTATCGGAAAATCGGTGTAGAGAGAGGTGACGTAGTCCATATCACCAGCAGTGCTGCCATCGACGAGGATGGTCATGCCACCGCCAGGAGAAGTGTTGCGAATAGTCTGAACAAGAGCTTGCGATTGCGGAGCGAGCATGTCATATTTGCTAATAACCTGAATCATGGTGGTGTCGCCAGCTACGGATGCTTTGACAAAGCTCGACAGGTAGGGGTCGGCAATGAGGTCAGGATGGGTATAGAGCAATTCGTACTGGGCCAGAGTAAACCGTGGGTCGGCGCTGACGATGCTGTCTACGCGTGCAACACTAGGGTCAGCCTGGAGGCGTTGGACGTAGAAGTAGAGCTTGCGAATGTTATCTGTAGTCATGACATTGCCCTTCATCTGGACAGCCATGAGAATAGGTGTTGTTTCACGGCTGTTGAAGCGTTGGGCCAGAAGATCAAAGGCAGCGCGGGAGGGTACGTCGGTAGGAAGGATGGAGGCGTCGGGTGCCGAAAAACGCACGCCGAGGAAGGGCAGGCCAAGTAGGACAAGCAAGATGAAGGTCGGAACGAAAATGCGCATAGGATAGCGCATGACGAGCTGAGAAAGCCGGTACCAGAAGCCATGGTGTTCTGCCGCTGGTCGAGCGTTCGCCGCTACCGGACGCTTCCGCAGACGGGGCAAGCGAACGGGAAAGGCATTGATGCGCGTACCAATGATAGCCAGGGCGGCCGGTAACAGGGTGATGGCAGCCAGAACAGCCAACACGACGACCAGAACACCAGCCGCACCTACGGAACGTAGCATGTTGATACGAAAGAAGATGAGGCCCAATAGGCCAATGGAGACAGTTAAGCCAGAGAAGGTAACGGCACGCCCGGCGGTGGCGACGGAGATAGCAACGGCTTCATCGACGACGCGTCCACGAGCCAGTTCTTCGCGGAAGCGGCTGACCATGAAGAGGGAGTAGTCTACACCAAGGCCAAGACCAAAGAGGGTGGTGATATTGAGGACGAATATAGAAAGGGTGGTAACATGCCCTAGAGCGAAGATGAGGGCAAGCGAGACGACAACGGCACCACCCCCAACAAGGGCGGGAAGGATAGAGGCCACCACGGAACGAAAGACAAGTAGCAGAGCGATAATAGCGAAAGGAACGGCTAAAAACTCGGCGCGACGCAGGTCATGTTCGCTCACAGACTGGATATCTTCATAAAAGACAGGACCACCACCGATGCTCGCTTGCAAATTGGGAACGGTTTGTATACGGTGTTGCAGTTCAGGGAGCAGTTTGGTTGCACTGTCAGGATCGGGTTTGAAGAAGACGTTGACATAGACGGCGTGGCGATCCAGGGAGATCTGGCGCGGATTGTCTGTGAAGCTGACTACGCTAGAGACTTCTGACCAGTGACGTATATTGGTCAGAGCTTGCTCTGTCTCCTGGATAAACTGTGGACTATCGGCGGTATATTTTTGGCTGGTGAAGAAGACTTCGACGATGGTGAGGTCGAGATGCAATTTTTGGGCGAGCAAGTTGATGGCACGTTCTGACTCGGCGTCAGGACTCACGAAGCCGCCAGGATGCAAAACAGAGCTAGCCTGGGGGGCAAATGGTAATCCAGCGATGATGGCGACCATCCATAAGCCCACGATCAACCAGCGAAAGCGGGTGGCTATTCTGCCAAGATGGTAGAACATGGTAGGGCCTTTCTATTGTAACTCCTCACTGCCTACGGCAGTTCGCAAGAATTTGGGTGTGAGTTGCAGACGGTGCCGCCTGTGGCGGCACCGTCTGCAACTCACACCGAGACGAGTGAATCACCGCACGAGGTACCTTGAATAGTGACCTGTATATATTTGACGCCCGTAATTGTGATGAGGGGTAATAACCTGTCTATTGCCTCTCGACGCATGGAGTCTCTTGTTGTATGATTAAGAACACCTCTACTTAATAGTAGTAAGTCTTGTGTACGCTTGGTGTCAAGGGGAGTTATTGTTTTTATGGCAAAGCAGATTGAGGCATTCCTGAGCAATGTTGGGGACAAGCTTGGTGTCAAGGGGAGTTATTGTTTTTATGGCAAAGCAGACAGCAAATAAAAAAGAGCAGCCGAAGGTTGCGTTGAATACGGCACCGGTGAAGGTGATTACGGTCAATCGGCAGGCGTATCATGATTACTTTGTGGAGCGCACAATTGAGGCAGGTATTGAATTGAAGGGCACGGAGATTAAGTCTATTCGCGATGGGAAAGTGAATCTGCGGGGTTCATATGCCCTGGCACGCAATGGGGAGTTGTGGTTGGAGAATGCTCATAT
>Ga0137377_10004321_pt1 | contig 11172 bp, 8 predicted proteins | sample SagtaG_22_FD_104815 | JGI IMG/M metagenome (GOLD analysis project Ga0137377, IMG submission 104815) | Vadose zone soil microbial communities from Sagehorn Ranch, Mendocino, California, USA - Sage2_L_40_16 metaG | ecosystem: Environmental > Terrestrial > Soil > Vadose zone | place: USA... | reverse complement strand
TTCTTTTGTGAGCAGGGCTACGAAGGTCATGATGGACTGCTTCCTTCCGTAATACTCATGAAAACTTCTTCAAGGCGGCCACCACTAGCACGCGGCGCAAAAGAAATAACGGGTATCTCATGGGTGATGAGTTGAGCGAGAACAGCGTGCAATGCCCGGTCATCACCGGTAAACTCGGCTTGCAGCAGGTTGCCATTTTCATTTACAACGTTACTGATGCCAGGCATACCTTTGAGCAACTGGACCGTTTCAGGAATACGTTCTAAGACACGGATTTCAAGCTGACGACCATCGCCCAGGCGTCGCGAGACCTGCTCGACATCGCCCGAAACAATGAGACGTCCTCCTGAGATAATGGCAATATCGCTACACATTTCTGCCAGTTCGAGGAGTATATGCGAACTGATGATAATGGTTTTGCCCATGCCCTGCAAGGTGCGCAACAGTTCGCGTAACTCCACACGGGCACGTGGGTCAAGCCCTGATGCTGGTTCATCCAGTAGCAGCACCTCCGGATCATGCACCAGTGCGCGTGCCAGGCACAGTCTCTGTTTCATACCACGGGAGAGGGTTTCGACCAGTGCGTCCCGCTTCGACGAGAGGTCAACCAGTTCGAGCAAATCATTGATGGTGTTGGCCCGTTTCTTGCCCGCTATGCCATGTATGCCGGCATAAAATTCGAGATATTCAACTGCGGTGAGGTCAGGATAGACGCCGAAGAAGTCCGGCATATAGCCAACTTTCCGTTGAATGAGGGCCGGTACCTGGCCAACTTCCTCGTTGTCAAACCAAACCTGACCCGTGGTGGGGGTGAGAAGTGCTGCCAGAATACGTATGAGCGTTGTTTTACCGGCTCCATTCGGGCCAATCAGCCCATAAATGGAGCCTGGTGCTATCTCCAGGTTGAAATCTTTGAGTGCATCGACGTTGCGATAGAGTTTAGAAACATGCTGTATTTTGATCATATTTTTGTTCTTCTCATTATGCCTCTACGAAATACTCCCCTGCAGGTCGAGCGAGGGCTTACCAAAGTATATTGTACCCACTGTGCTATCCTGGTTGCCAAGTTGCAGCAGTACGCGACCACCTTGACCAATATATGCTCCCGTGTCTATCGTTGAAAAGCTGAAGCTACTCAGCGTGAATGTGTCCCAGGAACGTGTTTGCCAGTTGTACAAGGAAGCTCGCAGGTTGTTTGCATCTACCAGGGGCCCTGCTCCAGAGCCTGGTAAAGCGAAGCTGCCCAGTACTTGCGATAGGTTGGAAGGTTCTGAAATCGTTAAGTTACTGGCTTGTAGTTTTTGTGGCACTATGAATTCAAATGTCAGGCTGCCCGTTGTTAAGGTATAGGCACCTGCAGACTGGATTTGCACACTATTACCCTGAGCATTGATTAATTGTCCTGTGATAAAGTTGGGTGGAAGGTTTAATGTACCTGAAAAATTGATGTTGAGTGGTGCCTGAATCAGGGTCTCTTGCAGACCTGAGGGGTTGGCGCCATTGACTGTGACGTTATTTGTGGTATCGGTTGGCTGGTTTGACTGGTCTGCCCAGCCAATCAGGGTCGCAGGTGAGCCTGCAACTAACAATGGATCACTGCCATTTGTCGTTCCCAAACCTGGTCCTCCGCTAAAGAATACGCCTCCCGCTTTTAGTCTTGGCGGGTAGGAGGTTACCACTGAGCTACCTATGCATGATCCCGACCCACAAGAAGTGTAGGAGTATCCTCCATCACCACTCAGAGCCGATAAAATTGCCAGGTGACGTTGCAATTCGTTCTGAGGAGATGAGCCATTACCTGCGATAGCGCTATAAGGCGTAGGCAATTGATAGCTCTGGGCAATCTGGTCGGCAAGGGTCATATCCGGGTCGGCGGGTGAATTATTTAACTCCAGGTGAACCTGTGCGCTGCGTCCGGACGGCAGATCGCCAATGCGTACAAAGTTATTGTTCATCAGCACATATACATCCCTCAGGGAATAACTGAGTGTGTTCGTAACCGTTCCTGTCAGTATGCCATTGGCTAATGTCAGTTGGGCAGGGATGCCTCCATGCATCTTAAGATCTTGCTCTGAAAGTAGTGAGCTAACCGTCGAGAAATTGACCCCTTGCAGGTTTACATCGGTTCCATTTTGTCCTGGTGTAATCGTCGTTATTGGTTCTGCATTCGTAGAAGCGCCGTTATTAAGTTGTTGACCAGGTGATGGTTGGATCAGGCTATTGCCAGAAATGTGTAGCTGGTAATCGCCTTGATTCAGCACAAACGTTCCTAGATAGGTGGTAATATGGGCTGATGATCCTCCCTGGTTGAGCTGGATGATTGAGACGCGATTGCTTAAAACGGACGCGCCCTTCTGCTGAATGGCAAGGCCGTAGCTGAGGAGGGAGAAGATAACGATGCTACTTAGCACGATGCGCCAATTCCAATCACGTCTTTTGCGCCAGCGTACTAGCAGAAAGCGCACCGGTCCGAGAATGATGAGATAGCCAAGCAGCAGGGCGAGGAGTAACCAGGGCGAAGGAGGAGCATTTGCCAGTAGATTTTGTAATAATCCTGTCAATCCACCTGCCTGGAGCAACTTGACCGATGTAAAAGTGTTACTGGAGTTGAGCACCGCATCGCCTAGTGTACGAAGAACCAGGCTCTTCCAGAGCGCACCGGCAGCGGGCCAGTTGATAATGGGAGCAAGGGTTGGATCAAAGGCAACATAGCAAATGATGCCCTGTCCTTGGTGAGCCTGGACGATTACTGGTGTTGAACTCGCGGCAAGAATGATTGCGCTTTGTAGATCCCCATTGTTTCCCTGGGCTAAAGTTGCCGTACTGACCGGTACGGACGCGTTTATCGTACCTGGCTTTGGACCTGCATTGGTAGGGCCACCGATGGGCAACAGGGGTGTGCCTGCTGGCAGTGTGCTGGTCCCATTTATTGCGACCGGCAGCAAGCTCGCAGGAAGTGCGCCGAGTGTACGCCGCCATTCCGGGCCGCCAACCTCAATGAGCGCTCCACCTTGATTGATCCAGATTTGCAAGGCAGCAAGTTGTTTACTACTCAGAGTACTGGTGGTGAAGTTATCAAGTACGATGAGGTTGAAATTTTTGAGAACGGTCGCCATGTCAGGCATAGTGCTGGCGTTTAATGGCTCCACGACCATCGAGCCTCCCTGATTAGGAAGTGAGACACTGTAGAGAGGGTTAAAGCCGACATTTTGATCAGAGAGGACTCCAACGAAGACGTCGTTTTGCCCCACTGAGGTGAGGGTGCTCGTTTGCGTACGAACGGTATTTCCATTATCGTCAAGCAAATTTATTTTGATAGATTGAGTAGTACCGGGTGCGCCGAAATTCAGTGGTACGTACATGGTCACCTGTTTCTGGGCACCGTTGGCCAGGGTAATAGGCTGTTTGTAAGTAGACGTTGACGTTGCATTACCTGACCCAGCAAATGGAGATGGGGCATTGATTGAAAGCATGCCACTGAAATCCGCGCCGTTATTACTGAGTGAGATTTGTATAGGAACCCAGTTCCCATCCCTATAGCGAGCATTAAAACCGGCGGTCACTTGAAACACCGGTCCACTCATAGTGGCGGCTCTTGCCTGCCCGATGTGGGCCGATGCGCTGGCAGGAAAGAAAAAAAAGGCAATGATGAGAGCCAGCGCCAGACATGATCCGACAAGAGTTCTGACGAGTAGGGGCGGAAGTGGTGCGGAGAAGGGTGTGGGTACCGAAGACGCTTGCGTCGTCCTCGGTCTCCCTATGGATGAGCGAACTCGATTCCTATACGGCATGACCTGAGCCTCTCTAATCATTCACTTGTAGAGGGAATATGTACCCCGGGGCATTTAATTACTACGTTTCAGCATAAAGCTTTGTCGCAACTGATGCGTCTCTTCCTAATTATACTGCATTGTATAGCCCTATTCTATCAATTTTTAATCCGGTTTACCAACCCCTGTGGAGTGCTATCCCTGGTTGGTGTTAAGAAGGGACCCTGTCCGGGAGGACAGGTAATTGCACATAGAAAGTCGAGCCGTCCCCTTCGGTGCTCTCAGCCCAAACACGACCGTGATGGCGCGTGACGACTTCTTCGACCAGGTACAGCCCAATGCCTAAGCCACTAATAGAACGGTCGAGCCTGCTGGCACGATGAAAACGTTTAAAGATATGTGGTAGCTCGTTAGCTGCTATGCCGATACCGGAGTCTTTGACCCACATCAAAGCCTCATGAGAGGTAGTCGGGGAATAGCGTAGTCCCACCTCAATCCTACTGCCAGCCGGGCTATACTTGATAGCATTACTGATCAGGTTGTTCAAGACCTGCACGATGCGGTTCTCATCAAAGACGCCTATCAGTGTATCTGTATCTTGAAGCCCTTCCAGGAGAAGTTGGATGTCGTGGTTTTTGTCTACAGTGGCCTGGATTTCTATGACATGCTGAATTGTACTTATGAGATCGTGGGGAGCCAGGTTGAGCAACAATTGCGCATTTTCGATGCGTGTAAGATCGAGCATTTCCTCGATCAAGCGGGTAAGAGATTGGCTCTGTTCATTGATGAATGTAAGGGCACGTAAGCTTTGCGGATTGAGACTTTGCTCTTGTGTTGCGCTCACTTGCAAGAGTTCTGCAAAGCCCTGAATGGCGGTAATCGGGGTGCGTAGCTCGTGGCTGGCAATAGAAATAAATTCATTTTTCTGTTGCTCAAGGCTTTTCTGCACTGTGACATCTTGAAAGACGATAACCGCCCCGCTAATGCTTCCATCCTCTACATGAAGAGGAGCACTGGAGCTAAGCGTAATAACTTTACTGCCGTTCGGTCGAGTCACTATTGCTTCCTGGCTGCTTATCGTCTCTCCGGAGAGGGCGCGGATAACTGCGAAGTTCCATGGAAAGATTGGGCGATTATTCATCTGCATGACTACATTGATTTGGGGATGCCGGTTCAGCGGAATACCAATTAAGCTTGTTACAGGAATGCCTAAGATGTACGCGGCAGCGGCGTTTGCGTAGCTGATGGAGCCATTGGCGGCTTCAACGATAAGAATGCCTTCTGGTAACTGATCAAGTACGGCCCGAAGGCGCGTGCGTTCGTTCTCGACCACCTTGCGAAGGCGTGCATGCGCTAAGGCCGCTGCAATGTGTATGCCACTTCCCATTAACGCCTGAACCTCAGGGCCGTCCGCGGCAATGCTCTCTTTGAAGACTGCAGTCAAGGTTCCCTCAAAAGTAACGCCGAACCAGAGTGGTACACACGCATATCCGCGCGCATCGCTCATGACGAGCGGATGGTTACTATCTGCGGTATCCAGGCTGGGAGCGGCTTGCAGGTCTTCTATAATGATGGGGTTATGCTGTTTATAGGCCTGTGCAATAGGAAATGAGCTACCATAGGGGATATGTTGTAGAGTGCTATATGATGGATTTTCAACTGGAACGGGGTGAATGTGAAGCAAATCTAAAGCCTTCTGTACGGGGTTTGCGATGTGGGTATACACATACAATGGATCAAAACAAGTGCTAACAGCTTTGAGGGCCGCCATACTGATACTATCGATGTCCAGGGACTCTCGTATGCTGCGTGCAACCGTTTCAATGACCTGCAGCCTTTTGCGATCTGTCTCCGCTATGCGATTGGTTTGACTCAGTGAGGCCTGGACCCGCTCGGCTTCTTGTCGTGCCAGGACATGTGCGGTTATCTCGCTGGCAGTCTGTAACAATTGAATGATGTGCCCGTCACTATCTCGTAGCGGGTCGAGGGTCCAACTCCAATAGGTGATGTCGCCATCGATTGCCGGAAATGACCATTCTCCTGTCCGGTAAGGGACACCCGTCTCCGCCACTGTACGAAAGATGGTCATAAGGCCAGTTTCTTCGGCTCGAGGTAAATAGTCGCTGATAGGATGTCCAATAGCCCGCCCATTTTTCCAGGCAGGGTCGAGGAGGGTGTCAATGAGAGTTTGAAAAAGAGTATTAGCAGCGAGTAATCGCAAGTCTTGTGCGTCAAACAATGCCACGCCTACGGGCATATGCTCAAGCATGGTGTGTGCATGGGTTTTAATAAGCATCTGGCTGTCCATACTCAAGTCCCCCCTTCCTATGTTTGTTATATGTTGGGTAGCGGACTTTGCCGCCGGCGGCAAAGTCCGCTACCCAACATAGAGAATGGGCGAGTCGCCATAGGCGGCGAGAAGCCCTGAATGGTTAAGCTTATGGATATAAGTGTAAATGATCTAAGCGTTATGTGTCAAGATAAGAAAATGCATTAATTACATTGCAATGCAGAAATCAATCATGTATAATAGCTATAATCGGCAAATAAGCCAGGAAGAAGACTACAAAAGTGTATCAGTGCGTAGGACCTCAGGATAATTTCATCATGAACGATAGTACTACTGAGGAGGGAAGTTTTACTCTATGGCAACGCCCCCAGGTTCATCTCAAAGCGAGAACACTTATTTTATTGACGCGGAAAATGCGGCGGAAATGGCTCGCCTTACCAATCAAGATCGACTTATGACGAAAAGTATGGGTGGGCTTTTCCCTGAGCGACTTGATCTTACCCAAATTCACGACATTCTCGATATCGGCTGTGGGCCAGGTGGTTGGGTCCTTGATGTGGCGCGCGAATATCCTGAGAAACAGGTGGTGGGGATCGACATCAGTACATTGATGGTCGAATACGCCCGTTATCAAGCATATATTCAAGGATTGAACAATATTAGTTTCAGAGTGATGAATGCACTGGAGCCTCTTGATTTCCGCGATAGTTCCTTTGACATGGTCAACGTTCGCTTTATTTCAGGTTTTATGCCCTCAGTAGTATGGTCGCGCTTTATGCAGGAGTGCTTGCGGATCATGCGGCCCGGTGGGGTTGTCCGTCTAACTGAACCTGAGTATCCCCTTAGTAACAGCCTTGTGGTTGAGAAGCTGGGCGCGCTGTTAACGAAGGCTATGCAGGTAGCGGGACAAAGCTTTTCTCCCGATGGGCGTCATGTCGGCATTACGCCAATGTTGGGGCGTTTCTTACGCGATGCAGGTTGCCAGGATATCCAAAAAGCAGCGTATGTGCTCGATTCCTCTATGGGGACCGAAGAACATTTAAGCCAGTATCAGAATACCATGGTCTTCCTCAAATTGGTACAGTCCTTTATCATCAAGATGGAGCTTATTACGCAGGAAGAGGTTGATCAATTGTACCAGCGAGCATTAACAGAGATGATGTCAGATGACTACTGTAGTTTATGGTACTTCCTCTCTGCCTGGGGGGTGAAGCCGCAGCAGGTTTGAAGCAACCATTTACAGCCCATTTGCCTCACGAAACATTTCGACGTAATCTCGTATACCTGCCTCTAAAGAATAAAGAGGTTCATACTTCAGTTGTTGGCGGGCAGCAGTCAAATCGAGCATGCCTCGTGCTTGCATGTCGCTCTGCTCTAGTTCGCTGAGTCCTGCTCCGATTTCGATATCTGCTGCCGGTAGTACCCTGCGAACCGTCTCTGCTACCTGTGCCGCGCTGTGCATGATGCCAGAGCCAATGTTGAAGATGCGCTGGGTAAGTGTCGAGGGGGGAGCATCCAGCGCTTTTATCACAGCCTGTGCGATATCTTTGACATGGGTATAGTCGCGGCGCATATCGCCGCCTGTAGAGAAACGGGTAGGCAGTTTGCGCACACTATTCTCTAGCATAGGTTTGATGTACATGGGGTAGCGCATACCATAGCCGTAGATGGCCGAGTTGCGTAAGGCTATGAAATCGACTGCGTTGGTGCTGTAGTAGGTAAGGCCGGCAATCTCGGCCGCCGCTTTTGAAGCTCCATAGGGTCCCAGGGGATTACCCGCTGAAGGTACAAGTATGGGATGCCGCTCGTCAATTGGTTCATATTGGCGTGGCGCATAGACGGCAATGCTGCTGCTGTGTACGACCCGTTGTACACCTAGAAAACGCGCGGCTTCCAGCACATTGATCGTCCCGTTGACATTGACCTCGAAGGTGATGGCCGGTTCTTGCAGCGAGTAGGGAGGGTCATAGAGGGCGGCGGCGTGGAAGATGCGTTCGACCCGGTGTTGCTGTATACAGCGTACCAGGCTGCTGAGATCGAGAATTTGACCGCGCACGCGCACGATTTGCTGCTCATATGGAGCAGTGAGGGCGGCGAGTTCTGGACCTGGCCCTACCGCGTCAAAGATAACCACGCGATCGCCGCGCTCTGCTACCATACGTGCGACATAGGTGCCTAAGAAACCTGAACCGCCAGTAATCATCATCGTGGACATATGATTATCTTCTCTCTTAGGGAGTTACTCCCTATTCCACTCCCAGCAGCGTGGCAGCTGCCATCGCCATTACCTTGATGGAGGTCAGCAGGTCATCGATGGCCAGCGATTCGTCGATTACATGTGTCTGGGTGATCTCGCCGGGGCCATAGACAATGCATTGTTCGATACCTGCATTCTGTACGACAAAACGCTGGTCGTCGGTGCCAGGACTACATACATAGCCAGGAGCATGTCCTACGACCTCTTGCACTGCTGCGCTAAAGGCCTGCACGAGGGGCGTTGCATGGCTGACCCAGGTGGGCCTGGTAGCATAACGCTCAGCATATTCGTAGCAAAAACCAGGTTGTGTCCTGGCTTGTCGCTCCAGCAAGTCGCGTAGTTCGCGGCGTGCTGTTTCCAGGTCTTCTCCCATGACTAAACGACGGTCGAAGGTGACGCTGCAGCGGTCGGCGACGCTGTTGACGTTCGTCCCGCCCGTAATGGTGTTGAACGAGAGGCTGGCGGCGTTCGCACTGGGTGGTATGACCGGCTGGCTGTTCAGGCGCTGCTGCAAATCGGGTTTCAGTTCGTGCGTTGCCTCGGCAATGAAATCAGCCATAAGTTCAATGGCGTTCACGCCTCGTTCTGGTGTGCTGCCATGCGACTGGCGACCAAAGGTGGTGATTTCACCCCAGATGGCACCGCGATGCCCCAGGCAAATATTATCGGCATTGAGTGGTTCCGTGATGACGACGTAGTCGGTATGATTGCGCGTGATATATCCTCGTTCGACGAGCAGACCCGTACCGGCATTGCGATTGCCCGTACTCTCCTCGTCAACGACGCCGCTCTGTTCAACGGTGCCCTGCAAATGTAGTCCTGCCCTGCGGATAGCCTCGATAGCATAGACCTGTGCCGCGATGCCTCCTTTCATGTCGGAAGCTCCCCGTCCAAAAATACGTCCGTTGCGTATTTCACCGCCAAAGGGATTGGTTGACCAGCCGGGTCCAACGGGTACGACATCCATATGTCCATTAAAATGCAGGACCGGCGATGCGTGAGAGCCGGGTAAACGTCCGACGACATTGGTGCGTGGCAGGCCGGCTCCATAAGGGGCCAGTTCCGCCAGCTCGGCTGGCGTCAGATTGATATATTCCACGCTGTAACCCAGCCTGTGCAGTTGTTCGCCAATATACCGGGCACAGGCCGGGTAGCCTTCTCCAGGCGGGTTTACCGTGGGAATGCGGATCATTCCCTGCAAGAAAGCAATGGCCTCGTCCACTACTGTCCCGGTAGAACGCAGAATGGCCTCTTTTTGTTCTGATCGTAAAGGTTCTTGCATGACGTGGAAATCCTTAGTAGCGTGCAACCAGGTTCACGATAACTGTTAGGGCACAGAAAACGATTGTCAATGTCAATGCCAGCACATCGAAACGCTTAAAGCGCAGTTCGCGGCGTTTGCTGCGCCGCCAGCCCCGTACTCCACCGGCATAGCAGCGCGCCTCCATGGCGATGGTTAGAGCCTCAGCACGGCGGAAGGCACTGACAAAGAGGGGTATCAGGAGTGAGCCAAATCTGGTAACACGTTGGGCAATATTTCCTTGCGTGAAGGACGCGCCGCGTGCAGCCTGGGCTTTTATCAGACGCTCTATCTCAGTAACAAGGATAGGCACGAACTTAAAGGCGATGACAAGTACCATAACCAGCCCGTTAACCGGCACTCCAAGCCTTTGCAGTGGTGAGAGCAATGCCTCTGAACCATCTGTGAGATCCACCAATGAAGTTGTGAACATGAGCATAGATGCAAGGTAAAAAAGCAAGAGAATGCGTATAATCGTTACCGCGCTACGAAGAATACCTTCCCAGGAGATTGCAAAGATGCCCCACTGCCATATCAACGTTGTGTGTTGCGTAGGGGAATAGTATAAGACGACCTGGAGAATAAAGAGGAAACTCAAAAAGATGACGATGAGCCTGAAACCACGCAGAACATAGAGAACGGAAATGCGGGAAACCGCTTGCAAGAAGATACAGCAAAGGAAGCATACAGCTAGAGCAGTAAAGCTGCTAACGTAGCTGAACAAGGCTATCAGGAACAGGGCACACAACAATTTGGCTCGCGGGTCCAGGCGCGTGAGTATAGAACTGTTGTTTACATATTGGCCAAAGGTAATATTTCTGGAGAGCTCAATCATAGCTCCATCCCCTTGTGATTGCCCTGCTTCGGTTGCCACCCAACTCGCTCCATACTTTGTATCGCCAATAAGTTGGAATCAGTGACTTCATTGCGCCCTTGTTTCCCTATCCGTCTTAGCGGGTATGATGAATTCAGCCCCTGCGGCATGTTTAACTATTTCCTCCTCCAATTCTGCCAGGTTCACAATATCGGTACGTATAGCGGGAAAAACTTCGCGCAAGGCCAGGGCAATTTGTGCGGCCTCTGGCAATGCGATATCTAGTTCTGTCAACTCGTGTACACGGGCCAAGACCTCACGAGGTGTGCCACTAAATGCTAATTGCCCTTGATTGAGTATATGGATGCTGTCCGCCAGCTCAATCACATCTTCCAGGTTACTGGATGTGTAGACAACAGTCAGGTTGTGGTCTTGTTTCAGCTTCATAATCAGATCAAGCAGTTCGCGCCGTCCACGAGGATCAAGCCCCGCCGTTGGCTCGTCGAAAACGATGACTTTCGGTTGCAGTGCCAGCACACCGGCAATAGCGACACGACGTTTCTCCCCACCGCTGAGAGCATAGGTGTAGCGTGTGCGAAAGTCCTCATAGGATAGTCCAACGGCTTCCAGCGATTCTTGAACCAGGCGGCGGGACTCTGCTAATGGCACCTTTTTGCTGCGTGGGCCAAAGGAAACATCTTTGCCAACGGTCTCCTCAAAGATCTGTGCTTCCGGTGACTG
>Ga0137377_10004317_pt1 | contig 11175 bp, 7 predicted proteins | sample SagtaG_22_FD_104815 | JGI IMG/M metagenome (GOLD analysis project Ga0137377, IMG submission 104815) | Vadose zone soil microbial communities from Sagehorn Ranch, Mendocino, California, USA - Sage2_L_40_16 metaG | ecosystem: Environmental > Terrestrial > Soil > Vadose zone | place: USA... | reverse complement strand
GTACGCGGCGCTCTCGGGCTCGTTCGTGATCTCGGGCTGCCATGGCGTGCCGGAGCTCGGCGATCTGTCCGGCTGGTTCCAGCATCCCCTGCGACCGACGCAGGAGTCCGTCGGCCAGTTCACCAGCTTCCTCAAGTGGGAGGAGCTCGACGCTCGCGACAACAACCCGCAGGACGATTTCACCCTCCAGAGCACATTCACCCCCGCCAGGGCGCCCGCCCTCACACCCCTCCTGGAGCGGACACCGGGAATCTTCGACATGAGCCCGCCGTGGCAGCTGTCCTACCTCGACCAGCTCTGGCTCGGCCTGTCCCCCCAGCTGCGCTACCAGCTCACCGGCGAGCGCGGGTTCACGCCCGCCGGGACGTGGCTGCCGTTCTTCTACAACGACCAAAAGCGCACCTTCTTCGTCCTGCCCGAGCTGCCGGGCCGCAGCCACGACCTGTTCACCACGGTCGCGCTGCCCAACGGCGACGAGCACCGCTACTACCCGGAGATCAAACGGGAGTTCCGCGCCCTGCACGCCCACTACGAAGCCAAGGTGCCCGCCTGGGTCACAACCGTCGACCTGGCAACCCTGAGCCCCACAATGCGCCAGCTGCTCGAGGTGCCGGTCGGGGAGGAGGCGCCGCCGTTCACCGACCAGCAGCGGCGCGAGCACCTGCTCCGCATCGTCATGCAGCTGGTCGACTACCACCTCGGCACCCTGTCGCTGCAACTGTTCCAGACCGCCCGGTTCGAGTTCAGGAACTTCTACCACCCGTTCGTCTGCGAGTTCGCAAAGCTCGTGGAGAACCCGCTGCAGGGCATCAACGGGCTCATGCGGCGGGAGGTCCAGCTGCAGGACAGCGGCTTCAGCTTCGCCAGCAGCTACGGGCCCACCGCCAGGGTCGCCGACTGGGGCACCGACCGGTTCTACCCACAAGAGGTCGTCGACTTCACCGCGGACGGCGCCTGCTCCCCCTACAACTGGGAGCTGTTCTTCCACGGCCCCCTGCTGGTCGCCAACGCCCTGAGCCGGAACCAGCGCTTCGAAGAGGCGCGCGAGTGGTACCACTTCATCTTCAACCCGATCGGCGTCGAGAGCGCGGTCCCGGGTGGCTCGATTACGAGCAAGTACTGGATCACCAAGCCGTTCTACCAGACCAGTCACGATGACTACGTCCAGCAGCGGATCGAGAACCTGCTGGCCATGCTGGCCGGCGACACCAGCGTGCCCGGCTACTCGCAGACCAGGGATGACCTGGAACGGCAGGTGGGCGACTGGCGCACCCACCCGTTCGAGCCGCACCGCATCGCCAACTACCGCACCGTCGCCTACCAGAAGACGGTGGTGATGAAGTACCTGGACAACCTGCTCGCCTGGGGGGACTACCTGTTCGCCCAGGACAGCATGGAAAGCATCAACGAAGCCACCCAGCTGTACATCCTGGCGGCGGAGCTGCTGGGGCCACCGCCCAGGCGGGTGCCCGCGCAGGAAAAGCCGCCGCTGGCGAGCTTCAACGAGCTGCAGCCCCAACTGGACGCCTTCGCCAACGCCCTGGTCGAGGTCGAGAACCTGGTGCCGCCCCAGGCCGGCACCGGCCAGAGCGGCACGGCCACGGCGCCGCTGCCCACGCTGTTTTTCTGCATCCCGCACAACGACAAGCTGCTGGGCTACTGGGACACGGTCGCCGACCGGCTCTACAAGATCCGCCACTGCATGAACATCGAGGGCGTGGTGCGGCAGCTGGCGCTGTTCGAGCCGCCCATCGACCCGGGCGCCCTGGTCAAGGCCGTTGCCGCCGGCGTCGACCTCAGCTCGGCGCTGGCCGACCTGGGTGCGCCGCTGCCGCTGCACCGGTTCACCGTGCTTTTGCAGAAGGCCAACGAGGTCTGCAGTGACGTCAAGGCGCTCGGCTCCGCGCTGCTGTCGGCGCTGGAGAAGACCGACGCAGAGGCGCTGAGCCTGCTCCGCCAGAGCCAGGAGATCAGCGTACTCACCGCGCAGGCCGACGTGCGCCAAAAGCAGATCGACGAGGCAACAGACAACCTCGAGGGCGTCAAGCGCAGCAAGGAGCTCGCCGAGATCAAACGGCAGTACTACCAGAGCCGGCCCTTCATGAGCCTGGGGGAAATCGCGGCGCTCGGGCTCACGACCTCCACCATCCCGATCGACGCCAGCATCCCCGGTGCCTACTCGCTGTCGGGGGTGTTCAAAGCCATACCGCAGTTCAACATCGGTGGGGCGGGATTTGGCGGCACACCGGCCTTCAACGCCGAGACCGGCGGTCAAACGCTCGGCGCGATCGCCGGGGACGCCGCGCAGACCCTGTCAAGCATTTCGCACATCATCGAAAAGGGAGCTTCGATCGCCAGCACGGTCGCCTCCTATCAGCGCCGCCAAGACGACTGGGACCACCAGCGGGACTTGGCGGTCAAGGAGATCCAGCAGCTGAACCAGTCGATCGCCGCCGCCGAGCTGCGCGTGGCGATCGCCGAGAAGGAGCTGGCCAACCATCTCGCCCAGATCGACAACGCCAAGGCCATCGACGACTTCATGCGCACCAAGTACACCAACCAGGAGCTCTTCCAGTGGCAGGTGGGGCAGATCTCCCAGGTGTACTTCAAAAGTTACAAGCTGGCCCACGACCTGGCCAAGCGGGCGGAACGCTGCTACCGCTTCGAGCTCGGCCTGCAGGACAGCAGCATCATCCGCTTTGGCTACTGGGACAGCCTGAAGAAGGGCCTGCTCGCCGGCGAGCAGCTGCAGTACGACCTGCGCCGCCTGGAGACGAGCTACCTGGAGCAAAACCGGCGCGAATTCGAGCTGACCAAGCACGTGTCACTGGCGCTGCTCGACCCGCACGCCCTGGTGAAGCTGCGGGAGACCGGGCGGTGCTTCTTCCGGCTGCCGGAGGTGATCTACGACCACGACTACCCCGGCCACTACTTCCGCCGCATCAAGTCCGTCAGCCTGACCCTGCCCTGCGTGACCGGCCCCTACACCACGATCTCCTGCACGCTGCGCCTGCTCAAAAGCACCGTCCGCATCAGCACCGGCGGCGACTATCCCCGCAACACCGACGACACCGGCCTGCCAGTGGACGACCCACGCTTTGTCGAGACCACCATCCCGGTCAAGGCCATCGCGGCCAGCAGCGGCCAAAACGACCCCGGCGTCTTCGAGCTCAGCTTCCACGACGAGCGCTACCTGCCCTTCGAGGGCGCCGGCGCCGACAGCGAGTGGTCGCTGGAGCTGTTCAACGACCTGCCCGCCAACAACCCCGACCCCACCAAGCCGCCAGACTTCGGTCGGCCGCTTCGCCAGTTCGACTACGGCTCCATCTCCGACGCGGTGCTGCACCTCAAGTACACTGCCAGGGAGGATGCCGGCCCGCTGAAGAACCACGCGATCACCCATCTCCGCGCGCACTTCAGGGCGGAAGACCCGCAAGCAGCTGCGACGCCCTCGCTGCTGCTGCTCAACCTGCGCCGCGACTTCCCAACGCAGTGGAGCCGCTTCCTCAACCCCGCCACCCCGGCCGACGGCAACGTCTTCGAGCTGCCGGTGTCGCCAGACCTGTTCCCGTACAAGGACGCCGGCAAGACCCTCAAGGTCAACACGATCGCGTTCCTGGCACGCGCAGACGCGGACGCCTACCTAGTGACGCTGACGCCCCCGCTCCCTCTCCCTACCGGGTCCGATCCCAAGGCGAACCAGCTCACGCTGTCCAGGCGTGCCGACTACGGTGGCCTGCACTTCGGCGAGAAGCCCGACCGCGACGCCGCAGTAGAGATCGATGTAGAGATCGATCCGGCCATGCCGCCCCAGACGTGGCAGGCCAAGATGACGCGCCCAGCCGGCGGGAACCTGACAAAAGATGAGGTCCAGGACGTGATGGTGATCCTCGGCTACCAGTGGGAGTCTCCATGATCACGTAGCGAGGCGAGTTTCGGGGAAGTGCGGAATGTGCGACCGGGCTCTGCGGCCAGCAGAACAGCGGACCTCCTTTAGGGCGCCGACCTCGGCACCGACCGCGGGGCGGCGTGCTGGGCAGTGTGCTCGTCGCCGGCGGCGGGTGGATTCGTGGCCAGCGCGTGTCCCCACCCGCCGGTGAATCTGGCAAGGACGATCAGCCCCGTCCGTGCACCGCAGTAATGCCGGATGACTGCAGTAGACTCCCCAGGCCGTGGGCGCCACCCATCGGCCGTGCGCTCGGGTCGGTGTCGGCAGCCGCCATGCCGGCAGTGATCTCGAGTCCGCCGCGCCGGGCGTCGAGCAGCGGGATCGGCGGCCAGTGCGGCGAGCTACTCGAAGACCCGCTCGACCACGTCGGCCTGCTCACTGGCGCCGGCGCGGAAGTACCGTCCGGCAGTTTCCACCGAGGCGTGGCCAAGCAGGGCCTGCACCTGCGCCGGATCGGCGCCGCCCTGCCGCAGCCGGGTGGCATAGGTGTGCCGCAGCCGATGCGGCCGCAACCCCTTGATGCCGGCCTGGCCGCCGACCGCGAGCACGACCTGGGTGACGCCCGAGACTGACAGCGGGCCGCGCTGGCCCAGCCACAGCGGGCCGGGCGTCCTGCCGCGCTCCAGCAGCCACGCCGAGACCCGCTTGCGACCGCGCACGGGCAGCGGCACCACCCGGACCTGGTCGCCCTTGCCCAGCAGCCGCACCTGCCCGGTCCGCGGGCTGATCGCGACGTCGTCGAAGTCCAGCCGCGTGCACTCCTCGACGCGGGCGCCGGTGTACAGCAGGACCGCGATGATCGCCGCGTCGCGGCGGCCGCGCCGGTCGGCGGCCCGCTCGACCGCCCCCTGCTGCGCCGGGGTCAGCGCGTCGGGCTCGCCGGGGCGCTCGACGCGGGCGCGCTTGACCGTGATGCGGAGCTGGGGGCCGTGCTCGTAGAGCAGGGTGACCGCGGCCAGCGCCTGGTTGACCGACGTGGGGCTGGCCTTGCGCTGCAGCAGGTGCCGGCGCCAGCGGGTCACGGCCGCCTCGGCGCCGACGGTGTCGGTGAAGGCGTCGGGGTGGTCGGCGGCGTGGGCGGCCAGCCAGGCGACGTAGGCGGCGGCTTGGCGCCGGTAGGCCCGCACGGTGTTGGCCGCCAGGGCGCAGCGGTCCAGGTACCGGGTGAGGGCCGCGTGGGCCTGCGCGGCCGCCTGGGCGACCCCGGCGGCGCTGGCGTCGGCGTGGAGCTGGATGACGTCGGCGGTCACGGCGCCGCCGCGCTGGCACGATCGGGTCGGCGGCTGCGCATCGGTGGCTCCTTCTTATCCGCTGAGCCTGCGTAGGGTCTGCGACCCCCGCAGGGCCACGTTATCCGCTGGGATCCTACCAGGGCTCAGCGGATAAGACCGGTTATCCGCCGAGTTCCGAACAGGGCACGAGCGCGGGCCACATGGAACTTCGTGGCGCGTTTCTTACCGGCACCCGAACGACGACCACACGGATCCTGGAGCATCACTGACCTGGACTTGGACCAGGGCCGATCAGGGTTCGTTCGCTGCCTAGGTCACGACGAGGCGCTGATCGGCGTCGTTGGGGTGAGCCGCAGACGCTACCGGGCCCCTTGGGTTTGCGGTGCACCGCCCTGGCCACGGCGGCCTGGCGGTGGGTCAGCCCGCCCGGTAGGCCGCTGACGTGGGACCTCGGTCGGGAGCCGTCCGAGAAACGCCAGCCGGATCGATGTCGGGCAGGTCCGCAGCGGCACCGCGCCACCTGTGACGGTCGTCGCCATCTGCTCGCAACAGCTCCTCGGCACACCTTCGCGTCCAGCCATCTCGGCCTGCGTGTGGCGTGCCGTGGAGGCTAGACCTTCACGGTGCCAACCGCGAGGGTCACCGAAAGTGCCGGGACACGATCGGACCGGTGAACGCTCTGGCGACCAACACGAGCCAGGCTGCCTCAGCGTGCCCCTCCACGCTGGATGCGCAGGCGACACCGCCGGGGGCTGGGGGCGTGCCGCGCCGCACCGCCCGCGCAGCGACTGCCACCATTGCCGCATCCGCTGTGGCCTCGACATGCTGGTCGGCAAGGCCGGCACGGCGGGCGTGCGCGCGGGCGGCGGATCCGACCTCCGGGTCCAGCCAGTCCCGGAGGAGACGGCACACGTCGAGGATCTCGATGGCCTGCCGGGTCACGCGGTTCTCAAGGTCGGTGATCCTGGTCAGGTCAGCGAGGGCGGAGCGGGGCGGGAACAGCGCGGCCTCGGGCACGGTCCTGACCAGTTCAACCCATAGTGGTCGCAGCTGCCAGAACTGGCGGTAGAGGGCGTCACGGCGGCCAACGAGCGGGCCGGCCTCAACGCCTGGTGCCTCGTCCGTCGGGTTGTCGGCCACGCCATGTAGCACGGCCGCGAGTAGGCGACCGCCGAGGGCCTCCGCGTCCCGTTCCTGTTGGGTTGGGTAGTACCCAGGGGTGAGTGCCATGGCCCGTTCGACGAACTCAGGCTGTAGGTGCGGGAACCACAGGGCGCGCTGCCAAGCAGCGGACATCGTCTCTTGGAGGTGGTCGAGTGCGGCGTGCGCCGCCTCATGGGCCAAGCGGCGTCGCCGTGGGAACCCATTGGTTTTCTCGTCGACGACGATGACGTACGTCTTGGGGAAGGCGACAAGCAGCGCGGCTGGTCCGTGGGACGGCATCGGCATCGGGTGCACGCGGATCGGCCGTCCGTCCTGTGTGCGGATTGCCCCACAGAGCTCGTGCATGCTGCCGGGGGTTGTCGGCGGCAGGTCGCGGAGCACGTCGTCGCACCGCTGTCGGGATGCCTGGAGCTCTGCGCGGCGAGTCGCGCGGGCGTGTGCGGCCTGGCGAACCGTCGTGTGCATGTGGCTCTCCTACCCCTCCGCCTGCGACGGCGCGGGGGGCTCCAACCCTTCTGCCTTCCAAGCGTTGGTGAGCACTACCTCAACGGCGTTGAGGGTCTCTGGAGAGACCCCGTTGGCCAGCCGCGCAAGGTTCAGGCTCGCCGGCGACATGGCGTGAAGCGCGGCGATCGACGGGATGCCGGCTTTCTTCATTTTGTCAAGCAGGCTCAACTCGGCTTCGACCTGCTTGGCCGCTTGCTCGTCGTACCCGGGGAAGAAGTACGCCTCCGGTACTCCGAAGAAGCGTGCCAGGATTTCGACATACTCGATCGTGGCGTTGGTGGTCCGCCCGGTCCGGATCTGCCAGATCCAGGTGTGGCTAACCTTTTCGCCGGTCTCAGACTTGATGAGATCGGCGAACTCTTGCGGGCTGTACGGGTCGTCCTTGCGGCCGTCGCCATCGCAGCGAAGGTCGAAGAGCCGGTTGGCTCTGGCGACGAACGTCTCGACGGTGCGCCGCGACGGTGACTGCTCCGACGGTCGACGTCGGGCCGTCCCCGTCCGGGTGCTGTCATGCTCGCTGCCCGGTTGGCCGTCCGCCATTGCCTCCTCCCATCGCCCGTCTTGCTGGCCTTCTCCCTGGTCCGGTGGCAGGACTCTACCAGTCATCAACTTTGATTGAAACAAGCTAGCTTGGCCGTTGTCGATGGTTGACCGCCTGATGGCGCCGCTGTACGCTTCGGCACGTCTTCAACTGTAGTTGATCGCAGGTGGAGGGCGCCGTGAGCGGATCGACCCCGGGGGCCACCGACGCCCCAGCACGCAGCATCAACGCCAAGCAGCTGCGGCTGCTGGACACCTATCGGGCCGGCCTGCGGCTTGCCTTCCAGGACGCCGTCCAAGGCCAAAGCCAAGGCTGGGCCTGCTTGGAGCGACTCGCGACATACCTTGCAGGCTGGTTCAGCCGCCCCGACTGGCGGGGCCTCTGGGCGTTGATGACCGCAACCCCGTCCTGGGCACTCGAGCGTCCCGACGTGGTGAAGGCCACGGCTGAGAGCCGGGAGGAAGCACGCACGCTGCTGGATCGTCTCGCGGAGGCGAGCGGCGCAGCCAACCCAGATGCGCTGGGCAGCGGAGTGCGGACCATCGTCTACGGTAGTGCGACCGCCGCTGCACTGGACGGCGGCGCTGCCGCCGCAGACACGCTGCGCACCCTGCTGGCGATGACGTGGCAGGAACATGGCACGTGCCCGGTGTCATCCTCGTAGGAGACCGGGGAGAAGCGTGAGCGGGCGGCTACACCAGCGCGGCCCGGGGCGCTGGACCAGCGCAGGCCAACACCACCGGCCTCCCCGTCGACCGGCCAGGCCCGACCAGCCAGGCGCCCACCGCACCAAGGGAAACGCCCCTATGAGCCGGTATCGCCATCCTCACCGGCAAGGGAGGCTGCGCGAAGATGGGGGACGGCATACGGATCGCCAACTGCCGTGAACAGCGACGCACCATGCCGGGCCGAGCAGCACCCACCCCAATCCCTGGTCAACCATGGACTTCGAGCTGGACGGCAAGCGCGCCCGGGTGACCAGTAAGGGCGGGAACCTGAACCTGGAACGGATCCTGTGGGAGTCTGGCGCTGCCCGGCTCCTGCCCCGCCTGATCGGCCGACGTCGTCACGGCCCGGTGTCCCTCGCCGACCGCCATCCCGCGCCGGCGCGCACGCCCGCCATCGCTGAGGTCTGCCCCGACACCGGCCGGGCCCGGCGAGCAGTGGACGCTGCATCGGCTGCGCCACTCCCGGCTCACCCATCTTGGTGAGGACGGCTGGTCAGCGCCCATGCTGATGGCGCCGTCCGGCCACGAGAACCCGCGCACCCTCAGCCTGTACGTCAAACCCAGCGCCAAGGCTGTGGCCCGGGCGCTGGCCTCAGCAGGACCCCAACCGCCGGCGGCGCTGACCATGCCCATCGGCAGCCAGAGGGTTACCGGAGGGTCCGTCCCCGATGCTCCTCAGCGCCAACCTGACACCTGACCTGCCGCTACGATCAGCCGCCCGCCGACGCGGTAGGGTTCGGGCATGACGTAGCAGCAGGCACGCAAGGGGAAGGGACAGCCGGACCGCCGTGCGATCGCGTTCGTCGGCGAGCACGTCAACTACAGCGAGTTCCAGGTGCTGTGGACGACGATGGCCAACCTCACGATCCCGCAGCTCCACGCCCTGGCCGAGGCGTGGGCGGACACGCCGGACCGGCGGCTGGCGCGCGGATTGGCGCTCAAGGTGCTGGAGGTGGAGCACCTGCGGGGCAACCTGGCCGCGCTGGTGATCCGCTTCGTCGACATCTTCGCCCTGCCGATGCCTGAGCCCGAGCAGCGCGACGACAACGCTGTCCTGCTCGCCTGGCTGCCCACCTTGGCGGCCGCTCCCACCCTGGCGGCTGCCCGTGCCGCCGTCGCGCTGCAGGACGCAATGCTGGCGATCCTGGCGTTCCCGCCGCTCGGCGAGCAGGACTACGCGCTGCTGCGTGAGCCATGGGCGGCGGTGTGCCTACCGTGCCCGTTCGAGCCCAGGGCGATGTTCGGGGAGGCCTCGTCGGCCGCGATGGCGATCTTCGCCGAACTCGAGGAGCTGCCCAAACAACGGCTGCGGCGGATGGCAGCCGAACGTCGGCGCGTCCCCGACGCGGTCTGGGGACCGGCGATCGAGCGGCTCGCGGAGGCGGGCGTCGCCAGCGGGTTCCCGTTCCGCGACCGAGTCTTGTACTGGGCGTGCGTCAGCCAGGTCGAGGAGGCGATCGGCGAGGCCCCGACCGACGTGGCGATCGTCCAGGCCGTGCATGGCATGGCGGCGGCGCGGCTGCTAGCCGGCCGGCTCGACGACGAGCCGGCCATGGTCCTGGAGGGACCGTACTGGCGGGCGCTGGGATGACCTTGCCACCTGACCGCATGACAGCCGCGCCTATCGACCGTCCACCCTGCTGCTCGCAACGGCCGCCAGGGCCGTTGTGCACCAGCAGCACAAGACCTGCAGTCGTCGTCCACCTGCGCCACCCCCGGTTCACCCACCTCGGCGAGAACGGCAGTCAGCCCCATCCTGATGGCGCTGTCCGGGCCGGTAGAGAGTTCGCAGGTGGAGCAACTACGACCGTCTACGGATCGAGCAGCTCAGCCAGCCGGTGCCGCAGCCATGGCAGGCTACCCTGCCAGCCACACGGCCCCCACCAGCCGAGCAGCCGAGCACACTCCGCAGTGACGTAGGACTGGGTGTTGGATACTGGGTGCATGGACCTTCCGGTGATGCCGCCGGTCGCCCCGATGCTGGCCAAGCCGGTCGCCCAGCTGCCCACCGGGCCCTATAGCTTCGAGCCCAAGTGGGACGGGTTCCGCACGATCGTGTTCCGCGACGGCGATCAGGTCCAGCTCGGCAGCCGCAACGAGCGGCCGCTGACCCGCTACTTCCCAGAGTTGGTCGCGGCGATCAAGGCCAACCTGCCCACCCGCTGCGTCATCGACGCCGAGATCGTGGTCCCCGACCCGGCCGGGCGGCGGCTGGACTTCGACGCGCTGCTGCTGCGCATCCACCCCGCCGCCGGCCGGGTGCGGCTGCTGGCCACCCAGACCCCGGCCCGCCTGGTCGCCTTCGACCTCCTCGCCCTGGATGACACGGATTACACGGGCCAGCCGTTGCTCCGGCGCCGCGCGGCGCTGGCGCGTGGCCTCGCCCAGGTGGGCCCACCGGTCCACCTGACCCCCGCCACCACCGACCGCGACCGGGCCGCCGAGTGGCTGGGGCGGTTCGAGGGTGCCGGGTTGGACGGCGTGGTCGCCAAGCCGCTGGAGGGGGTCTACGAGCCGGACCGGCGGGCGTGGTCCAAGGTCAAGCACCAGCGCACCGCCGACTGTGTGGTCGGCGGCTACCGGCTGCACCAGCGCGGCCCCGACGCGATCGGCTCGCTGCTGCTGGGGCTGTTCACCGACGCCGGGGAGCTGGCCAGCGTCGGGGTCATCGGCGCGTTCCCCATGGCGCGGCGCCGGGAGCTGCTGGTTGAGCTGCAGCCGCTGGTGACCACCTTCGATGGGCACCCGTGGGACTGGGCGCGCTACCAGGAGCAGCACCAGCAGGAGGCTGGCGGGCGTGCCTGGCGGGGATCGGAGACCAGCCGCTGGAACCCGGGTAAGTCGCTGTCGTTTGTGCCGCTGCGGCCCGAGCGGGTCGTGGAGGTCCGCTACGACCACCTGGAGGGCCGCCGCTTCCGCCACACCGCTCAGTTCGTGCGCTGGCGGCCCGACCGTGAGCCCCGCTCGTGCACCTACGCGCAGCTGGAGGAGACCGTCAGCTACGACCTCGCCGACGTCCTCGCGGCCAGAACGACCTGACCCAAACCTTCGGCG
>Ga0137377_10004312_pt1 | contig 11184 bp, 7 predicted proteins | sample SagtaG_22_FD_104815 | JGI IMG/M metagenome (GOLD analysis project Ga0137377, IMG submission 104815) | Vadose zone soil microbial communities from Sagehorn Ranch, Mendocino, California, USA - Sage2_L_40_16 metaG | ecosystem: Environmental > Terrestrial > Soil > Vadose zone | place: USA... | reverse complement strand
TCTCCGAGAGCTGCTCTCCCACTATTTCGTATCTCTGGTGGCCGACCCCCCGCCTCTCCGATTCCCTGATATGGCCTATGCTGTCAGGGTTAAAGCCCATGATCCGCGCGCAGACAGTATCAACAGCGACCGGATCTTCTCCTCCCACTAGAAGGTTAGTGATTCGAGGCTTTCCCATGTCAGGCCCGTCTACGCCTTCCATGGCGATTATTCCATCTACAATGGAAAAGCTCGGTCTCGCCGCAACGTTAGCATCTGCAATCACTTGGTCCAGTACCGGGTGCCACTTGCTCTTACCCCTGTAGGGTATGCTGCCGAACTGGTTTTTGAGTGCGCAGGTAATCTTTGTCAGTCCGTGGGTCTTGAGCTTGGCCAAGGATATGGAGTAGTCTGCGTCCAGTAGTGTCTTTGGCATCCACAGCGCATTGAGGTGGCAAGGGGGATGGAGAGGCACTTTGATTCTCTTGTCATTCGACAGGTTGACGACTCTTACGCCGAGTCGGTGAGCCATGTCACTGAAGCCTAGCCACTTGAACAGCAGGTCGGCACGGGCGCTTGTGGCATCGCTCTCGACAAGAATGATGTCTAGGTTTTCGGCCAGAGTTCGTAAGTATTGTATCAGCGCCTCTAGGACCCTGGGGTCCGTCGTGGCGCCGGTCTCATAGGGGCGGAAGAAGCACAAGTTCAGTTTTATCGTAACGGAGTCACCCTTCTCCAGATTCGGTGGGTTGGTTAGTGTGAAGATTCTCTCAACGGCATCTCGAATAGTGTCCCCCACTCGGACGGTGGCGACCCTAGAGGATTGCACTGTCAAGGGCATCGTGCTGGGGACATCACCCAGAATTTTGTAGATGAGTACAGGACGTTGTGTGTTGGCGAGAAGAAGGGCGACGGGTCCTGGCCGGGTACCTGAACGCTACTTCCTAGAATAGTTGCAGTCCAAATGTGGTCGTCCACGAAGTAGGAAGAGAGGATAGAGTAGCGGTTGAAACAGTAAGGTGGCAATATTTCTTGGCTAAAGTTTAGCCTAGGCGGAAACGGAAGAGAAGTGATGAAGGCGTACCTGCCCAATGAGTCCACCCCCACTGGCTTATCCGAGGGAAGGTAGTTGTTGGCCCAGATGATGACGGCATAGTTAGAGTAGCTGGGAATCAAAGAAGAATCATCGTCCACTCTCTTGTCCAGTGGAAGACTGTCAGCCGTGTGATATAGAGGGTTCCTTTCCTGGTTGGCTATCATCAAGTTCATCGGTAGCATCAGCAATAACAGCGTGATTACTGCTGCGAGGGCCAGCTTTGACGAGGGTCTTGCGATCCTCAGCAACAGCACTCCCAGGAAAATAATAGTAAAGGGCAGAGCCATTTGCAATATTCTCGTGGGCTCAACGCTGACAGACAGGACCGGTAGAACCGTCCAGGCGACGAGGAGGATTATGAGAGCTAGTCCTGCTAGGGTCCATGTGGCAAGATTTTCTCGTATGAGTCCCCTCCTATACTGGTACAGCATGTATAATCCTCCGAGGCCGACTAGTAGATTCTGAAGGTCGAACCAGCCGGTTACTATTGGACCCGCGGGGCTTGACGTCGCAAGGGAAAGTCCGGGCCTCCCCTGTCCTGAAGCTAGTTGACTAATTGAGCTCAGGGATTGTTCTACCGAGGAGACGGCGCTGGGCAGTATGAGAGGAGCGGCGAAGGCGAGCCACGCTATGATGAGCGTGACTGAGGCAGCTATAGGCGCAAGTCTGGTTCTCGAAGGGGTGATTCTCAGCAGTGAGAGACGGTTGAACACCGGGACGATAATCCCCGAAATTGCGAGATAGGAGAATAAGAGAAACAACTCGAAGAGAGCTATCGTGTAATGAGACATGACGACTCCGAAGCTTAGGAGAACTCCCAAAGACTGGAAGCTTCTCCTGTATTGAGTCAAACAGTAGAAGGCCAGTACTCCAAGGAAAAGAGCAGGGGCAGTCTTTCCAATCAGGTGCTGCCCGTAGAAGAACCAGTTCTGCACGAACAAAAGACTAGAGAAGGTTGCCAGCTTGAAATTTCCCGTGAGCCGGTTGATAATAGGATGAACGGCCATCGGAAGGAGAGCGGTGAGGAAGAAGGTTTGGAACAGGAAGACTGTCAGGCCTGGGACGCCTATGGTCCCGGCGGTGAGTGTCGGAAGGATAGTAATTGCTAGGCTAGACTGATAGTTGGAAACATCTCCGAGCCTCGGGTCCCAGAATCCGGCGCTTAGAGTGTGTTGCAATACCGATCCCTCGGCTATGAGATCGAACCCGTTGAAACCAGCGTATCTTGAGAGTCTCGTGAATGATAGTGTCAAAGACAGGCCGAGCAGGTAGAATATGTGGAGATTCCGCTGTGTTCTAGGGAGTTCGGGCCCAGCTCTGAACAATTGTACCATAAAGAGGGTTACGCTGGTGGCTAGGAGAAATATTCCAGCGGTCAACACGCCCAAGGGGAAAGGACTGGCCGTTGACAGAGAGTAGAGGCTCACATGAAAGATAAGCGCTCCCACCAGTAGAAGTACCCAGGGCAAGGTTCCAGCGAGACTGGATGCTAACAGTCTATCTTGCGTGGCTCTGCATTCCTCCGTGCCTTGAAGCGGTCATGTAGCCGTGAAGCCAGTAGAATGATGTAGCAAGCAAGATTGGGATCGAGATGAGAGTGCTAATGTTATTGTATCCTCCAAGCAAGAGTTTTACGAAGTACCTGCCCGCCCTGGCAATGGATAGAGAGGGGGAGAGTGCAAGCACCGCGATGAAGCTTCGCGGGAGGTGGAAGGGAGGGTTTTCTCCGAAGGCGGATTGAAGACATCGGTCAGAGTATCCCTCGTCCCAGCTCCTCCCAAATAATGATCTATAACTCATCCGCGGGTGGATGTGGATTACCTTCGGAGAGGGGTCGAAGACAACTTCGAAGCCTGCTTGGATCACTCTCCACGACAGGAGGCTCTCTTCGCCCCGATCGAGTTCCGGGAAGGGACCGACAGTTGAGAAGGTTGATGCTTTGAAGCTGGCGTTGGCACTAGCAATCTCCCAAGTTTTTCTTCGGGGAGTATGGGGAGACTGGGTCGCGAAATAGGTCTCATGATATATCGTTGTGGGAAGGCCCAGGTCCCCGCCCTGCAATACTGACCCGGCCGCTACTAGGACGTGAGGGTCTCCATGTATCGAGACGTGGTCAGTGAGCCAAGACCTCAGAGGGATACAGTCCGCGTCGGTAAAGGCAACTATCTTCCCCTTACAGTTGTTAATCGCAGTGTTTCGCGCCATTCCCCTGTTTCTCCGCTTATCTAAGACTACTCTAACGGGGAATCTTCGGAGTAGGTCAGTAGTGCCATCAGTTGATCCTCCGTCTACGATTACGATCTCATATCTATCCTTTGGATAGTCTAGGCTAGTGAGGGCTTGGAGGCATTGTTGGACTGTGGATCTGCTATTCAACGTGATGATGGCTACAGACACGAAGGGCATGTCCTTCGGAGGCTCTGCATCTCGAAGGGGCGGTTCGGCTTGGCTGTGAGGTGCGGCGGTCTCGCTGGTCATGCGTATACCACTTTATGACAGGCTCCGATAGATCGCCTCGAAATTCTTCGCGGCAGCCTCCGATCCGAATGTTGAGAGGAGGTCAAGTCGAGGGTTCTTGGTCTCGTTTCGCCTGAGGGTTTCAGTGGCAAGTTTGGCGAGTCCAGCGTAATCCTTGTACCTGACGAGTCGTTTCTCGTCAACTACCTCGCTTATTCCTCCGGTATCATAGGAAAGTACGGGGGTTCCGAGGATCTGGGATTCTATCAGGGTCAGTGGAGGGTCGATGGATCCAATTGGGCTTAGGCTGGTTGAGACGTAGAGGCTGCTCGCCTGTATTAGCCCTGGAATGTCGAGATCTATGTTTCGGGAGAGAAATTTGATGGAGTCGTCAAGTCCGAGCGTCTTTGAGAGATTGCGAATTCTTTCAGGTATCGGAAAATTTGTGACTGCAACTCCCTTCACTCCTCTGATGTCTTGTTTAACGATTGCCAGCATTCGCAGGAAATCCTCTTCGCCTCTCAAGGCTTTGTGGCTGCCCAGGTAGAGAATCCTGGGCGGGTCTTCTCGGGCTAATGGTGTCTCTGCCTTTGCCGTCAGCCAGTCAGTTCTTACGAATGGGGGGACCACTCGTATCTCTCTCGCAGGTTTCGATGGTTCCAGCCTGCTTTTGACGAATCTGCTCGAAGCAACTATCTGGCTGACCCTTCGCAGTGCCCAGTTTGTTGCGCTAGCGGGGGCAATCATTCCAAGCTTTGTCGAGATAGCCTCCCAAGGGTCTGTTCTGAGTACTTGGAACCAATGAGAGACCGAGAGAGAAGGTAGCTGGCAGCAATAGGCTACGATGGGAAGCTTGGACTTTCTCCTGAGAGTCCATAACATAGGGGCGAGTGATCGGTGGATGATCAGGTTCTGAACATGAATTAGATCGATCTTTCCCTCTTTCTCCAACTCGAGCAATGCTCTGAGCGCTGTTTTTCCGAACCTGCCCGAGGCAAGTGGACGCAGTTCGATGTCGTCCTCGATCGTCACCCCTTCACCCCGGGTCGTGAGCAAGCGGACAGTATGGCCCATGCTTGCTAGTTGTCTGGACAGTTCGTAGGCCATGTTTTTCACCGCCTCGTTCCAGGGCGGTTGCACGCTCCTCCCAAGAATGGCGATCTGCATCAGTCTTCACCTCGTGTAGAGTCCCGACATTGCGAGTTCGTCAAGTGTCCTATCGAGAACCAATGACCGGTTGTAGGCGGCGTCTTTGCCGCCGTCTACCACCACCATTCTGAATTGTTTGCTGAGTTGTAGGTAGGTTCTTCGTCTTCCCGAGAGATCATAGATGGGTTGTTCCCGAGCCCGGCCTGGGATCAGTGCTCTCTTCCACGCCAGTTCCACGTCGACATCCATAAGAAACGCCAGGTTTGGCCTGGGCAGAAGACCGAGCAGAATCCTTCGGCATCTAATGCCTAGTAGCCTTTCTTGCGACAGTTCTGCTATGAAGTCGTAGACATACCTATCGCAGATTACAACCTTTCGTCGGTGAAGGGGAATGGTGACCGATACCAGGGCCTTCGGCACAAAGTCTAGGGCCAAGATGATTGGCCAGAGACGTGATATCGCTCGGTTTCTTGAAATGTCCCGTTGGACAAAGACGAGTCCCTGTATTCTTTTCCTCTGGGTATAGCCTAGGAGCCTAATCAGGGCAAGGAAAGGGTATGAGAGCGTTGGCTTGTTTCCTCCCCAGGCCCTCACTGCGGGGATGCCTAGGAGAGACAGTGTCCTCTGGAGGGACACGACCTGGCTGGACTTGCCTGATCCATCTACTCCGCTGAACGTGATGAGGAAGCCAGACCTCCTATGGCCTTCCTGGGGGGCGGTCCGAATATCATCCATTACCTGTGTCATTACCGTGTTCACATGTTGAGCATAGAAGTTCCGACGCAGTGCGAGGGTATCCTGAGGCCCAGAATCTCTAGTGCGGTGGGCAGTATGTCGATCATTCTGATCTGTTGAAGGTGCACGGGTCCGTTCTTCCGGGGGGAATCGAGTATGGCTATCGTGTCAAGTCCTGGTGTGGCCGGGTCGTAGCCATGCATGGCTTTGACCGTTCCATTCCTGTCAAAGAAGTTCGGCGAAATGACTAGACCTGGCTTTGTCAGGAAGATCAGGTCGCCCCAAGATGATGAGGATGGGATGTGGTAGTGTGTAAGGTCCTCCTCGGAGAGTACTCTACCAGACTCCGATCGATCCAGAATAGTCTCTAGCTCGTGTAGACTCTCAGAGTCTCCCCAGAACCTGGCCATAGTTGAGTCTAGGAACATTCCAAGGTCCTTTGACTTGTTAAACGCAGACCTTCTCAGATATTCCTCCACGTTGACTATGTTCTTCACGGGGATCATTCCATGATCCGCGAAGCATAATACCGATATGTCAGGAGACTTTTTGCGGAATTCTGCTACTAGAAGGCCCACCAGGGAATCTGTCTGTTTCAGCGACCGTAGCATTGACGGAGTTCCGAGGCCGTATTCGTGGGAGGCCGTGTCTAAGTCCACGAGGCGGATGACCGCCACGTCATTTCTCGGGTTGGATGAGACGGCTCGTCGCATCACATTAGTGTCCGAGTCAAAGAGACCGTGGTCAAAATAGTGGAAGGATAGATTGTTGCCTCGTAATATGTCGAAGAGGGAGGGGATCTCTCCGAAACATCTGGGCTCGAAGAGGTTCCGCTTGAGAGATACGTTCATGTTGGCAAGCTGTCTTAGAGGGACTTCGTCAATGCCTGGGAAATAGGATATTCCAGCGAGCCTGTTGGAGACGCGCATGAGGCCATACCTAAGGGGCTTGGTTGCTCGGGGAGACGAGGTGTCGATCTTGTCGAGGACCGGTGCAAGGGGTCCGATCCACTTGAAGGGGCTTCCTGCAGGGTCCCTGTAATATCTCGTCCAGATCCCGTGCTCAGAGGGAAATATCCCTGTGAACAAGGTGGCGGCCAAGCCTTCATAGGCCAAGAGTGTTTTCAAAGGTCCGCTTATCCCCTGGGAGGTCATCTTGTAGAGGAAGGGAGTGTTGCCTGGACTGATGTCTTGGAAGCGGATCGCGTCGAGGAAGAATATTGCCAGTCTTGTCATATGTCTTCGCCGAGGCGCTGGGCGTTCCTCACCATATTCTCACTGAAATGGCCTTTTGGAGTCTGAGGGGTATCGACTTGTCCATGATCAACAAGACCGGTGCCAGAGACGATCGGAGACAGCTTCCTATCTTGTTGCGAGCGAGGTCAGCGGCTGCTTTGTGGAGAAAGAGAAGTAGAACCAGCGTAGTGGGAACTCTCAGGGGGAAGCGCGGCCGGATCCGTCTTAGTAGTAGTTTCAGGATTGCGTCTCGGTACAGAACCCTATCAGTGTAGTCTTTGAACTCGCGAGGTACGAGGTCTTTACCTAGAATCTCTTGACCCATCATTTCGAGAATCCTGAGAAAGAATGCGAATCCTCTCTGTATGCCTGCGGATTCAACAGTGCCTAGGACAATGTCCGAATCTAGGCGTGAGTTGAGTGCGTCGTAGGCGACCTTAAGATCGGAGAGGCGGATCTTGCCGTGTCTGTAGAGGGTGTGGATGCAAGTTATGAGAAGTCGATCTTCTTGGGAGCAGAGGTATGTTTTGGATCCAAGCACGCTCTCTTCTCCCCGCCTGTGCAGAACATGTTCTTCTGGATAGTATTCTTCGCCGAGTTGACTGACTCGGGTATAGAGCTCAAAGTCTGAGTCAAAGCCTCGAACGAAGGTGCTGAACTTGCCGGCGTGCCTGTCGCAGAATGTCAGTGTAACAGTTTCGCACTGGAACCTCTCCAAGAGTCTCGACCGGATGCTCTGAAGATTCTTTCCCACCAGAAGGTCTACGTCATGGCCAATGTCCGGAACAGCGTCCAATGATTTGATTACAGCATAGGGGATGTTTGCGTCTAGGCAGAGCTTCTGGGTCTGATTCAGCAGTTGCATTGCATCTTGGAGACGGTTTCCTGCTTCCGCCCGTGCTGTCTCCAACCGGGTTCGAGTGGCGGTGTCGCGAGTCTCTGTCTTGGGAAGGATCCTGGCACTTGCTTTGTTAGCCTTCGCTTGTTCCAGCAAGGATTCTAGTTCAGCCTCGGAGCTTACAAGTATGCCGGCATTATCTTTGCCGAATAGTATCTTGGCGATAGGGTGTGACCAATCGGTTCGAGTAGAGTCTTCACGTCCATTCGTGCTCTTCAACTCTGACTGCCTACTTAGACTGTATCTGGATCTCGTTCTGAATCGGAACTCTGGTCTCAGATATTTGGGACCATTGAAGTTTGGGTCCCCACAGACCGAGACGGACCAGACTTACAGCGAGGACTAGCTGGAAGCCAAAGAACGCGACAGTCCCTAGTAGCCATGATAGCCTCCTTTGATCCTTGAGGATTTCTGGGGTCAAGTGTTTTCGGGTCAGCTGACGCAACAGGAGCAGACTGGGCACTCCAGAGAGAAGCACTACGAGTGCCTCAATTAGTGCATCGAAGGGTGAGGCTAGTATGGATCCGATGAAAAGGCCAGAGGCAGCTACTACTAGCAGAGGCGAGATGACATTGACGAAGAACTCGAACGGGAATATTAGTGTCCCATACTTGCCGAATGTCTTGTCAAGTAGCACTCTCCTATTCCGGACTATTCCGTGTTGGTTCGCCATGCTTCTTCTATACTTGTGGAGGAGCTTTGGTCTGAGTCTGTTCGCTTCTTGCTCAAAGAACGGGACGCCTAGGACATAAGCGCCTTTTCGGTTGTGGGATCTAACCATGACGGTAAGTTCGAGGTCGTCGCACATGCATCCTGGTTTCAAGAGCTGGATCGAATCCTTGGCATAGACTGAGAATTCGCTCTCACACATGAAGGGCGTGTCGAGACTAGCCTCCGCCATTCTTACGGCGGTATAGACGCTCCTGTAACCTGATTCGATCTGAAACAGCAGGCCCCGTCCACCCACGGGCACTTCGACTCCTGAAGCAGCGCCAATTGTTCCTTGAGCCAGCCGCTTCACCAGTCGCTTCAAAGCGTCTGGCCGAACGACAACGTCCGCATCGGTCAGCGCGAATACTTCTGCACTTGAGCTGCGCAAGGCTTCGTTAATTGCTGAACTCTTGCCCTGACGGCTGGGCTGTTCGATCAAGTTAATGTTGACTAGTCCATGGGTCCGATTGGCAAATCTTCGGACAGTGTCCTTCGTATCGTCACTAGAAGCGCTGTCTACTACCAAGACATCAAGCTTGTCTCTCGGATAATCTAACTCCAGAATATTCTCTAGTTTCCGACCTATAATCTGACCTTCGTTGTATGTTGGGATCACCAGGGACACGGTGGGGAAGAACTGGTTCTCACTCTCGGATCTGCTCCCGGCCGGTGCGGATAACAGAATGGCAAAGGCGACCGTATAGACGATTACGATTGTAAGCCAGACCGCATAGAAGAGGATGAGAAATATCGCCGAACTATTGGCCTCCAGTCACATTCTCCGGTCCTAATCTCAAATCGTCACCCATTGATGTCTTGATCGTGGTAGTCTCGAACCCACTACTGGCATATCCAACAACGATTTCTAAGTCAAGCCCCCCAAGGTCGAGATTGTTGCCGAGCGATCGGATCCTTGCCGAACCGTTTGAAATATCGACAAAGGTACTTCTCCTCTTTCTCCACCAGTCGGCAACTCCCTTCAGAGTCATGATGTCGCATTCAGGGTCTTTCCGAAACTCGCCTAGGAGTCTCGTGTACTCAAGTTGGTGCTCCCGGTTCCCAAATTCGTAGTCGGGATGGACGAGGACAACGCAGACTCCTCCGATCCCACGGATCCACCTCGACAGGCTCAGGAGCTGCTCTACAGCTTCACTAGGGCTAAGCGTCTGGATTCGCAGGAGCTGATGATCCTGGGGGAGAGAAACGGGGATCTCGACCATCCCGTCAACCTCTAGCGGGAAGACCGTGCCTATTCCATGGGACTTGAGCGAGGTGGGCGACAGTGCTTCCCAAGATGGTATCGATGAGTCAAATTCGTATCCTGCCTTTCTGATCGCAGCCAGTAGCTTTGTACTATGCTGAAGTAATGGAGAACGGAATCCCACGACTATGGTATCTCCGCTCGACTCGAGCTTCTCCTTACACTGGACGACTCGGTTTACCATGTCCTCGAACGAGTCGAGAACGAGTCTTCCGTCGTGGCGCGTATCATGCGCCCCAATGTCGCCCGCGACGGCTAGTCGATGCAGGGACTCGTCCGATATTGGATAGCGTTCGCTTGGAAGATTCCAGGTAGATCGTATGTCCAGCTTCTTCTCCACCTCAAGAAGGCTTTCTGTTCCCTGTTCAAGTCCCTTCTTTGACTCGACATCATGGGTCACTGTCATAACGAACCTCTTTCCCTGCCTCCAGAACGCGATTCTCGGAATTGGACGCTTGGAAGCTAGTACGATTGACGCGAGGAAGATGGTTCGAAGGCATTCTATGGGGCCATTCTCCTCACTCTCTCCTGCGGCTGAGTAGGCTCGTCTTAGAGACCAGTTTCTCAAGGCCTCGGGGATTACGCTGTAAGGTATAGGCAGTAATGAGACGAGGCGGAACCTTGCGGAGACAGGGTCTTCAAGACCTTCCCGAATACGGTTTGTATATTCACCGACGATGTCTAAGGAGAGGAGGTATGATTCTGTCCCTTTGAGCTTGTTGAGGATTGTGATTCGATCCGTGGCTAGAACGGGAGTTAGCTGGGCCCCCTGAAATTCTCTCACTCTGGTCTTGAGGCTTGTGAAGGTTTCCGGTGCTACGGGCAGTCGAACGTTCTCCTCCTTCTCCTCGAGTTGGAGACCGTGCTGGCGACAAATTTTCCGACACTCCTCGTTCCCTGAGGGGATTATTATGGTTGGACTCTTCTGGGTGTTCTCGTCCTCGCTCGGGATTCCTGAGGATACCAAGAATCGAACCTGCTCACTTCCAGGATGAATGTTGTAAGGGATCTTCCAAAATTCAGCGAGGTCTTTGAGAACGCCAAGATTCTCTAGAGTAGTAGCAGCGAGCGTTATCGAGACGTAGGAGTTCTTTTCCATCGATGGTCCTTCTGTACTACCTTCATCCCGTACAACTATCGATCCGACATGATAAAGTGCCGAAAAGCGTCAATGGGCTCACGCAGTGCCACACCATCGTGAGCCATGAACTGGACCAATTCCAATCTTGTTCTAGTGTGACTTGAAACGCAACATAAAAACACCAAGGTATCTTGAGCAGATTTGTGGAGCGTTGAATGGACTAGGATTCAATTAGATATCTGCAGGCGGGAGAGTTCGATATATTGGCTGGCCCCTGCTGGGGAATCCGTCTGTTGTAGCGTGCTCTGGCGAATTTGATGCGGATGAGTTGGCTGAGAAATCACTTGTTAGAGAAAGCGATACTGGCAGCCTGAGAAGAATTCCCCAGCCTGGGACACTCCCTGCACCTCCCATATTGGCGCTCAATGCGCCGTAAAGACACCCACCGCCACTAGAAGTGGTTGGACATGGACTGTTGGTCCAGTCGCCTGTCGGCCACCATGCCCAGCCAATCCCGTGGCCGGATGCATCATAGTCTGAGGTGAGGGCATTTATGAAATAGAAGCTTACTCCCGCATATCC